>Ga0114930_10003705_pt1 | contig 13237 bp, 9 predicted proteins | sample AnhtaG_FD_87300 | JGI IMG/M metagenome (GOLD analysis project Ga0114930, IMG submission 87300) | Deep subsurface microbial communities from Anholt, Denmark to uncover new lineages of life (NeLLi) - Anholt_01485 metaG | ecosystem: Environmental > Aquatic > Marine > Oceanic > Sediment | place... | reverse complement strand
GGGGAGGCTCGTGGGCCCAGAGTACCACGATCCTCATCTGGCAGAATGTGGCATGTGAGGGCGCGGGGGACGCTGTCGTCCTATCGGTCCTCACATGTCTCCCGAGTGAGATAGCGCGTTTGTTCCAGGGGGAGGAACCTCGGGTGAGTCCGGGCGGAGCTCCCCGCCCCATCCCGGCAGAAATGATTACAAGAGGCGGCAGGCGCCTCCCGGGATCAACATAACGCCAAACGCCTTCGGGAAAGACAGAAGGATGCCCATAACCAGCAAATTCCATTTACAGTGATTGACTTCGCCAACCGGCATCATTTACATTACATCCGTTCTGATTGCAGCGTGAACCATGTGGAGGAGAAAAGGAAGAATTGTCGGAGCGTGAAGGTTTGCAGGTCAGGGTTTTCGTATGTCGCAACGCCGTAGCGGACCGTCTGGAAAGGGAAGCCCTACGGGAGCTTGGCGTCGCCGAGGAAAGTCATCTGGAACTGGTTCCGTGCCTGGGGAAGATTGATCCGCGGTACCTCCTGAAGGCGTTCGAGGGCGGGTGCGACGCCATCTGCCTGATCGGTTGCCCCATCGGGAAATGCCGAACGATGGACGGGAACCTGCGGGCCCGGAGCCGTGTTGCTTTTGTGCGTGGCATCCTTGATGAGACGGGCATCAACGGGCAAAGGCTCTCTCTTTTCCTCGGTGAGCCGATGGACGAGAACGCCCTTCAGGAGGTGATGGGAGAGTTTCTCGAGACTGCGCGGAGTTTGGGGCCGAGCGAGCTAAAGATACGCAAGGAAGTCGAAATCCCCAAGGGCCGGGCGGCGAACTTATGAGCCATCTATCGGAGGCGATGAAGGAAGGTCGGTTCACAGTTACGGCGGAGGTGACACCGCCCTGCGGTCCCGATCCCCAAAGGATCAGGGCCGTGGGTTCCGTTTTGGAAGGGAAGGTTCACGCACTCGTTGTCGAAGAGAATATTGATGGTGTTCACATGAGCAGTCTTGTGGCCGGTGTCCACCTGAAATCGATAGGGGTGGACCCGGTCGTCACCATGTTGACCCGCGATACGAACCGCATCGGCCTTCAGTCCTGGCTTTTGGGCGCATGTTCGCTGGAGATCGGCGACGTGCTTGTCCTGTCCGGTCACCATCAGGTTCTCACGGCGGAAAGCCATGCTCGTGGGGTCTATGATGTGGATTCGATTCAGGCGATCGGCATTTTTCGGTCGATGCGAGACGAAGGTGTTCTGGCCTGCGGCCAGAAGATGGAGATGCCGGTGTCTATCGCGATCGGCGGCGCCGCCAACCCCTTCGCGGGGCCGATCGAGTTGAGAGCGTTGAGGGTAGAGAAAAAGGTCAAAGCGGGGGCTGACTTCATCATCACTCAGCCGGTGTTCGATCTCTCCCGTTTTCGGGAATGGCTCGATTTGCTCGGCGAGAGGGGCGTGCCGGAGAGGGCTTGCCTCATCGCGGGAATCATGTGGCTCAAGTCTGCTGACGAAGCCAGGAATCTGAGCGAGACCTATCGCGGGATGAGCATTCCGGAGGGCGTTATCCGCCGGCTAAGCGATGCGGCCGACGGTGAGCGGGAAGGACTTCTCATCGCGGCCGAGATGGTCGAAGAAGTCAGGAGTCTCAGCGGTGTGAGAGGAATTCATCTCTGGGCGAGAGAGAGAGAGGAATCTCTTCCAGAACTGCTGGACTCCGCGAGACTGTCTATCTCATAGGCCGGGTGGCTGTTCGATTCGCGTCTCCTAATGTCCGACGTGACGGCGACGGCGGCACCTCGTCGCCCTCCGTGGCGTTCATGAGAGGGGTTGCGCCAGTCCTTTGCAAAAAAACAGCGTTAGGGGACATGCTCCGTGCCAAGAAGATACCAGATACGAACTCGTCTCGCGCCTCCGAGATTCAGGCGCATCGGCAAGTACGGAATCGTTGACCGGCGTGAAGACTGTTCCGCGTGCCACAATTGTGTCAAGAAGGAGTGCATCTACGACTGCTACACGGAGGAAGATGACCGACTCCGCACGATCGAGGGCTACGTAGATTACCTTTACGAGTGCAAGAGCTGTCTCTCCTGCGTGCAGAGCTGCATTAAGGGACTCCTCTCTCGCAAGGTCAACCCGGAATTCGAGGCCCTGGGAGACCGCTTCTGGAGCTCAGACATCATATCCACGACCTGGTATCAGGCTGAGACCGGCAAGATACCGGTTTCAGGAGCGGGATACGGCGGGCCGTTCGTGGGGCCGGGCTTCGACGGGATGTGGACGGATATGTCGGAGATCGTCCGACCCACGCGCGATGGCATCCACGGACGGGAGTATATCAGCACTTCGGTGGACCTCGGACGGAAGCTCCCCCGCCTGCGCTTCGACGAGCAGGGCGAGCTCGAAGAGTCTCCTCCCTTGCTGGAGGTCCCGGTGCCGCTGATTTTCGACGTTGTGCCGCACCGTAAACTTCCCGCGTCCGTCGCCCTGGCCTCCGCGGGCGCCGCCCAGCAACTGGGCACTCTTTCCATCGTCCCTTTCGCTGACCTGACGGAGTCCTTTCAACCTTTCGCCGACGCCATCGTTCCGCTGTTTGAAGAGGACTTCCGCCGGGAAGATGGCTGGCTGAAAAGCGTCAGAATGGTTGAGATTGAGGACGCCGAGGATGTGATCGAGAGGAGCGGCGCCGTCAGGGAGGTAAATCCGTCACTGCTGGTGGCGGTGCGAGTGCGATTGAACCGCCGGTCCGCCCAGCGCGTTCTCCAACTGACGAGGGATGGCGTCGAGGTTATCCATCTTTTCGCCGACCGCATAGGACAGGAATGGGAAGAAACATCCCCGCGACACATCAGCCGGGCGACCCGCGATGTGCACCTGGCGCTTGCCGAGGCTCGACTCCGCGACGAGGTAACGCTCATCGCCTCCGGGGGAATCGCCCTCGCCGAGCACATGGCCAAAGAAATCATCTGCGGGGCGGACCTGGTGGGCATTGACATGCCGATTCCCGTCGCCCTCGAATGCCGCGTGTGCGGCTCATGCATGAGAGAATTGGCCTGCCCGGTTGACCTCAGCGGTATTGATATCAGCTATGCCACCCGGCGAATCATGAACCTGACAGGGGCATGGAGAAGCCAGCTCATCGAGGTGCTCGGCGCCATGGGCATACGAGAAGTCCGAAGGCTGCGAGGCGAAGTCGGGCGAGCCATGTTCTTTGAGGATCTCGAGCGGGAGAGCTTCGGGCCCATTTTCGGGCGGCGAAAGGCAGAAGCAGGAGTATCGGCACCATCGTAGAGCCATGAGAGCAGCACAACTCGAAGTCACCAAAGAAGAGGAACGGCTCGACGCCATCCCCGGGCGAAAGGTTCGGCTGGCCGAGGAGCGATTCCGCACCCCCGTGGGCAAGTACAAAGTATGGCGGAGCACGGCCTGCAGGATGTGTGGGACGTGCGTGGAGACCTGTCCTCGTGGCGTGCACGTCAAGCCAGAAGGATACAGCCATTTCCTGCCGCCTCGGAATGAGGTGTGCGAGGGATTCAAATGCAGGGATACCGACACGTTCTGCCCCGACCACTGCCCCGAGCACGCCCTGCGGGTCGAGTTCAGCCCCATTTACGAATCGCTCGGGGACTGCCGCTGGACCGCCGACCTGCTCCTCAGCACGTGGCAAATGGCGGCGACCGGGGAGGTGCCCGACGGAGACCTCGAATACAAGATCGGAGCCTCGGGCGGAGGGTTCGACCGAATGCGTTTCCGCTTCCCCGAGACCGTTGCCCAAATTGACGAGAACGAAATCTCGACGGCAATCGAGCTTAACAAACGAAAAGACGACGAGCGTCCACGGGTGAGGATTGACATCCCCGTTTACGGAGGGGGGATGTCTTTTGGCTCGGTCAGTCCCGTCACAATGCTGGCGAGGGCGCGGGCGTGCGCCGCCTGGAACACCTTCACCTGCTCCGGAGAAGGAGGCTATCCCGAGCGCCTGATCCCGTTCAAAGACTACGTGATCACTCAGGTAGCCACGGGACTGTTCGGTGTGCGGGAGGAAACGATACGGAGAGCCAGGATCGTCGAATTCAAGTACGCCCAGGGGGCGAAACCGGGTCTGGGCGGTCACCTCCTCGGGGACAAGGTTACCCCGGCGGTCGCGGCCATGCGGGAGACCGTCCCCGGCAGCTCGCTGTTTTCGCCGTTCCCGTTTCACAGCGTTTACTCGGTCGAAGATCACAAAAAGCATATTGACTGGATCAAACAGATCAACCCGCCAGCGCTGATTGCCGTGAAGGTGTCCACACCTGTGGATGTGGACATGGTGGCGGTGGGGAGTTATTTCGCCGGCGCTCATATCATCCACCTTGATGGGAGCTACGGAGGGACCGGGGCGGCGCCGGACATCGCCAAGAAAAACATCGCCATGCCGATCGAATACGCTATCCCCAGGGTGCACGCGTTCCTGGAGTCGGAGGGCATCCGGGACGACGTCACTCTCATGGCCAGTGGCGGCATCCGGACTCCTCACGACGCCGCCAAAGCGATTGCCCTGGGAGCGGACGGTGTGGTCATAGGTACCTCCGAGCTCGTGGCGCTGGGATGCGTCCGCTGCATGAACTGTGAAAGCGGCCGGGGGTGTGCACGGGGTATCGCCACGACCGACGATAAGCTGGTTCAGAAAATGACGTTACGATGGGCGACCCAGCGCCTGATCAACCTGTTCAATGCATGGCATATCCAGTTCGTGGATATCCTGCGACGCTGCGGCTTGACGAGCATAACCGAATTGCGTGGTCGAACGGACCTCCTGACGCACCTGGATTACGAGGCTCAGCCGGACAAATGACCGATCGTGAATGGCTCCCCGAACGACTCATCAACAGCCGCCAAGGGCTTGCGGCGAACGGTTGGCCTATGCCTCGAAACCGCGTGGAGGCGGCGGAGGGAGGCTGCGGGGTGACGGGTTTCGCGTGCAGCATTCCCGTGCGGGGCAAGCACATCCACGCCCCGTCCGTCCAGATGCACAATCGCGGGAACGGCAAGGGAGGGGGCATCGCCGCCGCCGGACTCGTTCCCGAAAGGCTGGGAGTTTCTCGGAACACCCTCGAAGAGGATTACCTCGTGCAGATCGCCCTGCTCGATGCTTCAGCAAAGGCCGAGATCGAGAAGGAATTCATTGAGCCGGTTTTCGATGTCCATGCGGGAGGAGATGTGGAGACGGTCGGGGATTATCGGGACATCGAGGGGTTGAAGGTTCGCCCGCCCAACGTCAGCAGGTATTTCGTGCGAGTCAAGCCGGACGTCCTGGAGACATTTGCCGTGGAGCACGGTCTCACGGACGCACAACCGAGAGAGGTCGAAGATGAAATTGTGTATCAAAACTCCGTTCGCCTGAATGTGAAGTTCTACGCTTCCCTCGGCGAAAAAAGGGCGTTCGTTCTGTCCCACGGCCGGAATGTGTGCTTGTTTAAGATCGTGGGATACGCCGAGCAGGCCGTTCAGTATTACCAGCTCGAGGACCTGCAGGCCCACGTCTGGATCGCTCATCAACGATACCCCACCAGGGGCCGTGTCTGGCATCCGGGGGGAGCTCATCCCTTCTGCGGAATGCACGAGGCGCTTGTCCACAACGGCGATTTCGCCAACTACCATTCCGTGTGCGAGTATCTGGCGCAGCGGAACATCAAGCCCCTGTTCCTGACGGACACGGAGGTTTCTGTGCTCCTGTTCGACCTCTGGAATCGCACGTACAAATATCCTCTGGAGTACATCATCGAGGCTCTCGCTCCCACCACGGAGAGGGACTTCGATCATCTTCCACCCGAAAAGCAGCGAATTTACCGTCAGATTCAGGCTACTCACATTCATGCCTCGCCCGACGGCCCGTGGTTTTTCATCATTGGGCGAAACGATCCTGAGAACAGCCAACTACAGCTCATTGGCATCACCGATACGGCGATGCTCCGGCCACAGGTGTTCGCACTTCAGGAGGGGGAGGTGAAGATCGGGTTGATTTGCTCCGAGAAACAGGCCATAGACGGCACGCTTCGGAGCCTGGCGAAGGAGGACGGTCGGTTTTGCCCCATCGCCGATCGCTACTGGAACGCCCGCGGCGGCAGCCACACCGACGGTGGGGCATTCATGTTCACCATCACCGCCAACGGCAATGGCGAGAAAACGTTCGTCTGCACGGACAAATTCGGCCGGCTCATCTCGACTCCGCCCAACCAGAGACACGCTAACTTGAGTTTGCCGATCGTCCCTGGCGAAGATTCGGATGCCGAGGAGCAGGAGATAGAGCGGCTGGTGACCGAGGAGCTTTCCCGCGACGCGTACGCATTCTGCCGCCAGAGGATGCGTCCCTGGTCTTTCAATGACTTCAGGCTGGCGTGTCGTCGCATCGTTGAAGCGGGTTCTCAGGGCGACGGGTGCCGCGAAGCTGCCATCGAAACTCTTACCCTGCTCAACGATCGCCGCTACCCCACCGGTGACAAGAAACGCAGCTCCGTGCTGGACATTATCCACCGGTCTCTTCACGAGCTCTTCGGCGGCGTTCCGCCGATCGCCCAGGGTGCGCTGTCCCGGTACGCCTCCATTGATTGGGAGACGCGGGGCGAATTGAGACCTCCCCGCGGAAAGCAGGAGGTTCTGGTCGTGAACGCGGGGCGCTTCCCGCCGCAGGGAGACGAATGCGACGCTCGGTTGGTGGCTCGAGCTTACGAAATGGGCTGGAGGCGGTTCATCTGTTACGGCTACGTGGGCCAGCGATTCCTCGGATGCGGGTTGGGCCCCGATACCGAAGACGCCGTCATCGACGCTTACGACAGCACCGGCGACTATCTTGGCTCCGGGATTGGTGGAATGACCATTAACGTACACTGGAACGGACAAGACCAGGTGGGACAGATCCTCCAGCGAGGCAAGCTCGTCGTACACGGTGATGTAGGGCAGACCTTCCTCTACGGAGCAAAGGGCGGGCGAGTATTCGTGTTGGGCAATGCCGCCGGCAGGCCGCTGATTAACGCCGTCGGTTGTCCTCGCGTGGTCATCAACGGCACATGCCTGGATTACCTGGCTGAGTCGTTTATGGCGGGTGACCCCTTGCGGGGAGGTGGCTTTGTCGTCCTCAACGGCATTGAGTTCGACGATGAGGGACGCATCGCTGACATGGAAACGCCGTATCCGGGAGGAAATCTCTTTTCTCTGGCGTCCGGCGGAGCGATCTATGTCCGCGACCCGCACCGCCGCCTGACCGAGGACCAGCTCAACGGCGGCGAGTTCTTTGAGTTGACGCCCGAGGACTGGCGATTGGTCGAAAACCTGCTGAGGGAGAATCAGGATGAATTCGACATCCCCGTTGAGCGGCTACTGACGGTTGACGGCGTTGTTCAACCACCGGAAAAGGTCTACCGAAAAGTGGGAGCCGTCAAGCTGGCCGTGCTGACGGAGCTACCCAGTGAGAATGAATAATGGCGATGTCATCTCCAGAAGGTGGTCCGAGCAGCAGTGAAGGTCCTGGTTTGAAAACCATGAGTGATTTGCTCTGGCAAACGATTGATACCGGATTCGTGCGGGAACTTGACCCGAAGGGGGAACTGCACATCCTCTCCTGCTATCAGTGCAAGAAGTGTTCTTCCGGTTGCCCCATGGAGCGGGACAGCGACCTTCACCCCCACCAGATCGTTCGCCTAACTCAGATCGGCCGAAGGAAGGAGGCGCTGGGGAGCAAAGGAATCTGGATGTGCATGTCCTGCCAGACGTGCGTGACCCGCTGCCCCATGGACGTCAACACGCCCGCCCTGATCGACGCCCTGAGAGCCATGGCAGGTCGGGCAGACATCCCGCAATCCGTCCGGCGTGTCTCGCTTTTCAACCGCGTTTTTCTGGAGTGGGTGAGGCACCTGGGACGCATCTACGAGCTTGGCATGATGGGAGCGTTCAAGGTCGGCGCCCTGAACCTCTTCTCCGACCTGGGGAAGTTCCCCCTGATGCTCCGCAAGGGGAAGCTCCGTCTGTTCCCCTCGTTCGGCAGGAGACGGAGCAACCTCAAACAGATCTTCGAGAGGACCAAGAAGAACCCCACATGGCAGAAAAGATGAGATATACATTCTATCCCGGCTGCTCTCTCGATTCGACGGCGAGGGAATACCGAGAATCCCTGGAAACGGTTTTTTCGGCTCTGGGTGTGGAGCTTGTTGAGTTGGCGGACTGGACCTGCTGCGGCTCGACGCCCGCTCACGCCACGAACGAGAGACTGGCGATCGCTCTTCCTCTCGAAAACCTGTCGCGTGCTGGAGAGTTGGGGCAGGACGTGGTGGTGGCGTGCGCCGCCTGCTTCAACCGCATGCGGGTGGCAAACGCCGCGGTGCGAAACGACCCTGCCGTGCGAGCAGAGATGGAAGAGATCCTCGGGCGTCCCTACGACGGGTCGGTCAACGTCCGTCACGCCCTTGAGGTTTTGGTTCATGATGTTGGTCTCGAAACGATTCGCGAGTCCGTCAGCAACAGGCTGCGAGACCTCCGGGTGGCCTGCTACTACGGCTGCCTGCTGGCGCGGCCGCGGGAGGTCAACATTTTCGATGACCCGGAGAATCCCCGCCTGATGGATGATTGCATGGACGCCATCGGAGCCGAGCCTCTCCAATGGCCGCACAAAACGGAGTGCTGCGGCGCCGCGTACTCCTTGACAAACCCGGGCACGGCCATTCGCCTCAGCGGGGAGATTCTCTCCATGGCCAGGGAGTGCGGTGCCGATTGTGTTGCCGTGGCCTGCCCCCTCTGCCAGAGCAACCTGGACCTGCGGCAGAGAGATATCGAACGCCAACGTAAGGAAGTTTTTGGATTGCCAGTTTTTTACTTCACGCAGTTGATAGGAATGGCCCTCGGTCTGCCGGAACGTTCACTGGGGTTGCATCGCCTGGTGGTGGCCCCTAAGAAGGTTCTCAAGCAAGTGACTGAGCCGAGGAGTTCTCCCGTATGGCCATAACGCCGGGTGAAATCAACACGCTTCCTCGATACGGGCGAAATGCAAAGGTGCGAGCGTGATCACTCTCAATGTTGACGGACGTCACGTTGATGTAGACGAGGGAAGTACGGTCCTTGAAGCGGCTCAAAAAGCCGGTGTCAAGATACCGACTCTTTGCCACCACAAGGCTTTGCGGCCGTACGGCGCGTGCAGAGTCTGCCTGGTGGAGATCGAAGGGGAAGACGGCTCCAGCCTCCAGAGTTCCTGCGTGTATCCGGCTCAGGCGGGCCAGGTTGTCCACACAGAGACCGAACGAGTCCTCAAGGTCCGCAAGGTGATGCTGGAGTTGCTCCTGGCCAGGTCTCCGGACTCCGAGGAAGTCCGGCGAGTTGCCGAGGAGTGTGGAGTCTCGGAAACGAGGCTCACGAAAAAAAACAAGGACTGCATCCTCTGCGGGCGCTGCGTGCGGATGTGCGAGGAGAGGATGGGCCGTTCGGCGATCGGCTTCGTCTGTCGCGGCTCCGATCGAGAAGTCAAGCCCCCCTTCGGGATGCCAACAGAGGTCTGTCAGGTCTGCGGAGCCTGCGCGTTCATTTGCCCCACCGGGAAAATGGATCTCTCCCAGGTGACAACGAGAGAACCCCGGCCGATCCCCGACGAGTACAATGAGCGGTTGAGTTCTCGCCCCGCCATTTATATCCCTTATCCCCAGGCCGTCCCAAACCTCGCTCTGATTGACCGGGAACGCTGCGCCCACATGCTCCGAGACACCTGTAAGGTATGCACGGAATTCTGCGAAGCCGACGCCATCGCATTCGACCGGAACGAGGAATGGCTGACGCTGGATGTCGGAGCTGTAGTCATGGCTCCGGGAGTAGAACGCTTTGACGCTGCGAAAAAAGGTGAATACGGTTTCGCCCGTTATGAGAATGTCGTTACCAACATCCAGTTTGAGCGGATACTGAACGCCTCCGGCCCCACCGGAGGCCAGGTGCTGCGGCCATCCGATGGCCGCCGCCCCAAGAGAATCGCCTTTATTCAGTGCGTTGGCTCCCGCGACACGCTGGCCGGAAACACGTATTGCTCAGCTTTCTGCTGCATGGCAGCCATCAAGGAGGCGATCGTCGTACGCGAGCACTCCGCGGACGTGCAGGTGACCATCTTCTGCATGGACGTCCGCGCCTTCGGAAAGGGCTTTGACCGCTACTACGAGAGGGCCAGGGAGCAATACGACGTGGAGTTCGCCCGGGGCATGATCTCCCGCGTGGTCGAGCTTCCGCGCAGCAAGAACCTTCGCGTTTCCTACGTTCCCGACGACGGTGAGCGCACGGACCGGGAGTTCGACATGGTTGTTCTTTCCGCGGGACTTCAGCCGGGCGAAGAGGTTCGGCAGTCCGCCGAGAGACTGCATCTCCAGCTCAATCCGTTCGGATTCTGCCAGACAAACCCGCTGGAACCCGTGCGGACTTCCCGCGAAGGAGTATTCGTTGCCGGCGTTTTCCAGGAGCCGAAGGACGTCCCTGAGACCGTGATGCAGGGCAGCGGGGCCGCTGCGCTCGCCATGGAGCTTCTCTCGGAGGCCCGCGGCAGCCTCGTCACGGAGAAAACGTATCCTCCCGAACATGACTTCACGGATGCCACGCCGAGAGTCGGGGTCTTCATCTGCCACTGCGGCACAAACATCGCCTCCGTGGTCGACGTCGAGCGGGTGGTGGACGCAGCGACACACTTGCCGTTCGTGGAGTACGCGGAGAGCGACATCTACACCTGCTCGGACAGTTCCCAGGAACGCATCAAGGAAATGGTGGGTGAGAGGGGCTTGAACAGAGTGCTGGTGGCGTCCTGCACTCCCCGGACGCATCTGGCGCTCTTCCGGGAGACGGCACGGGAAGTCGGCGTCAACCCCTTCCTGGTTGAGATGGCGAACATACGCGAGCAGTGCTCCTGGGTTCACGCGGCCGAGCCCCAAGCCGCAACCGAAAAAGCTATCGGCCTCGTCGGGATGGCCGTTGCCCGCACCGTTCAGCTCACTCCCCGGACGCCTGAGGAATTTCCAGTGGTCAAGTCCGCCCTCATTCTTGGCGGGGGGCCGTCCGGTATGACCGCCGCTCTCTCGCTGGCGGGGCAGGGATTCACTGCGCATCTCGTCGAAAAGGAAGACCATCTCGGCGGCGGGCTTCACCACCTTCACTACACCCTCGAAGGGGATGACATTGACGCATTCCGCGAGCGGCTCATCCGCTCGGTCACGAATCATGAAAGAATACACGTTCATCTCGGCTGCCGGCTGGTGGGCACCGAAGGACATGCCGGTGATTTCACCAGCACCATAGCAGCCGCCGACGGCACGAATGTCGAAATCAATCACGGTGTCCTGATTGTGGCCACCGGCGGAAGAGAGCTCCAGCCCCGGCAATTCCATTATGAGGAAGACCTGCGTGTCATCACCCAGCGGGAACTCGAGGCTCGAATAGCCGGGGGAGATGCCGTCGTGAGCAACGGTGACACCGTGGTCATGATCCAGTGCGTGGGCTCCCGCGATGACCAGCGGCCCTATTGCAGCCGCGTTTGCTGTGGTCAAGCTGTGAAAAACGCGCTGAAACTCAAACAGCTCACTCCCGAAGCCACCGTCGCCGTCCTGTACCGTGACATGCGGACGTACGGCTATCATGAAACCGAGTACCAGAGAGCCAGGGAAGCCGGCGTTCTGTTCTTCCGCTACGACCCTGACGTACCTCCCTCCGTCGCCGCTGGCCAGGACTTGGTGCTTGAGTTCGGCGACCCCATCACGGGACAGCGGAGGCCCCTCCGAACGGACCTCCTCGTCCTCTCGACGGCAATTGTCCCGGCGGAGGACAATCAGCAAATCTCGGAACTCGCGAAACTTCCCCTCGACGAGGACGGTTTCTTCCTGGAGGCGCACCTGAAGCTGCGCCCCGTGGATTTCGCCTCGCAAGGGATTTTCCTCTGCGGGCTGGCTCACTCGCCGAAGTTTCTCAGTGAAAACATCTTTCAGGCCCTGGCCGCCGCAGGGCGGGCGGCGACGATTCTTTCCAGAGACACGCTGGTGGTCGGCGGAGAGATCGCCTGGGTGGACGTCAGGAAATGCGTCGGTTGCATGACCTGCACGAGGGTTTGCCCTTACGGTGCTCCAGGCCTCGGCCTGGTGGACGGGCACAGGCGGATCGAGATCAATCTCGCCAAATGCATGGGCTGCGGGAGCTGCGCCGCGGAGTGCCCCGCAAGGGCCATTCAGTTGCACAACTTCATGGACGCTCAAATCTCCGCCGCGATTGCGGCCATGGCCGAAAAAGGGTAGGCATTCGGGATGACAGGATACGAACCGCGAATACTCGCTTTCTGCTGCCATTACTGCGCCTATGCCGCTGCGGACCTGGCGGGAACGACGCGGGCGCAGTACCCCACGAGCGTCCGGATCGTCCGTGTCCCTTGCTCGGGGAAAGTTGATCCCCTGCACATCATGCAGGCATTCGAGAACGGTGTGGACGGCGTGCTCGTCGCCGGGTGTTTGGAGGGGGGATGTCATTTTCAGGAAGGGAACCTTCGGGCAAGGCGCCGCGTGGAACACGTCAGCCGACTTCTGGACGAGATAGGCATCGAAGCCAACCGCGTCCGGATGGTCAATCTCTCATCGGCCATGGGCCAGGGCTTCGCCAGCAGCGTCACCGAGTTCACCAAGGAGCTCAAGAAGTTGGGGCCGAGCCCTGTCAAGAGCAACATACTTTCAGGGAGAGGATAAATGATCGTCGCAAGCAGAAAACCTATCGGAGAATTGAAACAAGTCCTTGATCCTTACGGGCGCATCGTGGTCCTCGGCTGCGGGACCTGCGTTACGGTCTGCCTTGTGGGAGGAGAGCGTGAGGCGGGGATGACCGCTTCGGCGTTGCGGATGACCTATCGCCTCGATGGAGTGGAAAAGGACGTCCGCGACCTGACCATTGAGCGCCAGTGCGATGATGCTTTTATTGATGAGGTCTGGAAAGAGCTGGACCAAGCCGACGCCATCCTCTCTCTGGCGTGCGGGGCAGGCGTCCAGGCCATCGCCGAGCGATTTCAGAACAAGCCGGTCTTCCCCGGGGTGGATACGCAGTTCATCGGCATTCTGGAGGAGCAGGGAATCTGGACGGAACAATGCGTCGCTTGCGGGCAGTGCCGCATTGGGTTCTTCGGCGGAATTTGTCCGGTAGCGCGGTGTGCCAAGAACATTTTGAACGGCCCCTGCGGGGGCTCATCCGACGGCAAATGCGAAGTCAATCCCGAGACGGATTGCGCCTGGCAGCTCATCTACG
>Ga0114930_10003704_pt1 | contig 13240 bp, 12 predicted proteins | sample AnhtaG_FD_87300 | JGI IMG/M metagenome (GOLD analysis project Ga0114930, IMG submission 87300) | Deep subsurface microbial communities from Anholt, Denmark to uncover new lineages of life (NeLLi) - Anholt_01485 metaG | ecosystem: Environmental > Aquatic > Marine > Oceanic > Sediment | place... | reverse complement strand
CAAGGTATTAGTGGTTGAAAAGGCGTTTTTTGCCAATAACAGAAATGCTTCTCTTCTGAATGTCTTTGTGGATGAAATAGTGTCCATTGCCAGGAGAAAAAAGCTTAAGCTATTAAGCTATGCCCCAAGTACAGTCAAGAAATACATCTGTGGCAATGGCCGGGCAGGTAAAGAAGAGGTAGCAAGGGTTGTTGTTGCTAAATATCCGGAGCTTAAAGTATACATTACCCAAGATAGAGTCTGGAAAGAGAAGTATCACCAGAATATGTTTGATGCAGTGGCGTTGGGGATTATGGTAAAATAAAAAGAAAATAATACTATGCGATTGAACTTCAAATTTATTGAAGAATCAGTTTTTTTATGTTTAAATGTAACTGAGATATGTCTCTAAGTATATGAAATACCATAAGTTATTGACATTTTTTTATCTATTTGATAACCTTTAATTAAAAGAATATTAAAGTTATTAATAACAAACAATCCATGAGTCTTTGTTATAATAAGTGAAAGTTTAATGAAATGCTTTACCAAAGGTCAAAGAAATAATAACCTAAGTAAATAGAAGGGATAAAAAAATGAAGAAAATTTTAATTGGATTTATTATTACTGTTGTCGCAGCTTTAGCGGTTGTGCTCGTTGTCACACAAACAGACAAAGAAGCAAGAGAGATAAAGATAGGTGCAATATTGCCATTGACAGGTGACATTGCAATATATGGACAAAAGATGAAAAATGGAATCGATCTCGCAGTAGAAGAAATAAATAAAAGCGAAGGTATAAAAGGAAAGAAGTTGGTTGTGCTCTATGAAGACGACCAGGGAGACCCTAAAAGCTCTGTAGCTGCTTTCAGGAAACTAATAGCTACAGAAAAAGTTCCTGCTATTATTGGAGGTGCTATTAGTTCGTGTGCTTTATCAGTAGCCCCCATTGCTGATAAAGAAGAAGTAGTACTCTTTTCACCTGCTGCCACTTCTCCAAAACTTACGGGTATCAGTAAATATTTCTTTAGAAATTGGCCTTCCGATGTTTACGAGGGTTTAGTAATGGGAAGATTCGTTGCTGATAGTTTAGACCTAGATAGTGTAGCTATTCTATATGTAAACAATGATTGGGGAGTAGGACTTTCAAAAGAGTTTGAGAACTCATTTACAAGCGGTTCTATAGTTGCAAAAGAAAGTTTTGACCAAGGCGCATCTGATTTCCGAACACAATTAACCAAAATCTTAAAATCCAAGCCCCAAGCAATATATATAATTGGATATCTTAAAGAATTATTGATTTTATTAAGGCAAAAAGAGGAAATGGGAATAAAAATACAACTTCTGAGCACTTACGGTTTTTATGACCCTCAAATACTTCAAGAGTCTGGAAAAGCAGCTGAAGATGCAATCTTTACTGCACCAATCTTTGATCCTAGAAGTCCAAGCGGGATCATAGAAACATACGTTAGGGAATATGAAGCCAAATATGGGGTTAAACCTGATATATGGTCAGCTCAAGCGTATGATGTCATGAATATTATTGCTCTGGCACTTAATAAAGGTGCAAAGACCGGTCTTGAGATACAGGCAGAGATAGCTAATGTGAAAAATTTTGAAGGTGTCTCCGGGCTCACCTCATTCGATGAAAAAGGCGATGTGGTAAAACCTTTAAAATTTATGACAGTTAGAAATGGTGTATTTGTTGATTATATTTCAGGTAGGTAGACGATGCGCAAAAAAGAATCAAAGAGGCAGAAACATGTAGAAAAAAGCTTCCAAGAAAGAGAAAAAGCACTTCGGAAGGCATCTGAGATTTTTGAACAAAAGGTAATTCCTTGTTTCAGTAATTATAATACTGCTTTAGATATTGGGACGGGTAGTGGATACACTGCTTTTACACTCGCCAAACATTTTAAAAAGGTCGTCTCCATTGATAGTAAGTCAAAATTCTTGAAAACTGCAGAGATTAAAGCAGTAGATAAGAACATAGAAAATATTCAGTTTTTCCAGATGGATGCCCATAAACTCAATTTTTCTGACAAGTCGTTCGATGTTGCAACGTGCCGAGCAGCAATTCACCATTTTGATGATGCTGATAAAGTTTTAGCTGAAGTTTACCGTGTGCTTAAAAAAGAAGGACTTTTTGTCCTCATGGATTTTTGTTTTTCTAAAACGACCAAAGATGCTTTAGCTCCTATAAGCAGAATCCGCGAAGACGATTTTAGAAATTATTATACTTTCCACGATTATTGTGACCTTTTAGAAAATAACGATTTTTCAATAGAAGGTATATACACGTACATACTGCCTCGAGATATTCAGGAATGGGCTGCTGTTGCACCTGAAAATATCCAAGAACGGATCATTAATGCCTTTCTCAGTTTGGATGGAAGTGTTCATAAAGAATTACGACTTCATAAAGAGGGAGATCAGTATATCATTTTGTACCGAATTGTGGAAATAATTTCAAAGAAATGGAGGTAAAAATGGCTGATGAGAAATTTGATATAAAAGAATTGGCAGTGAGTATTATTGTAGGGCTTATCGCAGCTGGGGTGGGCGGTTGTCTTGTATCTGGTATAAGTCAAAAGGTTGCTATATCTTCGGCAATATTATGGGGATTTTTTGGTTTTATCGCTGTTGAATATTGTAAAGATATACGGAAACGAGAGAAAGAAAGAAAAGAATTTCTTAAAAGAGTCGAAGAAAATATTGACAAACGGATGGAGAATATATGCCAATATACGGCTTTATATACGAAAAATGGCTCATTTGAGGGAATAATCAAACCGCTTAGCAATGAATATTTTGGAAAAGTTAAATGGGTAATTTCAAAATTTATTTCAAAAAAGATAAGTGCGGAATTTGGCTATCCAGAATCTATCAACGAAATAGTCTTGAAGGACGTTAATAGTCAAGAATATTCTGAATTTACAATGGATCTCTTTCCTGAAAGTGAAAGTTGTATTTTCTTGACTTCGCCATTTACTCCTGAAGAGTGGTTCAAAATATTGTTGGACAGCATTAATTCAAATTTGGTTAAAAATGGTCAACAATTGCCCTACGAAAATTTTCCTCCCCATATAAAATCACTATTAGCGAGTTCTGTTGAAAGAAAAAGAATTCTAATACTAAAAGATGATCAATGGGAGAGCAGTTTCAAAGCTACGCCTGAAAACAGACATTTTTTAGATGAGTTTTGTCGCATAAACGGGAAAGAAATAGAATTGCGTTTCGTAAAGCAAAGTAAACTTAAAGAAGAATTTCCTCAATTAAATTACTACGAGTTCGATACAACTGATATTGCAATATATGATAGAAAGATACTTCTTGAATGGAAGAAGAAAACTGCGAAAATTGGCGATCTACATCTAAAATTTCCACCTTCCGAACGTTTGCTTAATTTGTTTAACTTTAAATACATCACTTTCTATGAAACGTATGAAACTCTTATTGCTGAAATGAACGTATCCAGAGAAGGGACAAAAAGATGATAGGAACTTGCATTTTACAAATCTCCTCTTGCCATGAAAAATAACAAAGTCGAAAAACAGCCTGAGCATGGTGTTCTGAACTTTTCTCATCGACACGAGCTTATGGAGGCTATTGAACGAAGACATGAAATTCCGCATAAGTTCGCTTATTTCGGTAATGGAGCTAACGTATGGGATGCAATATCTAAAGATGGTCACTACGACTTGGGAAAACGAGAATTATCTACTCTTAAGCGCTTTTTGGAGCTTGCATCTGTTAATTTGGAAAAAAAACCTTTCAATATTTTACACATAGCTCCGGGTAATGGAATAGAGGTTCCAATAATCATAAATACATTAGGTATTAATCGAATTGGACATTGTGCACTGATAGATATAAGCCAAGAAATGCTAAAAATAACAAACTCTTATGTTAAAAAACGCTTCAGAAATTTAGACTTTCTGTCTTTTGTGTGTGATGTAACTAAGCCGGACATTTCCAATACCATTAAAAATCTTCGTCGAAATGATATATGTAGAAACATAATTCTTTTAATAGCAAATGGAGCAATTCTTTCTAACTCCCAAGTTTTATCCTATATAAGGAAGGCAATGACATCGGAAGATAGACTTTTTGTAACTCTTGAAGTTTATTCAGCAAGCCGCGAAAAGAAGATTATTGAACAATATAAATTGCCTTCTATCATAGAACTTTTTGCCAAAAGCCTTGCTCTAATCGGAATTCATGATGTTAGCTCTGAACAATTTGAGTTTTTATACAATAAAAAACATTCAATGATAGAGGTATATTTTCTCGCAAAGAAATGGCTTGAATTACATTCCAATGTAGAGCTTAATTTGGAAATACCGCTTCCGGAAAGAATTAAGATTTTCTCTTCCTTTAGACCTACTCCGTCTAAATTGAGAGAATTTTTAATTAATAACAGATTTAAAGTTATAATTTTTCATTTTTTTAAGAAAGAGCAGTGCTGTGGTTGTCTATGTACAGTATAGATTTAAACAATTTTACGATGTAAAATTTGGAGGGTTGGAATGTTCAGTAAGTATATCAAAAATATAGAAGAAAGGATTTCATCTTTGAATTTTAAGACAACGAGTGTCGATGAAATTCTTGAAAAAGCTCAGGATGGGAAAAAATTATTCCTTGAGGAGTTAGGAAATTTGCTTAGTGTTAATCCTGAGAAGGATGTTGGTCTCTTCACTAAGATTTTAGATACAAGCAGACAAATAAAGGAAAAGATTTTCAAGAACAAAGTATTTCCTATTGTTCCTATCTACGTTTCAAGTTTTTGTAGGGAGTGTTGTTCGTACTGTAACTACAGAGCGAAAAACAAATATAAAATGATAAAAAGAATACGGTTAACCCCTGTTCAACTTCGAAAAGAAATAGAATATTTAGTTCTGAAAAAGGGACTAAAAGTAGTTGAACTTGTGTATGGAAGTGATCCCAAGATAATTTCTGAAATACCCAATCATATTAAGCTTGCTCATATAATTCTAGATAAAGTAAACGGTGGAATGGTTGCAATAAATGCAGAACCCTTTACAGTTGAAAAGTATCGTATTTTAAAGGAATCCGGTTTAGATTTTGTCGTTCTGTGGCAAGAGACATATCAACGAGAATATTACAAGCATTTGCATCCATATAAAACCCCAAAAGCAAACTTTAACTATCGGATGGATGATTTTGAAAGAATGATACAGGCAGGGATAAGGAATATTGGTTTAGGAATACTTTCAGGTTTAGCGCCTTGGAGAACAGATTGGCTATTACTTATGGAGCATGAAAGATATTTATTTAATAATTATAAGATTCGAACTTCTATAGTTGGTGTGCCTCGACTAAAGCCTGCTGCAGGAGCACTAATCCAATTTACACCTTTTGTTCCCTCAGATAAAGAATTTCTACTCGCAGTTGCAGTGCATAACATTTTCTCGCCCAAAGCTTTGCCATTCGTTAATACAAGAGAAAAATTTGATTTATGCACCCATCTTGCAAAAGGAGGCGGCACTTTGTTTACTTTTAACTGTAGCACGATCCCCGGAGGCTATGTTCTTGGGAATGAAGGGTATCAGTTCCCTACTTATGATTTCGATGTTAATGAATATTTGCCCAAATTGCAGTCGAAAGGGTTAAAACCAATATTCAACTGGAATTTTAATGAAAAGTTATGTTAATTCAGCTCGTTATTAACGGTATAATCGCTGGGAGTATTTATGCTCTTGTAGCCTTGGGCTTTACCATAATCTACCGCACCGTTAAATTCTTTCACTTCGCTCACGGCGTTGTTTTTGCTGCCGGAGCTTATTTTGCTTATACTTTTTTCATACTATTTGATATAAGCCCTATCATCAGTTTTTTTTTATCAATAGTTTTAGCTGGCCTTTTGGGAATAGGTATTGATAGATTTGTTTACTTTCCTCTTCGGAAACACAATGCGCCGAATTTAATATACCTAATTGCCTCATTTGGTGTTTTTATTTTTCTGCAAAACCTTATTCAACTCATCTTTGGTGCTCAAATTCTGACCCTGAGAACTGGAGAAATTAAAGAGGGGCATCACTTTTTGGGAGCAGTTATTACTGATATCCAAATCTTAATTATCATTGTGAGCATAGTGTTATTCATTCTAACTTGGACGTTTATCCAGAAAACTAAATTGGGAAAAGCTATTAGAGCCGTGGCGGATGATCCAATTGGAGCCAGGACAGTTGGGATCAACTCAAAAAGGGTTATTCTCTCTGTTTTTGCAATTGGATCTGTTCTGGCCGGAGTTGCTGGAATTCTTATTTCTCTTGAAACAAATATAGAACCTACAATGGGTTTTAATGCAATATTGAAGGGAATCATAGCTTCAATTGTTGGAGGAATCGGTAGCATCCCAGGAGCATTATTTGGAGGACTTTTTCTAGGGCTTGCAGAAAATCTAGGTATCTGGAAGATTCCAGCGGCCTGGAAGGATACTATTGCTTTTGCCATTTTAATTATCTTTCTGCTTATAAAACCCTCAGGAATTATGGGCGTCAAGACAGAGAAAGAAAAACTTTAAATTTATGGAATATTTACTTCACATTTTGGTAATAGCAGGCATTTATACAATTCTCACTCTAAGCCTTAACTTGATTGTAGGCTACACTGGTTTAGCCGCTCTTGGTCATATCGCTTTTGCATGTATTGGGGCATACGCATCAAGCCTTTTAGCTTTAAGCCTTGGGATTTCTCCATGGATCGGGCTTATTGTCGGAGCGTTTTTAGCAAGCATTCTCGGAGTTATTATTGGATATCCTTCCCTGAGATTAAAGGGAGATTATCTTGCTTTGGCAACTCTTGGATTAGGAATCATTGTTTATTCAATAGCAAAGAATTGGGTTTCTTTAACAAGGGGGCCAATGGGTCTTCCCGGAATACCTCGGTTCTTTTTCTTTGGTTATGAAATATCAGCTACCTGGAGTTTCCTTATATTAGTATCAATTTTTGTTTTTATTACTTATTTTGTAATCAGAAACATCACAAATTCTCCATTTGGTAGAGTTCTTAAAGGAATAAGAGAAGATGAAATTGCTGTAATGGCAATGGGGAAAAATGTTAATAAATACAAGCTGATTGTGTTTGTTGTGGGTGCGTTCTTTGCCGGAATTGCTGGAAGTTTATATGCTCATTATATAACTTTCATAGATCCCTCTAGCTTTACAGTGATGGAGTCCATTGCTGTTCTTTTAATGGTAGTTTTCGGTGGAATGGGAAGCTTAGGTGGATCTTTTGTTGGAGCCTTAGTGTTAATAACCTTTCCTGAACTTTTAAGATTCTTAGGAATGCCAAGCTCAATAGCAGCTCCTTTAAGACAGATGATTTATGGACTGTTACTTGTCGTTCTTATGATCTGGAGGCCCCAAGGATTATTGGGAAAGTATAGATTTAGATAATATGTCTATTCTAAAGATCTATAATCTAGTTAAAGAATTTGATGGTATTAAAGCGGTTGATGATCTCTCTTTTGAGATTAAAGAAAACTCAATAACTGCTCTTATTGGGCCCAATGGATCTGGAAAGACAACGGTTTTTAATCTGATTACTGGATATTTGAAAGTTGATAAAGGGACTGTATTATTCAATGGAAAAGAGATTACATCCTTATCTCCCCATAAAATCTCACAGCTCGCTATTGGAAGAACATTCCAGAATATACGACTTTTTCCTCAGATAACTGCATTGGATAATGTGATGTTAGGTTTAAAATATGAGAAAGGTGATTCTTTTTCAGCTGCTTTGTTTCAAACAAGAAAGATGAAGAAAGAGGAAAAAGAGAACAGACAAAAAGCTTATGAGATACTTGAATTTGTTGGATTATTTGAAAAGAGAGACAAGCTGGCCGAGAATCTCTCTCATGGTCAGCGGAGGCTACTTGAGCTAGCCAGAATCTTGGCGTTTGATCCGGAATTATTCCTTTTAGATGAACCCACAGCAGGTCTTTTCCCAAAAACTAAAAGAGTTATGCTTGATCTGATGGAAAAATTAAAAGAAAAGGGGAAGACAGTACTCTTCATTGAGCATGATATTGACTCTGTTATGGATGTGTCTGATAGGGTAATAGTCTTGAATTACGGGAAAAAGATTGCTGAAGGAGAGCCTGAGGAGATAAGACAAAACGAAGAGGTCTTAAAGGCGTATTTAGGAAAAAAAGCTCATGACTAAAATCTTGGAAACAGAAAACCTATTTGTTTCTTACGACACAGTTAAAGCACTTAGAGGTGTCTCTTTTTTTGTTAATCCAGGAGAGATAATTGTTTTGTTAGGGGCAAACGGAGCAGGAAAATCCACTGCTCTGAAGGCTGTTTGTGGACTAGTTCCAACAAACAAAGGTGAAATCAAGTTTAAAGGTAAAGATATAAAGGGATTAACTCCTGATAAGCTAGTAAAAAAAGGTCTCTGTCTTGTTCCAGAAGGAAGAAGAATTTTTGCTTCCATGACAGTTCAAGAAAACCTGGAGATGGGAGCATTCACAATAAGAAGAAATAATAAATCAGAAATAAAGGATAGAGCAGAAAAAGTATTTGATTTATTTCCAATTCTTAAAGAAAGAAGCAAGCAAAAAGCAGGTAGTTTATCAACTGGCGAACAGCAGATGTTGGCCATGGGAAGAGCATTAATGCTCAAGCCTTCTCTTCTGCTTTTGGATGAACCTTCTTTAGGGCTTTCACCGAATTATGTAGAAAAAATATTTGAAAAATTAGTAGAAATAAATAAGAGTGGCACGAGCCTTTTGATTGTAGAGCAAAATGTCAGAAAAGCGCTTGAAATATGCCATAGGGGTTATGTGCTTCGGACAGGGTCAGTTGCTTTTGAAGGTGAAAAAGAGAATCTACTTGAATATGAAAATATTATAAGGTAATGCATAAATAAAAGGGAGTCTTCAATCGATTTTAGAAAAAAGGGGTGAATGATGCTTAGACTTGGAATTTATTTTAATGTTTTCTTTGGCCTTATATTCCTCATTATTTTTCCGCCTTTTGGTCTTCTGTTTCTATTTATTGGATTTATACTGATTCTAATCGTCATACTGAACAAGGAAGCAGAAATATTGGATAACTGGTCAATATTAATTAAAAAGGCCCAAGGTCAGAGAGATAAAATAATCTCTGCAACAAAGGAACTTATCACGGATAGCAAAGCACCTTCTATGGAAATGAGAGAGGAAAGAGTAGGACCTTCCTTGGCACTCGCATCCTTTGGAGAAACAAGGGATTTCTTAATTGCAACAAATAGAGTTAATGCCAAACTTAGTAATTTTAAAACCTTTGTCAATGCTAATGACTATGGAGAGAATCTCTTTGTATCCTGGTATCTAACCTACAGACCAGATTTTTTGCAGTCACTAATCATGCTGTTGCCAGGAGTGAAGAAGGTTATGAGCATAGACGATCTCAATCTTTTTAATAAGCAGGATTTAACAGCCTATGTTACGAATGTCCATCATTGTCTTCTCGAGGCTGTAGAAAAGCTTATGACTGACTTGAATCAAGACCCATCTAAAATTGAAAGAAAATCTAGAGGTTTTTTGGGGATTTCATGATCCTTTGCCTTAATTGTGATATATAAGTTTATCAGGAAAAAACGATGAGCACCTTAGACCTTGGTTGGTATTGGTCAGAAAACAAAGAAGAATACCAGCTCGCAAAGATTGATGAAGAGGATAGGGCAATTCATTTCTATGTCATTGGCGCCACAGGGACAGGAAAAACAAAATTTCTTGAATTCTTGATTCATCAGGATATCAATAGAATGAACGGGTTTGGAGTCATTGATCCTCATGGTGATCTTATCGAAGACATAAAAGGATATATAGCTCTCCAATATGCTGACCGTAGAAAAATTATCTCAGATAGAGTGATTCTTATCGATCCTACTGATCCAGATTTCACTGTTACTTTTAATCCTCTTGAGAAGATTTCCAATGTGTCAATAGCTGAACAGGCCAATGAATTAGTGGGTTCCTTCAAGAAGATCTGGTCGGATTCTTGGGGAGTTAGAATGGAAGACCTGATGCGGAACTCATTGATATCTCTCGGAGAGGCGGAACTTACGTTAACTATGCTTCCTCAATTCTTGAGCAAGAGGGCTTTCAGGGAAGGCGTTCTGGAAAAGGTCAGCCATCCTATTGCTCAGTCCTATTTTCAGAGGTTTGATACCATGACTGATAGAGGTCAGGTGACCTGGATTGAACCAGTGATGAATAAGATAAACGCCTTCTTCGCTGACGAAAGAATAAGACAGATGTTTTCCTCTAACAAGAGCTCTTTCAATTTAAGGGAAATAATGGATCAAAAAAAGATGCTTCTCATCAAGCTGGACAAGGGAAAGCTAAAAGATTCAGCTGACCTTCTTGGCTCTCTCCTTATGGCGAAGATTCAGATGGCAGCCTTTTCCAGGTCGGATATCCCGCAGAATAAACGGGTTCCTTTTTATTTATACATTGATGAATTCCAGAACTTTGCCAATGAGTCTTTTTCGGTTGTTTTGTCTGAAGCTAGAAAATACAGGCTTTCCTTAATCATGGCTCACCAGACCTTAGCCCAGATTCCAACCGAGCTTAGAAGCTTAATCTTAGGCAATACAGGAATCCAAGTCTATTTCAGAATTAATCGACAGGACGCCCAGCTTTTGGCCAAAGAAGCTTTTGAATATTCGGGTTATGAAGTTAAGACGATGAGCAGCTTTCGTCCAAATTTTTGGAGTTTAGGAGAGGAGTGGGAGCATCATATCGAGGAACTCCAGAACCTTTCCCCAAGAGTCTGCTATGTGAAGCATAAAATCGAGGGAGGAGTAATTCCCATACAGACAGTTGAAATTGAGTGGGCCAGGGAAGTCTTGGAAATGGGAGAGGACAGATACCAGGAATTCCTCAAAGACCTTCCCTTTGGCAGAAAGTATCTTGTAGCAAGAAAAGCGTTGGTTGAATTCGAAGATCAGATGCAAAAGCTCATGAAAGAAGAAATTGAGAAAAAGCAGGCTAGACGAAAAGAAATGAGAATACCTGTTCAGTCTCGGCAAAAGTATGCAGAACGTGAAGAAGTTGAAAAAATTGTTCCTTTAGAAAAACCGAGGAAAAAAGCGGACTTGGCAGATATTTCGCCAGAGGAAGGATACTTCCTTGAATTCATCTCCCAGAATCCTGGTATGTTTGTAACCAAAATATATAAGGCCCTCCAACTGAGCGGCTATAAAGGAGATAGACTGAAAGGAAGTTTAATCGAGAGAGGTCTGATTATCCAAAAAGAGACGAGAAAAGGGAGCAAAGGACGTCTGGCTAAAATCCTCGTTATTACTGATAAAGGTAATTCTATTTTAAATAAGATAGCTCTGGCAGGAAAAGGAGGAGATCTTCATAAGCACCTCCAAATGATGCTGAAAGAGCAAGCCCAAGTTTTGGGCTGGATTGCTAAAATTGAAGAAAGGATTCCAAGAACGCTTGAGACTGTTGATGTTGGATTAAGAAAGGAAGATATTAGGATAGCCATTGAGATTTCTTCAACATCTAAGGTTGATTATGAGATTCAAAATATCAGGAAGTGTTTTGAGGCAGGATATGATTATGTTCTATCAGTTTGTGAAGAGGAAAAAACCATTAATCTTATAAAGAAAGAGGCTCGAAAAAATTTTACTCATAAGGAAAGAGAAAAACTTCGTTTTTATCATCCAACTCAAGTCAAAGACTTCCTAATTAGCCTTTCACCTCAGTCTATTGTTTCTGAAAAAGGCATTGTTTCTGACAATATTCTAAAGAAGAAACTATTATTAGATACAAATGAGGCTGCTGATTATTTAGGAATTAAAAAGAGCACTCTATATGAATGGGTCATTCAAAGGAAGATCCCTCATACTAAGGTAGGTAGACTTTTAAAGTTTAGAATTGAAGATCTTGATTCTTGGTTACAAAAACGGACAAAAGAAGAAGAGGATCACTATATCGAGTAAAGAAGAAAATCTTTACTTGGGTTGTCAAACGTAATAAAATAATAGTTGCCTAAACAATAAGATTCATCTATCGAGAAAATTCCTTTCATATACATACGAGGCTGAAAAATGGGAGTTTATCAAAGAGGCGATAACTGGTATATTGACTACTATGTTAAAGGTCGGAGAAAAAGAAAGAAGATTGGCCCATCAAAAAAGCTAGCACTTCAAGTCCTTAAAGACGTCCAAGTAAAGATGATAAAAAAAGAGTATCTTGGCGTTTATGAAGAAAAGAAAATCTCTTTTAGTAAATATTCAAAGCAGTATCTCGAATACTCCAGGGTGAATAAGGCCTTCTCAACATATAACCGTCATGACCGGATTAGTATTAACCGTTTAGAGCCTTATTTTAAAGACAAGTACATTTATGAAATAACGCCTCAAATGATTGAAAGATATAAGGCCAAAAGACTAGAAACCGTCTCCCCTGCCTCAGTTAATCGAGAATTGGCAACTCTGAAGAACATGTTCACAATGGCGATTAAATGGGGTTATGTTAAAACAAATCCTGTAAAAGAAGTAAAATTACTCAAAGAACCCCCTGGTCGTCTTAGATACTTAAAACCCGAGGAAGTTAAAGCACTGTTCCCCTTTTGTTCTAATCATATACGTCCGATTATTGTTACTGCACTTAATACAGGAATGCGGAAGGGAGAACTCCAGAAGTTGAAATGGACGGATATCGATTTCAAGAACCGAAAGATTACTGTTGTTGAGGCAAAAAATAATGAATCGAGAGTGGTGCCAATTAACAAAACGCTCCATAAGGAGCTTTTTTCTTTGTCAAAAAGATCAAAAGGAGAATACGTCTTTTCTGATAAAAACGGCCTTCCTTATGGAGATATTAAGAAATCATTTTTAACAGCTCTAAAGAAGGCCAAGATAGAAGATTTCCGTTTCCATGATTTAAGGCATACCTTTGGCTCTTATCTAGTAATGCAGGGAGTTAATTTAAAGACTGTCCAGCAAATCATGGGACACAAAGATATAAGAATGACTATGCGGTATGCTCACCTTTCGCCGGAATATGTGCAGAAAGCTGTTGAAACCTTGGATAAGGTATGGACACTATTTGGACACCAAGGCGATTTAACGAATAATGAAAAGTAATGTAAGTTATTGAAAATAAAGAGAGCCAGCAGGGGGATTCGAACCCCCGACCTACTGATTACGAATCAGTTGCTCTACCACTGAGCTACACTGGCTCTTTGCAAATGTTTGCGAATTTATTAAAATATCTACTTCATAAATAT
>Ga0114930_10003703_pt1 | contig 13241 bp, 1 predicted proteins | sample AnhtaG_FD_87300 | JGI IMG/M metagenome (GOLD analysis project Ga0114930, IMG submission 87300) | Deep subsurface microbial communities from Anholt, Denmark to uncover new lineages of life (NeLLi) - Anholt_01485 metaG | ecosystem: Environmental > Aquatic > Marine > Oceanic > Sediment | place... | reverse complement strand
GAGGACGTAGGTCGCGTCTGCAATGTTCACAAGCTGGTCCGGTATGCATGGCTCAATGTCAGCCCTGGTCTTGATGATTGCCGGGCAGGGAAGGTCCGGCGGAACCAGGTTCCTAAACTTGTCGAGCACAGCGGTTACGTCGGTTGCCATGTTGATGACTCCGTCAGGTGGCCTGTACGGACACGTTGTACAGTCTCTAATCAAGTCGCCCCACTTGCTGGTAGTCGTCTCCAGGTCATCCCTGTCCATCGGCTCGGAGTAGCTCAGCTCATTGCCCAGGTCCAGGCATCTCTGGTCGATCACATCGATCCGGTAGACACCGTCCGGGACAATGAGTTGGTCGTATACATGGATAATGTGGGCACAGTCACTGTCTTCCGAACAGGTCTGGTCGTCGTTGAAGCCACCAATGCACCACCCACACCGGCAGATGCCGTGCCAATCCGTGAAGTAAGGCTGGCACTGCAACGTGGCCCCGAGGAAATCGTCGCTCGGCTGAGCTGGGGGACAAGGAGGTGTCTTCTTACCACCATTCTCGCAGTAGGTGGTCGGCTCACCGACCCACATGACCTCCCCATTAAACACGTCAAACGGTGCCGGCAGGTCTTCGAACGTCATTCGAATCGCCTGTCGTTGTCCGGTGCCACTTGCGGTGAACGAGATGTAGCGGACCTTTTGGCTGATGGGATCTCCCAGGAGCGGGAGCCTCTCCGGCTCAGGCGCCTCGGACGTAATCGAGCAGGCCGTTTCACACTCGTCCGGCACGCCGGATTCTCCCAGCTCGTCCACACTGAATCCCCGAGCTATGTCGCACAGGTCGTCGATCCCATTGTGGTTGCAGTCGTCGAATGTCTTGGCCGCCCCCACATCGATCCCATCGATGTCGTCTGGGTCGTCCGTGCCACCCATCAATCCCAAAGCCGCCGGTCCCAGGAACACGTTGGCCACGGTGATCGGATCGGATTGCCCGTGAGTCACTTTGAAGATGTGAGCACCGGACCACCCATGACCCGTCAGGGTCTGCGATCCGGGCGCAAGCGAGAACAGGACCTCATCGCCTGTATTCCATACGCCGTCCGGCTCCTGCTGACCACCGGCCACGTCGGACACGGCTATCGCGTCGACCGTGTCACCTGACTTAAGAATCCCAAGCCCTCCATCTTCAGTCGGACCAAGGTTCACGAAGGGGGCAAGCGCAGCGCGCCGAAATGACCCATTGGCCGGATTGTAGACATAGATCGTTGTTTTGGTCTTGTCCAACGGATCATCGACGCCCTTAAAAGTGAAGTAAGCCCAGTCCCCGGGGAACGCAGAGGTTTCCAGTGCAATAATGTTGTCCTTGAGACCACGGTTTTCCTGGTCCTCGAGATCTTTACCTTTCACGAGCGGTCCGAGCCCCAGGGCGGTTTGATCCGCAACCAGACAGTTACCGTGCTCCGTAGTGCACGGAGGTACCAATGGGCTGTCGTAGGAGCCGAAGGCCTTCCCCGCAGCTATGTACACGTCCGCCGCAACCCGCTGCCTGCCGTCCTGGTGCGCCAGGACCTGGCGGCTGACGTCGGTGCACTCTTTGCCCGTGGAATCGACATCCACCGAAAAATAGAGGATCGGTGATGTCGTATTGCCGGTGCCGTCGCGGCCGAAGGACATACTGTTGATCGCATCACCAGCCAGGAACGGACCGTCCACCGCTTCCATATCACCCGTAAGCGCGGGGACCACGGCGTTGGAGTTTTCCCAGGTGCCCGTAAAGTCGGCCGGTGGCGGTGGATCGCCCATTGCGTTGTAGACGGTAACCCTTTGGCGAGCCAAGCCGGCGTCCTTGTCCTCCTTCACGTGATTCGTCACACAATCCGGGATCAGCACACCAAAGGTCTGACCATCCACGGCAAACGACACACGCCCGTCGACGCCCCGGTATACACGGCAACTCTCATCAGTGTCCTCAGTGAATTGCCCTTGCCCCAATCGGGTCGTGGCCAGGTATGCCCGCTGCACGCCGTTGTCCTCGAACAGGGGTACCGCCGGTCCGGTATGGTCATTCGCAAAAACCGACCTGGGATTCGAGAAAGTCCACCCGAAATCGGGCAACTCACCCCGCAGGACGATCGGCGTTTCGTTGTGGAGTTCCAGCGGACCCATCGTCGCCTGAATGTACCAGTTGAAGAAGGTGTCCGCAGGGAAATCCAGACACGTGCCTTGCGTCTCCCCAATGCTCTCCTTTGCGGCCCGGTGCCTGACGCAGGGGCCGGCCGGACAACTGCCGACTTGCAGCGACGTGATCTCCAGATGCACCTCTCGGCTTCGGGCGAAGTCATCGTCCTGAGGAGGCTCCGGGAAACCGGGCGGGACCAGGCAGGGCTGATCATCGCCCTTATCTTCAGGATCGTCGTCATGGAAGTGGGACGTGCCGCGCCAGATCGTGGCTGAACCCGACAAACCGCTGAATTCGCCGGGGCTGCCGTTTAACCACTCGATCCTAAACGCCGCGTCGATCGTCGTTGTAGGCGCGGCCGGACCATCTTCGAAGGCGTTATCGCATGCGCCGCTGGGGCTGGCGCCCGGGCACTCGCACTCGTCGGGCATACCGTTTGCGTTCGCGTCACAGCTCGGGCAATCAGCGGGTTCAACCTTGCACAGACCACCCCAATCGTCGGGGATGTCGCACTCGTCGGGCACCCCGTTGCTCTGGCAGTCTGGACTGACCAGGCCGTCTTCGTCAGGATCGTTGGGATTCAGATCACAGCCGTCCGGGTGTCTGTTCTCATTGCAGTCGGCACAGCAGGAACTCCCACAGCCGATGTTGATGTCGCACCAGTCGGGCACGCCGTTCCCGTCGCAGTCCGAACAGTCCTCTTCATAACAGTCCGGATCCTCCGGATCACAACCGGGACAATCTCGAATGTCGCACTCATCAGGAATGCCCACATAGGGGTCGCACCAGGATTTGTATACCTCCGGATCGTAGCAGTAAAAGTGGCAGTCCGACGAACAGTCTTCTCCAGTGCAGGCTCCGTTGTTGGCCTCGCTGATCTCGTCGACGTTGCATATTCCATCACTATCGCAGTCCTCCTCGGCAACGGGCTGCCCGCACGGCTGACCCTGAGCCGACCGGTCCATCCACTCGCAGTCGTCGGGGCACACGTCGTTGCTGCAATCCGCCTCACACTCGTCCGGGATTTGGTTTGGCTGGCAGTCCCAAGAGCAGCTCCCTTCCACGCAAAAGCCGCTGTCGGCTTCCATGATGTCACATTTGTCTGGGACATCGTTTTTGTTACAGTCACAGAAGTCGGGGTCACCCGCGCAGTTGGCGATATCACACGCGTCGGGGATGTAGTTTAGATTACAGTCCGGGTCACAGGCAACGGCAACCAAGCATTGAGGCTCGCAGCCCTCGGGGCATCCTTCCCCGGTCACGCAGTCACAGCCCTCCGGGCAATCCTCCTGGGTGCTGCTACAGATACAATGCTCCGGGTCTTCCGGACAACCAATGCAGTCCGGGCAGCAGTAATATGGACCATCCGGAACAGCAGGACACTGTGCCGAAACAATCTCGCATTCGTCGGGGTATTCGTTGTTGTTGCAGTTATTGCTTTGGCCACACTCTGGGCGTCCGGTGCCAGTGTAGGACAGGCAGAGCGCCGATGCGCAAGTTGTCTGGTTACCGATGTCACACTGGTCCGGCATCCCGTTGAGATTGCAGTCATACAGAACCTTAAGTTTGGCACACGGAACATAATACTCATATTCTATTGAGTCATCATTTGCGTTCTGCAGACTGGTAAGAAAGTAGGATGTTTCTTCGTGCTCCTCACTCCTGCTGGTGTCTGGCATTATCTCGATATTGAACGTACGCCCACCTACATCGCCGGGGATATTCAATGTATAGGTCCCGAGATAGCCCGGTGGAGTGTCCCCCAGGTCGGTGGGGTCGGCTTGACCTCGAATTTCCAAAAGTGGAATTTCCAAAAGTGGCTTTTCGCAATAGGGATCGACAAAGCGGTTGGTCGACGCAAAGAAAACAAAGTCCTCTGCGCACGCTTTGCAGCCCTGGCCACCCTGACAATCCGAACTGTCTACGCAGGGAGATCGATGATCATCCCCGCCGACACAGATCTTCGGAGCGTCGTCGTCGCAAAGTCCGTCGGGGCAATCAACATCGGGATCACATGGTGCCCCTGGGTTGCCACCTCCCACACACGAACCGGCGATGCACGCTCCTCCATCGCAGTCGGCATCTGGGTCGCAGGCACCCCACTCATTGCCGCCGCCCACACACCACCACTTGCAGTCATCCTCGTAAAGGCAGTTCTCACGCGTTCCCGCACAGACCCGGTGCCACACGTCGATTTCAACGCCGTCGGGGCAGGAGATCCAGTCAGCCACACTTCCCCCATTCCGTGCAGCGTCAAGCGCGACCGTGTAACCACGCAACTCTAGGACGTCTTTAAGAAACATTTCCGTGTCCACGCGCTGCGACGGTATCACCTGATAATAATAATTAAGGCCATCATCAGTGTCCTCGATGAGAAGGTTCCCGTCGACATCGTACAGACGACACTCGAGGAATGGGTCGGCAAGTGGTGAGTCCTGCGCTTTGGGCGGTTGATGCGTCCTACCCGTGCCGCACGGCGATGCGCCGGGATAGTCGGCAAAATAGGGGTCGGTGCTGCGACACACGTCGTCGATTGCGATGAGGTCGCGAATACCTATCCGCCCGTTCGGGACCTCGCGCATCAGATCGGTCCACGAAATCGGCGGTGCGTTCACATCGTCTAAAATTGCCTCGATCATGGCCACAATGTCGTCGAAGTCGACCTTGCCGTCCGGTGGGAGATAGAGCCCGGGGGGTACCTGTATGCCGACAATATCGGCCCAAGGACACTGCGCAACACAGGAGTCTGCGCACGTCGTTGGGATCGGTACCGTCGGCAGGATGAGCGGAGCCGAGTACTTGGTGGGATCGTTTGGATCACAGGCTTGCTGAATCGCACTCACTTCGTAGGTTGAGGCCGGGACGATCTCGAGATCGGCGACGTAGATCACCTCCTCCGTCCAGTTGCGGTAAATGGGCTCCTCCACTACCCGGGAAACCCCGGTTACCGGGTTCGGTGCGCCGACCCACTTCTTCGTAAACGCGCATCCCGGGAAGGTGACACTGGACGTCATATCGACCCGAAGAGCGACACACCTTCCGGCGTTGTTGGGCTCAAACGTGATGTAGCGGTTTTTCGGCGCGTAGCAGACGCCGTTGATGCACGACGCGAGGTTCCAGCAATCGTCGTTGTCCGAACACTCACAGATCCCGTCAACACTACACGACCCCGTTCCCTCATCACAATCGTCGTTGTCCAAACACGGCATCGGCTCCGCCAATGCGGTACTGGCCACCGCGCAGGGCTCGCAGGCGTCGTCGACGTCATTAACAGGGTTGTCATCGCCCAGGCACGCGCAGACAAACGTACCGCTTTGGAGAGCACAATCGGCGCGCGACAACTCCATGCAACTGCCATCGCCGAAGCAGCACCCAGCGCTCTCGCACGCGTCATCAATGCTGTTGCCGTCGTTGTCGCCAGCGCACTCCGTGACAATCGCTCCGCCGGCGCTTAGGCAGTCCTCCACGCTCATGGCCGGGTTGCAGCTCCCGTCGGGCAGGCAGCAGGCAGTAAGCACCGTGACCACCGCAGGCTCGATCCCCCCCAGCGGAATCCGGTAGTTGTCCTGATCGATCAAGCAGGTGTCGCCGGCCCCATGCCTGAGGTCGATTACGAAGGTCCCGGCCGCGTCGACAGGCACATCCACAGCCAGTGTGCCGGCGTACAGCTCCGCTATGCCCGGGCTGGAGAAAGCCGGCGCCGTGGAACCGTACCGGAAGTCGAGGGTGCTCACGTCCACCGCGGCGCCTTCGGCCGTGTTGGCCATAATGTAGTCGGTCCGCGTGTTATCGATCCAGGCGGGAGTGCACTCACCGGCCGGCCATCCTGCGGCCCCGCAACCACCTTTAGCACCACCCCAGGGGTCCCCCAGCGGGCCCATCAGAGCCTCGCAGTCGTCATCGTCAACACACGTGGGCGCGTACGGGGTCAGCGTACCCTGCAAGCTGCTGGTGTAGCCCGTCGAGTCGATAACCACCTGCCAAGCTTTTAGTAGCAAGCCGGTTGCACCCGGGTCCCAGTCGGACACCCGGATATTCAGAAAGACCTGGTGACCGCCGCTGGAAAGCTGGATCTTGTTCTCCTCCTCCACGATCGTTGCGCCCGGGTCACTCGATGAAACCGGAACCAGGGAGATCACCGCGTCGCCGACAAAAGGCTCGATCTGGCAATTCTCATCACATCCGTCGCCGGGGGTCGTGTTGCCGTCATCGCACTGTTCGCCGCTGTCGACAACGTCGTCGCCACAGCGGGGCAGGGTGCAATCGGTACGGCAGGCGTCCGGCTCGGTATCGGAGTTGTCGAGCCCGTCGTCGCATTCCTCACCGCCGTCGATGGCTCCGTTTCCGCACAACTCGGACATGCAGTTCTCATCACAACCGTCGCCGGGGATTCGGTTTCCGTCATCACACTGTTCACCGGGTTCGAGGATATCGTTACCGCACACAAACGTGGGGCCGCCGCACGGAGGCTCACCCGGCGGCGGGAACGAAGGCGGCGGATAAGACCAACCGCGGAACGCATCCAGGCAGCAGGTGGCATCCGAAATATCGATCAACTGGTTCGGGGTCACCAAGTCGTGGTCGGCCCGCGCCTTGGTCACCGGTGCACAAACGACATCAGGCGGCTCAAGGTTCCTGAACTTGTCGAGCACTGCGGTCACGTCGGAGGCGATGTTGACGACTCCGTCAGGTGGGGTGCATGGACACGTGACGCAACTCCTCACCAGGTCGCCCCATTTGCTCTGGGTCATCAACAATGGGTCGGAGTAGTGAGACTCCTGCCCTGGATCACAGGTGGAGTCAACGACTTGCACGACATACGTGGCGCCCGGAATGATACCCTCGTGGAACACGTGGATCACGCCGAGGGAATAGAAATCTCCGAACCAGGGGGTACAAACCAGTGTGGCGCCCAAGAAGTCGGTGGCTGGCTGAGCTGGAGGACACGGGGGCTTCTTCTTGCCCGAGTTCTCACAGTACATTTCTGGCGGGCCGACATACATCACCGTGCCGTTCCAGGTATCGTACGGCGCCGGGAGGTTGACGAAAGTCACCCGGACAGCCTGTAACCGCCCCAGGTCACCCGCAGTAAATGACACGTAGCGCATCTTCTGGTTAATCGGGTCTCCCGGGAGCGGGAGTGTCTCCGGCTCGGGCATATTGGACGGGGTGCACGCCGCGGTGGCGGCGGCAACCATACCCGCGTAGGCCTCCCACACGCCCCCCTCTACCGCGCGGATCTCGCCGGACGACACCGGTGCGCCGCCCGGAAGCCGCCCGACCGCCGGATCACTCGTTATGATAGGATCCGTACCCGATCCGTAGGGACCTGCACCAAATGACAACAGGCCCGCACCAAGGATACCAATAAGAAAACACATTTGATGAGTTCCGATATGCGCCTTCATAGCCCATACCTCCTTCTAAAGAGGATGATACCTCACTCGCCAAGCACCCTGAACGGTATGAGACGCCTATCATCCGGTCGCCCAATGGTCCGAACTCTTCACACCGTTACCTAATCATGACGCCTATGCGTCATTACATTATGCCAAGGTCATGTCTGCGCCCACAGCGCAAACCCTCCATTGCTCCTCCGCGCGTCGGGATACGCCTGGGTACCGATGACGCGCATGACTATTCGTGTTGACTTCACGCTGTGCCGAGTCCCGATGTACATCGGGATTCTCGGCACCTGCCAGAGGACCGAGAAGGGATTCTCAGTCCAGCGAAATCATGTCTGCGCCCACAGCGCAAAGAATCTATCGCTCCCCTGCGCGTCAGGATACGCCCAGGTACCGATGACGCGCACGACCATTCGTGTTGACTTCACGCTGTGCCGAGAATCTTTTCTCGGCACCTGCCAGAGGACCGAGAAGGGATTCTCGGTCCAGCGATTTAGGGCGCGCCTTAGGCCTGCGCCGCCATGGCTCTCCTCCGCCTGATGACGATTGTCCCGGCCGCCAACACCAGCAGGGCTATAATCACAAGACCCCATTCAGTGACCGCAGGAATACAGGCTCCTTTCATGCAGAACTGCAATAGTTCGTAACCGGACTGCCCGGGGGTGGGAGAGTCCTCAGTGTAAAACCGGAACAGTAGCACAGCGGGATCGTCAAACTCGCCTAGATCGTAGGACGTAGACGCGCCAGCCACGAGGTCAAAATCCTCTAGCACCTCCCAGCCGATCGACATGTCGGCGAAGAGACTCTCGTTGAGTTCCCCCATGTGGCGGAAACGACCAGCAACAGCGTATTGGACATCCCGACCGTGGATCGTTGGCAGGTCGTCTCCGGTCTCGCCAGTCACGTCGTTCACCACCTCTTTTGCGGCATGTTCGACTGTCACCGTTAGATTGCTCTCCGTGGTCGCCGTGACGTTCGGCACGGGCGTAGCATAACCTTCGAAGGTCGAGCATGTCGCGTCACTGTACCACTTTGCGCACAACACCTCGGCCTTGCTACTGGCGGGTGTCCCGAAGGCTGTTACCCGGGCTGTGTCACCGTTCTCAACCTGACTACCGGCGCACGTGATAACAAAGTAGTCGCCCACTTCTGTTATCGTGCACGGACCAATATCACTGATTGCCTTGTTTACGGTATATTTACCGACATACTTCTTCAGGCATTTGGCAGGCTCTCCTGTGTTGTTTTCATACCGTTCCGCGAAGGATGTCTGCTTCGCGGCAAGCGCTGGGACACTGCAACTCATCAGTACGCCAATCGTAATGGCAACTAACCCAAAACTATTGATCTGTCGAAACATTGCTCTGTACCTCCTTCTTGTCAGCTCAACCTGCTTGTTAAGAACTGAATCCCTTGTCCTAAACGTCCTCCTTCGAAACATCTTGTACACAACATGCCCGGCATTATGGCGGGTCCGGCCCGCCGCTATGCGGCTTTTCCGTGAGCGTCGCATAGGCGGGGCTCGTGGTGCCATACCCCGTCGGACTTCCGTGCTCCCGAACCAAGCCATGCCCGACCCTTGCACCAGGACTATGGCCAGCGCCGTTTTCGGTTGAAGAATCTCGCAACCCATGTAGCGGCCGGCCCCCGTGCCGGCCGTGGAGAGCCTGCAACACATGCTTGTACGAGACCCGCCCACTGAAAACGGCACCAGCATCGGCCCGATGATGGTCGTCGGGCGTGTCGCGCTATCGTCGAGCGTTATCAGCGGGATTGATCCACGTGTTCCCATGCTCCTATCCCTCTTCCGGTAACAAGGGGCCTTGGTCGCGGGGCAAGGAAGTGAATTACCGAGCATAGCATGTGGGCAATGTGAGTCTTCATAATATGCATCTTCCCTCCGGGAACGACATGCAGCTCGAAGCACTCAGGATTGTGCTCGCCCAGCGCATCTTTCTCTCGCGGTCCGAAGTGTCTGCGCTACCTACCGACAGCGCACGTCAAAGCGCGGACTGGTCCCTCTTTCCGGCCCGTCCAATAATTCCACCATTCTACCTCATGTCTCTTCGCACCGCAAGAAAAAGTGGGCTGGCCCGATGATCGCGCGTAAGTCCTGGTTTAACAAGAGCTTACGAGTACACGGCTTGAGACCGTGCCTCCTCAAACCTGTCCTTATCACGGCATTTAGGGGGTCGGCCGGCCACCCGTGAAGGTCAGAAAAGCCTTCCCGGGTAGCCCAGGGCGATTGCCCGCACCAGGCCCCACAGATCCGGACATACGGAATTATCGCATCCGGTTCCTCTTGTCATGGATTCGCTCTGCCTAAGGGCATCCGATCGGCCCGGTCCATCTGGGAGGCTGAGGCGTCTGCGCGGGCGGATAGGCGAACCCCCGGAACGCATCCAGTACGTATGTCGTGTCCGAGATATTCACCAGCCAATCCGGTAGATTGGGCTCCAGATCGGTTCTCGCCTTGATCAGGACACCCTCCAGGTTCCTAAACTTGTCGAGCACAGCGGTCACGTCTTTAACTATGTCCACGCTTCCGTCCGGCGGCCACCACTGCCCATCAACGAACGCACCACATATGTCACCCCATTTGCCGGTGGGTATGACCAGCGGTGCGGTGTAATTTCCCTCGTCCTGGGGATCATCCGCGCAGTCGATGGCCTGGACATGATAGACGGCATCGGGAAGGATCTCGTCGTCGGTCACGTGGAGCACCCCCGCCGTGCTCCAGTCCATGCAGTGCCGGTCCGGCGGACACTCCAGATAGGCGCCCATAAAGTCCGGCCATCCCGGTGTGTGAACGATCTTACCGCCATTCTCACTGATTGCTTGCGGCTGGTCGACCCACATCTTCAAGCCGGTAAACTCGTCGAACTCCTCGGGCAGTTGGAATAGGGTGACTCGCAGGGCCGTCTGCTTGCCGGGATTGCCGGGCACGAACGAGATGTAGCGGTTCTTGGTGATATAGCACTTGCCGCCAGCACAAGGCATGTTCGGGCAGTCACGGTAGTCAACGCACGTGCCGTAACCGCTGTCTTCCGGACCCGGCGGCTGCAACTCAGCCAGAACGGTGATCAACGCCGGCGTCGTAGTCAGCCCGGGGATGCGCAGCCAGCCACTAATGTCGTTGACGTACGTGGCATGATCGTGAGGGTAGAAGTCAATCGTAAATGTCCCGGCCGCGCCAACGGGCACGTAGAGTTCCAGCGTGCCAAAGTACTTGGTCCAGAAGAAATCCGGCACAGCACCAGGCAGCCACGCCGTACCGCCCCAGGCGTAGTCAAGGCTGGCAGTCGACACCCCTTTGGTGCAGTTTGCGACTCCGGCGAAAATCCAGTCGCTGTGCCCGGTGTTCTGAAAGGCGCCGGTGGGCGTGAGTGTTCCCGACTGACCACTCGAGTACCCTGCCGAGGCAATCTGTGCCTGGATTACACGCAGTTGCGGATGGTAGACACAGGTCAAGCCACCACCGCAATCCTGCGACGAGACACTGCACGATGAATCCCAGTCACATGTCCACGGATCCGCTGCGTTCTCACAGCACATCCCAATGTCCAGATCCTCGTCCCAGTTGGACACATAGAGCTCGAGCGATACCGTCTGATTACCACCTTCCAGGACGATTTCGTTGCCGTTGATCTGGTATGATCCACTGGCGCTAATGGGCACGAGCGAGATTTGCGGACCAGGCCCAGTTGCCTCGCTTATATTCTTGCTCATGGCCCCAGGTCTGCGTCGATGTTTGAGTGCCCCTTGCCAATCGGCAGGCTCCAGCCCGGGGTTCGTCCATCTCGCACTACCAGAGGGCGAACCGTTGAACGACCCTGGACATGGTGACGGCAGGGCAAAGAAAGACGGTGGATAGGATGCCCCCAAGTACGCGTCCAGAACAGCGACGATATCGTCGAAGTTCACGATCCCGTTGGGGATAGCGGGATAAAGGTCAGCCCTCGCCTTGATCGGCGCCCCCGGCAAACCCATGAACTTGTCCAGGATCGCAGTCAGGTCGGTCATACCGGCGGACCCATCAGGCGGACCACATGGGTTCGTGACGCAGTTGCTCACTACATCGCCCCATGCGCTCGTAGTCAACGTGAGCGCGGCGGAGTAGTCGGCCTCGTTGGCCAGCTCGCACGTGTCGTCGATCACCTGGATGGTGTACGTTGCGCTCGGAACAATCTCGTCATCGAAGACGTAGATCACCCCCAGCTTGCTCCAATCCCTAAAGTAAGGAGTACATTGCAGATTCGCACCCTTATAGAGCGGCGGGGGCGGGCTGGGATGCCATTCTCCGATCAGCGGACTCTCGGAGATGTCTCGCGGTTCACCTACCCACATGTCTTGGCCATTGAGGTAGTCAAACGGCGCCGGCAGGTTGGTGAGCTTCACCCGAATGGCCTGGTTCCGCCCCGAGTTGCCGGCGCTGAACGACAGGTAGCGAACCTTTTGGCTGATTGGGTCTCCGGGAAGCGAGAGTCTCTCCGGTTGCGGCGTCGAGGACTGGAAGCACGAGGGAGCTTCAGCTTCACAAAGGACCTCCAGGATGCCTCTGCCGCTGTCGGCCGCCTCGGCCGTTGGGCCCGTACCGCCGACGCGGATCAACCAGCACTCACCAGCGAAGACGATGATGTCTTTGATAATTCCCGCACCGCCGTCGGTGATTCCGTTGCAGCCCTCGTTGCTGGCTGGATTGACTTGATACGCGCTGCTGGTGCAGGGGCAGGCGCATTGGGCGGGATTCTCGAAATCGTGATAAACGGCGATGGCGGCGTCGTATTGGATGCCGCTAGCGCACAGGCTGGCCAGCAACCACCCGGTGGAAGTGGCGGTATACTCGAACCAGATGTCCTTGCCGAAAGCGAACAGACCCTGCTCACCGATAACGATCTCCGGGCCGTCGGTCGTGGCACAAGTGGTGTCGAAAGGATAGATGCCGTCGGTGATTGGTATGCGATAAATCTCGCAGTCATCGCCTTCGTTGAAGCAGGCCAGTGGGTTGCTGCAGTCCCATCCTCGATGCCATATACCATCAAAATCCTCCTGACAATCAACAAATGTTACGTCGTCGGTGCACGTGAAAGTGCAGTCGCAGCACGAACCGGTAGGAGCGGGAACGGTGAAGTCGAGCGGGCTACCGCCCGGGCCGCCCAGACAGAACGCCAGGTCTACCGATTGTCCGCTACCCGCGATGTAGCCGTCCCCCGTCCCGCCGGCGGAATCACCGTTCCCTACGTCGTCGGCGACAGCCCAGTGCCAGTTGCAGGTGTTGCCTTCCGGATCGGAGGTGTCATTTGCAACCTCGAGCCAGTGGGTCACACCCACCTCAAGGTAAATCGGCGGATCCAAAAGCAGTGTGTAGGCCTGCATCTCGATTCCGTAGAGGCTCTCGAACCCACTGCCACGAAGGGCCCTCCGGTAAACCTCCCCCCACTCCGGTATGCTTGATTCGGCGATCAGTGTACCAGGTCGGCCACCGTCATCGTCGTAGACACGGACGCGGAAATTGTCCTCGACCATACCGGTGCAATCGTACTGCTCGGCTCCGGTGAATGTGGGCACACCGGGTGCGCTGGCATCGAGGTATGTACCCCACACACAGACCTGGGTGAGCATATCAGTGTGTGGAATGAAGTCGTCAGCATGGACGACCCCGTTGGGCGCGGCCGACAAGT
>Ga0114930_10003698_pt1 | contig 13255 bp, 9 predicted proteins | sample AnhtaG_FD_87300 | JGI IMG/M metagenome (GOLD analysis project Ga0114930, IMG submission 87300) | Deep subsurface microbial communities from Anholt, Denmark to uncover new lineages of life (NeLLi) - Anholt_01485 metaG | ecosystem: Environmental > Aquatic > Marine > Oceanic > Sediment | place... | reverse complement strand
TTCTCCTTTCTGAGGTAGAAACCGGCTCACTATGCTGAACGAGACGGAACTGCCCTCTGCCCGCGAACTCCAGGATGTCGCCGGTTGCCACCTTCACAACACGGCCCTCGAACGCCTCGTTGAGCGCCGCAAAGGCACGCCACCCCGTGCAATGGCACGGCGCGATGGCCTCCACGCCCATCCGGTACAGGTGCTCTGCCGTTCGCCGAATCGTCGGTTCATCCGCCCCGACCAGATGCGTCCCGCCGACGAGGGCATGAACGTGGTCGCTCCCCGCAAGGCGCTGAGCCCGGCGCACGATGTTGCACACGCCTGCATGCCCGCAGCCGGTGAGCACCACCAATCCGTCCTCGAGCCGCGCCACCAGCGACACGTCGTCGCGGAAATCATCCGCGAGGAGCGCGCCGGCTTCCTCGATGTACAGCTTGCCGGAGGCGGTGCTGCCATTGGCGTTCTGTGCCACCTCCCCGGTGGTCCACAGCCACTCACCCAGTTGGACCGGCTCGGCGGAGAACACCAAGTCGGCTCCCAGGCGTTCGTATTCGTCTGCGGTATGCGGAGGACCGATGTACCGGCGTGCACCTGTCCTTCGGAGGGCGTATCTCGGTCGGAAGGCGAGGGGATGCGCGACCACCCGTGCGCCGCCGAGCCTGGTAAGGACAGCCTCAAGGCCGCCCGTGTGGTCGTAGTGCCCGTGGCTGACGACGACGGCATCCAGTGGCGCCAATGTAATGCCCATGCTGTCCGCATTCTGCACCGTGGCGGCGCTCGGTCCGGCGTCCAGCACCACCCGGGCATCCGGCGACTCCACCAGCATCGACAGCCCATGTTCGCCCACCAGCCCGCGTCGGCTGAGGCTATCCTCGCATAGGATGTAGATTCGCAAGGCGCATTCTGCCATTTGCTCTCGACGGCTTTCAGTGCTCACAGGTGCTTTCGCCAGGCTTGAGATCTCCCGTCGCCAGTTGCCTCAAGGCCTCGGCCACCGGGCCTGAGACACCGATTATGACCGCGATGCCGAACTGCTCGAAAATGGCCCAAGCGCGCGGCCCCATGCCGCCGGCCACGATCGTGTCCACGCCCAGTTCGTTCAGCATCCGCGGCAGCCGACCCGGCTCGTGGCCGGGATTGGCCATGCTTTCCTCGCGTGTCACTGCCCCACCGTCCAATTCGGCCACTACGTACCTCTCGCACCGCCCGAAGTGGGCGGCGACTTCGGTTCCGTCAGCGGCGAGCGCCACTTTCATTTCGTGTCACCGCGTCTATATGTATTTTGCATACACACTCGACCAAGAAGAAGCCGCAGCATCTGCGGCTTTCCCCGAGGCCTACAGTTTGGCGCAATCCTCGGCGAACTCTACCATGGCCCTACCCCGGCGCGCGAGCACGGTAGCCCAGTCTTTGAGGTGCTGGCATCCGAGCGGCGTGATGTCGTACATCCGCCGGTTCGGCCCTCCGGGCCCGGGCTCCCAGTGCGAGACCACGCACCCGGTCTGCTCCAAAACGCGCAGCGTACGGTACACGGCGCCCACGTCGATCTCCGAGTCCGTCAGCTTCGCTTGCTGCACATGGGCCAGGAGTTCATACCCATATTGCGCCTCCCGGGCGGCCAGCAGGTGCAGCATCTGCGGCTCCACCAGGCGCGAGAGCTTCCCCAGAGAGCACGAACACGGCCCAAATTCTCTTCCGTGCCGATGGCACTTGCCCCGGGGCATTTGGCGCTCACCTATATGTATTTTACATATACCAATTCGGCCACCGTATGTCAAGTGTTTTTCCGCCCAGAAGTGTGAATCGGCTGACACCAGTAACGCACACGGGGCAGGGGCGATAGCAACTGAGGGACTCGTTGCTCAGAAGAAGGAGCGCGCAGTGGCACGGAGGAAGCACCGAAGCGGAGGTCAGCAGTTTTGCGCGCAATTGGCGGGATCTCAGCCGTAATGATGCTGTGGCTGGTGATGAGCATCGCGCCGGCACAGCAGGGACGGCGCTATTACGTGAGCCCAGCAGGCTCGGACGAGAATGCGGGCGCCCGGGCGGCGCCGCTGAAGACGATCGCCCACGCGCTCGCGTTGACAAAGCCCGGAGACACGGTGATCGTCGCGGACGGGACGTATGGGGAGTCCTTGGAGCTGCGGCGCGGCGGCGACAGCGACGCCCGGCGCGTGACGCTGCAGGCGGAGCATCCACGGATGGCCATCATCGCGCCAAAGGGCCGGGCGCTGACTCTGGAGGCCGATTACGTAACGGCCCGCGGCCTCGTCTTCGACGCCCAGTACGGCAATAACACGTGCGTATGGGCCAAGGGGCAGGGGATACATTTCATCGATTGCGAGATCCGCCGAGCCGGCCGCATAACTGGGCCCGGACGGTACGGCGATGGCCTCCAGTTCTTTGACTCGCGCGATGGGCTCGTGCAGGACTGCTACATTCACCACAACCTCGCCTCCGACGGCACGAGCCGCGATGACTCGCACGGCGTTCGCTTCACCCACTCGTACAACATGACGGTGCGCGGCTGCAAGATCGAGCTGTGCTCCGGGGATTGCATCCAGGCGGATCCGAGCCGCGAGCCGTGGGACAACGTGCTGGTCGAGGACTGCGAGTTGTACGGTGGCCGCATGCCGCCGAACGACCCTTTCGCCCACCCGCGCTATCCGCCCACAATGGCGCCGGGCGAGAACGGCATTGACACCAAATGCGATCCGGAAGCGCCACGCCCGCGCATCGTCATCCGCAACTGCCTCGTCGGCGGCTTTCGCGGGCCGATAGGCAACGCGGCGGCATTCAACCTCAAAGAGCGATGCGATGCGCTGGTGGATCGCTGCACCGTGTTCGACAATGTGATCTGCTTCCGCCTCCGCGGCCCCGGCTCGCGCGGCGGCTCGCATGTCACGGTGACCAACTGCGTGATGCACAGCTCGGATATCGGCGTGCGCTACGAGAACAAGATCGAGCAATTGAGGCTCTGGAACAACACCTGGGGCGGGGCCATCCGGGAGGCCTTCCTGTCGGGGGGAGGATATGGAGAGGGGTTTGAAGTCAAGAACTGCCTGTTCCTGGCGCCGAGCAAGCCCAGCGAGGCGAGCGATCCGTCCAACCTCGCGGTCTCGACTTCGGCCTTCGTAGTCGCCGCCGACAACGACTGGGGACAAGGCGACTTCCACCTGGCTCCGGGCTCGCCGGCCATTGACAGAGGCGTGGCTCTGGAGCAGGTGAAAACGGATGGCGACGGCGTGCCCCGCCCACAAGGGGCAGGCTGGGACGTGGGCGCTTACGAGAGGCGGTAGAGGAGCGGCCGCGCATCCCGAACCGGCCCAGGGAGGCTGCCTGGGGTACACTGCTTGCGGTCCAGTCGTTGGCTGGCAGGCTTTGCTCCGGACGCCATATCATGATGGACTCAACGGCCACACTCCTCGTTGGACTCCTTGCGATATTCTTCGCCGGCTTCACCCAGGGACTCACTGCATTTGGGTTTAACTTGGTCGCTGTTCCGATACTGATAATGGTCCTGCCGCCGACAATGGTCGTGCCGATCGTAATGATGCAGGCCGGCATGCTCACGATGGCCATAGCGCTCGAAGCGAGAAGATGGCTCGACTTGAGACGCATCTGGCCGCTCCTGGTTGCAGGCAGCATCGGGGTCCCGTTCGGAGCGAGAATCTTGACCATTCTGGACGTGAATGTGCTGAAGGTCCTCATCGGCGCCGTGATCGCCGCATTCGGCGTCACCTTCCTGTGTGGTTTCCGAAGGGAGATCAAGAATGAGAAACTCGCCATGGGTCCCATTGGTCTTATTAGTGGTGTATTGGCCGGGAGCACCGGAATGAGCGGCCCGCCGGTGATACTGTTTCTCACGAATCAAGGCGTCGGGAAGCAGGTCTTCAGGGCGAACCTGGCGTTCTACTTCACCGTGCTCAGTGTGGTGGCCGCAATTGCTTTCGGCCGGGAAGGGCTCATCACCACAGCACTGCTGCGCTATGCCATGTTCCTCCTGCCGGCGATGCTCGTAGGAGGTATTGCCGGGATCAAACTGGCGCACACAGTGGAAGAAAGGCTGTTCGGCAAGATCGCGCTGATCATAGTGATCATTGCGGGCCTGGTTGCTTTGGGTTCCGGCGCGCGGGGGCTATGAGAATAGTAGCGGGAAAGGACAGGAACGACTGTGCCGGTTCGCGTCGTCATCGCGAGCAGTATGGCCATCGCGTTCGTGCTGGCCTGTTCTCAGCCGACCGCGGCCCAGGCGGCGTGGTTGGCGCCGAAGACGGCGACTATTGGCCGGGCGGATCGACAAACACGGTGCCGAGGAAGCACTCGCTTTTGCCTCTGGGCCGAGGCCGGGCAAGAGGTTGTGCTTCAAGTGACGGCCGGGGCAGGCCGCAGCGACGTCCCCATCGCCGTCAGGGGGCGCGAGGGCACGCCGGCGGTCAAAGCCCTAGCGGCAAGTGGGCGAACGACCACGATCCGAGTGACACCACGGGTCACCGGGCTCCTTTACGTTGACGCCGATGGGGCAGCGAACTACTACACGCTCGACGCCAACACGCAGTGGCTCTCGATGCTCGCCTCGTCCGTGGGCCCGCTCCACATCTTCGGACAGGCGGCCCGGCGCCTTTGCTTCCTGGTGCCGGAGGGCACGCCTGCGTTCGACGTCTACATCGCGGGCAGTGGGCAGCGCGAGGGTGCACGTGTCGAGATCTTCGACCCGGACGAGCGCGCGGTTGCCGAGATCGCCACGAAGACGCCGCATTCGGTACAGCAGTGCGTCGAGGTCGCCGTGCCGGCGGCTCATCGGGGCACAGTGTGGTCGCTGGCCGTGGGTCCGACGGATGACGCGGCCTTTGAGGACTGCGAGCTGCGGCTCGCCGGCGTGCCCGGCTACGTGGCGGCGACGGCGGACCGGCTGGTCGTGCCCATGGGGGCGATGTGGGAGGTCGGCCCGAGCGCCTGGGCCGGGGTTCTTGCACGCGACTCCCGGCTTGCCGTCTGGCGCGAAGATGCAAATCAACGTGTCCCCGCCGTGACGGATGCGCTCCCCGACCTGCCCGGCGTCGATGGCGTGGACGCTGCTTGCGCGGCCAACGAATGCGTGGCCTTCCAGGTCGTCGTCAGCGCCGCTGAAGAGCTGCCCTCGGTCGGCATCGAGGTCGGGCCGATCACCATCGACGGCTCCCTCGCTTCGTCCGGCATTCGTGCGACAGTCAATCCACTCGGGTTCGTTGGGGAGGAGATGGGGAAGCGCTTCCCCGATAAGCTCCTTCCGGCAGGACCCGTTCGCGTTCCGCCGCGCGGGCAGCAGAGCTTCTGGGTGACCATCAGGGTGCCTCCGGGCGCCGCGCCCGGCGAGTACCGTGGCCGTATCACGGCGAGCATCGACGGCGTCGGTGAGCGTACGTTCCCTCTGCGCCTTCGCGTCCGGCGCCTTGGCCTCCCACAGCGCCCCACCTTCCGCTTCAGCGTTGGCGTGCCGCGCCCGGGCACGAGTGTGACCGACGACATGCGGCTTGCCTGGTGGCGCAACGTTGCCGAGCACCGCATGAGCGTACGCACTATCCGGCCCGCGCCGGCGTTGTCATTTGACGGCAACGAGGCGGCGCTGGACTTCACCGAGTTCGACGAGGTCGCCTCATATCTCATCGAAGAGCTGGGCATGAACTACCTACAGCTCCCCTATGGCTATCTCGTCGCCGGGCACGACAGCAGCTTCAAACAGAGCTTCGGCCCGTTCGGCAAGCACCACACCAGCGACGAGTTCGCGGCCAAGTGGGTGAGCACAATCAGGGGTGTGGCGGCGCATCTGAAGCAGAGGGGCTGGCTCGACTACTTCTTCCACAACTTCTGGGACGAGCCGACGGCCGAGTACCGCGAGCAGGTGACACAGCTTGCACGCCTCATGCAGCGCGCCGATGGCGACCTGCGGCCCATGGCATTCGGTGTTGCGGTCGCTGAGCCCTATTATGATACGCTGCCAGACTGGCTGATGACCTTCCGCAGCTATGCCGCCGTACGCGACTTGGCCCAGCAGCGCCGTCAGCAGGGCGACCGCATCGGCGTCTACAACCCCGAGGTCTATGACGTGGCGCTGCCGCCGCTGCTGGTCCGGGAGCTGCCCTGGTGGCTGTGGCGGGAGCGGATGTATTCGTGCCTCATGTGGACCATCGGCGCCTGGCGCGGACGGTACGCCAGCGGCGCGCTCGCGAGCGTCTGGGTATATCCGCACGACCGGCCTCCCTACCTCCTGGACTCCGTGCGCTGGGAGCTCACCCGGCAGGGACTGCAGGACTACGACTACCTCACCATGCTTTCTGCCAAGGCGGCCACCGTGCGGCAGACCCTGGGCGTCGCCGCGAAAGAGCTGCCTGACACCTACATAAGCGATCGCATCTGCGAGCAGGTGGTGGGAGAGTGGTACTTCGCCGACTTCGGTCGCTCGGCCGATCGCTTCCGCGCCGCTCGTGAGACCCTGGCGGCGGAGCTCGAGCGCATCGAGCAGCGCCCGTACCTGCTGCTCAAGGAGCCATGGGCTGCTCATGTGGGTGAAGACACTGTGGCCGTCTCCGGATGGGTCGAGGACGGGGCCACGGTCGCTGTAAACGGACAGAGGCGGAACCCCGGTGCGGGTGGCGTCTTCAGTGCGCTCGCCACTCTCCGCCCGGGCCCGAACGACATCACCATCGAGGTCGTCGAGCGGGGCGAACGCACGCGAATCATCCGACACATCACGCGCTCCTCCTGAACGTGCCGGCCGCAGATGACGTGCCGCCTCAGGAGGCCAGAGCGAGTGGCATCGGCACACGATGAAAAAAAACAAAGGAATGGTGGCGGCCGGGGCGAAATAGTCACAGTCAGGCCCGGTGGCCGCAGGTTTCGGGATCAACCGACACCGGTCTGGCACGGCGCTGCATCAATCCCACGTCACTACCGGGGCGAGTGAGTGTGTCACGGCCAAAAGTTCTCCAGTTGATCGCGCATCTGTCGGCAGGCGGAGCCAGCAAGGTCGCCATTTCGCTGGCCCAGTTGCTCCGTCATGAGGGGTACGATGCGACTCTCGTAGCTGGCACGCGGACCGGCCCCGAGGGAGAGATGATAAGCCTTGCGCGCCAATGCGGCGTCCCGGTATCTCTAATGGGCACGCTGGTCCGCGGTCCTCGCCTGACTCTGGATCTGACCTCCCTCGTCCGGCTCACCAGGATGCTGAAGCGCGGTCGTTTCGATATCGTGCATGCGCACTGCAGTAAAGCAAATGTATTGGCACTTCTCGCTGGCCGTCTCGCTGGTGTGCCCGTGCGTCTGGCACATGTCCACGGATGGATGTTCAGGGACTCGACGCACGCGCTCCCTCCGGCCGCGCAGGTGCTATGCTTGCGCGCCATCTGCCGCTTAGCGACCCGCATAATCGTCGTTTCGCAGTCCGATGTACAAACGGGCCTTGCACACGGGATCGGCAGGCAGAGCCAATACGCAGTCATCGAGGAGGCCGTGGAGTTCGACAGGTTTGCCCGACCGCCGTCGCACCCGGGGGCAGTACGACGCGACCTCGGCCTTGCGCCATCGGACCGGGTCATTGGCACCGTAATGCGCCTGGCGCCACAGAAGGCGCCGCTGGACTTCATCGAGGCTGCAGCTCACGTTCGGGCGCGGATGCCCGAAGCCAAGTTCCTCATCGTCGGGGATGGTCCGCTACTGAATGACGTCAAAGCCGCCGTGGCGCAGAGGCATTTGGATGACGCTGTGCTCATGCTTGGCTATCGACGAGATGTACCGGCGCTGGTCTCCGCATTTGACGTCTTTGCGCTGTCCTCGCTCTGGGAAGGCCTTCCCATCGTGTATCTGGAGGCAATGGCAGCGGGTAAGCCGGTGGTGGGGACCGACGTTGATGGTGCATTCGAGGCGGTGGAAGATGGGGTGACGGGCATCCTCGTGCCGGCACGTGATCCGATCGCCCTGGCCGATGCGATCCTGCGAGTGGCCGCCGATCCGGACCTGGCCCAGCGCATGGGTGCGGCGGGCCGGCGGCGGGCAGCGGAGTTCGACGTAAACCGCATGATCGAACGGGTCGGCCGACTCTACCGGCAGCTTCTCAGGGCGGAGGAGTCCGTCCCTCTAACCGACAGGTCCAGCTCCGGGCGATCTGGCACAGCAGCAGAAAGACTGCCGTGACTCGATTTGGCTCAGTTCCGTTGGCGCGCAGATGAATGAAGGCGCAGCCGCGCCTAACGAGAACGGGCCCATGCAGGCGATCCGATAGATGTACATCGCTTCCCCTGAGGTACGAGGAGAGCGATCACAGCACGCATCGATGTGAGAGAGCTACCGCGCCCACCAGGGAGGGGCTGGTCCTGAAAGCCGTCTGCCGGAGCTCTGTGCCGCGCGGTGAGACTCGGGGCCGGGGCGAAGACGAGGAGGCGAGGGCTCGCGGGTGTTCGCTCGCCGAAGCGGAAGAGCAGTGGCGATGTTCCGCACCACGTCTCGCAGCCACAAGAGGGCGCTCTGTGCTCAGAGTGATAGTAGTTGCCTACATCAGATGCCGCGATATGGATGTCTAGTTTGCGCACAATGACTGAAGCCGTGTTGATCGGCGACGGGCAAGCTTCGCAGTCTGCGTGCGCTGCCGTGCTATTCCGTGAAACCCACCCGATAGCCTGCCGCCCGTAGCTAGACGGGGACTGCATGGGAGGGCGGAACGTTGCCTGTGGCCAAGCGCAGAAGGCTACGGAGCATCATCGCCGCTGATTCTGCAGCAGTGGCCGTCTGTGTTACCGCGGCCGACGGGCTGGCGGCAGTCTCCGAACAGGTCGCATTCGCTCCTCTCGCCCCAGAGTGGCTTTCGCGAACGATCCTCATCACTTGCGCGTGGCTGACCGCGCTGTATGTGACGGGTGCGTACGAATCGGGGTATCTGCGAATGCGGGGGCGCTCGCTATATCTTACAGCGCTCGCTACTGCACTCGGAGCAGCCATGTGCGCCGGGCTCTTCTACCTGCTGCCTGCCTGGCGCATGAACAGACTGGCATTCGGCGCATTCGTAGCGCTTGCGGGCTTGCTGCTCACCGGGAATCGCCTCATCTGGCTGCGCTGGTACCGACCGGATAAGACAGGAGCCATCATTGCCATCGGGGATCACGAGTTGCTGCTGACGGTTTGGCGACACATAGGCGATGAGTCTTGGCTCCCACGCATACTGTGGCTTGTCGCAGATCGTGTCTATACTGCCGCGGAATTGGCTCACCTGACGCCGGATTACCCTCACCGGGTCCGGATGTGCAGCGTGGAACGAGCTGAGGAGATACTCGCCTCAGATGGGGGCACGCATACGGTCATCACAGATGGAATCATTCGGTCCGAAGGGGTCGCAGACCTCCTGACACGGGCCTCACTGCGAGGCGCGCTTATGGCAGACCCCTTCAGTTTCTATGAGATGACCACCGGAAAGTGCCCGATGTTTGCAGTTGACGGGCGCTGGATATTCAACGCGACAGCCCACAGGCTGCCCCCTTCACCGCTGCTGTGCAAGCGGCTGCTCGACTTCGGCGCTGGTCTGATTGCAGGTGTCTTCGCCCTACCGATACTGCTCTTAGCCGCCGTTGCGATTGTGGCGGAGTCCGGTTTTCCCGTCATCTATGGCCAGCGACGGATGGGACGCCACGCTAAACGCTTCACGCTGTGGAAACTCCGGACCATGCGCAGGGATGCGGAAGCAGCGACGGGACCGGTCTGGTCGCCGCCCGACGACCCGCGGGTGACACGTGTGGGCCGGTTCCTCCGGCGCACCGGCATCGACGAACTGCCGCAGCTCTGGAACGTTCTGCTGGGTGAAATGAGCCTTGTGGGGCCGCGCCCCGAGCGCCCAGAGATCGTCGCCGAATTACGCCGCCGGATCCCGCTGTACATGCAGCGACATGCCGTTCCGCCGGGGATCACCGGCTGGCGGTCAATCAATCGGGGCGGCGACACGTGCCTCGAGGACGTCGTGGAGTCCCTCGGTTACGATCTGTACTACGCCAAGAACTTCTCACTCAAGCTCGATTTACGCATACTCCTCCGCACTTGGCAGATGGTCGTGGCGGGGGCGAAGCCCCAGGCGCGACGGCGACCGCGGGCTGAGAGCGTCGCCGGGGAGGAAGGTAGGCCGCGAGTGGCGGCGGAGAAGATGGCAGCGGGGCGCCCACAGCCGCGTGGCTGACGCATAGTGACGCACTGGGTCGGGTGGAGGACGTTCGACGTGGAAGCAGATGACTGATTCGTGCTTCATTGCATAACCCAACGCAACATCCATGGCTACGCCAGAGGCCATCAGCAATGTTGCGTCCTTGTGACTCTCTGCGGTGCCGCAGGCACTATCCAATTCACACTTGCGCGCTCCGTTGCTCCCCCCCAGCCGCAGGCGAGGCCGATGGCGTGCGATGCCAGCAATACAGAGCTGTCAGCCGGTTAAGTTAGCCTGTCCCACGTGTGGTGGTAAGATCCGCTACGGCGGGACGACCAGTTCGTGTGTCAACTGTGACGCGACGTGGCCATTGAAGGACGGCGCGCCGGTCTTGGTGAGCGACGATTTCTACTGGGGCGAAGTGCCGCAGGAGACGATGCGTGATATCCTCGAGAGAGCCGTGCGGGACGGTTGGCGCGAGGCAGCGGCGGCAGTTCTCGGGGCGACCGACGAAGCACTGTGCGATTACATCTCTGACGTGCGTCGCGCCGACTGGCGCTTTCTGATCCCCTTGACGCAGCAGAGCGTCGTCCTTGACGCCGGGGCCGGCTGGGGCACGCTCACGTTCCCCCTGGCGGGGGCGGCGGGGTACGTGGTGGCTCTGGAGGCCGTTCGAGAGCGCGCCGAGTTCATTCGCCTCCGACAGCGTCAGGACGGGATCCATAACGTCCAGGTTGTGCAGGCCGATGCCTGCGCTCCTCCGTTCCCGCCGGAGTCCTTCGATCTCGTGGTCATGACCGGCATGTTGGAGTGGCTGGCCGTCATGGACACATCCGGGGACCCGCGGGAGGTCCAGCTCAGCGCTTTGTCCAAGACGCACCGCGTTCTCAAGCCCGGCGGCCGACTGTACATAGGCGTGGAAAACCGCTACGGCTATAGCCTGTTCCTGGGCGCGCGTGACCACAGCGGGCTGCGCTTTACCAGCCTCATGCCGCGACACGTGGCCGACTGGTGGGTGCGAGTCCGACGGCCCGACGGATTCTCGACACAGTGGCGCACCGGGGCCTCGGGCAGCGCGTATCGAACGTACACGTATTCGCATGGAGGCTACAGGCGTCTGCTGCAGGAGGCCGGATTCAGTCACGTCGATGTATACGTGCCGATGCCATCGTACGTACACCCTCACTGCATCTTCCCCATCGGAGCCCGCAGCGCCCAGCGGTTCTGCCTCGGCCGCCTGTTCTGGGCGCGCTCGCTGAAGCGCAAGTGCCTCGAATGGGGCTGGCGGGTGGCGCTCGCATTCGGGTTGGCCGGCCCATTGGCGTATTCGTTCAGCCTTGTGGCGCGGAAGGACAGCTAGTCGGCGATGATCCAGTGGCTATCCGATGCGGTGTTGGCCAATTGGCGCGAGCTTTCGGACGGGCAGCCGCGGCCCCGGCGGCTGGTCGCCGCACAATACGGGCACAGCGGACACCCGACCTCCGCCGTGGTCGTTTTTCTCTTTCCCCCCGGCGCGCGAGACCCAGTTGTGGTGGCGAAGGTTCCGCGGACGCCGGGTGGGGCCGAGGCACTCCGCGCCGAAGCGACCGCACTGCAGCAGGTGCAGTCGGAACTGCGTGAGACCGATCTTTCCGGCGCTCTACCCCGGAGGGCGCTTCTGCTCGAAGAGGCGGGATTGACGGCGCTAATCCAGTCCTTCGCCCCGGGAGCGCCGATGGCGAGTAGGTCGCGCTGGCGACCGTGGGTGAGCCGCCGGCGAATAGCCGGCGACTTCGCCATTGCTGGTCGATGGCTCACCGAGTTTCAGCGCATCACTCAATGCGGCTCTACCGCCGTCGGCGAAGACGATTGGGAGAAGGGAATGCAGGGCGTGGCCTCGGCCTGCGAGGGACAGTCCGCACTATCGGCAACAGAGCGCCGAGGACTCGAGCGCGCCCGGGCTGTGGCGGCAGAACTGAAGGGCGCCGAGGTCCCATTGGTGCGACGCCACGGTGACTTCAGCGCGGTGAATCTATTGCTGCATGGCCGCAGATTGAGCGTCGTGGACTGGCGGCACTCACGGCCGGCGAAATCGCCTCTGTTTGACGCCCTCACCTTTGCGACCACGTACGGCTTTGAAGTGCTGCATACGCTATACCGACCCATGCCGGCGGAGAAAGCTGTGGCGACGGCCTATTTCTCCGATTCGAGTCTCGCCCGCAGTGTCCGGGACTTCGTAGATGCTCAATGCACCTGTCTGGGCGCACCCGTCGGCCTGGCCGGAGCGTCGCTGCCCTTGGTGGTCGCCAAGTTGGCGACACGAGAGAACAGGACCAGTGCGTCGCATCCGCAGTATGACCGCCGCGGGCGAGCGATTCTGAGGGTGATCTTGGAGGGTTTCGCTGCCGCGCCGGCATCTCATTGGCTCTTTGGCGGCGATTCGTATGCCGTCTAGCTGTCTCCACGGGCTGGCAGCCGTGTGGCGCGCCGGGCTCCCCGTCGAGACGCGGTGATGACGTGATGCTTGTGGGCACATCGCCCCAAAATCAATTCCCGGATGTCACCGGACGGCTCGTCTGGCTGTGTCATCTGGGCCTTCTGGAGTTGAACGGCGACACCATCTGCTCCGCGAATACCTTGCGCATGGCATCCATGGCCGGCGCGCGCCTCGTGCCGGTTGCCTTTGAGCGCCGGCATGTTCTGGGGGATAACGAGCGGCGGTGCGCCGTTCGCGAGCAGCTGGCCCAATGGGGTATCCGGGAGCCGGTCTACGTGCCTCGTACGCTCTTCGGCCTTCTGCGGGTGAGGCGGTGGCTGACCCGGCTGCCAGAGCACCAGCTTCCGGCTGCCACGGTAGTCGCCCAGACGGGCTGTGCGATGCCGGCCATAGCAGCCCACGACAGGCGCGGTGTGCCCATCGTGTGGGACATGCGCGCCGCGCTGCGTAAGGACGTCGCATCTCACTGGGGCCGCCAGTTGCTGCGCTCAAGGCTGTTGGGCCCTCTGGCGCGCCACTATGAGAGAGCCGTTATCAGCCGCGTCGCCGGCGTCCGGTGCGTGTCGGAAGCGCTCGGCCGGTACTGCGATGCGCAATTCCACCGGTCCGTGCCGTGGTTCGCCGTGCCCAAT
>Ga0114930_10003696_pt1 | contig 13257 bp, 9 predicted proteins | sample AnhtaG_FD_87300 | JGI IMG/M metagenome (GOLD analysis project Ga0114930, IMG submission 87300) | Deep subsurface microbial communities from Anholt, Denmark to uncover new lineages of life (NeLLi) - Anholt_01485 metaG | ecosystem: Environmental > Aquatic > Marine > Oceanic > Sediment | place... | reverse complement strand
TCGCCTGAAATGTAATTAGATTTTCATTTAATTAGGGCAAAATGATTAACAACGAACTGTTACTAACTGATACGAACTCCGAGTTCGTACGTGTTCGTTTTGAGTTCGTTGTTATTTATTTCTCAATCCCTGCCGCCCCTCTCGCTTTCACTTTGTCCGGGTGCCCTCTCCCGATCTGCTCCGCCCGGTCTTGTGGTGAGGGGGCTGGCAGGCGCTTTTCGATTGAATCGGCGGTTTAGGGGAATTTAAATTAGATGTTATGCTGGTAAGTGCCGGAGCCGCCAGAAATATATTTTTAAGGTTATTTAATTAAGCCAGCCCCCATCCCTTCCTCGGCTCTCCAATTTCATCAAATTCGAACACGGATGGCACGGATTAGACGGATCTTCACGGATTAGACGGATTTTCACGAATTTATTTTTTATCCGTGCGCATCCGCGTCATCCGTAAAATCCGTGTTCCATCAGAACATTACTCTTAACCGATGAAATCAGGCTCTACTGCCGCCCCTTCTCGCCTTCACTCTGTCCGGGTGCCCGTCCTGATCTGACTCCGCCCACTCATTGGTAAGCAGTATACTGCTTCTCTCCATCTTTTGTATAGACTGATTGGGGCTGATATCCGGAGCAGGCTTTTTGGCTTTGTTCTTTTATAATCGGCACAAAAATGGAGATGAATGAAGAACAGTGAAGAATGGCATATGAAGCCATTCACTTTTCTTCTTATTTTGATTATACTATATTTCAGGATTACTACGAATCGAATTGCAGTTAAAATAAATTATATATGTAATGCATTCCTACTATCATATACAGAAAAAAAATCCAATTTTAGGGAGATGACTAAATGAATGATAAACAAATTCGAACAATATATGCAGGTCTATTAGGACTGGTGGTCCTGACCATCATTGCCGGTGCGGCATCTGCTTATTTTGTAGCACCGTCCACATCAGTGGGAACCGACAGCGGACAAATACAAATGAAAACTATCACAGTTTCAGGGACAGGTACTGTTACCATGCCTTCCGATGAAGTAACTGTGTATCTGGGTGTTCAGACCACATCTAACGATGCGGCGACTGCTCAGCAGAACAATGCAGAAAAAATGGAATTGGTAATTAAGGCTCTGCAGGATGCAGGGATTGCGAAAGAAGACATGGAGACCGCAGGGTACAGCATTTACCCGGTTAGGGATTATTATTACGGTGTCTCTCCGATAAGTGAAACAGAAAACCAGGGGATAACTAGCTATGTGGTGTCAAACCAGTTGAAAGTTTCAGTAAAAGATATTGATAACGTGGGAAAAATAATCGACAGTGCTGTTGCAGCAGGAGCCAACGAAGTCAATAGTGTCAGTTTCACACTTTCAGATGAGACACAGCAAAAGGCCAGGGAGCAGGCCCTGAATAATGCAGTGAAGGCAGCAAAATCAGATGCTGACACCCTTGCCGGAGCACTTGGTGCAAGGATTACAGGGGTAGTCCAGGCAAGCACAAGCGGCGGCAGTTTCGCTGGTCCGACCCCTATGATGGAATATGCAGTGGCTGAGAGTAAAAGCAGCACTCCCATCACACCAGGGGATGTCAGTGTGAGTGCTTATGTGACTGTAACGTATCAATTCGAATAGAAAAAGAAATGTGAAACAGGTGCTGCAATGCAGGATGCCTGTTTCATTTATTATCATATCTTATACCGGCGAATTTCTCACCTTTATTTCTTTATATTTATTGATTTTCTTATCTGGGTTAATAGATCAAATATGGCCTGCCTGAATTCGTCACCCACATTTTCCCATGACAGCTTTTCCCGGGTATTTTCTTTATGCTCTTGTCCGGATCCACATTCAGCTGTTTTTGATAATCTCACCAGAATGAGAATATATCCCCCGATCAGCACGATAAAGAAAACCAGCGGGTATATTATAAATTCGAACCTGTTGAAGACCTGGAAGATCTGTTCATCCAGCAGAATATCGATAATTGCAAAGATCCTGAATATAAAATTTGCGAGAAGGACACTGGCACTGGCATTGAAAAGGGGAGCAGGCAGGTTGAACGGGAAGATCAATGCATTGAATACCTCCCCGATGAGAAAAACAATAGATATGACAATAATGAGCCAGATATTATTGTTCATAAACAGGATGATCTGGTAGTTAAAGTGATTTTCAGTAAAGAAGGCCAGATGATTTGCAATATATAAGAGAATTAAGCAGAATATCAATCCGGATAACCTCGTAAATACGATCCAGGGGATGGACCTGCAACTTGTTTTTGTCATTTTTAATCCTCCGAAATTTTACCTATCAATAATATTTCATAATTGTTCAATGTATTATCTATGATCTTTTTTCATGCAATAACTCTTTTCCACCGAGATCGACCCCGAAAGATGCCTGCAGCACACCGGTGGGATAGAAGAATAAGCCCTCAAGCTGCGCATTTATCCGCCCCGGGAGCCCCATGCCGATTAGAAGCAATAAACCTCAGACCATGAAAAAGGATACTTTACGGCCCCATGATTTCTTCTTTTTGGGAAAGAGTGCCATTCCCCAGGCTGTGAATATGCCGATATACAAAAAGGTGATGAGCATAAAGGGATCCCCCTGGATTCTCCAGGTTATGATACCAACGACAGATAGGAATATGAAGGTGACCAGGGGTGCAGCCAGGAAATTTCGGAATGTTTTGTTTTTACTGTTCATTTTTTATCACTTACAATACATGAACTGAATTAGAGACCTTTTTTTTCCAAATTAATACCCCAATTAGCCCACATCGCTCCGAGAATTGCTGTTGCTGCAAGCAAAGCAACTACGATTACTGCGATCTGCTGAAAAAGGTTGAATGATGACGCAAAAAATGCCACGTAGACTATGGCAAAAATCAACAGGCCAAAGAAAATGATTATAGATACAACCACCCTCAGTGCCAGGCCGGGGGGTGGTCCTTGAATATCCTCTTGGTTAACCATTTCATACACACTCCACTTTAGCATTTACTTCTGATACCTTATAATATTAACTTTGGCTTTACCTGTATCTCCTCATTCCAAGACCCACAATGACCAATAGCAAGAGAGTGAACATCCCGCTTATGAATGGAACATTTGTCTCGACAGAATCCTCTTTGGTAATACCGCCTCCAGTTGCAATAATTTTCCCTGTATAGGTACCGGGGAGGGTATTTTCGGGAATGGTGATGCTCTGTTCAAATTCCAAGGGGTAAGGTGGATATATCTCAGGCAGCTCGTACTCCATTGAGGTATCACCCGGTCCGGTGATGATCAATTTGCCGGTAATGGGTTCATAAAATCCGTCCTTTGTCGTGATCTTTATCATATATCGAATTGTGTCTCCGGATTTCGCATCCACCTTCTTAGGATCAATGGAAATGAAAAAGTCCGGATTTTCCCCTACCTGATCAGCGTATTTCAGGATTCGGCACTGGGGATCTTCATATTTTACTTGCTCGCAGAAATTCTGTATATCCTGCCTGACTTCTACCTGGATCAGGGTCTCTTTGGTGGAGGCGTTGATCAGGGAAATTGAGCCCATATTATGATAGACCGGACTTGAAACTACAAAATCCACATCATCATCGAACATGATGCCATTTTCCTCAACGATCCTGATCCTGGGGTCCATGATGCCGAATTCCTCCAGTAACTCTCCCTGCTCATCCAGTAATTCCACATTGATCTGGTTAATACTGATGGCATTTCCCTTTGGTGCGCCGTACACTACTTCTTTTTTGAGCAGGGTGACCTTACCTTCCTTAATATTGAATTGGAACAGAAAGGTTATTGGCATATCAGGGAGTTGAATTTTTTCTTCGTCAGGAAGGGGCGGTTCGGTCTCTTTGGGTACCGGTGGATAGGTGATCTGGTCGGTGATTTCATCGGGTACCGGTGGGTAAGGTTCGTTTTGTGCATTTGCGGTCCAGATACATCCCAGTATCAACAAAATAAGTATGATCCGTTTCATGTTTTAGCATCCTCCGGTCTCGCATTCATCAAATAAATATTCCACGTTCCTGAGATCCGCCCTGTTGAAAGCCCATACAGTGCCGCCTCCGGTCTTCATGATATCAGGTTCAGGGTCTGATTTCCACCAGCTTATGGTATCAGTACCATCACTCAACTGTTCACAATCATCCGGGTCCCAGCCGTTGGCAGTGGCGGCATTGCGGCACCGAGTATTTGAGGACCAGATATTGGGGTAGGGTGAGCCTTCCCAGTACGACGAGTCGCAGCAGTATTCATCTGCCACTGCGAACACGGCATGACCGGTCTCGTGTACAAAGGTCCTGCGGCTGTCCCATTCAGATGAAAAGAGCCCGCTTCCTGCCGAGTCACGGCAAGCTGACTGGTGGACGATCGCACCCGAATCTTCAAAGGTCACGCTGTCCCAGCCAGAAGGGGCACTCCAGTCGCATATTGTCCCTGCCACACCGGGCCATGTAGTTGTTCCTACCGCAACGGAATTCTTATACACATAGAAATTGAACTTTGCCCTGTGCTGGAAGATGGGGTCGGACTCGTAGTATGCATCCTCGATGACACTATAGATATTATCATAGAACTCGCCCAAATCACCATCATATTCTGTGGACGGGATAAAGACGACATCCACCCGGGTACGGGGATCGCCAGTATGGAATATGGGGACGGTATTGCCCGAGTATGGACCCACGGAAAAGTCGATGTAACCACTGAAACCCCGGTTGCCTGATTCATCATAGGCAAGGGCAAAATACCTGATGTTATCATCGGCATATGGCCCGCCGGTATAGGTGCATTCATCACTGTCGCATCTTTGTACGTAAGAACCATCTACCCAGAGCCAGATATGGTCTATGCCTGATGCGTGGTTGTCAGTGGCCTTGGCAGTGAAGGTTACGCGCTGGCCGTGGGTTGGGTACATTGAAGAGTGCAGTGCATATACCTCAGGAGCTTCCCGATCCCGCTCGCCGATGTAGACATATTTGTAATCGGTTGCCTGGTAATTGTCGTAATTATCGATGGCGTAGGCATAATATTTCACCCTGGGTCCTGCATAGGGTTCGCCGGTATAGGTGCAGGGGGAACCTGGACATTCATGCACATAGGAACCGTCTGCCCAGATAAGGAGCCGCCTGATACCGGACGGATCGCTGGCAGTAGCAGTGAAGGTCACGGTCTGGGAAGCTGACGGGTTTGGTGGGGAGTGGGATACGCTGACCGTGGGTTTTGTAGTATCGACAGGGCCGATATTGACATACTGGTATCCTGAGGACGCATAATTATCGGAAGTATCGATGGCATAGCCGTAATAACGGACTCTGCCGGTATAGGGTCCGCCGGTATAGGTACAGGTGTCGGTATCGTAGCAGTCGGCCACATATTCACCATCCACCCATAACAGGACCCTGTGAAGACCTCGTGCATCACTGGCCTCTGCTGTGAAGGTTACGGTCTGGGAGGCAGAAGGACTGGAGGGGGAATGGGATGCGGTCACCTGGGGATTAGTGGAGTCCACCAGGATATATGGGCCAAAGTCTACCAGGACAATTTCAGACCTGGCTGCGATCCCCTTAAAGTCGTAGGCATCTACCCAGTATTCCAGGGTATCTGTGGAAAAAGGTCCGCCTTTATAGATGCAGGGACTGATCTGGCAATCACGTACTTTCTCCTTATTTACCCAGATCTCAACATACTGGACAAGTTGCTGGGAAAATTCTGCAGTGATGGTTACTTCATCCTCTGGCGTGGGTGCTTCGGGAGAGATAGTGATGGTTGTCCCGGCCTGGCCTGCACCTTCGAACATCAGGTTATCGATCTCCTCACCATAGTTGGTTTCGCCGTAATCGAGGGTGACCTTGTAGATGTCAGTGTCAGAACCCAGGCCTATAAATCCTGTTACCGGGTCCGGTACAAAGGCATTTGCCGAACCGATGCTCTTGCCGGCACTGTCATAGGCGGTCAGTATACCTGTCAATTGTGCCTGCTTCCCGTTACCTATGTACATCCCGACCTTTCTGATGGGTTTATCAAAGGTCATGACCAGGGGCAGGTTGGCATTGATACTGGGATAATCCACGTCATTGAATAATGCATTGGGCTCGGATTTGGTAGCTGTACCGCCCCTGTTATTTTTGTCTACTATGAGGGGGGTCCTGGCTTTGTCATCGAGAAATGTGACCCCTGAGTATTGGTTACTGACATGGGTGCCTGTGGCAAGATCGTCAAAGGTTATGATGGTGGCTGAGGCACTAAAATCAGAGAAAGAGGTTAATTGGGTCACTGCTGCACCCGCAGGGGGAGTGATTATGAGAATTATTGAGAGACAAATTATAAAACTGAATAAATATTTATTCCACCGGATATTATTGTTATTATTAATCATGATAATTTGGTTGCTTATTCTTATATATAATTGTTTGGATTGACTCCATCCTTACTGGTTATCGAGGACTGCTGAGGTAATGTAGAAGGAGAAAACAGGCCATGAACACTACACTCATTTCAATTGGGATATGAAACGAGTCGTTACGGGACCTGTCGTTATCTTCTGCTGATCGGATCGGTAAAGTGGATATTGATGTTGGACAGACATACTGCAAGATACCTGATGCCAGGGAATATATTGAGAAGACCTGGAAGCGGAAGCGATAAGGGGATTTTTATTCTTCTGGCAACACGGTACTGCTGGCCCTGCCGCCTGGCATTATCGTGGGTAATATCTAAGGGAAGGTTCTTATAGACGCCCCCTGGATCATGGATTTTCGCTGAGAGGGGGGTCATGCTATGGCTGGTCATCATGTTGGTTTTCTCTGCCATTGCTCTACGATATAATGACTAGATGGTGGTTCGTGATGACGGGACATGTGTTCCACTTTATAGATGGAATTATAATGTATTACAAATCTGTAATTCATAAGGATAATATAATAAAAAATTTTAAATAGATTTTAGTTATTAGTTAGTATAATTTATGAAAAAAATAGTAAGCTTATATTCTGGTTGCGGTGGAATGGACCTTGGATTTATTCAAGCAGGGTTTGAAGTAATTTGGGCCATAGATAATGACAAATCAGCCTGCAATACATACAAATTTAATTTTGGTGAAAAAATCCAAAATAAAAATATCCATGATATTAATTTTAGTGATATCCCGGATATGGATATATTGATAGCAGGCCCTCCGTGTCAAGGTTTTTCAACTGTTGGCAAAATGCATCCAGATGATAAAAGAAATAATCTCTTAGAATTAATTCCATCAATTGTAGAGATAAAAAAACCAAATATTATATTTATAGAAAATGTTCGTGGGCTTACTGCTTTTAAAAAAGGAGACACTTTAAAAGATTTTATTGCAAATTTAATAAGATTGGGTTATAAAGTTGAATACGAAATTATTAATGCTTGTGATGTTGGAATACCTCAAAATAGGCAAAGAATAATAATATTTGCAAACAAAATTGGCATCACAAATTTTTTTGGAAATTTTTTTGAAAATTATAAATTTGATAAGAAAACTCTCCATGATGTAATTGATGATATTGAAGATATTGGGACTCTACCAAATCATTATTATTCCAAAAAATTCTCGGAAGGATATATATCAATAATGAAAAAGATTTCTGAGGGACAGAAACTATGTAATACAAGACTTGGAGAAAGGAGCATTCATACTTGGGACATTCCGGAAGTCTATGGCGAAACAACTGATCGTGAAAAAAGTATCTTATTACTGATAGCTAAAAATCGGCGCCTTAAACGATTTCGAAAAAAAGAATCTTGGCAGGATGCAAGTCCTCTTTCATTAAATGAAATTAGAGAAATTGCTGGTGGAGAAGTTTCAACAAAGGAAATCAAGGAACTTATTGAAAAAAAATATTTAGTTGAAAAATTTGAAGGACTTTTTGACATTAAGAATACATTTAATGGAAAATTTAGAAGACCACGATATGACAAACCTTCTGAAGCGATTTTGACTAATTATTCTTCACCAAGAAATTATATTCATCCAAAAAAGAATAGACCATTTACAGTTCGTGAATGTGCTAGGATCCAAAGTTTTCCCGACAGTTTTTTATTTAAAGGTTCAATTAATGATCAATATCGCATGATAGGGAATGCAGTGCCTCCCCAGTTGGCCCGATTTTTAGCCCTCAATTTGAAAGAAATGTTGTTTGATACAAAAAATTCAAATTATAATAAAATTACAGATTTTGAAGAATTTGAACCTTATGTAATTACACAAATCTTATTGAAACTTAAGAAATACGGAAGTATGAGACTTGGAAATAAATTCGATCCTATTGATGAATTAATATATTTAATAATTTCTCAAAGAACATTCGAGAAATCATATACTGAAGCTTATGATAATTTGAAGATGAAATATCCATCACACGAATCATTAAGGAGAGAAAAGATTTCCAAAATTGCCAAAATATTAGAATCCTCAGGTTTGGGGAAACAGAAAGCTAGGGCTATAAATGAAATCCTTAATAAAATATATTTTGACTTTGGTAAAACTTCATTAGATAAATTAAAAGATATGAATGATGAAAATAGATTTAATTATTTAATGACCCTTCCAAGAGTTGGAATTAAAACAGCCTATTGTGTAATGATGTATTGTTATAATTCAAAAGTCCTTCCAATTGATACTAATGTTAGGAGGTTAGGACACAGAATCTCTTTCCTTAATGGGCAGAAAGATTCAATAAAAGAACATAAAATTATTCATACATTAATTCCACCAGACCAAAGATATAATTTTCATGTGAATGCAGTTGTTCATGGGAGGATAATTTGCATCCCAGAACATCCAAGATGTAATTTATGTAGTTTGTATACATTATGTGATTATTTTACAATGAAAAATACAGGGACTGAAATTGAAAGAAATTAAGGAATTGGCTGAAATATGGGATATTGAAAATAAGAAGAACAATCTCTTAGCCATCGGCTCAGAAAGAAGGATTTATTCTGAATTATGTGATAGCATTGAAATTCTAAAGGATTTCAAATTTGAACCATACCAACCTATTCCAAATCCCCCAAAACCTGATTTTATTAAGCGGATGAAGGAATGGTTAAATCAATTCGAAAAAGAAGATCAAAAGTATTTATTTTATTTAGTTTCAAAATTAATTTTTTTCACTCATCCACAAATCAACCATTTAATGGATTATCTATTTCAAAATAAAATAAAAAAGATAATTTTAGAAGATATAATTTTAGAGAATAATTTACCCCCTTTTTCTTATAAAGAGGCCGAAGAATCCCTTTTATCAGAATTGGAAAAAACCTTATTTGTGGGCCTCAGTGATAGTAGTAGAATCAATGACTTTACTCATATTAATATGGATTATATTAATAGAACCATTAATACTGGAATTGAATTGGAAACATTGATATATCCTTCGAAAAGAAGAATTGTATATAATTTACAAGGGAACAGCCAGAAAGTAGAGTTTTGTAGTGATTTTGAAAAAAGTGTATTACTAGAAGATGATTTATTATTGAATAAAACACGATTAATTATCTTGGAAGATTTCAGCGGTTCTGGTTCAGACATAATAAAACAATTTAGTTATTTGAACTCTTCCTCTTTACCATTCAAAAAAATAATTTTCGCTCCATATATAATAACCTATAAGGCATGTGAAATATTAGATAATTGGATAGACAATAATCAAGATGATAGAAATTATCACTATACATATGGTACAAAAATCCCTGAAGACGTGAAATGCTTTGATTATAACAAAAGTTATTTGTCAAGTGAATGGCCCGATAAAAATGTCGATATTTGTGATAAAATAAAACAAACATGCAATTCAATATATGAAAAATATTTCCCCCCAGATTCATCATACTGTTATGGAATTGGTGAAATAATAATTGCATTTGCCACGTATTATAATTGTCCAGATAATTCACTTCCCATATTATGGTGTGATGAAGGTGGTTGGAAGCCATTATTACAAAGAGCAAGTAGAATAATGTAGGAAATGTAAATGAAACTAGAAAATCCATTTAATGGAATGGCATATATTACAGAAAAAGGTGTGCAACCAGAAAAAGTGTTAGAATGCTATAGTATTCTGCCATTAAAACATTTAATAAGCCATTTGACGAAGCAAATAAATTCATTTTTCGTAGGAAGAACTGGGGTGGGTAAAACTATGGTATTATCTTTGTTTGACCCTGCTTACCAATTAGCTCTTTATACAGATAATACTCATAGTAAATCTTTTAATGAAAGGGGGAAAATATTAGAATTACTCCCAAAAGAAGTAATTGGAATATATTCAAATATTGATTCACCATATTTTCACCTGACACAATTTCAAGGTAAGGTTCAAACTGAAGAAAATTGGATGAAAATTTTTGGTGATTATTATGGACATATTCTAGTAAGAGATTTTATTTTAGCTCTTGAAAAGCTCTCCCTTAATGAAAAATGGAGAGAACATAATAATGTATCAAACCTTGACAGTGAAATCCTAGATTTGGTAGCAATTGACTATTCAAAAAAAATATGTGATGAACTACCTGATATTGATGGGATTTCAAGTTGGAGTTCACTAAAAGAATACATCAATAATAGGATATCTAGTTGGATTAGTATAGTTAGTAAATTAGGAGCAGAGACTTTTTCTGGCCCTTCTGAAATTGTGCAACTAATAAATCCTTGTTTATACCTGATGGAAGAGCTAAAAACTAAAGGAATAATTGGAAGTGATTGTAGACTTTTTATTATTATTGACCAATATGAAACATTATTTGAACATCGGAAAAACATAGATTTCAGACCAATTTTCAATTTGGCAATGAGACAAGCTGCTCGTGGAGAAACGAGAATTGAATTCAAAATGGGAGTTAGACCATATGGATATAAAGACAGTTTAAATATTTTTGGCAGTGGTATAAAACTTGATTTAGTAAAAGAATGCCAAGAAATATTCATAGACGATCTCACTTCTGACTATTATGATAAATTTATTAATGATTTAACAAAAAAATGTCTAAAAAAATATAGGGAATATGATGATTATAGTGATAGACTCAATACGGTTTTTGAAAATCTCACAGCAGTTCAAGAAGTGAAAAAATACATAGGGAATTCAACTAAAAGAGACAAACATTTCTCACTATTTTTTAAAAGCAACAATCAATCTGAAAAGATTAGTAAAGAGGAACTAATTGAATTTATTAAGGAAACTACAAATGAATATGATTCATTGGCATGTAAAGTGTGGATTGAAACTTTGTTGTCAATACATGCTGAAAGAATTTTAGATAAAAACAAAGATATCGAATATTTGAAATCGCAGTTGAATGAGCACTTTACAAACCTACAAGCTGTTTTATTTAAAACGGAATGTGGAATGCCAAGTGGATGTAAATGCATCAATAATATTGATGAACATCAACGGAAAAAAGAGTATAATAGTTATAAAGATATAAGACCTGGGGCCTTATTTATTATTGCCGCATCTTTCAAAAATCAACCAAAAATATTTTCTGGATATGATACTTTAGTAGATGCTTCTTCACGGATTGTTTTACATTATATAGAAATAGTTTCAGAAGCATTTAATAATTTTCTTTTGGAAGATAAAACCGAATTTGAACCATTACCTGCAAGAATGCAATCTGAAGCCATTTATAAACGAGCCAATAGATTTTTTGAGAATATTCCAAATACATTACCTCATGGAATGGCTGTTAGTATATTTTTGAAAAATTTAGGTATTTTATTAAGAGAACAACAATTAAATCCAAGACTAACTAAACCTTATCCAAATGTATTTTCAGTTGTAAAAGACTTGATAAATCAATTTGATCTAGAAAGTATTAATGACTCTTATAATCGGGAAATTATCACTGAACTTTTAAGTTATGGCTTTTTAGAAGAAGAAAGGCATCATGATAAAAATCGAAAAAAGGGAACAAGATATAAATATTATTTGAATAGATTATTATGTCCTTATTTTGGAGTTTCTATTGTTCACAGGAAAGATCCTTTTTACATATCTGGCGATGAACATGAATTTTTAAGTTGCTTAATTGATAATAATTGTAAATTTGATGAGCTCAGAAAATATCTAAATTCAAAAAAGCCCCAAAAAGTAAGGGTAAATGAAGATTTGGCACAATTCTTAAAGGATTGATTATATGTATCCTATAAAACTTGAGTCATTATTAAATCATAAGGAATATATAAGAAAACCAATTCTATTTTTATCTTGCCTCAGTTTTGAACAAAGATGCAAAACAGCATTGAGAAACATTAATGCAATTCAAAATTCAGATATCCATTGGAAATTTTTTAGGTTGAAAGATAATGGTAGCCACTATGAAAAAGAATGTCTTTCTTTACAAAATGATATTGTTAGGGAAATAAGGGAATTATTTGGTATTGAAAATCAAGATATTCCGGAATATGACTTATTTGATGCCCAACCATGGGAAGAAATAATAAGTTATTATAAAAAAATAATTGAAGACAATCCAAATATTGAGACCGTAATTATAGATATAACAACTATTCCAAAAATATGTTATTTTAAATTTTTAAAATGGCTACTCCAAGAAGGATTAGAAAATCGAGATCTTATTATTTGTTATACAAAACCCGAGGAATATGGTGATAGCAAATTGGAAAGTGATCCAATTAAACCCAGCCTATTAATTGGGAACTTAGAAAGCGGAAATGATATTTTATGGATTCCTTCTTTGGGTTTTAAATCTGCCTTTACAAAAATAATTTTGGATAAGATAAGAGAAAGTGATAGAGAAGTAGAAAAAAAAATAATGCCAATGATAGGATTCCCCGCGTATAGACCAGATTACTTTGACAAAGTTTTGATTTTACATGTTAAAGAGGGAGATCAAGAATTAAATAAATCATTAGAAAATCCAATCTTGGCAGCCGCTGATAATCCTTTTGATGTATACGCTCAACTAATAAAAATTATTAATAACAATAGAGGTAAAAATATAATTCTATCACCACTAGGTCCAAAACCAATGTCAATTGGACTAGCACTCGTAGCTATTAGAGAAAATCTACCCGTCCTAACAATTCAAGCAAGAACATATCACCCAGATTATTCAAAAGGTGAAAGTCTATACTCAGCACCGGCATAAATTACTATTTTTAATAGAACTATTATCTAATAAATCATATAAAATATTATTTTTAAGTCTATAGAAATTCAATTTTTCCAGAATATTCAATTATTTTTCGTAT
>Ga0114930_10003692_pt1 | contig 13269 bp, 10 predicted proteins | sample AnhtaG_FD_87300 | JGI IMG/M metagenome (GOLD analysis project Ga0114930, IMG submission 87300) | Deep subsurface microbial communities from Anholt, Denmark to uncover new lineages of life (NeLLi) - Anholt_01485 metaG | ecosystem: Environmental > Aquatic > Marine > Oceanic > Sediment | place... | reverse complement strand
TCGGTCTGTCTGCCTTTCAGTTCGCCGGACGTCAACGCGGTCTGCCTATCTCGGGCGGCAATTTGCTGATCTACGGCAACGTCGAGTGCTTTGAGCGCGCCGGGCGGTTCCACGGTCAACCCGTACCCTTGCCGGATCATGAGTGGAGGGTCGAGGAGTTCCGCCGGACGGCTGATCTCCTCACTTGTGACTTTGACGGCGATGGGACAGTCGATCAGTTCGGCTTTTGGCTACCCCGATGGATTTATTATCTTCCTTTCATTTGGTCGTTTGGGGCAGAATTGACTGACGACACCTTGACACAATGGAAGCTTGTCGGCGCCGAAGCCGAACAAGCGTTTACATTCTATCGGAATCTAGCTATCGGCGACCACGTCTGCCCCCGCGCGGATGAAGTGCCACAGCTATTCCAAGATGTCGGCTTTTTGACGGGGAAGGTGGCCCTGTGTGTCAATGGTCCGTGGTTTCAGACATTCCTTGCCAAGACGCGCCTGGCCGGTTCCTATTTCGTTGCCCCAATCCCAAAGGGAAAAGCGGGGCGCGCTACACGTATTACCTGGGACGGAGTGGTGATGGCCAAAGACCTCCCGCCAAAGCGACGTGACCTTTCGTGTGACTTCATCAGATTCCTCCTGTCTAAACCGGTCCAAGACCATATCGCTCGGACGGGTCGCGCACTACCGGCACGCCGTGAATCAAGCAGGGCATTTGTTGATCCGCCGGGTAACACTCGTCGCCTTCGATTCGTAGAAGCACTCTCCTATTCTCGTTTGCAGCCGCTGTGGCCGCGTTTCGGAGAGATAGACCGTGTCATCAACCGGCACCTGGCGCACTTGTTGGACCCCAAAAGAGAGCTATCCGCCGCCGCGTTGCTTGAACAGATAGCACGCGATCCTGTGATCGTCGCCGCCTTCCCTGATTTTAAGGCAATGTCACCGTGACGGCACGATCACGTCATGTTGTATGGTTCCTGCTCCCCTGGGCGACGGGGTTTGTCGTATTGACGGCGGTTCCAATGGCGGCGTCACTCGCTCTGTCGTGCAGCACCTGGAACCAGCTCTCCAGTCGGTCGGATGATAGACCACCAAGACCGTCCCACAAGTTCCCCTGGGTGGGCACGGATCATTACCGAAAAGCACTTGCCATCGATCGCTCATATCAGTCCGGAAGAAACGATCCGTGGTACTGGTACGTACTCGGCGGGAAACCCACTGAACCACGTTTCTATACATCGCTTTACAACAGCCTGTTCTATTCCGTATTCGCCGTGCCTTTGGGGCTCTGTATGTCGCTTATCGTTGCGATGCTGCTCAACCAATCGTTTCGTGGGATATCGGTTGTGCGAGCGTGCATCTATTTGCCTCACGTGTTGGGTGGTGTCGCGACCATCGTGATATGGAGCTGGCTGTTTAACCCGCAATTTGGCTGGATCAACGAAGCCATCCGGTCCGCTTATGCCCTTCTCGATCCTCTCGTCCGGATTTTCAGACAAGGTGGTACGACGGACTGGCCGGTGCCGCGCTGGCTCTATTCTCCCTCCGGGTGCAAGCCTGCTGTCATTATCATGTCCGCCTGGACGATGGGCGGGTCGATGTTGATTTTCCTGGCGGCCCTGCGTCGCATATCGCCGCAGCTTTATGAGGCTGCTCAGTTGGACGGCGCCGGTGCGTGGCGGCGGCTTCGATACGTCACATTCCCACAGATCACACCGGCTCTGCTGTTTAATCTGACCTTTTCATCCATTTTCGCAATGCAGTCATTTAACGAGGCTTATCTGCTACAGAACCGGCGTCAGGACGATGGGCTGCTGTTCTACATGTTGTATCTGTACGAGGCCGCCTTCGAGCCGCCATACCAACTCGGCTACGCCTCGGCGCTGGCATGGATTCTCTTTATCGTCCTATTTGTTCTGGTCGGAACGCTTCTATGGACCTCCCGACGGTGGGTTCACTACGCGGTTGGAGAATGAATCACATGAGGATGACACATCGCATGCTTGATAGGGGAGTCCGATACGTGGTACTGGCTGTTGTCTGTGTATTCATATTACTTCCGCTAATATGGGCAGGTGTCTCATCACTCAAACCGTTGGACGAAGTATACACCTTCCCACCCTCCTTCAGTCTTAGCGATCTTCAATGGTCCAACTACCACGAGGCATTCACGCGACTGCCCGTGGCGCGATTTCTAGGTAATTCGCTGTTCATCACCGGCGTTTCGGTGATCGGAGCCGTACTGACCTCCTCGATGGCCGGTTACGTGCTCGCTCGTGTACGGTTTCGCGGACGGTCGCTGTGCTTCCTACTGGTGGTGATCTCGATGCTGATCCCGGCGCAGGTTCTGCTCGTGCCGCGATTTCTGCTCTACGATCTACTCGGCTGGGTCAACACCTATAAGCCGCTGATAGTACCGGCCTGGCTGGGCGGCGGAGCATTCAACATCTTCCTGTTCAGGCAGTTCTTCCGCACGATTCCGCCCGAACTGGAGGACGCGGCTATCCTCGATGGTGCCACAATGTGGCAGACCTACTGGCACGTAATGCTACCGGTTGCCCGCCCCGCCACAGTGGCAGCCACAATGCTCAGCTTCGTCTATCACTGGCAGGACTTTCTCGATCCGCTGATCTACCTTTCCGATTTTATGACGTTCCCGATTTCGCTGGGCCTTCGCATGTACCAGTCCATGGCCGGCACCTGGGCGAACCTCCTGATGGCCACCAGCCTGATCGCACTGGTCCCCGTGGTGATCGTCTTTTTCCTCTGCGAGCGACACGTCATGCGCGGGCTAGGGGTGGTCGGTAATCGCCTGACTGAACCTGCATAGGGTCGCCTATCCCGAACGCTTCGTTTTGGACGGGTGGCATGTCTGGATGTAATACCAACATGCCAGCCGGACGGTATGCGCAACGCATCTTCGTGATGAGTCACGTAAGTCGGGCTCCGCCCGAGGCCGGATTCAATTGTCGGGCAGAGTCGGACGTACCATCTCACTATCGCGGGCAGGTGACCCGCACAGCGGATTCCACGAAGCCGTTACGGGGTGACATACACGAGGCAGTTGCGGGATGAACCGTGGTGGCGATGTTCCCACAGGTAGATGCCCTGCCAGGTCCCCAGGCCTAATCGCCCATCGACGATGGGAATCGACAGCGTCGTGGCGATTAGTGCGGCCTTGATGTGTGAAGGCATGTCATCGGTCCCCTCGGCCGTATGGGTATAAACCGGATCGTCCTCCGCAACGAGGCGGTTCAGCCAGGCTTCCAGGTCGCGACGGGCGGACGGGTCGGCATTTTCCTGAATGATCAGACTCGCGGAGGTGTGTTGTACCATCACGGTGCACAGGCCGTCGCGGACACCGGCCTCGCGGACGACGCCCTGCACCTCGCCGGTGATTTCATGCAAACCCTGGCGGCGCGTCCGAATCGTAATCCGTTTGGTCATGGACAGCAGTCACCACAGTCCGGCAGCGGCGTGTTGAGCCACGGGTTATACTCTCCCGCGCCGTTAAGCAGGTCGATCAAGCGCAGAATGTCCGGAGGGCCCAACTGGCCACTGTGGTCAACATCCTCGCTGTAGAGACCCCAAGGCGAGACGGCTGTACCGTTGAGATAGTCGATCACCCTCAGAATGTCGGATGGCCCCACAACACTGTCGCCGTTCACGTTGGCCGGGTGTGCGGTGAACTGGGCGGTCGCGCCCGCGCCGTCTTCGCTCATGTACGTTATCGTAGTCACCTCCCTGGGGGTGATCGGGCGCTTTAGCGTGATTGTGCAGGTGTCGTTCTCATTGCACTCGACGCCCACAATCTCGTTTCGCTGCAACTCGGGAGTGTAAGATGGATGAAGATGAGGGTTGTTGTTAGTCTCACACAGCGTCCAGCAGCATGGATCATCTGCTCCCTCCGGCGCCCCGACCGCGATCTCATCGATGCCTTGCAGCGGTGTCAAGCTGTTGGCCGGGTGCGGCTGACGAGCATCGACAACGCCATCCGGGGGATCGATCCAGTTGATCTGGCCACTGGGACAAGTGAGGGACGCCGGCGAACATGGAGAGAAAAGGTCCAGCCGATAGACCCCCCGACTCTCCTCGGTTTTTGCCGCCATCATCACATAGTAGGTTTGACCGGGGACCAGCCCAGTAACGCACAGTCTGGAATTATTCGAGTGGACGGCAAGCCCACATCTGCAGGCGTCTCCCGCGTCGTCGCTGCATCCTATAACAACCAGATTCTCACAAGCCCACCGTTCGTCAGGTACACACGTCGATCCGTCGGCGCATACCTGGGTAACGACACTACACACTGAACCGTTGTCACAGACTCCTCGATCAGGATTCCGCGTGGTGAACACCTGGATTAGAGAGTCGTCGGCAGGGGCATCGGGCGCAGCCATACTGCAGCAAGTGCTAACTCGTACCGATGAAAACTGGTCCTTGGGATAGAAGGGCTGCGGTGCGGCGAACTTGTACCAGACCGTCCCAAACCCTTTGCCTGCTGGTCCGTAACCATGACAGCAAAAGCCCGGATCACGCGGGATTTCCGTAGCATGCAGCACGCCTGCCGGCGTCGCGCTGGGGATATCCACTGATTCTGCACCTCGCTCGGGTTCTGGATCCCAACACTCGTCGTTGACAGGCGGCACGTCACACACTGCCAGGGCATTGTTGGCACAGTTTGCGTCCCACTCTCGCCCACAGCAGGGTGGATCCAGCTCACACTGCGCAATACAGCAGCACCGGTCGTCGCAGCCAACCAGACCTGAACCTAGAGGACGCGCTCTTGTGCACGCCCCTTCACCATTCAGACACACATCAATAAACGTGCAATTCTGACAAGGTTCATTGCAAGCCAGGCCCTGATCCCAGAATCCGTCGAGCGCCTCGCAGTCCTCCTTGCTGACGTTCTGGCAATGCCCATTGGGCTCACAACACGCCGAGATTCCGCAAGGCGGTGTGAATGAATCAGGATCACATGTACCGCCCTCAATCCACCGACCTGTACAGTCACATTCCGTCATATCCTCTATACAAAGAGCCGTTGTATCATCGCAGCAAGCACCTAGCTCACACTCGTCCGGGACGCTGTTGTCGTTGCAGTCGGCGCTGGTGCCACTGGCAATATCGCAACTATCGGCAATCACGTTTCCATTACAGTCCGGTTCGCATTCGTCGGGGATCCCATTCCCAGTGCAATCCTGGGAGATCCCATCTCGTATATCACACTGATCCAGGACACCATTATTATTGCAGTCTAACTCACACCGATCGGGAACCCCATTGGCATCACAATCGGTGTCTCCCTCATTTATCGACAGACATAAGCAATCACGGCAAAGGGCCGCATACACATCCAAGTCCTCAAGATCCTCTGCGCAGGCATAGTGACCTTCCGGTTGTGCAGGCTCGTAATACGAGGCATCCAGGGTATTGGCACAGTTCTTTAAGAAGTCCTCTCCGGTTCCAGAGGCGTTGCACGGATCATTGACTTTGACTGCGCAAATTGTAACGGGAGTCGCCATTGTCCTGAGGACTCTGCACTTATCGAGCGAACTAGTGCGGTCCGACAGGCCGGCGTCGGTTGATAGAACAACAAACCGCCCTGACGTATCGGGTGATCCAAGAAAAATATTTTCTGCTTCCACAAGGGCCGGCGTCAAGACGCTTCCTTCGCGCTTCTGAAGTATCTGATTGATATCAACGCAGACAGCTTGGGCCGTAGCTGGGGAATCCAGGAGGGTCAGGGGGATCTCTACGGTTACCGAGCTGGAGAATTGGATAACGGCAACGGCCACCCTACCATCCGCAGACACAAAAGCGTCAGGGCCACATAGGGAGTATCTAATAACCTGTTTCTGTAGCTCAAACGCTCCCGTCTGGCCTCCGGATATGCTCCCGGATCCGTCGATGACGAAGACAACATCCGAACCCGTGTACGCACCCGACGCTCGCTCTTGAGCGAGACCAAGCGTCGCAACGACCATCACTAGGAGGCCGAACACGCCTCGAATCGCTGTCATCTCCGACCTTCCTGTCTTCAAGGGTTGACGACCTGGAGCAGCCATCCGCAACCTTTCTCCTCCGCACGCCCTGACGGTAGATGTTAGCCTACCGCTTGGGCAATAGCCAAACTACCCACACGTCCGGTAAAATGTTAGGTTTGGATTTCCGTGAAGGCAATTCGCCTGCGGAGATGGTGTGCCACGGAAGTACTCTGCAAATGGTGACGGACGCCGGTCACTCTGGCATCGACGTGAATGCGTAAGGGTACTCGTGCGGGTTGGTGCGGTTGCGGACCAGTTTCCCGGACATCTAGCATCATGGGGCAAGACGTCGTACCATATGCAGTATGTGCGGAAGATTTACGCTGAGCAGTCCGGCCGAGGTTGTCGCAGAGCTGTTTGAGCTGGCCGAGGTGCCGGATATCACGCCGCGATACAACATCGCACCGACACAGCCGGCTCCGGTCGTACGCATTACACCCGAAGACACCGGCAGACAGTTCCACATGCTTCGTTGGGGTCTGATTCCGTTCTGGGCGGACGATCCGAGTATCGGGGCGCGGATGATCAACGCTCGTGCGGAGACCGTAAAGACCAAGCCCGCGTTTCGAGCTGCGTTTCAACATCGACGGTGCCTCGTAGTGGCCGACGGGTTCTACGAGTGGCAAAAGCAGGAACGCCGCAAACAGCCCTACTACATCCACCTGCGCGGCGGAAAACCGTTTGCATTCGCCGGACTGTGGGAGCATTGGGAAGGGCCTGACAGCGGTCCCATCGACTCCTGCACCATCATCACGACCGAGCCCAACGAGTTGGCGACCCCACTGCACAATCGGATGCCGGTCATCCTACACCGCAAAGACTACACCCTGTGGCTCGATCCGGATGCCAGGCAGACCAACGTGTTGCAGCCACTGCTACGCCCTTATCCATCGGAGGAGATGTCAGCCCATCCGGTCAGCACGCGGGTGAACAATCCAGGCAACGACATTGCGGAATGCATCGAACCGTTGTCCTGAATGCGAATGAGCGATGGCCGGCCAGGGGATTGGCACGGTCAAGCATCGGTTTCGTGCCTGCCACGGGTTGGAAACCCGTGCACACTGGTTCTGTTAGAGGCTCTGAGTCAGCGAAGCGTAGACCGCATCATACCCCTTGGCCATGGCGGCGGCGCTGAAGCGGGTTTCGGCGTTGGCCCGGCAGGCAGCGGGCGAGAGGCTGCCAAGCTTCTCGGTGGCTTTGACGGCCTCACCGATCGAATCTACGACAAAGCCGGTCTCGCCCTCGATGATGATTTCCGGTAAAGCACCGAAACGGGTGGCGATCAACGGCGTGCCCGAGGCTTGGGCCTCGACTGCTACCAGCCCGAACGGCTCACACCAGTTGATGGGAAACAAGACGCCCGCGGCCTTGCGGTAGAATGGGGCCAGTTCCTTCTGCGACAGCAGGCCCAAATATTCGACCTGTCTGCCGTCGACGTGGGGTTTGACTTTCTCGTCGTAGAAGTCCCGGTATTGCGGTTCGATCATTCCGGCCATCAGCAGCCGCCGGCCGGATCGCCTGGCGATTTCGACGGCCAGGTCGGGCCCCTTCTCCGGTGACAGCCGGCCGGCAAACAGCAGGTAGTCGTCCTTACGGGGTTCGAAGGGGAAATCCTCGAGGCAGATCCCGTTATAGACGGTGGCAACGTAGTTCAGCTCGGGCAGCATCTGCCTCTCCGCATTGGAGATCGAGACGAAGGGCAGGTCTCTGTAAGCGTTGAAAACCGGGTGAGCCGCCCGCACCCAGGTGGCCCCGTGCAGCGTGGTGACCAGCGGGCACTTGATCAGCCGCCCAAAAACCAGCGCGTGTATGTGCAGATGCGAGTGAACCACATCGAACTCACCGCCTGCTGCTCGCTCCATGCACACGGCTATGTGCAGTTGCTCCAAAGCACGTGGATCCGGCGGACCTTCGAGCAAGCCGGTCGTCGGATCATATTCGCGCTTGCGGCTTCGCTCCGGTTCGGGCCAGGTGGAAAAGGCATGCTGCGAAGTGGTCACCACCTTGGCACTGCTCTTGGTGCCGCCCGCGGCGAACAGGGTAACATCGTGACCAAGCTTGACCAGTTCTTCGGTGAGGTTGTAAGCCACCTGCTCCCACGGACCATACCCGGATGGTGGTAGCGGCCAACTGATCGGGGCAAGCATGGCAATGCGCATGGCGGGTATTGCCTATAGTCCGCAGTCGGGTCAGTCGTCAACCTGGTCGCCGGGTGTACTGTTATCGTGCAACCAGTCGAGAATCTCGCCAACGCTCCCGGTAGCCACGGCGATTGAGGTATCCGCCGCCCCGTAATAGAGATTCAGCGTGTCGCCGTCCTCGCCGAGAGTGTAGCCGCCGGGAAAGACGACATCGCCCACATCACCGGTTCGCTCGTAATCCAGCTCCGGTCCCATCACCCACTTGGTGGATCGCAGCAAGCATCTGGTCGGCTCTTCGAGATCCAGCAGGGCAAGTCCAAGACGATAGAGGCAGCCGGCCGATGTTATACGTACACCGTGGTACATCATCAGCCACCCCTCAGGAGTCTCCACGATCGGTGGAGCCAAGCCGATCTTGTTGGCGTCCCACCAGGCACCCCGTCGCGCCTTGAGTAGAACGGTGTGATCGCCCCAGTGCTTCAAGTCGGGGGAAAATGACATCCAGATGTGGGCGCGACCGTGCGCCGGTACCGGGCGGTGAATCATGACCCAGCGTCCGTCGACTCTTCGCGGCAATAGCGCGGCGTCTTTATCATCCGGCGGGAAGAGGTTGCCGATGCGATCGAACTGGCGGAAGTCCCTGGTCAGGGCAAGCGAGACTCCGGGACCGCGATGCGAATAGCAGGTGTACGTAACGGCGTAACTCTCCAGCTCGGCGACCCAGACGATCCGCGAATCTTCAATCCCCCACAGCTCCTCGGGGTGATGCTCCAGGTCGGGCAGTAGTGTGGGGTGCGGATCGATCTTCCAATCGGTGACGCCGTTGGGCGAGCGGGCCGCGCACAAGTGCGACAGCCCCGAGCAGTCTTCCACTCTACACAGGAGGAGCGTCTCGCCGGAGGGAAGACGGACGGCCCCGGGATTGAACACGGTGTTTACGAAGTAAGGCCAGTCGAAGGCTGTCAAAAGCGGGTTGTTGGGATGGCGTTTGAGCAACCTCCGACGCGGATCTTCTCTTAACGGCGGCATATAGTATTGTTCTCCATCGCAGCGGGTTGTCGGTTCCGGACTTCCCGGTGCAACTGTCTTATCGGTCCGGCCAACGTGGAAACTCGAAGTTAAGTGGCCACGGCGGTGGCCAATCGACGTGGGCGATCCTACCCCACTTCAGGGGCATCGCCGGTTTGCATTTCGTGCATAATCAGCAGCGACAGCAGCCACGATAGCAGGGATTCGGCCCCCTGGTTCTCGTTCACTCCAGACGCTGTGAGCCCGTCATAACAACCGCGCGACTTGAAATCAATCACGGAGAGCCCGAGGTCGTTGCCCTCCACAAACCACTCGAGACATCTACGCATCTCTACAAGCCATTTCCCGTCACCGGATGCCCGGTAAGCGGCTTTGCATGCCCCCATAAGGGCGGCCGGTTCGAGGGCCTGCTGGTCGTACTGCACCCGTTCACCCCTGCGGTGCATCCATCCCTCGTTGCCGATGATGGAAAGATGGCCCTCCCGGGTAGTCTGCACGTCGAACAGCCATTGCAGTATGCGTAGACCCCGATCGACAAGCTCTTTTCGATCCAATTGAAGGCCGGTGATGATGAGTGCCTGGGGCAAGCGACCGTTGTCATAGGCGACGAGGTCTTCGAACCAAGGCCAGTCGTCCGACTCGTGCTCGGCGAACACCGTATTGAGCCGGTCGGCCAACTTGCCCTTTTGAGCGCGGACCTCGGCATCGTCATTGAACTGCCTTAGGTAATAGTGCAGACCCAATATGCTCAGAGCCCACGAGCGGGGTGAGCGGAGCGTCTCCACCGCCGGCAGGGCGCTTCTGAATAGGTCCGTCGCCAATCGTCGCGTCGATTCATTTGGGGCGTGCAGGATCAGATAGCCAAGAGCCCACATCGCCCGTCCTTGACAATCATCGCTTCCGTCTTCCTCCAGCCACCGGCGGTCATAGGACATGAAGTTGCGAAACCGCCCCGTCTCCGGGACATGTGCAAAGTGCAGGAAGGACAGGTAGACGTGAAGATAGGGTAGCACCTGCTCCTCCTGAAGGAGTCTCCAGGCCATTGCTGACACGATCAAGGCTCGGGCGTTGTCGTCCGTGCAGTAGCCATGCCGGCGATCGGGTGTCGCGTACAGTGCGTGTTGGAGCATGCCGGTGTCGTCGGTCATGGTGAACAGGTGATCCAACCGAGGCTTCGGCAACGACATCCGCATGAGAACCTTCCGCTCCGCGATGAGATCTCGGGCTGCGTCCGCGAAAGTGCTCTGGGCGTGCGCAAAGGTCTTTAAGTATTGCTCGGCGACGCGCGGCCAGATCATCTCCCGGCCATAGTGGTAAGCGGCCTTGCGCACCGCGTAACGCAAGTCCTGACTTTCGAGAAGCTCGCGGATGTTCTTGGCAAATCCGTCTGCGTCGCCGAAGTCGACGAGGCGTCCGCGCCCATTGGCCAACAGCTCCTGGGCATGCCAATACGGGGTGGACAAGATCGCCTTGCCGGCGGCGAGGGCGTAGGCCAGCGTGCCTGAGGTGATCTGCTCCCTGGTGCGGTACGGAGTTACGTAGACGTCCGCAGCCTGCAGATATTCGCGCAAATCTCCCTTCGAAACATAGCGGTTATGAAACAGCACGTTCTCCTGGATGCCGAGTTCGACAGCCTGCCGCTCCAGAGAAATGCGGTAAAGCTCACCCGACTCGCGGACAATGCCCGGATGGGTCACACCCAGGACCACGTAGGCCACGTCCGGATGATCGGGAACGACCTTCGCCAGCGCTTCGAGCATCGTCTCGATGCCCTTACCCGGGCCTAAAAGGCCGAACGTGAGGATCATGGGGCGACCGCTGAGGCCAAACCGCTCCTTGTACGGCTCGGTGTCACCGAAGGGCACGTCCGGGACCCCGTGCGGTATCAACCTGATACGATCCAGGGGCACGCCGTAGACTTCGTTGAGAAGCAATCGGGCCCGGTTGGCCATTACGACAACGGCGCTGCATTTGGCACAGATGCTCTGCAGCACATCTCGTTGCTTGGGCAAGGGTTCGCTCAGTACAGAGTGCAGCGTGGAGACGACGGGTTTTCTGAGCCGCCCGAGCAGCTCAAGGAGATACTCCCCGCACTCACCACCGAACAGACCGTATTCATGCTGGAGGCTCACCACATCGATCTTGCCGGTGTTGAGAATCTCCGCGGCATTGTGGTACTCCTCGCGGCGGTGCTGGTGGATCTGCACCGTTACTTCAGGCCCGTAGCTGTATTCACCGTCACGATCGTTGATTGCAACGATCTGAACGCCGCTCGTGTCCACCAGAGATCGGGCGCCGCCGTGCTCCGCGATGGCTGTGGCCAAATCGTGGGTGAACGTCGCGATCCCACATCGGCGTGGGACGTATGATCCGATAATCGCTATGCGTGGTTGGGTGCGGGGGGGCATTCTATCATCCTGAAGCTCAAATCACTGTACGTATCTACGACAAGACAAGTGCCCTCAGTTTAGGCAATTCGGACGCCAAGGCAAGGGATGAGCCTGCGACTCCCAACGCCTTGCTTCTCGAAACGCCGCCACCTCTGGATTCGCGCGCCTGTTGAGGTCGCGCTGCTCTGGCACCTTCAGACGTCGGGCAACTTCATTCGGCAGGTCGAGCGTCCGATAGAACAACACCGTAGATTCTCTGTAGCCGGGGTCTGCGAGAGATGGCATCCGACAAACGCGGTGCGAATAGCATTGGTGCGAGCATCCGCCGTGCGACCAATGGGCCGGGTGAATCGCCGGGGCCAGGTTCAGAATCCGGCCACCGCGCGCAAACTCGCCGTGACGTGGTGCGCAGCGGAACAAAACTCGCATGTGTCGCACCCGTGATCATTACGTTTTCTGCACAAAAGGCCTACACGGCAGGCATAAACCATAGTTACCATCCGTTTGAGGACCCCTGCGACCTTGGTGGGATGACAGCCCGATGCCGGCACCAACGTCAAGATCGTTGTGCATCCTGACCATTGTCGGTCTCTCTTTGGCCGGCGCGTGGGTGTCGGGTACCCTGCTCACCGAGCACGACGGAGGCTGGGCCACCGAGCGACAGGGAACAGGCTTCTTGCTCAGCCTGTGCGAATCGCAGGTCGTGCCTAGCGTCAGTTGTGCAGGTGTAGTCGACAGCCGATGGGGCTCGTTTGACGCTTACATCGGCTCCCGCCGTATATACGTTCCCACCTCACTGATCGGCTTGGCCTATTTTGTATCGCTGGCCATCTGGTTTGGGATGGTCGGGCGTTTCCTTATGGCCGCCCGATGGCTGTGGGTCTTGACGCTGCTGGTCGTTTCATGCGGGCTGATCGGCTCCATCTTTTTTATGGTGCTCATGGCGCTGACCCTTTCGGAGTGGTGCCCTCTGTGTGTCATCGCCCACCTGCTCAATGGGGTGATCTTCATCGGCACGATCTGGCTGTGGCGAAGCACCCGACGGACGTCGGATGATAAGTCAACATTTGACGTGGCAGCCCTGATCACGCCCGCCCGGGTTCGAAGACGACTCGCCGGGTGGACTGTGGTCGTTTCAGGCGCTGCAGCCTTGGGTTTGTGGTTTTATTTCGATGCCGCGACCGAGGTCCGCCGCCAGTGGCGGAAGCTGCACGGACTGAACCAGGTCATCGCGGAGATGCAAAACGATCGGGGATTCGTGCTCCGCGAATACTTCGCACAACCAGTGGTCGATATTCCTCGTCGCTCCGACGACAACCGGGTCGCACTAACCTGTTTGAGTGAATCCGCGCCCAGGCTGCTGATCTTCACGGATTACGATTGCTCGGAGTGCGCCTGCTTCGAATTCCGGCGGCACTCGCTGATCGAGCCTGCCTTTTGTGGTAACTTGGAAGTCGATTACCATCACTTTCCGCGCCACCGGGCCGAGAACGGAACCATTCAGTACGCGGCGGCCGATGGATCGGCGGCAGTGAGCAACAGCTACCGCGCAAGTCTCGCCGCTGAGGCAGCTCGATTGCAGGGAGGGGACCGGGCGTTTGCAGTGATGCACCGCCTGTTGTTTATGCATCGCAAAGACCGGCCCCACCCCGGCTATGCGCAACTGGCCCGA
>Ga0114930_10003691_pt1 | contig 13270 bp, 9 predicted proteins | sample AnhtaG_FD_87300 | JGI IMG/M metagenome (GOLD analysis project Ga0114930, IMG submission 87300) | Deep subsurface microbial communities from Anholt, Denmark to uncover new lineages of life (NeLLi) - Anholt_01485 metaG | ecosystem: Environmental > Aquatic > Marine > Oceanic > Sediment | place... | reverse complement strand
AGTACACGAATTTATCCAGCCCATCTAATTTCTCCAGCGTCGGTCATCTGGATTTATGGTCTGTCGAGTTTTTACCCGAGGCAAATGCGGATGTCAGCCAAACCTCTGAGATACAGCATCCGCAAATCTTGACCAATGGACAGGGCAGCTTAAATTTATGTCTGTCTGCTTTGATAGGCCTGGGTTTGTGCAGTTCTGCTCACTGGGTGAAAAGGCTGTCCTTTGGCTTTATTCCGGAATGGTACCACGATGGTGGTCCTTTCCAGATTGGTCACAGTTTTGCTGTAACACCGGAATCTCTCTGCCCCGTACCGGTTTGCTGTTTTGTTCAGCCGGTCTGCACGGTGGAGGATTCTCTTATACAATACCGCTTGAGGACAGTTGTGTCCCTCTGGCGAAAATCACAATTCACACCATGTGTACTTGCATCTCGAGGACCTCCTGACATGTCATAAAAAGATTGTCTCCCTCTGCTTTAAATGTGGGAGCAATCATCGGATTGAGTATCTTACTTGATCTGACGAAGAAGTTATTAAACTGACATATTATGGGAAGGGGAAACAAACAATGAAACGAGTTTTGATATTTTGTGTGGTGGTCGGATTGCTTGCAGGACAAGCGTCCGCGGATATGTATATCCTCGACGCACCTCTGGCGAGGCAGTTCACCCGATTATCTGCTGAGAGTGCAATTAACAAACTATGGCTTGTGATCGATAATCCTGGTACCCCGGGCTCCACCGCGTATGTTAACGAAACAGGAGTGACCCCCCCCGATTACGGGGATCCCATGCACTACGCGGTTGGTTTTGTGGGCATTTTAGCGCAAAGCGATACCATGATGATCGGCACGACGTACAGTGGAGACATTGGTTATGACAGTTTTGGGGCGGCGCTGGCAAATGACAACGACGATCCATGGAAGGTTCGGTTGTTCGTATCAAATGATGACCTTCAAACTACGACCACCAGCGACGACTGGGTGACATTGTCCGGCGCGTACATTCCTGGGGGAGGAGGGGTACAGAAGGCGTTCTTGACCCTTGAGGGCATTGACTTTAATACGCTGACACACCTTGGCTTCGAGGTTGAAGGTCAGAGATCCGTCGACATCTTCCACGTCTCGGTCGTTCCCGTTCCGGCTGCTGTGATTCTTGGTATTCTCGGCTTGAGTGTAGCTGGTTTGAAATTGCGTAAGTATGCATGAGAAGCCCTATAGCAGGAAATCATGTGATAATGACAATAATGACAAGACTGCCACTGGCAGTTAGGAAACTTAGAAGACAAGGAGATTATGATGAAAAGGTTAGTAACAATTTGTACGATAATTTTTGTTCTGGCTGTTGGCAGTGCTCAGGCAGATATGGCAGTGGGAGTTCTCACCTTTGATGATCTTCCCGCCGCGGGCCCAACGAAACCAGCCCCAATCCCTGATGGGTACGGCGGCTCAGGCGTAACCTGGCCGAACATGTACTACTTTGATGCGTCTGGTTATCCCTCGGGATTCTTGAACGGCATGTTCTCTTCGACGAATGTGGCCTTCAACTTGCAACCTGTCGTGAACGTTTACGACAGTGATCCCTTTGATTTCGGAGGATGCTATCTGACAGGGGCAAGGAATGATGGCCTTAACATCAAGGTCGTTGGGATTTTTGGTTACCTCCAAAAATATGAGCAAACAGTCATAGTGGACACTACAGGCCCAACATGGTTTCAGTTCGATTACTATGGCGTTGACAGACTGAAGTTTACTGCTTCGGGTGGGATAGAGAATCCTGACTATGAAGCTCCTGGTCTCACTTTTGTCATGGACGACTTCACAGTGGTTCCTGTCCCCGGTGCCGTCCTGCTGGGCGTGCTCGGCCTGGGTGTAGTTGGCTGGAAATTGCGTAAGTATGCATGAGAGCACAGCCGAATGAAGAAATTTCTACTCTGAAATCTTAAGGAATGAAATTAATAATGGTGAAAAGAAAAATATTGTTGTTGTTTATTTGTTTTGCGGCTTTGTGCCTAACCGCTGCACCTGCAAGGGCGGATATGGTTTTGTTCGATTTCCACTATGGCAGCCTTACCTCGACGTACACCTCTGCAACGGGCGCGTTCAGCGCGTCAATGAATCCGGTGACAACCTCGGGCAGCGTGACCCGTTTAGAGGCTCCCATTGGGTGGGCGCAATTTTGGCCGGGTGTACCAGGGCAACCACCAGTGGAGAGTTGGTGGAACACCTTGGGAGGCGATTTCTTGCTCGAGATGACGATCGACCACATCAATGCGGGTACCGCGGACGGGTCCGGCACGTTCACTATCACGGACACCGGTGGTGATACAATCACCGGAGGCCTTGCGGGTGACTGGATCGACATGGGGCCGTCTAACGTCTTCGTAGGCACGCTGTCCAACGTGTTGTTCGTTGTCTCCGATGATGGGAACTTCGACGGTCACTCCGGCTCTGTGTCGATGTCCTTCACATCGCTTCCGCCGTGGTACGGTACCCTGATTGAGCTGAGCACGACATCCACCTGGTTCAGCGAGGGTGATTACACCACGAATAGTGGCAGCGTGGACGCGTCGGTCGTCCCTGTTCCGGCTGCTGTGATTCTTGGTGTGCTCGGCTTGGGTGTAGTTGGCTGGAAATTGCGTAAGTATGCGTGAGAGCCTCATAGTAGGCTATCATGTGGTCAGTAATAAGATTTGCAGGCGAAGCCCCGCTAAAGGGGCTTCGCAGGCAGGTATTGGTCTTCGCGGAGGAGTAATCAGCCCCCGCTCCTGTCTTCCGACAGGAAGACGCGGGGGTCCTGGTTTGGTGGGTTAATACATTGGGGGGTATTGCAGCAAATAACAGGTCTGGGAAAAGTATATATTTGGCCTAACCCGGCGTAGCCGGAACCAAACAAGCTTTAATATTAGAACGAAGTCCCAACATTATCGCAAAACAGCCGCTTCGCGGCTGAGATTTATCGCATTGAAGGCAACAGCATAATCATAATGCTAACAGACTAATCAAATCATCTTCGGTCAGATTAGATTTAAATACCAGTAATATGTCAACAAACGGCTCTTCCGAATAATGGGTAGGTGTATTGGGCGTTTCGGACGATCGAGAAAAATCGTTCGGGGCCCCAGAGGCACAAATTTCCCTCCGTCAGGCCTTCTTTGATTGCTATGGAGTTGCCGGACTGACCCGCCTGCCCCAAATTTGAGCCTCTGCCCAAACGATTTTTCTCTCCAAACAGCTCCAAGGCCCTGATCTGTTTGGTCCACCTACGCATTAACCGGATGAACCTTAAATACCAGTAATACGTCAATAAACGATAAGTGTAGTGATATTCCAAAGGAGATGTGTCATGTTTAATTGGAACAGATGTGCGAAGATTAACGTAAAGGTGCTTATCATTCTGATACTTGTCACGGTAGCGCTTGGAACCTCATTATTTGCTGCTCGTCACATCCGAAGAAATATTCTCTCGGAAATGTCTCTAAAAGCAGGGGAAGCTGCTTTTGAAGACAAGGACTGGCCGGCTGCATACAGAAACTTCAGGGAATACCTCGGCAGAAATCCCGATGATGTCGAAATCCTCAAGAAGTATGCCAAGGCCCGGCTGTCCATCCGACCGCTCGACGCCGGTAATATCAATGGAGCCATCGCGGCATATCGTCGTGTCATGCAACTGGTCCCTCTCGACGAGGTCGCCTATGAAAAGCTCGCTATGCTCTATGGAGGTATAGGCAATTTTGAGGAGCTTGCCTACATTGCCCGAACATGGCTTGAGCATGTCCCGAATGACCGAAAAGCCCCGCTGTGGCTGGCTGAGGCGTTAAAACGCCTGCGCAAAACGGATGATGCTCGACAGACACTCGATAAATTCATAAAGGAGCTCGAGGCGCTTCCTGACAAGCATGTCGAGTATGTGCAAGCTTGTGCACTGATGAGCCAGATCACAGCCGACGATGATTCCACCGGGGCAAAAACTAAAACCCTGGAATGGCTTAACAGAGCTGTTGACTACGCCCCGGAATCTGTTGAGGCACTGGCGCATCGTGCACGGTTTTACCGCGCAACACCTGACATTTCCGGCATGAGCGAGAAAGATATGCTGGCAGCCGCTCGCAAAGACCTCGAGGCAGCCGACGATCTTGGCACAGACAACCCCCGAATCCGCTTGTTCTTAGGTGCAGAATGGATGGCACACGGCGAGCTTGACCGGGCTTCAAGCCAACTGCAGGCTGCCGAGAGTCTCCCGCAGGAAACATTAGAGGAATACTTTTTCGATATAAATAACTGGACCGTAACAAGATTTCTCTTAGCTTCGGAACTGGCGATACGGAGGGAGGCCACAATTGAAGGTGCCTCTCTGGCCGATGAAACGCTGACAGTGCTGAAAGAAAGAAGACATAGGGTCCAGGTTCTCCCGTCTGCTATCGGGCTTTATATTGCCGCAGGCAAGGTTTTGGAGGCGCGGCACTGTCTTGACGAGTATCTTGACACCATGTACACCCGGGAAGGGATAGCGGAGCCCAAGCTGAGACTCGCCTACCTGCAGGCCTTGGTGGCGAAAGCCGAGGAAAGACCATACGTTGTCATCGATGTTCTGCAACCGGCCGTTGTGGGTGATGCCTCTCGTCCCGAACTGTGGCGGTTATTGGCAGAGGCCTTCAGTCGAACAGATCAGACCAGACGGGCAGTCAGCGCCCTGATAAAATATCTCCGCCTTCGTCCACGAGATCCGGAAATGACACTGCAACTGGCGAAAGAGTACCTCAAGCTGCGAGACTGGAACAGGGCATTTGAAACCGTGCGGCTGGCGGAGCTTCTGGATCCCACGGATATTATCATCAGACTGCTTCGCATCGAGGCGAGCATTTACCTGGCTGCCGAGCAGAGTTACAGAATAAACACGGCAAGGCTCGAAGGGTTGTCAGCCGAATTGGCAGAATTGCGCAAGGAGAATCCTGATCGAGTTGATATTCGCATATTGCAGGCTATCATCGCTGTTTACCTTGAGAAGCCTGACGAGGCTGAAAGGGAGCTGAAGCTGGCCATTGAAGAGTGTAAGGAACCACTAAGGGCTGAGATGCAGCTTGTAAGGCACTATTACAGAACCAAACGTATGACCGAAGCGGTCAGCATCTGCCAGATTTCCTGCGAGCGTCATTCCGAGGTTGCCGAGCCCTGGCTTTCTCTGTCGGGCCTTCGTGTGGCAAATGCAGACTATGACTCAGCCCGCAGTTGCCTCAGACAAGGGCTGGATGCCGTAATCGGCCAGTGGGAAAAGCGGTCTCTATCGATGAGGCTTGCCTTGGTGGAACTTTTGTATTCGGATCGGGCCACCGGGATAAGTCTTCTGAGTGAGCTGGCAGCGCAAGATGAACAGGAAATCCGTGCTCGCTCGCTACTTCTGGGCATCCGCGAAGTCCAGGAGGACCAGGCAAGAGTCGAAAAACTGGTCAGAGAATTACGAGAGGCCGAGGGGGAAAACGGGCTTTTGTGGCGCCTGCATCAAACGTCGTTGTGGCTGTCGTCCGATGACTGGCGTTCGAAGCAGCCGGATATTACTGACTCGCTTCAATACTGCATTAATTCAGACCCTGAGTGGTCGGCACCGGCATTACTCCTGGTGAAAATGTATGAGAAGCTGGAGGACGTCAGACGTGTCGAAGATATATGCCGGCAAGCGCTTACCAGGAATCCTTCGGCTACTGATGTGGCAGACACATTGGTGAGTCTCCTTGAAAAACAAGGCCGCTTTTCGGATGCCGAGAAAGTCCTCCAGCAGATTGAAACGAACCCCCGGGTTGTCAGTGCGTGGTACGTCCGAATGGCCCTTAGAGCGGGGGACTTTTCCCGAGCAATCGACGAGTTGAAACTCAGGGCGTCCAATGACGACCGAGATGCTAACTCACGAATACTCCTGGCACGACTTGTTTACTGGCAAACCAGGGATGCCGACCAGGCTTTTGCGTACCTGAAGGAAGCCGAAGCGATAACGTCGGGCTCCATGGCGCTAATAGCGGCAAGAGTGTCAATCCTGAGAGCAGAAGATCAAGCCGAAGAGGCCCAGCGAATCCTTAATGATTATGTGGCGAATAGTAATGTCTTCGGTGCCTATATGATGCGGGCGGCATACTTAGCTAATGAAGGTGAATTTGAACGTGCCGAGAAGGACTACAGGAAGTTGACAACCTTCGCCGAGCAAGGCGCAATAGGTTATGAGCTGTTGAGCAACTTCTATGCTCGCAATGAGAAACTTGATAGAGCCGTAGTCACGCTTGAAGAGGGTTTGGCTGCGTATCCTGCAGATTTGAGATTGAAGCGAAGACTGATGAAGACATTGTTTCTGCAGGGGCCTGCGCAAGACCAACAGAGGGCACTTGAAATTCTTGCAGCACTTGAAGAACGACTGCCGCAGGATCCCGAGCTGATGAAGCTCCGAGCTCTGCAAATTTTAGAGGAGTCGACACCACAGTCACTTAAGACTGCCAGAGAGAAGCTGGAAAATGTTATCAAACTGGAACCGATAGCGGTTGATGCGCATCTTCTGCTGATTGGTCTTGCGATGCAGGAGGGAGAATACGAGACCGCCCGCGATTGTGCGATTCGGGCTGTTGGCTCCAACCCAAACAACCTGGCATTGCTGTCGGCCAGAGGCAGGGCTGAGCTTGCAATGGAGAATACACAGATGGCGGGGCAATTAGCTCATCTGGTTCTTCAGAAAGACCCGAACAATACTGAAGCCCAAGACCTGCTCGTGGCAGCCGCGCTGAGTAGCAGGGATAGCAGCCTTCTTGAGGAGGCCCGGACGCTGATCGAATCTGCGGCCGGCAGCGACCCCACAGACGAAAAAATGCTGCTTTCGCGGGCACGTGTTTTGGTTTCCATGGACCTGCCTCAGATTGCAATTCCTGAGCTGGAGGCCTATTGCCAAACAAAGGAAGGAAGCAGCAGTGTTGCCGCAATTGTGACACTTGCTGACCTGTATCGTCTCTCCGGTGACATGGACCAGGCAAAACAAAGGATTGAGCAGGCGGAACGGGTGGACCCGAACAATCAAGTTGTTATCCATGCCCGATTTGTATGGCTGGTAGCGCAGAACCGATTCGAGGAGCTTGCGGAAATCAGTTCTGCATATCTTTCGGCCAAAGAGCAGAATCCAACGACACTTGTGAGGGCCGCATCGGTCTTAGCCGCATTGGATTCGATGACACTCAAAAAAGAGGGATTAAAGCTATTTGAGCATGCTGTTGCCCTGTCGCCGACATCGAAAAATGCACGCCTGGGTTTGGCTTCCACCCTCTATCAGACAGGAAATGCCGAACGTGCAGAGAAAATCTACCAGGAATTGCTCGAGCAGCACCCAAATGAAATACAAATTCTCAACGACCTTGCATGGATTCTTCAAGAGCATTATCATCGCTACGCCGCTGCACTGGAGCTGGCGAATAGAGGTTTAAGACTTGCGCTCAATGATGTGGCTCTTCGGCATCTTCTTGATACAAGGGGAACTATTCTGTCGAATCTGCCGGACCGACTTGCCGACGCGAGGAACGACTTTGAAAGACTTGTAGAATTATCAACCTCTGATTCTCGGGAGCAAGCAAAGGCACTGCTGCAACTGGGCCGCATTTGTGTAAAACTCAATGACCTTGTTCAAGCAAAACAGCACCTGGAGAACGCATTGGAGATTGACCGAAAAATTGACGTATTCACAACTGACGAACGGTCGGAGATCACGAGAATTGTCCAGAGAAGCGGGACGCAGGCTGCTAAAAAGTAATATGACTTCGAGCAAGATCGAGGCAGGACAAGCCGGATTTAGATGCATTTTTTCAATAAAACAATGGTGTTGGTAGTGATTATGTTCGCTTGCGTTTTGGGAGCAGGCAAAGTTGCTTTTGCAGGCATTTACATTCAGCCTTACCTACAGAATCCTCAGCCCGACGGTATTACCATTCTCTGGTGGACCGATGACAGTGAACGCAACTGTCGGGTGCAATATTGGCGTGGCCAGTTTGAAAATGATGCAATCGCCTCAAACGAATATATCCCATCGATGGACAAATGGGTCCACGAATCAAAATTGACCAATCTGTCAGAGGAAACACAATACCAATACAAGGTGGTTTCCGGTAAACATTCGAGCAAAACCTATACTTTCAATACTTCAAAACGCCGAGACAGCAACTTTCATTTTGCCGTCTTAGGTGATGGCAGAACAGACAACGATACAATAATAGATCGCCATCGCAAAATCGCAAGAATGGCGGTAAGCTTTGGAGCCGATATTATTTTTGAAGTTGGCGATATGGTTGAAAACGGCGCGGCGGAACATTGGGGGCGTTTCTACCGCCGGGTAATTACCGCTTCCGATACCAATGATCCCGGCAGTGATTTAGCAAGTAAAATCCCTTACCATACTATTGTCGGTAATCATGAGATTTACCTCGATAAAACCGGCTACCCCGGAGGAAATCTAAACACTGCTATGGCCCGTTATAAAGCCCTGGTTGCTAATCCTAAAAATGGCTCTGCAAATTCCAACTGGGAGGAACGATACTACGCAATCAAGTATGGCTGTGCTACGTTCATCGTCCTTGACAACAATAATGACCTAAGCACCACAGGCTATGATAATCACGATCTTCTCGGTGATAACGATACTCCTCCCTGGTCACCAGGCAACGAACAGTACAAATGGATGGTCAAACAATTACAGGATGCTCAAAAAAACAGTGTCTTTACCTTCGTGCTTTTCCACCCATCCCCGTACTCTCGGGGAGTGCACGGTGACCCGTGCGATGCCCAGCGAGGTATTGAGATCCGAGTACTGGATCCGATATTTCGCCAATGTGGTGTAGATGCCGTCTTTACCTCGCACGACCATTTCGTAGAGCACTGTCTTACGGGGCCGGTCGGCTTTGAAAAAGAAATGAATATAGCTGACGCAAACAATCTCAACTGGCTGGTAATGGGAAATTCTGGCCATACCTCACGGGCTCAAGCTCCAGGTTGGGAAGAATGGATGGATATCCTTGGCAATGACGCCCCGCCATACTATACGGTTTATTTCTATGATTGGGCCGGTGATCATACCCTCTGCTCATTTTATGATGTCGATATTATCCATCGTGGAAAAGGCTTTTGGCAGGCAACTTTCCAGGTTGTACGCTCCGACGGCAAAATTTTCGACACTTTTTCAATTGACCGAAAAGACCCCTTGCGGAAAAAACAAAGTACACCTCCAACGAAGCTGTTCGGGAGAACTGACAACAATTACCGTTTGCTGATGGTAGGCGTTGTCTTAGGACTGGTAAAGAAATTAGGTTTCGTTTTTGGCTGAGCGAGGACAAGGCTGGCAAGGAAGCAAAACGCAGGCCTACTGGTTGGTAGTCCGAGTTTTGCTGTCACCGCCAGCCGAAGCCGCAGCCAGCCAAAAATGGAAGATAATTTATTTACAAGTCCTTAGTATCTGTTTCGGCATTTGCAGTGATTTTCATAATCAAACGAATGATGCTGGAAAAACGCGGATAGAGCCAAAGCTTAACTTCTCTCCTTGGCATCAGATGAATGAGCCACTCTCGGTTAATTCAAGAGCAAGGATTTTTCGAAAAAAATCAACATCGCCGTGAAGCCTGAAAGACAAACGAGTGGTCCCCATAAATACATCGGTTGGATAGTCCTATCCGCATACTTGCTATTCCTCGTATACCGGGCCCTGCGTCATGGCGAAGGCGGTGACATTGCGAACGTCCCCGTGTGGAAACTACAAGACTCACGCCAGATTCTCGGGTGGATTGGTGGGCTTGTCCTCATGGGTTTCTGTGAGTTCGCGTATTTCGTCCCTGTTGGCTTTATCGCCACCATGGTTGTTCCCCGTGGTTTGGGGTGGTTTCGCCGGTTTCCGATAAGTCTTCCCGCCCTGGTGGTGGGAAGTACACTCACGGTCATGGTGAGCGTTGTCGATATCGGCCGGTCATCACATTTGGCTGTAGTAGTCGGCCTGGCACTTCCTCTGCTTGGCTGCCTCTTCGGAACGTGGATGGGCACAACGTGGCTTCGCGGCTGGCGGGCTCGTCTTTGGTTCCTGCCGAAGATTGCTTTGCTGGCTTTCCTGGCTGCTCTTTGCACCTGCTTCATTCTGTGGTTGTTAGTGGAAGATAAGCCTTTGCCTTTCGAAGCGGCTCGCGTAACTTCTGCCGAGAAGCGACATCTCGTGCATCTCATTCGCAGCAAGAGTCCCAGACCTATGAAAGAGGGCCAGACCAACACCCTGCGGTTGACAGAACACGACATAAACGTCTTGCTCTCTTGGGGTCTCTCGCTCGGTTCGCCAAATCGAAAAGCGAAGGTCAGCCTGGCACACAACTCGGCTTCGCTCTCCGTGTCCGTTGGTGTGGCGCTCGGCGGAGGAAAAACTCGCTACCTGAACTTAGTGGTGACTGGCGGCTCAGGAATTGAAGAGGATATCATGAGCTTGAATGTGGACCGGTGCCGGATAGGTTCCTTGGAAACCCCGCGCTGGCTTCTCAATCTCCTTTCCCCTGTCGTAAAATCGCTGCTTAGCCATGACCGACGTTCGAATCCGTTTCTCGATGCCATCAGAGGGCTGACGATCAAACCAGATTCGATCGAAGTCACCTACAGTCGCCTGCTCCTGACCCCCGGATTTCGGGAGGATCTTTTCGGCCCGGCCAATGCGAGCGAGGATATGCTCGCGTCCACGCGGGCTCAAGTGGATCACCTTCTCGCTGTTGTCAGCCAATTACCTCATAAGCGACCTGGCTTCGGCATGTGCTTCGAGACCGTATTTTCTCTTGCCCGCGAGCGCTCCGCCGAGAGAGATCCGGTTATCGAGAACCGGGCGGGTATCTTCGCCCTCGGAATGCTTCTGGGTCATCCTCGCGTCGAAGAATTCCTTGGACCAGTCATTGACGACCGCAACAGTGGCGCTGCTCGAGATGCCCTACGCCGCGTCGTTCTTCGCGGGCGATCCGACTGGGCCAAACATTTTTGCGTGAGCGCGGCGATCACCCTACTTTCCGACGAGGTCGTGAGTGATGCCGCCGGCCTACTTAAGGAAGAGCTCGATGCCGACATAGGCGGAAGTGGTTTCTCGTTCCCCGATCTGCTCGCGGACCGGGCCGGCACCACATTCGCTGACTGGGCAACTCGCGACGAGGCAACTGCCCGCGCCATGCAAGAACGTCTCGCTCGCGGCTTTCGGGTCGAGGAGTTTTTCCCGCCGCCGGCAGACTTGCCCGAAGGAATTCCCGATGCTGAGCTACAATTGCGCTACGGGGGTGTTGGCGGGAAAGGCTACCGCCGTCTTATCGAGGAGATAGAGCGACGCATTGCCACTTGCGCTGCGTATCGCTGACTGGAGTAATGCACGCGGTGATGATCATGGGTGTCCTTTTTTGATGCCGCAGCGTTTTGCCTCAATGGCCCTGGAACAGGTTGATACTGATGCCATTATCTATGCATAGAGCACCACCGAACGCAGGCCGTCGGAGTGTCACGTCACCCGTCGCGGGTGTCACGGTGGTGGGCAAAGCACCGTGAAGTGTCACGGCATGATGCTTCCTTCCAGGCTTTGCTCTACAGGAGTATTTATGAAGATACTAAATGTAGTTGGTGCCAGACCAAATTTCATAAAAATAGCGCCGTTGATGGCTGAATACAGCCGGCACGAGAACATTCATGCAATTCTTGTCCACACGGGACAGCACTACGACGACACAATGAGTAACCTCTTCTTCAGCGAATTGGGTATTCCCAAGCCCGATATCAATCTGGAGGTGGGATCTGGCAGCCACGCCGTACAGACCGCCGAGATCATGAAGAGGTTTGAGCCGGTTCTCATCAACCATAAACCAGATGTGGTTGTGGTGGTTGGTGATGTGAACAGTACTATTGCCTGTGGCCTTGTGGCGGTAAAATCAAGAGCCAAGCTTGCTCATGTAGAGGCCGGCCTGCGCAGTTTCGACCGCTCTATGCCGGAAGAAATCAATCGTATATTGACAGATTCTATAAGCGACTTTCTTTTCTGCACCGAGCAGACTGGTGTTGACAATCTTATTCGTGAAGGCATTCCTCGGGAGAAGGTGCACCTTGTAGGGAATGTTATGATTGACACATTATTAAGAAATGAAAAAAAGGCTAAGAAGTCAAATATCTTAAGCCTATTAAATCTTGACGGAGATGATTTTGCAGTCCTTACTTTGCACCGCCCCTCAAACGTTGATGACTCCGTTGTTTTTGGGAGGATTCTTGATGCCCTTACAATCATACAGAATGATATGCCTGTAATTTTCCCCGTTCATCCTCGGACCCGACAGAACCTGATGTCTTGCTCGCTCGGTAAACGTGTCGAAGAAATGTCTGGCTTGCGTTTGACCAATCCTTTGGCGTACCTGGACTTTCTGAAATTGATGTCTAATGCAAAAGTGGTACTGACTGATTCAGGAGGAATACAGGAAGAGACGACTATTTTGCAGATTCCCTGCCTCACACTACGAGACAACACCGAGCGCCCAATCACAACCAAGCTCGGCACCAACCAAGTTGTCGGAACTAATCCCACAACGATTATCCAGGCCTATAGGCGAGCTGTGAACGGTGATTGGCGTAAGCCCGTGATACCCCCACTTTGGGATGGCCGCGCTGCCGAGCGAATTGTAAGAACTCTTCTCGAAGAACTCTAATGTTTGAAACCTATTTCAACATCAAGTTGCTGATAACTGCGATACTTTTTACGGCGGCTGTTCTTGTCTTTACCCACCTACCTCAAGAGACAATGCCATCCCTATTGCAAAAAGATGGCGTCGATAAGCTTGAACATGTTTTGGCGTACGGAGTAATTACATTCCTTTTTCTCATCTCGTTCAGAACTTCACCGACCATGCTTTCAGCTTTGCTCCTTTTCCTTGCGGTTTCAGTTATCGGCGCTTTCGACGAACTAACACAGCCCTTTGTGAACCGAACCGCAAGCGTCACCGATTTGGCGGCCGACATTGTTGGCATACTAACCGCCCTGTTCTTTTCTACTGTGCGAAGGCGGCGGTTCCTGAGCCCCAATCCTTGACAAATAGTACTCTGGCTCATCTGCAATATACTCTTAAAGATTACTTCTGGCAGTTGTAGCGCTTTCAGCTCTGATTCTCTCCAGAGCTTCCATTAGAGGTGTGAGCCTCAAGGCCGTTTTGTAAGCCAGCACATTTTTCCCAACAGTTGCCCCTTTTCGCAGGGATTTTTCCGGTACTGCAATCAAAATATT
>Ga0114930_10003690_pt1 | contig 13273 bp, 14 predicted proteins | sample AnhtaG_FD_87300 | JGI IMG/M metagenome (GOLD analysis project Ga0114930, IMG submission 87300) | Deep subsurface microbial communities from Anholt, Denmark to uncover new lineages of life (NeLLi) - Anholt_01485 metaG | ecosystem: Environmental > Aquatic > Marine > Oceanic > Sediment | place... | reverse complement strand
GGGTTCGATAAACCCGCCTGCCGGATGGCGGGCAGGTCGAACCCCTACATTTTTTAATATTTTGGCTTCAATAAATAAAATCAGGAATGTAAACTATTTTGTAACTGCTCAGGTAGCTACAAAGGCACTAAGACACAAAAGAAATATATGATTTATCACCTTATCTGAAAAGGAAGAAAATATTGCAATAAAACAAAAGATAATGTGCCCGTCCTGTCTGCGTGCGTTCACGCACAGGCAGGCATAAAAAGGGGTATTATAAGAATAATTCTCTAATCTTAGTGCCTTGGTGGCTGAATAGTTACACTATTTTATGACACGAGTAATAAATGGCGATTCTTGAAATAAAGGGATTAAAAAAATCTTTTGGTGGCTTGACAGCCGTGGCTGGGATTGATCTAAAGGTGCAAAATGGCCAGATTCACAGCATAATCGGGCCCAATGGCGCTGGGAAGACCACCCTATTCAATCTGATCAGCGGATATTACCCATGTGATGGAGGCCAGGTCTTTTTCAAGGGAAGGGATATAACTGGTCTTCCGCCCCAAAAGATAGTTAAGATAGGAATGGGAAGGTCTTTCCAGGTCACAAACATCTTTCCTAAACTGAGTGTCTTCGAAAACATCCAGGCAACAATCCTTTACAGGAGTGGCAAGGGATTGAGTCTCTTTTCAGATGTCAAGCGATTAGTCCAAGAAGAAAGCAAGGAAGTCCTGTCCATGGTGGAACTCATTGAACAGGCAACTGAGATGGCAGGCATCCTTTCAGCCGGAGACAGGAAGAGGCTGGAGTTGGGTATAGTTCTGGCTACTAAACCTGATCTCCTCCTTTTGGATGAGCCCACCTGCGGAATGTCCCCAGGGGAGACCACCAATACCATTGAAATGATCAAAAAAATAGCCCAAGAAAAATCACTCACTGTCCTCTTTACTGAACATAAGATGGATGTGGTATTTTCCATTTCCTCGCACATTACGGTGATGAACTTCGGAGCGATTATCGCTGCAGGGAAACCGGATGATATAAGAACAAATGAAAAGGTACAGAAGATCTATTTCGGAGAAAGGTAATGTTCCTTGAGGTGATTGAAATTGACACCTTCTATGATGTCTTTCATGCCATCTTTCAGGTCTCCCTGAATCTTGACCAGGGGGAGGTTGTTTGCCTATTGGGCAGAAATGGTGCAGGCAAGACTACGACTTTGAGCAGTATTATTGGCCTGAACCCCCCTCGCTCAGGTAGCATAAAATATAAGGGTGAGGAAATCAGCCGTAAAAAGCCTTTTCAGATTGCCCAGTTGGGTATCGGCTTTGTGCCTGAAAGCCGCTGGATTTTTTCTGATCTGACCGTCAGGGAGAACCTGGAATTGGGCCAGAGGAAGATGAAAGGTAAAAAGCAGGAGATTGGACTGGAGGGGATTTATGGGCTATTCCCTAAACTGAAGGACCTGGAAAGCCAATATGGGGGAACCCTGAGTGGCGGGGAACAGCAGATGCTCACCATTGGCAGGACCCTTATGGGAGATCCAGAATTATTGCTCCTCGATGAGCCGACTGCTGGTCTGGCCCCCATTGTCAGCCAAATGTTGAGAAATCAATTAGAGAGACTTAAAGAGGAAAGACTTACCATCCTTTTAACAGAGCAAAATGCCCTCTTTGCTCTAAATATAAGCGATCGGGCTTATGTCATTGATAAAGGGTCCATTGTCTATAAGGGAAGTGTCATGGAGTTGAGTGAAGACAAAGATACCATGAAAGAGTACCTCGGGGTGTAAAAATTATAATAAGCGCCTAAATTAAGTGGACACAGTTTAAGGATATGGGTATCTTTTTTCAGGCAACGAACTAGGAAATCTGCTTTTCGTTCTCCTTACCGCTGATCCAGGCGGGCGGCTGCATAAGTTTGAAATAGCCAGACAAAGAGATAGTGGGCATTATTGATGAGGCTATCCGCCCGCCTCCATCTGTACTATTGGCCAGCAAAAGTGCATGTGCTTTTTCGTGCCTGAAAAAAGATACCCATATCCATGCCATTATGTCATCTTATTTGTGACATTCCATATAGGTTATTTTGAAATTCACTCGTCTTAATAAAATACACATAAAAAATCTTCAATCCTTTGTGGAACCTGATCGCTTTTCCACAGGGGAGTCCAACCTTGATCTCCATTCAAAAGACCAGTCCCAGCACCCGGCCTGCCTGCCGGAGGTGGTGATATGGCCTGTAGATAGAGTTGAAGTTTCAGAGATAGTGAAATATGCCAACAAAAACCTGATCCCTGTCACGGGATGGGGAGCAGGGACCAGCCTGGAGGGTAATCCAATCCCTGTAAAGGCAGGGATAGTTCTCGATTTTTCACAAATGAACAAGATCCTGGATATAAAAGAAGAGGACTTTCAGGCAGATGTGGAACCAGGGGTCATTTATCAGGATCTAAATGAAAAGCTCAGGCATAAGGGCCTTTTTTTCCCACCGGACCCGGGGGCGCAGGCTACCATTGGCGGTATGATAGCCAACAACGCCAGTGGGACCAGAACTGTTCATTATGGCTCTACCAAGGACTATGTCTTGCGATTATCCGTTGTCCTGACCAATGGAGAAATTATTGAGACAGGCACCCGGGCATCTAAGACCTCCTCCGGGTATGACCTTATTCACCTATTTGTGGGATCCGAGGGAACACTGGGGATAGTGGTAGAGGCTACTCTTAGACTGGTTGGCCTTCCTGCGGAGTTTTCAGCAGCCATTGTGACCTTCCCTTCTGTAGAAGCTGCTGGAAAGGCGGTGTTTGAGATAATCCGTTCAGGTCTTGATCCTGCTGCCCTGGAACTCCTGGCTCCTGATTGTATAAACCTAATTAACCAGGAACAAAACCTCGGATTGAATGTTTCTCCAACCCTTTTTATGGAATATCATGGGCCCACCAAAAATCAACTAACTGAGGTTCTGCAAATGGTCCAGGAAATCTGTAAAGGAGAGGGATGCGGTGAATTCAGGCCAGGTCTGGGAAGGACAGAAAGAGATCGACTCTTCAAGGCCCGGTATGAGCTGGGAGAGATGATTATCCGCAAACATCCGGATTGTTCACTGATGGTTATAGACGTGGCAGTTCCCATTACAGCCTATCCGGAAATGATAGCCTTTGCCAGAGAGGAGTCAGAAAAGACCGGCATACCGGGATATATTTTCAGCCATGCAGGAGATGGCAACCTGCATCTTGTATTTATGGGAAAAAAGGGTGGCGAAAGGGAGTGGAAGGTTATTGATCAGGCAAATCAGCGTATAGTGTCAAAGGCCCTGGCCATGGGAGGTACAGCCACAGGTGAACATGGTGTGGGTATAGGCAAACGAAAATTTATGGAGGCAGAGCACGGAAAGAGTCTGGAGTGGATGAAAAGAATAAAAGACCTTTTCGATCCCAATGGTATCCTCAACCCAGGTAAAATATTTCCATGTAAATAATTGTCAGCCATTAAGAGTCCCTGCCTCGCCACAAAAACGGCGGGCAGGCCTTCCAAAAAGACATCGGGCAGGCAAGAGAAAACAACTCTCCATCGCAAAGACTTTTGTCATGAAAATGGGAGAGAAGTAGAAAGGGGTGTCGAATGAGTAAGTTGATTCAAGGAAATCCCTGGGCATGGGTGGTGGTACTTGATCCCGGTGAAAATGAACAGTTTTTGGGACAGCATGACAAAGAAAAAAACATATCGTTCATACCAACCTTTCTCGAGAAGGAGGAGGCCCTGGAAGGCCTTACACATCTGACAATCGAAGAGGGGCATAAATATGAGGTCCAGGCTATCCAGTATGAAGAATTGGCCCGTGATTCAGCTAAAAATGGATTCATGATTTTTATTTTAAATAGTGCAGGTGAGGTACTTGAGAAGATAAAGCCATGATTCACATCACACCCACCATAGCAATTGACGAGAGTGAAATCCAATACGAATTTATCCGCGCATCAGGTCCAGGAGGACAGAATGTCAATAAAGTCGCCACTGCAGTTCAGCTCCGCTTCGATGTGGGCAACTCCCCATCCTTACCAGATGGTGTTCGAGAACGCCTGATTAGTCTGGCCGGCAGGCGGATTACTCAGGACGGCTTACTGATTATCGACGCACGGCGGTTCCGTACACAGGATCGAAATCGTCAGGATGCGACCGATCGGCTGGTCGAGCTGATCCGCAAGGCCTCCGAAAAGCCCAAACTCCGCCGTAAGACAAGGCTCACTCTTGCATCAAAGAGGCGACGGTTAGAAACCAAGCGTCGCCGAGGGGAGACAAAACGCATGAGAAAGCCCACTTCACCTTCTGAAGCTTAACATGCGCAGCTTTCGGAGTGCCGAATTGCCTCATCAACTCTGGGCCACCCTGAAGACAATTTCGAATAATTGATCAGCCAGAAACTTGCTTGATTTATTGGGAGCAGAGGCGGAGGCCTTAAAAAAAGAAGAAAGAAAAAAGGAGAAAACCTGGATGAGGGGTATCATTATAAGGTGGCTGATATTGACAGCAGCCATCATGTTCGCCTCATACATGATAGATGGAATACAAGTAAGGGGTTTTTTCAGCGCCTTGTTTGCAGCAGCCATCCTTGGTTTCCTGAACGCTTTTTTCCGTCCGATCCTGATTATTCTGACTCTTCCTATTAATATTCTGAGCCTGGGTCTTTTCACCTTTATCATAAATGCTATGTTGCTCAAGATGGCCTCAGGCGTTATACCGGGATTTGAGGTATACGGTTTCTGGTCAGCTGTTTTTGGTTCTCTTATTATCAGTGTCGTGAGCTGGGTTTTAAGCTCTTTTATTAGTGAAAAGGGAAGAGTGGAATATATTGATTTGAAAAAGAAAGATGGAGACAGGTGGGAGTAATGCAAAATGTTAAGCGACAGGTCTGGACATAGTACATATCCGATACTTCAAGTATGACAGACCAATGATAAGGTTAGGGTGTTAATAGTCTTATTAGGAAGTTTATTGAGATAAACAATGATTGAACTGTTTGAATCCATTATCTCCACATTGATTAGACCAAGAGAGGAAAAGGATAGCTTCTCCATTTTCGATCCCGTCGAGCAATTTGACGAAGAGCGTACCGACAATGCTGGTATCGCCCAGGCACTTAACGCTGCGTTCCTCATTACTCTTGCAGGTAGTATACACCCGGCATTAGAACGGGCAAAACACTTTATGGCCCGTATGATAGAGTCATCCGAATGGGTAGAGGTAGCCAGGTTTTACATGAATGGAATAAACCTAATTCATCGAGAAATCGAAGATGTCTGCAAGCAAGACCCCAATTTTGTCGACCGTCTGAGAAGCCTCTCCGAGTGGCTGTCAAATAAAGAAAACATGAATAATACCGAAGAAACGACTGAAAAGATTTGGTCTGTCTTTTTCCCGGAAGCAAATGGAATCCTGGCAAATACACAAGAACGCATAAAGGCCTTACGAGCAAAACGCACTGTCAACATTACGGAACTGAACACCACCCCAATCACTGACCCAGCTCGAGAGATACTCTTCACCTCCAATGTGCTTCTCACCATCCCCCCGGCATCGAAATCTCTGGATGAACTTCCTTTTAGCGACCAGCTTAAAGAAAAGCTCCTCGAGATTATCCACGAGCCGCAGCTCTATTGGTACGATCACCCTATCCAGATCGGCATCGAGCCGGAGAAAAACGAGGTCCTCTATGGCATCCGAGGCTTAGACGCGGCCCTTGATTTTGAGCGTGACCGCGGCAATATGTCACGGGATGCAAAACCAATCTGCGTATTATCGGTATCAGTAACCCATCGTGGCCTACAGAATATTGCCAAAAGGTACCTCGAAGAAGAATTCCTCCGCTCAGGCAGCCTGAAAAATATTGATGTTTTCGTGTTCACCGGAGCAGACACACAGCGAATGATAGAGGAAATTCTTGCCCCTGCTGCCGTGTATTACCTGCAATGTGAGGATGCAAAAGAACTACTCAGCATGTTCGGTGTAGATGGCGAATATGGCAGGCACTATAGCTTCCTGAAAGCAATCGCAGCATTCTGGAGTATTCTTATCCAGCCGGAAATAAGAGCTACTTTCAAAATTGACCTTGACCAGGTCTTTCCGCAAGATGAACTCGTCGAACAGGCAGGCGCTTCCGCTTTTGAGCATTTCAAGACACCGCTCTGGGGGGCATATAGCTTGGATTCTAACGGAAAACCTTTGGAACTCGGTATGATAGCAGGAGCCCTTGTCGACAAGAAGGACATCGGCAAATCATTGTTCACGCCTGATGTCCCGTTTCCAAAACGTGAGCTTTATCTGGATGAATATATTTTCTTCAGCGCATTACCACAGGCTCTCTCGACCGAGGCGGAGATGATGACACGTTACACTATGGATCAACTGGATGGCAAAAGAACGTTCATCCAACGTATCCACGTAACTGGTGGAACGAATGGCATCCTTGTTGACAGCCTCCGCCGCTATCGCCCTTTTACCCCATCCTTCATTGGCCGGGCAGAGGACCAGGCTTATATCCTTTCAGTGTTACCCAATCCGGACAAAAAGCTCGGATATGTCCACAAGGACGGCCTAATTATGCGCCACGACACGGAAGTATTTGCTCAAGAGACAATCCAGCCTGCTCACGTAGCCAAACTTGTCGGTGACTATGTCCGCATACTATACTTTTCTGCATATGCCAAGGTGCTCACTGACGATGTTGCAAAGCTGAAAGATACCATCGACCCATTCACGGGCTGTTTCATATCCAGGATTCCGACAACTGTTGTGTACTTGCGATTTGGTCTTAAGGCAGCATCGTTCTTTGCTGCGGGTAAAGAGGACAAAGGGCTTGAATTCATCAAAATAGGTGCAAAGCGCATAATGAACGCACTTGATTTTATACGCGGTGAAAACAGTGTACTCAAGAAGTATTACGAAAAAGAACGCCTCGGATGGAGCCTTTACTACGACACTCTTTCAGCCATCGAAGATGCGCTAAAGAACGGTGACCACTTTGCGCTGGAATTGTGTAAAGAAGCTAAAAGCATCATTAGTCGATGTTTCATAAGATTTGGATCAATATGAGGGTGTGGGGGGTTATGGATCGGTCTATTTCTCCTTTTCGTTCAATTTTCTTGCTATGCCGTCTCGCTTCAGATGGTCACGATATTCTTTTTCGTGATTTTCCAGTATGAATTTAAGATAGTTAATATGGCTTTCAATGGCTTCCATATATAAATTCCTGTCCAGGTTCCAGCGTTCCTTAAAATGGTAACGCATATATTCATATATACTGTCTAACTCACTGACAGATCTTTTCCGGACCATAGCAAAGAAGTCTATGGTTTTTTTCAGCAGGTCCAGCTCATTATAATATCCATCCACACCTCCCTCCCTAAATTCATAAAAGAGAAAGAGAAGTTTCTCAAGATATGTTCGGTCTGCCATCTGGCCCAAGAGATCAGCAGTGCCCAACATCTTACACAGTAGTTCAATCTCCCGGGATTTAAATTGCATTTCTTTGACTTTTGTATCGAGACCAGTACAGGTGAGGATATCGGGGAAATTGTTAAAATCCTCTTTTGAAAACCCACTATCAGCTATATATTTGTCCATGAAGACAATGCTGCGCTTTGTATCTATACGTATGTATTTAGCGCCCGTTCCAACATTGTCATCAAGGGTTTGGATATATCCCGTATCATGCATAAGTGCACATATTAGTCCCAGATTTACATTTTCTCTGGTAAGACTCTCTCCGCCTACAAATGCACCGTGCATGAGCCTTGCCATGGCTAGAAATGTATCGGTTGCATGTTTCAGGTCGTGGTATTCGGTATTACATTTGCGGTATCCTGGGTACTCGCCGCGGAAAAGGCGCACAATATCTTGAAACACGCGGTTTAAAGTGTCAAAGTCAAATTCTGGGAACATCATAAGAACGATTGTCCTGACCTCATCGAAAACGCTCTGAGGGTCTTCCATATTTACCATGTTTGAAAATTGAATATCCTTCATTCTTATCTCAACGTTCAGTAATAAAATTCCTTGGCAAAGAAGGCCATTGCATATTCAGAATTGGGGTTCAGGTCTTTTATTTTAATATAAAGATGAAGCTAACCACCTTTGTCTTTAGATATTACCAAGGCGCCGAATAGTCAAAACCAGATGTCCTGGTAAACGGTTAATGAGTTTCTTTCAAAGTATCATGGATATCTTCGCGGGTCATTTCGAAAAGGGCCTTGTTAAACCGTTTTTGGTGACTATTGTATATTGTGACGATCTAACGTGTCATTGCCATGAAGGAATTGCCTTTCTTAGACAAGTTTACAGAATATCAGCTATTATGTCAAGAGAAGCTTTTTTCCCAAGACTCTGACACTTATTTAAGCGAACCCAGAGGATTCCGGGCTATTGTCCGATTCTAAGCATTTTATTTCTCAATACAAAAACCAGGGAACCAAGTTTGATGAACTCGTAAAAAGTCAAAAATGGGACGGCACAGTAAAAAGCTCCAAATGCAAGGCTTGCGAATCTTAAGGAATGAGGCGTACTTACCAGTACGCCGCAATGACGAAAGATGAAGCGTAACGTAGCAGTTGGACTTTTTACGAAGCCGTCAAGTTTTATTTGCAAATACCTAATGTAGTAGATACAATCTCCCCATGGAATCGATTCCCTTTGAGAGTCTATTACCTGATGAAAGACCTTCTCCGGAATTAAAAAATCGGGTGGCAAAATAGCTAAATGAACGGGCTCTCAAGGTTCACGACAAGGGAGACTATTTGCTCTTTCAGATGGACTTTTCCTACATTGCTGTCTTTTTTTACTGCATTCGTGTGTCAGGGAATACCGTTCACTGCCTCAGCCTGCACTCCTATATCCTTGGGAGATTTGCTGCCGGCTTTATTGACGATGAAGACCTGGCTGAATTAAACCGCAGGGCCCTGGTGGGCCGAGTGGTCAAGAATGCCAATCTCAGTCTTTTTCTAATATACAATGTGGTAGCCGAAGGAATGAGCCAACAAATTTTCTTCTACAACCCTGATCTTTTTAAGCAAGGGATCGATATGATAGACATGCATATTGCCAGGTTGCTTGGATAAGGGGTTGGTGAGTGATCGTTTTATGGAGGGTAAAATGAAAGTCATTTTTCATGAGGATTTCTACCAGGTTTATACCTCTGATCCGGCTGCAGCTGGCGGACGAATGGAGGCTGTGGTTGAGGTGATCGAGCCCCATGTGGAGTTTGTTAATGCTGAGCCGGCATCGAAGGCCGATATTGCTGCTGTCCATACTGAGTCCCATATAAAGCATGTCAGGGGCAGGGGTCTCTATCCCATTGCCGCCCTGGCTGCAGGAGGAGCCATACAGGCAGCTACCTTTGGGTTGACAGAACCATGTTTTGGGCTCATCCGACCCCCTGGTCACCATGCATCCTCTCACTCCTCTTGGGGCTTCTGCTATTTCAACAATATGGCCATTGCCCTTGAGCATTTAAAGCAAGCAGAAAAGATACAGAGTGCCTATGTGCTGGATATTGACCTCCACTTCGGGGATGGTACGGTTAATATCCTGAAAAACAAGGGCTATGTCACTGTTCATAACGTGGAGGGAAATCTTCGGGAGGCATACATGGATGAGATAGCTGATGAGATGGAGCACTGTCAGGCAGATATGATCGGGATATCAGCCGGTTTTGACAACCATGAAGAGGACTGGGGCGGGACGCTTAGAACAGATGACTACCGGGAGATTGGCCGCATGGTCCGGCAGGCTGCTCAACGGTGTGAAGGGGGATACTTCGGAATACTGGAAGGAGGGTACAACCATCAGGTTCTGGGTCGCAATGTGATGGCATTGATAGAGGGATTATCCGGGGAGTAACCTTTGACAGGATAACAGGATAGACAAGATATTAATATAAGAACTTAAGCGTAAGCTCAGGGAGCTAAAATGCGGTATGTTCGCCTCTGGCGGGAAGGATGAACTGAAATTTTAAAAGCCATGTCAATCCTGTTATCCTGTCAAAAAAATCTCTCAAATGGCTAAAATGTCACCAGGAAAAATCGTTTTCATTGTCAATCCCAGTGCAGCAATGGGGTCTACTGGCAGGGAATGGCCCCGAATCAAGGCCCTTGCAAGAGACCGGTTAGGTCCATTTCAGGCCTTTCTCACGAACTGCCCGGGAGATGCTATCAGGCTTACACGCTTGGCACTCCTTGAAGGCGCTGAGATGGTTGTTTGTGTAGGAGGAGATGGAACGCTTAATGAGGTTGTGAATGGTTTTATGGGAGAGGATGGTCCCATTCAACCCGAGGCCATGCTGGGGTTCATTCCCCGCGGGACCGGATGTGATTTTATAAAAACCGTTCCCATACCCAGGGAGCTGAACAAGGCTTTGGATTTAATCAAAGATCCCCATGCCAGGCCTATTGATCTGGGACGGCTTAAATACAGGGAACATAATGGGTATTTCTCCTACAGATATTTTCATAATGTTGTTAGCTTTGGTCTGGGGGGGGTGAAGTAGATGAACGGGTCAACAGTACTACCAAGGTGTTCGGTGGTTTTATTTCATTCATCTGGGCCACTCTTGTATCCATTCTGATCTATGATAAGAAGCGAATACACCTCAAGGTGGATAATGGCTTTGAGCGGGAAGTCATAAACTGGAATGTGGTAGTTGCCAATGGGCAGTATCATGGTGGTGGCATGTGGGTTGCTCCTGGGGCTACTGTGGATGACGGCCTGTTTCATGTGACTGTGATCGGGGATCTTACCCTGGCCGGGGTTTTTTTGAACCTCCCCAAGCTGTATAATGGAAAGATTAATCAGCTCAAAAAGGTAAAAATGCTTGTAGGCAAGAAGGTGGAGGCCTATTCGGATCAGCGGGTCCTTTTGGATGTGGATGGGGAGCAACCTGGCCAACTTCCCGTTATCATTGACATAGTGCCAGGGGCATTGCTCATCATTACCGAAAAATAGATATCCTGGTACAATTTCCAAGATTCCGGTGTCTCAAGGCAATATGGGTAAATGGGAGCAGGAGTCTACGGCGGATTAGATGAGATTTCTGCATAACTTACCATTAAATAATATTATGGCTCTTTATAAGGGTATGGATATCTTTTTTCAAACAATTCACCCTGTTGAATTTCCCGAAGGGAACCCTATTCAACAGGGCAGGCTGGGAAGTATCTGCTGCCCGCTCATTACCGATGCCCTTCGGCCTTGAGTCGTTCGACCTGGAGGCTCTCGACAGGCTCAGGGCCGAGAGGATCCAGTTTCCGAAGTCCGTGGGCCTTCGGAACGCGGACGGCCCGCCCTGGTGCGACAGAGATTTACTAACCTGCCATTGCTGTTATGGTTTGGCCTCTGCCACGGGATTTTAGGCCCAAAGAATAGGTCTGGGTCAGGGCCATCGAAGTCTGATACTTCCGAGGCTGGAGTGACGTGCAACTTCTCTAAGACCTTCCCGCTCGGCTGAGCTCGCCGCATGCCGCACGCCTTAATCCGTATCGTAAGCTGGCCATTAAGCATCTGCTTCTTTGTGTTTGAAAAAAGATACCCATGTTCCCTTATAGGAGGCTCTGTAGATAAATTGACCATTTGCCACATAAAGGATTATGCTCTTCACGCCTGGTTTGCCAGTCTCCCGCTTTTAGCCGGATACGGGCCAGGAAGGCAGAGCTTCAATAGATCGTCATTGAAGCTAAAGAGTTAATCTGTTATAGATAAAATAAGATTAATTTTTAACAAAGAAAGGAGGCATGACCATGTGGGATGAATCGAAATGTGATAGGTGCGGTGACTGCTTTGTGAGCTGTCTTTATGTGGATTATGACAGGGAAAAGGCAATTCAACAGATAACCGATCTTATAGATGGAAAACCTGCTGAAATTCTCAAGGAGTGTATAACCTGTTGTGCATGCAATGAGTATTGCCCTACCGGGGCAAATCCATTCGATCTGATAAACCGGATGCAGGAGGAAAACAAATCCCTGCTAATACCAGAGAAAATGGTATCCTGGATGGCCAGCGGTGGAAAGCTCCCTGACGAGATCGTCAGGGGTGATGAATCCAAACCAGTCCTTTCCATGTGCGTTATGGAACGGTGGATCCCTGATGGCGCCCTTGATGGAAAGATGTTTGAGGGAATGACTAAAGCCAAAGGAGGCGGCTATTTTTGCTATCTTGGCTTTGTGCACTACGGCATGTTCAGTCCTTTTGAGGAAAATGCCCGGAAGTTCGTTGACAACCTGGGAGCTATTGGGGCGAAAGAAATTGTCTTTATACATGCTGACTGCTATTCTGCGCTATCTAAGATGGAAGAATTCAATATCCATATCCCATTCAAGGCCACTCATATAATCCAATACATGCGGGACTATTTGAAGAATCATAGAGAGAGCATAGTTCCCATAAACAAAAAGATAGCCTTCCAGAGACCATGTGCCTCAAGGTTTGTACCGGAAATAGAGCCCATCCTGGATGATCTATTTGAGCTTATCGGTGTTGAACGCGTGAAAAGGAAGTACGACGGGAAAGATGCCCTCTGTTGCATGGGTGTGCTCGAACGTATAGATACGGAGCGAAGTAAACGATTTCAAGATATGAACCTTAAGGATGCCGTAGATGCTGGAGCCGATGCCATGGTATTTCTCTGCCCCTTTTGCCAATCGTTTTTAGGCAAGCAGGCTGATGAGCGGGGTCTTAGAACAATTTTTATAACCGAACTCGGCAGGATGGCCCTGGGAGAAATGGAGTTTCCTGGATAAATTAGGACGCAGATTTTCGCCGATATCCGCAGATAATTATTCTTTTCGCTCTTTATATTTAATATCTTTACAATCTGCGTTCATCTGCGTCCAAAAAGGAAATTCCTATATAATAATTAAATTAAAAAAATGATTAACAACTTTGCAGTGTAAAATTATTGACCGAAAGGAGGCTGATAATATGTTAGAGTTTTCATACAATGAAGAGCAAAGGATTTTGGAAAATACGGTAAAAAAGTTTACTAAAGAAGAGATCCTCCCTGTCTGCCTGGATTTTGAAAACGATTTGGAGGGGAAACTGTCAGATGAAATTTTTGAGAAGGCGGCCAAGATTGGTATTTTGGGATTGGTGGTTCCCAAGGAATACGGCGGATCAGGTGGAAGGGGTATAGAGGCCAACATTGTTCTGGAAAATCTTTCCTATGGTGATGTAGGTATCGGCTGTGCTATAGGCGCAAGCTGGTGGGCTCAAACCGCAATCCTAATGATGGGTAGTCAAGGATT
>Ga0114930_10003687_pt1 | contig 13280 bp, 10 predicted proteins | sample AnhtaG_FD_87300 | JGI IMG/M metagenome (GOLD analysis project Ga0114930, IMG submission 87300) | Deep subsurface microbial communities from Anholt, Denmark to uncover new lineages of life (NeLLi) - Anholt_01485 metaG | ecosystem: Environmental > Aquatic > Marine > Oceanic > Sediment | place... | reverse complement strand
TAATACCAAGACCAAATCCGATAATCAGTCCGGCTATATCCCATGTGCCTGTAGCTCGCGCATGCACATCCACAAGGGTTCCCGCTTCAGTATGATTCGGGACTTGGCTTATCCTGTCCGTCATTGCTGATCCGTCTCCGGCCCCTCGGCGGTCTTCGGCCTTCGGCTACGTCTTTTTCAAAGGTCTTCCTTTTGCGCAGGATGTGGTGGTAGTGTTGGGAGAAGCGGTGGGCTTCGTCGCGCATGGACTGTAACAGGCGGAGGGCTTCGTTGTTGCGGGTCAGGCGGACCGGGGCGCTCCTGGCCTGGATGTAGATTTCCTCTTCGCGCTTGGCCAGGGAGATCACCATCGGCGGGCGGAGGTTCATTTCGCTGAAGGCTTCCAGGCCGGCGTGCAACTGGCCAAGCCCGCCGTCGATGAGAATGACGTCGGGATAAAGCTCTTCACCCTCCGCCGCATAGCGATAGCGCCGGGTGATCACCTCGCGGATAGCAGCATAATCGTCGATACCTTCAACCGTGCTGATCTTGAATCGCCGATAGCCGTTCTTGAATGGTTTCCCGTCGATAAAGCACACCAGCGCACCGGCCATCTCCTCGCCGTGCAGGTGGGCAATGTCGATGCACTCCATATGGCGCGGCGGCGACTCCAGCCCCAGCAGGTAAGCCAGCTTTTCGAGCCCCTCTTTCGGATCGACGTAGAACACCTCCGGCTGCACGTCTTCATGCACGTCGCCGGAAAGATCGAGCGATTGGATGGCCTTGACGCGATCTCGCAGCTTGGCCGCCTCTTCGAATCGCATCTCCTTGGCCGCCGCCTCCATCTCCCGGGTCATCTGCCGGACCAGGACGCTGCGTTTGGAAGCCATGAACTTCCTGAGCCGGTCGATGTCCTTTTTGTATTCCTCCCTGCTGATAAGGTCGCCGCAGGGTGCCGTACACTGGTTGATGGCGTGCAGCAGACAGGGACGGAAGTAGCGCCGCGTTGGATCGTCCTCGCGAATGTCCAGCTCGCACGTGCGATACTTGAAAACCTTTTGCAGCGCGTTGACCGCGTCGCGGATTCCCATCGCGTTCAGGAACGGACCGTAAAGCTTGCTGCCCTTAAGACGCGGCGTTCGTGTCACATACACGCCGGGGAAGTCGTCCCGCGTGGTGATCTCGATGTAGGGGAAGGTCTTGCCGTCCTTGAGCTGGGCGTTGTGCGGTGGCTGAATGTCCTTGATCAGCCGGGCCTCTTTGAGTAAGGCATCGACCTCGGTCTCGCATTCCAGGTAATCGACCTCGACGACCTTGTCGACCATCCGGCAGATGTCGGGTCCTCGGGTGTTGAGCAGGTCGGCTCCGGGCTGGAAGTAGCTGCTGACCCGTGAGCGAAGGTCCTTGGCCTTGCCGACGTATAGAACCCGCCCCTCGGCGTCCTTCATGAGATAGACGCCGGGTGTCTTGGGAAACTCAGCGATGCGTTTGCGGATGGCCTCGAGGCGCTTGTCGTCCATGCCTTCTATTGTAGACGGATATTGCCCCGCGTGAGCAGCGCCGCAAGCGTGTTTCCCGGATGCTCGGAAAACGTCGTCCGTGGGGCGACCCTTGCCGCGGTTGTAGAAGTGGAGTACAAAGGGCACATGTCCGGGCTCGCTGGGGAGGCCCGGCTACGTCTGTCCCGGCTGGGGGAGTCCCGCGAACCACCCTGTTGCGCGGGCACCTTGGAAGGGACTCTTCACGCCGGCTGGATAAGGAGTTGATAATGCCTGCACGCACGAGATTGATTCGCTTTCTGATCGCTAGTGTCGCTGTCCTGGGGTTCTCCGCGATCCCGTTCGCCGAGGTGCTCGCCGGGTCGGCCAAACCGCTGGTTTACCCGAAGGCTCGCAAGGGAGACGTCGTCGACAACTATCACGGCGTCAAGGTGCCTGATCCGTACCGCTGGCTGGAGGACGAGCACTCGCCGGAGACCCGCACCTGGATCGAGGCTCAAAACCGTATCACGCTTCCCTACTTGGAGCGGATTCCGGAGCGTGCCAAGATCAAGAAACGCCTGACGCACCTGTGGGACTACGAGAAGTACGGCATGCCTTGGAATCGCGGTGGGCGCTACTTCTTCACGAAGAATGAAGGCCTGCAGAATCACAGCGTGCTCTACACTGTCGAGTCGCTGGATGGTCAGCCGCGGATGCTGCTGGATCCGAACAGCTTCTCTGCCGACGGCACAACCTCGCTATCGGGCTTGGCCGCAACCGACGACGGCAAGCTGATGGCGTATGCGAAGTCGGCAGAAGGATCCGACTGGGACGAATGGTTCGTCCGGGACGTCGAGACCGGAAAGGATTTGGGCGATCATCTCATGTGGATCAAGTTCAGCGGGGCGTCATGGACGAAGGACAAGAAGGGTTTTTATTACAGTCGCTACGACGAGCCCAAAGAGGGCCAGGAGCTTCAGCAGGCCAACTACTATAACAAACTGTGCTATCACCGTCTCGGTACGCCGCAATCCGCCGATACTCTGATCTACGAACGCCCCGATCAGAAGGAATGGAGCTTTGGCGGAAAGGTTACCGACGACGGGCGATACTTGATCATCAGTGTCAGGAAGGGCACCGAACGCAACAACCTGATCTTTTTCAAGGATCTCAAGCAGGAGGACTCCAACGTCGTCGAGATGATCCGGCAGTTCGATGCACAGTACTCGTTTATTGACAATGACGGCCCGCTGTTCTGGTTCAAGACCGACCTGGATGCCCCGCTTTCCCGTGTCATCGCAATTGACACTCGGAAGCCGGATCGGGCCAATTGGAAGGAGGTCATTCCACAGGCCCGGGAGACGCTTCGCAGGGTCAATCTGGTGGGCAACAAGTTCGTGACCACCTATCTCAAGGACGCCCATACGCAGGTCAAGATGTTCGATGTCAACGGCAAGTTCGTGCGTGAAGTTGCGTTCCCAAGTATGGGCACAGCTTATGGCTTCGGTGGAAAGCGCCATGAGACGGAGACCTTCTACACGTTCACCGGATTCACGGACCCGGGAACGATCTATCGATACGACATGGTGACGGGCAAGAGCGGGATCTTCCGCAGACCCAAGGTCGATTTCAATCCGGATGAGTACGAGACCAGGCAGGTCTTCTACAAGAGCAAAGACGGCACGAAGGTGCCGATGTTCATCACCTACAAGAAGGGCATCAAGCTCGATGGGAACAGGCCGACACTGCTCTACGGCTACGGCGGGTTCAACGCGTCCATGACGCCCTATTTCAGCGTGTCCAACCTGGTGTGGATGGAGATGGGCGGAGTCTACGCGGTGGCCAACATCCGCGGCGGCGGCGAATATGGCAAGAAATGGCACGAGGCCGGCATGAAGCTCGAAAAGCAGAACTGCTTCGATGATTTCATCGCTGCGGCCGAGTGGCTCATCGACAATAAGTACACCTCAGCCCGCAAGCTGGCGATCCGCGGCGCTAGCAACGGCGGTCTTCTCGTAGGGGCGTGCATGACGCAGCGGCCCGACTTGTTCGGCGCGTGTGTGCCGGCCGTCGGCGTGATGGACATGCTGCGGTTCAACAAATACACCATTGGATGGGCATGGGTCTCGGACTACGGCTCACCGGAAAACCGGGAGGAGTTCGAGGCCATGTACGCCTATTCGCCTTTGCACAACCTCAAGCCCGGTACGGCCTACCCGGCGACGCTCATCACCACGGCCGATCACGATGATCGTGTCGTACCGGCGCACAGCTTCAAGTTTGCGGCCGCATTGCAGGAGGCCCATTCCGGACCGGCCCCGGTGCTGATCCGTGTCCAGACCAAAGCGGGTCACGGCGCCGGCAAGCCGACGAAGATGCGCATCCAAGAGGCCACCGATATATGGGCGTTCCTGGTCCACGTGCTGGACATGGACGGTATCGAGTAAGCGGCGAGCCAGAAATAGCGAGTCGTGGACGATGTAGCTCGACTACGGTTCGCCGGTGAAGGCAGCCATACCGGTATCGACCAGCATAAGACACTGGCCGCCGGTGTTGCTCCAGAGAATCCAGTTGGCCACCGTCGAGCCGCTGCTGAGCATGCCCAAAACCCCGCCGCCGTCGATGGTCGGCGAGTTTCCACTCAACGTGCAGTTGGCCACCGTCCGCTGGCTTTAGACGCGGCTGTACATCCGTCCGCCGTATTCAGCCGTGTTTCCACTGAAGGTGCAGTTGACCGCCGTTGGGCTACCGCCCCCCTCCTAGTACATCTCGCCGCTCCAGCCGGCCTTGTTTCCGCTGGTAGTTATCGTCAACCCACACGTCCGCCCAGTCGGGCGGTCTGATATTGAACACAGCCTCCTGGTCACTGGTCCAGTCGTAACTTCCCGGAGTCAGATCCTCCAGTAAGAAATAACCATTGTAAAAGCCATCCCAACCCCAGTTGAAGTGGAAATGGTCAGCACTGCGTTTGCCATAACCATCGCAGACAAAGGCGTGCCCGGATCCTCCTTCGGGGGGGTTTCCAGCGTAATACAAAGGGCGCCCCGCATCCAACTCGGTTCGAAGATCGTCGGTCCAACTATCCGGATAGTCGGACCGATACCTTATCGAGACGTCTGCCGCGTACTGGAAGTGTTGCACAAGAGCATGGACGACGTCATCTGAGTTCGCGCCGGACCCCTCGCACTTGTAGTCCATCTGCAGGGCAACGCCGAGGTGCGCCATCAAGCGTGCGGTTTCGTCGGCGTACCTGTGCAACGGCATGGACCAGTTAGACCAGTTGTACGAGCAGTTGTCGACGCTGCAATCAACCTCCCGCCAGCCGTACCCTTCACAGTCTTCTTCAGGACAGTCATACGGCACCTCATATCCCTCGATGTCGCCGCTGGTCTCGGGAGGCCATTTATGATGCTTCATGATCTGCGCCACCGCGGTGGCGACACACCCCGTGGGCGCGTAGCACCTCTTAGTGTGCCTCTCATTGGTGTACTCCCAAGGGCAATACTTGTTATAGGAGTTAAAGACTGTGTGGATACCCCAGGGCTTGCTGCCCTTCGTTCTCCCCTGTCCCCAAGTCGACTTGACCAGCGGGCGGACGCGCGACCTACGGTATTGCCCTACGTTGACGGCCAGGAAATCCTCGGTCGAAACATCGAGCCGGTCCCAAGCCTCAACGGCCTTAGGGAGCGGATCCATCTGTACGCTGATGGCGTGAGCGAGCTCGCTCTTGACGTTCGCCATCCAGGCCACGAAGGCGGGAGGGGGATTCTCCTCCGAGTACCATCCGATCGGGGAGTAGGCGATGACCGGGTAGGCTGCATCATCAGCGGAGATGATGGCCCAGCCGTTTGGATCGAAGCCCACGGTGTAGTAGAGGTCCGTTCCGCCCTCGGTCTCGGTGAAGACCTCGAGCACGCTTGCCGTGCGCAAGGTTGCCAAGCCCGCGCCATTCAGATGGTTGACGGCGACCTGAACCGCCGTGTCTACCGGTACTGGGTCGGCAAGCGCGATGCCGCCAAGCCCTATAACAAGAATGGCAACAGGGCCCAAGATTCGTAGTCTGCTTTGCCTGGTTCTCATGTCTGCTTCTCCTATAGTGTATCGCCTACTTTCCCAAACGCACCGTGCGCCCGGCAAGGTTCGGGGGAAGCAGGACAGCCGGTCAGCAAGACCGGAGAAAGGATCGAGAATACGACCTGTGGTGACGTCTGATGCCGTTGAATCATGACGCGCCACGTTTGGATGGTACACAGCCCTTGCCCGAAACTTCCCATTAGCCCGACCCTAAGCCAGGATCCTACCAGAATAAGCTGGTCGGGGCAAGCGAAAACGGCATAATTCACCGTGAATCCTGCCGGTTTGCTCGGTCCATCGTGCTAATCCTGGCCCGTCCGCCCGTCGAAGGAAGGTCTCTGGGCAGCCCCGCTCGCTGCCCCACGTGAATCGTCAGATCTCTCGCTCGATCCTGGCGGTCATCCGGGTTGAACCAGCGGCGGAGGCACCCCGAACCGCTGGACGTGCTACAGGGTTGCGGCGGACAACTCACGTGGCACGAGCACCTCAACTATCTGGAACGTCACGTGCTTGGCGTGCCGCACTACCTTCGCTCCGGTGTTGATCCGTGTCCAGACTAAAGCGGGTCACGGGGCCGGCAAGCCGACAAAGATGCGCATCGAAGAGGCCACCGATATATGGGCGTTCCTGGTCCACGTGCTGGACATGGACGGTATCGAGTAAGCGGCGAGCCAGAAATAGCGAATCGTGTATGACGTAGCTCGGCTACGGTTCGCCGGTGAAGGCGGCCTGGAAGCCGGCGAAGTCGGCCAGGTCGATGCTACCGTTGGCAGTAAAATCGGCGCAGGCGCATTCCGCTCCTATTCCGCCGCCGCCGGGACCGGCCAGACAGGCTTCAAAATCGATGTAATCGTTCGCGCTGATGAAGCTGTCGCCGTCGAAATCTCCGTATCCGAGTGAGTCGACCGAAACGACATAGGCCGCACCCGGGTCGACCGAGACGAATGCCGGGGCGCCGACAACCGCCTCCGTGGCACTGATGTCTACGCCATAGCCGACCATGGTGTAATCCCCGGCTCCCGGAATCACGATCTTGACCTCCTGGGTCCAGGTATACCGACCGGTACGGCGGAAGATGTACGCCGCCCCGGAAGCTATACCGGTGTCGCTCTTGCCGTACGCCCCGACGCTGACCCAATCCCCGTCAATCGCCACGCACCGACCAAACCCATAGCCGGACTCGTGGTCCGCGCTTCGGATCTCGCCTAGACGGCTCCAGTCCGCTCCGTTGTACTCATGGACTGTCACAGTGTTCCCCGAACGCGTCCCGATCAGGGCCACGTTCCCGCTGATGGCCACCGAAAAGCCGAACTGTTCGTCTCTGTACGGGGCACTGCTGGTTAACCGTTCGGATACCGCCCAGAAGGCATCGTTTCTTTGGGCCAGGTAGACGACCCCGGCATTGTCGTAGTACGTCGAGTCGACTGAGTCCGCATTTGGGACGCCGAAGATGATCCAATCTCCACTGATGCCAACGGAACGTCCGGCTTGATAGCGTGGGCCCGCCGACCACGGGGTCAAAGAACGCTGCTCGACCCAGCCGGACGGTTCGCGGTGGAATACCCAGACGCGTCCATAGCCGCTGGAGTACCCCGGGGAACCGACCACGATGTAGTCGCCGTCGACAGCCACGGATTCACCGAAAGAGTCGGGGGAACTCCCGAACCAGGCGACCAATGCGATCTGGTAAACCCAACCCGATGGCCCATGTTCGTACACATAGGCCTTCCCTGCTGACGTACCTCCCAGGTAATCGGGTGCTCCGACGACCAGATAATTGCCGCTGACCGCGATCGAGTAGCCGAACCAATCGGTTTCTCCCACAGGCGAGGTGAGCTTCTCGACCTGCGTCCAGCCGGTCTCGGCACGCTCGAAGATGTAAACGGTCCCTGATCTACCGGCAACGGACAGACGTTGAGCCACGACAAGTGTGTCACCGTCGATAGCGACGCCGGCTCCGTAACCGGTAAGAGACAATGCATCCGAGGGCAAGACCGGCGTCAGGCCGCACTGGCCCATCGCCACCTGTGAGGCGGCAACGGACGTGATGCCAACGAAAATGGCAGCGAGCCGTGCAACTATGCGCGTGGACATTTCCCCCTCCTGCAACACAAGGTCGACAACCGAAGCGATAGTCGACGCCGCTTCTGCAGCCCTATCCCACAACATACACGAAGCCGTACCCCGATCACAACCCTTTGGTGCCCGATCGGGCCGTCTCTTGGGTCGTAATCGCCCCATTTCCGGCGCCGCCCGGACGTACGACCGACCGGTTCGAGGCTTAATCTCGGCTTTTGAAGATGGTTGACAGCCCGCCCAGGACGGAGCCCTCGCCCTTACCTCTTGGTCCGACATTGGCCAGGATTCGCCCGGCAAGTCGAGTGAAGGGAAGCGACTGCACCCAGATCGTTCCCGGGCCTCTCAGCGTTGCCAGGAAAAGTCCCTCGCCGCCGAAGACCGCGTTTTTGACGCCACCGGTCATCTGGATGTCATAGTCAACCGAGGGCAGCAGCGCGACCAGGCAGCCGGTATCAAGCCGCAAGGTCTCACCGGCCGCCAGATCACGACGATGGATCGTTCCCCCGGCGTGGACGAAGGCAATCCCGTCACCGGTCAGCCGTTGCAGAATAAAGCCCTCGCCGCCGAACAGACCGGCCAGAATCTTCTTCTGAAATGCGATGCCTACATGGACGCCGCGGGCGGCACAGAGAAACGCGTCCTTCTGGCAGATCAGCTCGCCGCCGAGTTCGTCGAGATGCATCGGGATGATTTTGCCGGGATACGGGGCAGCGAAGGCCACCTGCTCGCGCCGGTTGCCAGCGGCACCGAACGTGGTCAGAAACAGCGACTCACCCGTCACCATGCGTTTCCCCGCGTCGACGAGCTTGCCCAAAAAGCCCTGTTGCTTGCTCGGATCGCCGAACACGGTCTGCATCTCAATGCCATCGGTCATGTACATCATGCCCCCGGCCTCAGCCACCACCACCTCGCCGGGGTCGAGCGTGACCTCGACGAACTGCATGTCGTCGCCGGAAAGCTCGTAGTCGATCTCGTCCGCCCGGCGTGTTTTGGGCGGCCGCGGCGGCGCAACCGGATTCTTCGTCCCCGTCCCGAGCCATACCACATGTCTGGCCTCGGTCCACTCGGCCACCCCGGGCCCCCACACGAGCGTCTGCGGCCCTCCCGCCGAGGCAATCGCCCGGATCAACTCCTCGCGGGCCACAGGTCCAATCGTCTGCCCGTCCTTGACGTAATACCAACCACCTTCACCGGCCATAGCGTCAGCTCCAAACATCTAAACATCGAAACGTCGAAACACCGAGGGACCGCGGGCCTTAGGAACACTTACCAGACCGTCAGTACGCACACTGCGAGCCTTGTCTGAGACTGAATCCGGCGCTGCGCTCTTCGGAAGTCAGCTCGTTGCGCCCGTCCCTCGCAACCGGCGGTAGTATAGCCGGCGGGACGTGATTGCGCAAATCCTCCGCGCACCCACGCGAGCCCACCTATCCGCGGTTTGCCGTATTCACGGGCTGGTCTTACACTGTGGGCGATGACCGAGCAGACACTCCGCAAGTTATTGGAATCCGTACGCAAGGGCGAGCAGTCTATCGATCAGGCGATCACCAGGCTTCGGGCCATGCCCTTCGAGGACATTGGGTTTGCCAAGATCGACCATCATCGATCGATTCGCTGCGGGTTCCCCGAGGTCATTTATTGTGAGGGTAAGTCGGCCGATCAGGTTGCTACTATCTTCGACCGGTGCGCTGAAGCTGGCGGCAACATCATCGCGACGCGCGCATCGCGCGACGTCTACGACGCCGTGGCACGCACTTACCCTAAAGCCGAGTACAATGAAACCGCCCGCTCGATCACGCTGCGCCAGCAAGAGAAAACGCCATCCGCAGGAACCATCGCCATTGTCTCAGCCGGAACGAGTGACCTCCCCGTGGCTGAGGAAGCACGAGTCACTGCGGAAATGATGGACCAGACCACGGCCACATTCTACGACGTTGGGGTGGCTGGAATCCACCGGCTTTTCGCCCATTCGGAAGCGTTGCAGGCAGCCGGCGTCGCCGTTGTGGTGGCCGGTATGGAGGGGGCGCTGGCCAGTGTCGTCGGTGGGCTTGTGGATTGTCCGGTGATCGCCGTGCCTACCAGTATCGGTTATGGAGCGAGCTTCCAAGGCCTGGCTGCCCTGCTGGGGATGCTCAACAGTTGTGCTTCCGGCGTCACGGTGGTCAACATCGACAACGGATTTGGAGCCGGGTATACCGCGGCGCTGATCAATCGTCGCTGTCAGCCGACGTCCACGCGAGTCGAATGATGTCGTCCGATGTGGTTATCACGCGCGAGATCGTCCCCATCCCCGAACGCAGGAACGACGCCCACAAAGGCGACGTGGGCCGCCTGGTCATCATCGGCGGCTGCGCCAATGACGTTGTCATGGTGGGTGCTCCGGCGCTGGCGGCCAACGCCGCATTTCGCAGCGGTACGGGACTTGTTCAACTGCTGGTTCCCGAAGCGATCCGCACGTCGGTGGCTGTGCTGGCGCCGTGCGCCACGACTCGTAGTCTGCCGGTAGACACCGACGCCGTGCTTAAAGCCGTGGATGACTTTCGTGCCGACGTTGTCGCCCTGGGGCCGGGACTCGGCGATTCTCTAACCCCCACCGTCGTTGTCGACTTCCTCACCCGCTACCCGGGTCCAGTGGTCGTCGACGCCGATGGGCTGAACCAGATCGCCGCCGCAGAAAGGTTCACGATCCCGGATTCCCAACGCATTGTCATGACGCCCCACCCCGGGGAGATAAGCCGGCTCCTGGCCGCCCGCGGTGTGAATCGCCCCATTGATAATTCAGCCGCGTCGCGTCGTGAGGCCGCCTGCGCGCTCGTCGAGGTCTACGGATGCACTGCGGTCCTTAAAGGTCGAGGCACGATCGTCACCAACGGCAAGCGCCTTTACCTGAACGAGACGGGAAACGCGGGCATGGCCACCGGGGGTACGGGCGACGTGCTGACCGGCATACTGGCCGCACTGATCGGCCAGGGCTTGGAACCGTTTGAAGCGGCGATTCTCGGCGTCTATCTCCACGGCCTGGCGGGTGACTTCGCCGCGGAGGAACTAGGCCGCTGCTCTATGACCGCAACGGACCTGGTCGAGTACCTCCCCGAGGCTTTCTGTGAGCATGAAATATCGGTTGGCGAATAGCACTGGGAAGTCATCAGTCGTCAGTCATCAGCCTTCAGCTATCAGTCGTCGGCCGCGTCCAAGCACCTGTCTGCGAATGCTGAGATATGCAAGCGCAGAACGTCAACGCCACACGGCTGAAAACTGACAACTGATGACTGACAACTGACGACTACTTCAACGAGCTGTGATTCCCTTCACCGCCGAGGCCAGCGCGTCGCGGTTCGGTGCGTACTCGATGCCCGTGTCGTAATGCACAATTTCGGTCTCGATCAGCTCGCACAGGGATTGTGTAAACGACCTCATGCCTTCCTCCCGGCACTGCGAGATGATTCCCGGGAGTTCGTTGTCCTTCTCGTTGAGGATCTTGTCCTTGACAGCCGGGTTTTTCAGAAGCACTTCCGTAGCGGGGTAGCGGCTGCCCTCATCGATGCCCGGCAACAGCTTCTGGCACATGATCGCCCGCAGGCTGATGGCCAGCGAAGAGCGGATAAAGGAATGCTCAGATCGCGGGAAAAACTCCAGTATGCGGCTGAATGTCTGTTGGACGTCCCCTATGTGAAGCGAGCCGAACACCAGGTGTCCGGTCTCCGCCGCCTGTATTCCGGCGAGCATGGTTTCCCGATCCCGCATCTCGCTGATCATGATGCAGTTGGGGTCCTGGCGGACCAGAAAGCGGAGCGCTTCATGATAGTTGGGGACGTCGATACCGATCTCGCGCTGCGAGATGATCGATTTCTTGGGTGCAAACACATATTCGATCGGGTCTTCAATTGTGATGATGTGCATGCTGCGAAATTGATTGACATAGTCCAGCATCGCCGCCAGGGTGGTACTCTTGCCACACCCGGTGACGCCGCTGACCAGGATCAACCCATCGATGTACTTGCCAACTGTCTGGCGATAAATGTCCGGGAGGTTGAGGGTCTCAAATGATGGGATATCGCTCAGCACCCGACGGATCGAGGCGTGCATGTCCCCCGCGGAGCGGAACACGTTGACACGGTACCGTTCCCCCGCCTCTCCCCGTATTGCGAAGTCCAGCGCGCCCGCCGCCTCATAATCGTTCCGGCGCCGCTCAGGGATAAGACCGTGCAGCATCGCCTCGACAAATTGTGCATCAGGCAGCGGCGGCATCTTGGCAGCACGAAGCGCCCCCTGAACGCGAAAGTACGGCGGACAGCCGACTTTCAGGTGCAGATCGGACGCCTCGAACGGCCCCATGCTGCCAAGTAATCTCTTGATCGCCTCTTTGGGGGGTGGTAACGGATCCGCCACTTCACTGGCTCCATAGGGTGGTGGCCAGGCACCCGGAGGTGGGGCAATGCTAGCGAAACAGGGCAATCAGGCCCACCACCGCCACAACAACAGCCAAGCCGATTGCAGACCAGGCGAACATCACCAGCCGCTTGGTTTGCTCCTGAAGAAGGAAGGCGGCCCGCTCATCGCGCACCCCGGCCTCCTGATGCATCTCTTGGAGCGTCCTGGTAGACGCTTCCGTTGCCTCACTGAGCTTAGTGACGGCCTCTCGAGACTGATCCATCGTGTCCGCGACCCGTCCGCTCGTCTGCCGCGACAAGTCCAACTGCCGCCCGATTGACACCATCGTTTCGCGCTGGGCGTCGGCGAGCTGGGGAAGCTGTATCAGGCTCTCTTCCACTCGTTTCGCGCTGGCCGCACCGGCCGCTACTGCTTCGCTCATAGTGGAGAGGAGTTCCAGATGTTTCCGTGACGCATCCGGCACCTGTGCCAGCCCCTCCGCCAACCGGTCGAGAGAGCGGGCCATGATGTCCGAACGCTCAGCCTGCATTGCCAGATGCGTTTGAATGGCCTCCATCAAATTCACGACGCGGGCATACTCCTCTTCCAGCCGCTCCAGATTGGGACCCGACCGGGAGAATCGGAATCTCGACAAAGAACCCCTAGCTTCTGTAGCGCTTGCTGCATCAGGAGCGCTTCGGATGTCCCCATCTACACCCGAGGTGGGCTCGAGCGCCCCGGCCGGAGCGTCCTCAAAACCGTATCTCACCGGGCGAGGCGACCTCTTGAACCAGTGCCCTACCCGAGACCAGAAGGTCGGTTTTTCCAACTCCACACACTCCTTCGATCCCTGCCCGTCACAGCGGTGCGCTTCATCCTGAGTATCACCGTCTCCAAAGCGGCGAGACACCAAGCTTGGCCCGAATTCTATTGACTCCTGGTCATCGGATCAACGAACCGGAAGTTGACGCCGGGAGCTCCCAGAGCTGTCCTCGGTGCGAACCCAGTCAATGAGTCGGAGAGGCAGCCCAGGTCGCACAACCCATTCACCTGCGGAAGTTGCCGGCCGGCGTCGTGTGCCCGGCCATGAAGAAACCACGGATCACGATCGGCCGGCGCAAAACCGCCGAATGCTCGTAGTAATATCCGGAAAATCAGAGAATACCCACAGCGAACCGACCACAACGTCTACATTCGTTGGGCCCCGCTCACCAGCGCCCCGGGTAGGGAACCGCGGAGCAACGTGGCGATGTGACCCGTCTTCGACTGATATCGCTTTATGGCATCATCGACGGC
>Ga0114930_10003684_pt1 | contig 13285 bp, 9 predicted proteins | sample AnhtaG_FD_87300 | JGI IMG/M metagenome (GOLD analysis project Ga0114930, IMG submission 87300) | Deep subsurface microbial communities from Anholt, Denmark to uncover new lineages of life (NeLLi) - Anholt_01485 metaG | ecosystem: Environmental > Aquatic > Marine > Oceanic > Sediment | place... | reverse complement strand
ATTATGAGTCTGGATGTTGAGCTGGTAGCTTTCTTCCAGCAAAAACTGGCAATAGGAGGGCTCCAGCTCAACCATGCTGAGATTATCCTCCTCCTTAACCTGCCTCAGCACATCTCTGAAAGTCCGTCGGCTCATCTCGGAGCAATGGAACTGCTTTATGCCATAGTTGTCGTAGACGATAGCCTGACAGACCCTCAAACCGGTGGGTGGAGAGGAACGAGCCAGCATGAGAAGTCTCCCACCATAGGGGACTATCTGGCTGCCATAGGCAACCTCCATAACGGAGGGCTGTAATTTTAAGCGGTAAGGTTTGCGCTTGGGTTCCTTTGTGGGAGAGATTCCCCTGGTCTTGAGCTTGAAAAGACCCCGCTTGAGCAGTTTGAGCAGCTCTTTGTCGCTGGTCTTCTCTTCAAGCTTCTGCAGGGCGTCAGCGGAATCCCTCTCGCCAACTCCCACTATAAGCTCAATTAAAGCCCGGTCTACCTCCCTGTTTTTCCCCCACCATAAGCATAGCAGCGGAAAGCTGGCTGCTCTTTCATCTTCGACCAGCTGTACTGCCAGCGAAAGCTGCACCTCGAGGGTGAGGGAAGAAAGCTGCTTCATTAAAGGGGAGATGGAGCGGGAAAGATTCTTCCCTGCTTTTTCTAAAGCAGCCTTCAGGCGCTGAAGCAACTCCTTACCCGCTGCAAGCTGAGATTTAAGCTCTTCGTCTACCTTTTCCCCCTGCTGTTCAATGAGGTGAAGAGCTTTAATCCTGGTGTCCAGACCGACCAGTTTGAGCCGACCAATGGCTGCCAGAAAGGGGGAGAACCCGGGGTCGCCCATCGTCTCCGCCAGGATTAATATCTTCTGGATGCGTTCCCCCTTCAACCGGGCAATCCTTTGCTCGATTAAGGGAATGAGCCGGGATGAGTCTCCCTTTAGCAAAGAGAGCTTCTCTTGCAGCAGAGCGCTGCTCTCTTCCCCTTCTGCAATCAGCTTTAATATCTCGTAAACTGCTTTGGAAAGGCTCTTTTTTCTTCTGGAATCACCTTCGGTGGTAGGGTTCACCAACTTCCTCCCCGCTTTTATTATATAAAGAACCTTAACCCCATATAAAAGGTTAGCCCTGGAGCAGGGGTAAAGTAGCTGCTCCCCCCGATGAAGATGCCTCTGATATTAAACTCCCGATTAAGGAGGTTCCTCATCATTAAGAAAGCCTCCCATGGGCCAGTTGAATAGGATACTCTCCCATCCAGTAGCAAGTAGCTATCCAGGGGTGGCTGGACATTAGCTTCGTTTCCAAACAAGAACTGTTCTCCTACATAGAGAGCGTTCAGAGATAGCCACCACTTCCCCTTTAAGTCGGCACTTATTCCGGCGTTAAGGCGGTTTTTGGGAACCATGGGAATGAGCCTCCCCTCATTAGCACCCGAGCTGCAGGTAGCCTGGGTGAGGGTGTAGTGAATAAATCCCTTCCAATGTGGGGTAAATCGTCCCTGCACGCTGAGCTCCATACCCTCTCTGCGGCTCCTCCCCAGGTTCTCGTTCCGTCCACCCCAGAAGTAATCAAACACATAGACAATCTCATCTCTCACTTCTATTCTATAATAGGAGAGCTGAAATGCCAAGCTATCTCTGACCCCTGCACGTAAGCCTACCTCCCAGTCGTCAGCCAGGGTAGGGTTAAGGTCGGGATTGGAGCCAAAACCCGGATAGGCAAAAAGGTCGGTCACCGTGGGGGCTAAAAAAGCCTGCGAATAGCTGCCGTAGATGTTCGCCTGCGGAAGAAGCCGGTAGTTCACCCCCAGCCTTAGGCTGGCTTTATGGAAGCGCTTGGCGTTATCGTTTGACGGTAAGAGTCGGTCTTGGTAGTTGAAAGAGACCCGGTCTAATCTCGCTCCGGCGGTCAAAGTGACCGCTGGGGAAAGGTCAAGGCTCTCCTGGAGGAAGTAGCCCTCAATCTGGTGGTCGGTGAGGTTACGGGAGAGGAGGAACGGGTTGCTTCCGGCAGAATCTGTGGAGAAACCCTGAGCCCCGAACCTATTCTTGCTCAACTCCACTCCCCCGCTCAGGCTATGGCGGCGTGAACCCCACCAACCATCCCAGCCTATTTGAAGAGTGAGCCCCCTTGTATATATATCACTCAATGTCTGGAAGCCTCCAAACAGAGCAGCCATCCTTCCGGTGGTCAGGGTATCAACCCGGTTTTTTCGCCGAAACAGGTTAACCCTCAGTGAGAGTTCCTCAGTGGGGCGATGATCCCAATGGAGGGAGAAAAGCTGGCTCCTTTTGGCATTGTTATCCACAAAGTTGAAGGGGGATTGATGACGGTTAGCCATCGTCTCCGCTTCCATCAGAGCACCAGGATTACCGAATTCACCTCTGCTGTAACTATGCATAAAGGAAAGGGCGGATGAGGGGCTGAAGTCATATCCCACCTTGGTAAAAAGGTTAGTTATCCCGAAGTAGCCGTTGTGCCGAAACCCACTGGCATGGTTTCTGGCACCCCCGATGAAGTAGTTTAATTTCCCCCAGCTTCCCCCACTGCTCGCTGAGAAGCCATAGCGGCTGTAGTTTCCCCCATTCAGCTCAACGCTGGTGTAGGGGCGAGTATTTCCTCTCTTGGTGACCACATTCACACTGCCAGCCATGGCGCCCCCTCCGTAGATGGTTGAACTGCTCCCGCGAAAGACCTCCACCCGCTCTATGGAGAATATAGGGAGCATCTCCAGGTCAACTCGGTTGTCGTCCGGCTCGTTGATTCTGACACCGTCGACCAGCACGGTGGTAGCCGTGCCCTCGTTAAATCCACGCCACTCCACCGTGCTCTCTATCCCGTTGCCCACATCATCGAATATTATCACCCCGGGACACTCCTGAAATAGCTCCTGCAGGCTGATTGCCCTGGCTTGGGCAATATCCTCTGCGGTAAGTACGGTGACCGGTGCAGGAACCCTGCTCAATTCCACCTCGTCCGCCGGGAGCCGATAGGCGGTCACCACCACCTTCTCCGAATAGCGCATGGTGGGTTTCTTTTCCTTTTCCTTCTTATTCTCTTTTTCCTGTTCCTGAGGGACAGCAGATTTCCCCTTCCCCGATGAATTTGCCCCATCAGAGGCGAAGGCCAGCACGGGAAAGAATAAGAAAATCATGACCAAGACCAAAGCAATCCTTTTCATCTCAAATTCCTCCAAGATTTTAATAATTACACACATCCTATTCTTGATTTATTCCAGACCTGAGCGTTATCCGGGGCGACCCCGACAGAGGATTTCTATCCACCAGCAGATGGCACTCGTATACCTGAGTGAGAACCCTCTCGTTGATAACCTCTTCGGGTCTTCCCTGGCAGAACACCCTCCCCTCTTTTAGCAGCAGGAGCCTATCGCAATATTCGGCTGCCAGATTGATGTCGTGGGAAGCCATCACCACCGCCACTCCCTCCTGCTGGCTGCGAGCCCTGACCAGGTCCATTACCTCCACCTGATAGTTGAGGTCGAGATTGGCGGTAGGTTCATCGAGAAGAAGAAGGCGCGGTTGCTGGGTCAGCGCTCGAGCTACCAGAACCCTCTGCTTCTCCCCCTCGCTCAGTTCGGTTATCGATAGGTCGGCAAACTGCAGGGTGCCGGTTTTATCCATAGCGTTCCGGGCTATCTCCACATCCTTCTCCCCCTCCAATCTCAATCCACCAAGAAAGGGAGCCCTCCCCTGAAGAACAATCTCCAGCGAGGTGAAGTTGAAGTAGAAAGTGACCTCCTGAGGGAGTATGGCTACCTGCCGGGCTATCTCGCGCCTGCTCATCTCCCGCATGGCTCGCCTCTTGAGGCGTATCTCGCCCTGCTGGGGCTCTAAGAGCCCATCGAGCAGCTTCAAGAGGGTGGTCTTACCTGCTCCGTTGGGACCGATTATCCCCACGAACTCCCCCTCCTCAACGGAGAAGGATACCCCATCAATCACCCAGCGGGGGGCTCGGTATCCGTAGCTCACCTCGATTGCCTCTAATAAAGATGCCATCATCCGACCTTCTGCTTGAGTAAATAGATGAAGAAAGGGGCGCCGAATGCCGCTGTGATCACCCCCACGGGGAGCTCGGTGGGGTACAGCACCAGGCGGGCGAGGGTATCGGAAAGCACAAGGAATCCTGCCCCGCTCAGGGCTGTCAAAGGAAGATGAGAGCGCAGGTCGGCGCCCCACAGTAATCTGACCATATTGGGGACAATCAGCCCTATGAATCCTATGGCCCCGCTTACCGAGACCACCGCCCCGGTCAGCAGAGAAGCCAGCACGAACGCTCCCTTTTTCATCCGCTCAACATTCACGCCCAGCTGAAGGGCGTTCTCCTCGCTGACCATCACCAGATTGAGCTCCCCGGAGAGAAGGTAAAGGAGAACCATTATCCCCAGCACGAAGGGGGCAATTCGCCAGATTGTGCTCAGGGGCTGTGTGCTGAGGTCACCCATCATCCAGAAGAGGATATTAGTGATGGTAGAGCCGCTGGCGGTAGAGAAAAGAAACATGGTTATCCCCGAGAAGAAGGCACTCACAATCACTCCCGCCAGGATGAGCTTCATGGTGTTTATCCGTCCCCCTGTTTTGGCGACCTGGTATACGATGACGATAGCAACTATCGCTCCCATAAAGGCGAAAATCTGAGTTGCCAGCCAATTCCCCGCCATCCCTGAGATGAGACCTACCACCGAACCCAGAACCGCTCCACTGGAGACACCCAGGATGTAGGGGTCTCCCAGGGGATTTCTGATCAACGCCTGATAAATCCCCCCTGCCACTGCCAGCGCTGCCCCTACCAGCGCGGCAAGTATTACCCTGGGAAGCCGGATGTGGAGCACAATCATCTCGGCTACCCGGGGGGAGGGGTTATCAGATAATCCGATTGAGTGCCCTAAAACCTTGAGGGCTTGCCAGAAGCCAACCTCTGAGGAACCTACCGAGACGGAAACCACCATGGCGGCTATCAGCAGCAGCAATAAGCTCAACAATACGATGAGAAACTTCCTTTTTTTCCGCAGAGATATCTTACTCATCTTTTTATCTGAAAGCCTCCGGATGAATCAGCCTCGCCACCTGCTCCAGCCCATCAACGATGCGGGGACCGGGGCGGAAGACCAAATCCTCATCGACCGAGTAAACCCGGTGGTGAATGAAAGCCGGCAGCGCGCTCCCCCACTGGCGCCAGCTATCCGCCAGCCACTGCCTGGCTACCGGAGGTGCCAGAATGACCTCCGGCTGGCGGAGCACTATCTCCTCCCTGGTCAATCTGACTATGTTCTCCCCTTCTCCTGCGGTAAGGCTCTCCCCCCCTGCCCAACGGATGAGGTCGTCGAGGTAAGTATCTCCTCCGGGAGACATAGCCGGATCGTGCCAGATAAGGAACAGAACCCTCACCCGCCTGAGACCTTTCACGCGGCGCCGCACCTCCATTGCTCGTGCCCTGAGCGTTTGGACCTTCTGGCGGGCAAGGGTCTCTCTGCCGACCATTTTACCTATGTTGATTATTGACTGAAATATCCCTTCCACACTGCGGGGAGCGGTGACCATCACCGGGAAGCCAAGCTCCTCCAGTCGGCTCACCACCTCTGGACGATTCCCTGCCCTGGTAGCCAAGATAAGCTCCGGCTGCAGGGAGACAATTCTCTCTACGCTTGGATTGAACCCACCGATGCGGGGTTTCTCCTTGACCTCCTCCGGGTAATCGCACATGTCGGTGACCCCCACCACTTCCCTGTCCATCTCAAGAAAATAGAGGATCTCGGTGAGATTGGGAGCCAGGGGAATAATCCGCCGGGGCGACCTGCTGAGAACCACCAGCTGTCCCCGGTCGTCTCTGACGGCAACCTGAGGTGAGGAAAGAGGAACAAATACCAGCCCTATTATGAGTGCACCGATGAAAATTACCTTTAGCCTCACCGACCTCTCCTCTCGCTGTCAATGAAAAAAGCAAAAAAAAACACCCAACCTCCAATGCCTTGTGAAGTTTGGGCGTGAGAAATTGCCCTTCCTTCCCGCGAAAGTTGACAACTTAATTACATCACCATTGGTTTCCTGGCTTACGGATCAACCTACTCGCCACGCCTTCCCAATGTTCAGGGCTTTCATCCCCCATTAGGGTTCCCCGAACATCAGTGGCGTTTCATCCCGCATCATGGGAAATAGTGGCTTTCGTCCCCGATTACAGTGGCGGGGCCGTGATGGATTTTCACCATCTTCCCATAGTAAAGAGCTTCTTTTACTATATCACCTCTTTAGCTCCTGTCAAGAAAAAAATGAACAAATAACCGATTCAATGAGGCGGCTCATCTATAAAATCCTTGAAAATTCAGCCTGCTTAATATATCATTTTAAAAACACCGATAAGGAGCAGAGCAGGAAGACAGCTATGTTTAAGACCATAGAGTGGAAGGAAGACCGGGTAATCATCCTCGACCAGACTCGACTGCCAGAGATGGAGGTCTATCGCACCTTTGATGACTACCGGGATGTGGCTCAAGCCATCAAAAAGCTTATCATCCGTGGGGCTCCCGCCATAGGAGTGGCAGCCGCCATGGGAGCCGCCCTGGGTGCCCTGCACATCGACACCACTGACCCCCAGGTCTTCCTCTCCAGGTGGAACGAGATCTGCCAAGAGATCGGAGACGCCCGACCCACAGCCGCCAATCTCTTCTGGGCTCTGGAGCGAATGAAAAGGGTATATCAGCAAAACATAGACCAGGGCATCCCCTTCGTTAAAGAGGCGCTGAAAAAGGAGGCGCTGCGGATTTATCGGGAAGATATAGCGATAAATCGCCGCATCGGGAAGGAGGGGAGCATCCTGGTGAAGAATGGGGACACTATCCTCACCCACTGCAACGCTGGAGCGCTGGCTACTGCGGGCTACGGCACCGCCCTGGGGGTCATCAGGGCAGCCCGGGAAGAAGGGAAGCGGGTGGAGGTCTTCGTCGATGAGACCAGACCATTCCTTCAGGGAGCCCGCCTCACCACCTGGGAGCTGATGAAGGATAATATCCCGGTAACCTTAATCACCGACAATATGGCTGGTCACTTTATGAAGGAGGGGAGGATAAATATGGTGGTGGTGGGTGCCGACCGGATTGCTGCCAACGGGGATACTGCCAATAAAATAGGAACCTATACCCTGGCTGTTTTAGCCAAGGAAAACCACATCCCCTTTTACATTGCCGCCCCCATCTCTACTATTGACCTCAACTGCCCCTCGGGTGAGAAGATACCCATTGAGGAGAGGAGCTCCAGAGAGATTATTGAGATTAACGGTCGTCTCATTGCCCCCGAAGGAGTAAAAACAGCGTACCCCGCCTTTGATGTCACCCCCTATAGGTATATCACCGGCATTATAACGGAAAGAGGGGTGGCTACTCCTCCTTACCATAAAACCTTGCCCGAACTCTTTGATGGGAGAGCCTCGTTAAAACACTGATGCTTATACTCGGTATGGAGACCTCTTGCGACGAGACCGCAGCGGCGGTGGTTAGAGATGGTGAGGAGATTTTGTCTTCTGTTGTCTCCTCGCAGGTTGATGTCCATCGGGAATATGGGGGAGTGGTGCCTGAGCTGGCTTCCCGGCAGCATATACAGAACATCTGTCCGGTGGTGGAGGCTGCTCTGGGAAGGGCTGGCGTTACTCTCCCTCAAATAGACGGCTTTTCCGCCACCTATGGTCCCGGTCTTATTGGCTCACTTTTAGTGGGGCTCTCTTATGCCAAAGCCTTAGCCTATACCCTGCAACGTCCGCTGGTAGCCATTAACCATCTGGAAGCTCATATCCATGCCGTCTTTCTGGAACACAGGGGTATAGAGTTCCCAGCGTTAGCCCTGGTGGTATCGGGAGGGCATACTTCCCTTTTCTATCTGCCGGCTCAGTTCAGCTACCAGCTTTTAGGCAGCACCAGGGACGACGCCGCTGGCGAAGCCTACGATAAGGTAGCCAAACTCCTCGGGTTAGGCTATCCGGGGGGACCTATAATCGACCATCTCTCCCCCAGGGGAAACCCCAAAGCCGTGGGTCTTCCGGTAGCCAAGATAAGCGATGGGAGCCTTGACTTCAGCTTCAGCGGTCTGAAGACGGCGGTCCTCCGCTGGGTGGAAAGAAGCAATCTGCTGGAAGAAGAGGACAGCGAAGCTAAGCAACAACGGATATACGACCTGGTGGCCAGCTTTCAGCGGACTCTGATTAAATCCCTTACGGGAAAAATAACCAAAGCGCTCAGGCTCCACCCGGCAAAATCGCTTCTGGTGGGGGGCGGGGTTGCCTGCAATAAAGCTCTGCGAAAAGAATTCAACAGTCGGTGCCAGAAGATGGGATTGAAAGTGTACTTCCCCTCCCCGGAGTTCTCCACCGACAATGCGGCTATGGTCGCCTCCCTGGGATATTATAAGCTCAAAAGGGGGGAAGCAGCCCCGCTTGATCTCGATGCCGATGCCAGTCTGAGGTTAGCGTAAAAGAATTACTTTTAAAGCGATGGAGAAGGTCAATTTTATCGGGCTTGACATAGGGGGGACCAACCTCCGAGGAGGAGTGGTTGACCTCCAGGGTGAACTGCTCCACTGTGAGGAGGAGAGGATAGTGAGAACCTCCTCAGAGGCGCTGTTTCATCAATTGGGCCATGTAGTGAAAAAGCTCTCCTTGAGAGAAGGCTGCGCCCCCATCAAGGGGGTGGGCTTCGGTTTTCCGGGATTTATCGACCACTCTACCTGGGTAGTGGAAAAGTCCCCCAATCTATCGCTTATAGACGGAGTCAACCTCACTCAATCCTTGAAGGGGAAGATAGCCTATCCCTTCTTCATTGAGAACGATGCCAATGCCGCCGCCCTGGGAGAGAAGATATGCGGCGCAGGAAAAAGAAGCCATAACCTGGTCTTCCTCACCATCGGCACCGGACTGGGAAGCGGGGTGATATTGAATAACCGAATATGGCACGGAGCGAAGGGCTACGGAGGGGAACTGGGTCATATCACCATTGAGCCCGAGGGGAGAATATGCAACTGCGGGAACCGGGGGTGTCTGGAGACCCTGGTCTCGGCTACAGCCATAGTCGAGCGGGCTCTGCAATATAGCAGAGCCTACCCTTCCTCAACCCTCTCCTCCATTGACGAAAAACAGCTCACCTCGGAGAAGGTCTATCAGGAGGCTGTCCGGGGGGACTCTCTCGCCCGCTGGGTGCTGAAGGAGACCGGCACATACCTGGGCATCGCCATTGCCAATATCATTAACTTACTCAACATCGAGCTGGTGGTGCTGGGAGGACAGGTGATGAATGCAGGCGATTACATTCTCCTCCCTGCGAAAAAGGAGGCGGAGCGCCGGGCTATAAAAGGTTCCTTCGCCTCGGCGGAGATTAAGCTGTCCGCCCTGGGAGGAAATGCGGGGATGGTCGGTGCCGCTATGCTGGCGGCTCAGCAGACTGGCTACTTGAGACCCGGGGAACTATGAGTGGCAAAGAAGGGGATTCGGTGCTATAATTAAGCTATGGCTACTCAGAGAGAACTCATCCGTAACTTTTCCATCATCGCTCATATAGACCACGGGAAGTCGACCTTGGCTGACCGGCTGCTTGAGCATACCGGCGCCCTTGCCCCACGGGAGATGGTTGACCAGGTGTTGGACGATATGGAATTGGAGAGGGAGCGGGGAATAACCATCAAAGCACATGCAGTCCGCCTCAATTATAAGGTGGACGATGGAAGGAGCTATGTGCTGAACCTCATCGATACCCCGGGGCATGTCGACTTCACCTACGAGGTCTCCCGCAGCCTGGCTGCCTGTGAGGGGGGACTGCTGGTGGTAGATGCCGCTCAGGGGGTAGAAGCCCAGACCCTGGCTAACGCCTACCTGGCTGTTGAAAACAATCTTACCCTTATGCCGGTAATCAATAAGATCGACCTTCCTAATGCCGATGTGGAACGAGTTAAAGAGCAACTGCAGAACATCATCGGCTTAGAAGGTCGGGAGGTTCTCCTGATCAGCGCCAAGGAGGGGATAGGAATTAAGGAGGTTCTCCAGGCAATTGTCAACCAGATACCCCCTCCGACAGGCTCCTATCAGGACCCGCTCAAGGCTCTCCTATTCGACTCCTGGTATGACTCCTATCATGGGGTGGTTCTGCTGGTAAGGGTGATGGGTGGAAGGCTGGTTCCGGGAATGAAAATAAGGCTGATGTCCAATGAGCAGGTCTATGAAGTAGAGCGGGCGGGCTTCTTCACCCCCAAAATGGTCCCTGCAGAGGAGCTATCGGTAGGAGATGTAGGATGGATAATTGCAGGTATCAAGCGCCTAAGGGATACCAGAATCGGCGATACCATCACCGAACATCACCGCCCCACTGCTCTGCCCTTGCCCGGCTTCAAGGAGGTCAAGCCGATGGTCTTCTGCGGGCTTTACCCTCTTCAGAGCGCTCAATATGGCGTCCTGCGGGATGCCATTGAGAAGCTCCGCCTCAACGATTCATCCTTCTCATATGAGCCGGAAATTTCCGAGGCGCTGGGGTATGGGTTTCGCTGTGGCTTCTTAGGGCTCCTCCATATGGAGATTATCCAGCAGAGGCTGGAGAGGGAGTTCAACCTGGAGCTGCTAACCACCGCCCCGGGTGTTAAATACCGGGTGACCACCAAGGATGGGAAGACGAAGGAGATAGACACCCCTTCCAAACTCCCCCCTCCCCAGCAGATTGCTAAAATAGAGCAGCCTTACATTACCGCTAACATAATCAGCGACGACCAGTATATAGGCGCCATCATACAACTGGCAGAGGAAAGGCGGGGGATTCAGACGGGTCTGGAATACCTGTCGGTAAACAGGGTGCTTATCACCTATGAACTTCCCTTAAACGAGGTGATATTTGACTTCTACGATAAGCTGAAATCAGTCTCTCGCGGTTACGCCTCCCTCGATTATCAGCATGCCGGATATCGGGATTCAGACCTGGTCAGATTGGATATCTTGATAAATGGGCAGAAGGTAGACGCACTATCAATGATAATGCACAATAGCAAGGCTTACACCCGGGGGAGAGCCCTTATTGAAAAGCTGCGGGAGCTTATCCCACGCCAGCTCTTTGAGGTGGTCATACAGGCAGCCATCGGAAGCCGGGTTATCGCCCGGGAGAGAATACCGCCTCTCCGCAAGAATGTGCTGGCAAAATGCTATGGAGGGGATGTGACCCGCAAGAGAAAACTGCTGGAACGCCAGAAAGAGGGCAAGAGAAGACTTAAGAGAGTTGGCAAGGTCGATATACCCCCGGAGGCTTTCCTGGCAATCCTCACCGCAGAGGGACGAAAAGGGTAGAGGGATGGAGGAACAAATGAAAAAGAGTGCGGTTTTCCGAGAATATTTTGAGTCTATCATTATTGCAGTGATTCTGGCACTTTTTGTGAGAGCCTTCGTCTTCCAGGCTTTCAAGATACCTACCGGCTCCATGGAGGACAACCTCCTGGTAGGAGACCACCTCATCGTCAACAAGTTTATATACGCCCCGGTATACTGGGAATTTGAGAAAAAATTTCTTCCAATAAGGGATATCAAAAGAGGAGATGTCATTGTCTTCAAATATCCCGAAGACCCCAGGCGCGACTTCGTTAAAAGGGTTATCGGGGTGGAAAACGACCTTGTAGAGTTACGGGAACGGCAGGTCTATGTAAATAACCAAGCCATAGAGGAACCCTATAAGATTCATAAGTTCCCTTCCCTCCGTTCGAGTGGTGATAACTACGGTCCGCAACGTGTCCCTCCAGACCACTATTTTGGCCTGGGAGACAACAGGGATAACAGTCGCGATAGCCGTTACTGGGGCTTTATCCCCCAAAAGCTGATCAAAGGGAGGGCTTTGATTATTTACTGGTCTTATGAGGCGCAGCCTGGAGCCTACCTGGAGACCAGCTTCAAGGAGAAGCTCAAGAACATCTTCTCCACCATAGGACACTTCTTTACCAGAACAAGATGGGGTCGAACTTTCAAAATAGTCCATTAACAATCTAATGCCTTACCTGGAGCATCATTGTGCTCAGCTATTTAAAAATAGAGAACATAGCCATAATTGACCACTTGCAGGTCAACTTCAGCCTGGGTCTCAACATGCTGACCGGAGAGACCGGGGCTGGCAAATCCATTATCATTGATGCCCTGGGATTGATATTGGGGGAGAGGAGCGACCCCCAGTTGATTCGTGCCGGCAACCAGAAGGGAACAGTGGAAGGGATATTTAACATTGAAGCTAACCAGCAGGTCAAAGATAAGCTGGCAAAGCTTCATATTGAGCACGATGGCAAGGAAATCCACCTGCGGAGGGTGATGACCTCTGAGGGGAAAAGCCGAGCCTTTGTCAACAATACCCTTATTTCCTTGAAAAACCTGAAAGAAATCGGTGAAAATTTAGTCGCCATTCATGGTCAGCACACCCACCAGGAGCTACTTCATCGGGAGAACCACACAGACTACCTTGATTACTTTGGCAACAATTATCCTGCCCGTAGGCGGCTGCAAAGTACCTTACATACCATAAAAGAGCTCACCCGACAGCTGGAAGGGCTGAAGATGGACGAGCGAGAGAAGTCTCAGAAGATCGACCTCCTCACCTTCCAGATAGACGAAATCTCCCGGACAAACCTCCAGCCCCATGAGGACGAGGAGCTGGAAAAGAAGAAAACCCTCCTGGGTAATGCTGAGCGAATCCATGAGCTGGCTTCTCACAGCTACAGCTTGCTCTACGAAGAAGAAAACTCCGTCATCTCCATTATAGACCAGATAAAAAAGAGGCTCCTGGAGTTGACCCATATCGATGATAGCTACTCCCCTCACCTTACCAATCTGGAAGAGATGAAATATAAGCTGGAGGACCTCAGCCTCTTCCTCCGCGATTACCTGCAAAGGGTCAAAGTCGATCCCCTACAGCTACAGGAAGTTGAGGACAGGCTGGTGGAGATAAGGAGGCTGAAGAAGAAATATGGCGATACCATTGAAGATATCCTGAACTTCAAAAAAAGTGCCCAGACCGAATTAAAATCCATTTCCGTCAATGAAGAAAAGATAGAGGAGCTAACCAATCAGCTCGAAGAGCAATATAGCCGATATTATCAAGCTGCCGAAGAGCTATCAACCAAAAGGAAAGAGGACGCCAGGCAGCTTAAGCACCTGGTAGAAAAAGAACTCTCCCAGCTGGCCATGGAGAAGACCCATTTTGAAGCCCCTTTTCAGCCGGTATTGCCGGGTCCAGGCTCGATAAAAATTGGAAAGCTAGAAGTCTGGGGTAACGAGATAGGTATCGACCAGGTTGAGTTT
>Ga0114930_10003683_pt1 | contig 13294 bp, 12 predicted proteins | sample AnhtaG_FD_87300 | JGI IMG/M metagenome (GOLD analysis project Ga0114930, IMG submission 87300) | Deep subsurface microbial communities from Anholt, Denmark to uncover new lineages of life (NeLLi) - Anholt_01485 metaG | ecosystem: Environmental > Aquatic > Marine > Oceanic > Sediment | place... | reverse complement strand
GGTTCCTATTAAGGGCTTGGATGAGTATCTAAGGAAACGCAATCTGAGATAGGGGGTAAAAATGTCAATTCTTATTGATGAGAAGACTCGGGTTATTGTTCAGGGTATAACCGGACGAGAGGGTTCTCTGCGCTCTAAGTATATGAAGGACTACGGCACCAAGGTGGTAGCCGGTACCTCTCCGGGTCGGGGTGGACAGGAGGTGAACGGGATTCCGGTCTATAATACGGTGAAAGAGGCAATTAGGGCACAGGGCTCTATTGATATGAGTGTTACCTTTATTCCGGGAACGGCGCTGAAAATGGCTGTACTGGAGGCTCTTGATGCTGGTATTAAGTATATTGTTTCTCCTGCGGAGCGGGTACCTCTTCATGATATCATGGAGATGGTCTCGGTAGCCAAAAAGGAAGGCGCCACCATAATTGGGCCAGGGTCGCTTGGCCTGTTAAGTCCGGGAAAGGCGGTTGCTGGATGGTTAGGCGGAAATGTGGAGTGGGCAAATATGTTATTTCAATCTGGTCCTATTGGGGTTTTATCGCGTAGTGGTGGAGAGTCCGGGACACTGCCCTGGATTCTTAAGAACGGTGGGCTTGGTGTCAGTACTGCCATCCATACCGGCACGGAGCCAATTCTGGGAATGTCTATGGCTGACTATCTTCTCTTATTTGAGAAGGATGAGCAGACCCTTGGGGTAGCCGTTTTTGGTGAAATCGGTGGTAGTCAGGAGGAAGAAGCTGCCGAGGTTATCAAGGCGGGTGAATTTACTAAACCCTTCGTCATCTATATTGCTGGTGTTGCTGCCCCGGAAGGACAGCGCTTCTCCCATGCATCGGCGATAGTAGAGCGAGGGCGTGGGTCGGTGCCGGGCAAGGTAAAGGCTCTTCGTGAGGCCGGAGCTTATCCGGTGGAAACACCTAAGGAAATCGTTCCTACATTTAAGAGACTATTAAATTTATAGGAGGTTAAAAAAATGCCAGTTATGCGTTCTGTATTTTATGTTCCAGGAAACAGGGAGGACTTTATTAGCAAGATTCCGAAGATACCAGCGGATATCATTACACTGGACCTTGAGGATTCTGTGCCGCCGGCAGAGAAACAAAAAGCTCGGGAATTGAGTCATCAAAATCTCAAATTTGCAGCATCATCCGGTGCCGATGTTTTTACTCGTATCAACAACTGGGAAACGGGTATGACTAATGCTGATTGTGAAGCGATGGTTGATGAAGGGCTTGCTGGTGTTTGTCTGGCTAAGTGTGGGGGACCAGACCATGTAAAGCGCCTGGATTGGAAACTGGAGGAAATGGAACAGAGGAGGGGATTAGAGGTAGGGAGCATAAAAATTCAGCTATTGATTGAAACGGCTAAAGGCATGATGAATGTTTACCAATCAGCTACGGCAAGCCCAAGAGTTAATTCACTGATTTATGGAGCGGTGGATTATACTACGGATATGAGGATTAAACTGAATCAGCCGGTAGCTGATGAGCAGAAATGGGCTAGGGCACGCATGGCCTGTGCGGCTAGAGCTGCCGGTATTATAGCTATTGACGCTCCCTATGTAGACTTCAGAGACACCGAGGGCTTTGAGCAGGATACAGCCTACGGTCGGCAGTTAGGCTTTGAGGGAAGAATGCTGATTCATCCCAGTCAGATTGAGCCTTCTCACCGGATTTACACGCCAGCACCTGATAGGGTGGAGTGGGCTAGAGAAATTGTTAAGGTATTTGAAGAGGAAGGCATCGCCAAGGGGTCAGCGGCAGTGGCATACAAAGGCAAGATGGTGGATACACCTGTTTATGTCGGAGCTCAGAAGATCCTTGAAGCTATGGCGGAGATCGAAGCCAAGGAAGGAAAGCGCTCAGGAACATAGTATAAGGGGTGTTGTGTGAACCTCTCCCAAGAGATACGGTCTGTCACTCTGGCCGCTGGGGCAGATATGGTGGGCTTCGCTCCGGTGAAGCGCTTTGACACCGGGCCGGAACAGACCCACCCCAACTACTATATGCCGTCAGCTCGTTCGGTGGTGGTGGCTGGCATTGGCTATCCACGGGCCATCGGAGAGGTTTGGGGGACCTTCACTGAGGAAGGCTGCCTGCCCACGCCCTACATGTTGTTTGGCTTCGCCCTTTTAAACTGGGAACTATCTCGGGTAGCACTGAAGGTGGCTAAGGTTCTCGAAGCCCATGGCTACCGGAGCCTGCCCATGGCGCCCTCGTATATGCTGGCGCGGTATCGGTACGATGAATACTTTGACCAATGGAACCGTTACTTGGGCGACTTCTCCCATAAGCATGCGGCCCTCGCTGCTGGGCTGGGGACCTTCGGCTGGAGCAACCTGTTCCTCACCCCGGCTTATGGCGCCCGGCAACGCCTAATCTCAGTCATTACCGAGGCACCCCTGGAGGCCGGAGAGTTGATGGCCTCTGAGCAGCTCTGCAAGCCTGAACTCTGCAAGTATGCCTGTGTGGAGACCTGTCCTATCGGCGCCCTCAGCAAGGATGAGGCCCAAGAGTTCACCATGGACGGGCATACCTACCGCTATGGAGTGCTCGACCACATGCGGTGCCGCTGGTGCCTGGACGGATTCACTGAGGGGTCAGGCAGCCGGACACACTTCGAGCCCCCAGAAAGAATAACACAGGCCGATTTCGCACGTGCTGCGGCCAAGCGTAAGTTCGCTGACGAGGGGCTTTACGCCATGGGCTTCATCGACTTTTGCGGCAAGTGCATGCATCAGTGCCCCAGCCCAGAATTCGTCTATGTCCCTCAACCTATTGAACGTTTTCAGGGCCGGACAGGATGTCGTTACCTGCCCCGAGGAGATTAGAGAATTGACAGGATTTCCAGATTTTCCCTCTCAGTCGCCTCTCTGAGGTTCTCCTTTGTCATCATATCCAGCAAAGAGCTATAAGATTAAGTTCAATACCCCTCCCACCACTAGGGCTGTGGTAACCATTATGGCTGCCGACTTGAGCATACCGGTAATGCCCAGTTCCCTGAGAAGTACAACAAAGGTGGCAATACAGGGGAAAAACATAGCTAAAACTACACTGCCAACAACCAGTTGCCCAGCACTCAACCCTAAAGGAGCCAGCATACCGATAGCTACATCCTTGCGCAGGAAGCCAATAACCAAGGCTACCACTGCCTCTTTAGGTAGTCCTAGAAGGCCGGTCACTATTGGTGCGGTAAAATTAGCGATAGCGTCAAATACACCCAAGGTGTAGAGTATATTTATTACCAGAACCGCAGCTAAAATTATGGGGATGGCTTCCTTTAAGAAACCATAGACCCTCATCCATAATTTTTGCAATACCGTTCGCCATAATGGCAGGCGGTACGGTGGTATCTCTATTAACAGCTCTGGGCTAAATCCTTTCACCAACCGATTAAGTATAAACCCCAAAATAATCCACACTACAAATAGTGTCCCATAGACAATAGCTACATACTGAATCCCTCGTTCCCCAACCAGACCGAAGACCATCGCCTGCAGGGCGGCGCAGGGCACGGCAATAGATATAAGTGTCGCCGCAATAAACCTTTCTCGTTTACTTTCCAGGATACGGGTAGCCAGGACGGCGGGTACATTGCAGCCAAGCCCCAATAGGGTGGGAATGATAGCGTAACCATGCAATCCCAGGTGGTGCATAATGGTATCCATCAGAATAGCCAGCCTGGGCAGATAGCCTGTATCCTCAAGCAGGCCCAGCATGAGGTAAAAAGCGAAAATGTAAGGTAAGACCATAGCCAATGGCACGTAAAGTCCGGTAGTCAGCAATCCGAATGATTCAACATAGTTCACTTCGCCGTTGGCTATATTACCTATCAAAGTACTGTGTAGAAAACCGGAACCGCCGAGGAGACTGCTTAACTGCAATATTACTGGTGTCCATAGAGTATCAAATAAGGGGTCAAGTACATAGCCAATCAGGCTCTCACCAATGAAACGAACCACAAAAAAGGTACCAACCAGAACAACCAAAGCTATAAAACCCCCGGTTAGAGGCTTGACACTAGCATCCTCCAGGCGCTCCAGCCAGGTATGATGGCGGTGCGTAACACGCTGAACCTGCTCTACGATGTTGCCAATAACGACCCAGCGCTCATCACGACTACGTGGAGGAAACTTAGGTGAACTGGCGTGAGGGATACGTTCCACCAATTTCTTTATTCCTTGTCCGGTTACAGCTACAGTAGGAATAACCGGCACGCCCAATAGCTCCTCAAGCTGGCTCAAATTAATGTGTATTCCCCGATGCTCAACATCATCCCACATATTCAAAGCTACTATCACCGGGATCCCCTTTTCCAGCAATTGCAAAGTTAAATTGAGATTCCTCTCCAGATTGGTGGCATCAACCACATTTATAACTATATCCCCAGTGCTGAGCATCTTTAAGGCTATTTCCTCAGCCTTAGAAGTGGGTTCCAGTGTATATGTGCCGGGCACATCAACAACTTCGGCCGTCTCTTCTCCCAGCTTCATAAAACCCTGCGTATAGCCCACCGTGGTACCGGGATAATTGGAAGCAATTACATGGACTCCGGTTAGGCGGGAGAAAACAACGCTCTTGCCCACATTGGGATTTCCCATCAAAAGTATCTTCATATATTGCCTAATCTAACTCAACTATTATTTTATTAGCCATGCCAAAACCAACCGCCACCTGAGTGTTACCTGCCTGGATGGTTACTGGCCCTCGCATAAGCATAGAACTAACCTTAGTTATCCTCTTACCTGGCCTGATTCCTAGAGCGCTAAGGCGATTAATCAGCCCGAATCCCCCTTGAATTTGAACTACTTTACCGCTCTGTGCGGATTGCATCTGGCGCAGAGTTACTAATTTTCCGTCAGACATAAATCTTGCCTTTCTCTTTGGGCTTTAAGTCACTCAGCGGCTTGGTTACCATTTTTACCCTCTCCTATTTATGGGCTTATGGTATCCCGAATATATTGTTTAGGATAGCCTTATTTGCATGATTATTATAGCAGATACCCAAGAGCTTGTCAAATACCTCTTAATAGTTATTTTTGGGCACCCTTAAAATTTTCTTGACTCATCCGAATAGATATAGTAGAATGAAGGTTGTAGGAGGCGTGCTTTGAGCGAGCGGACAGTAGAGGAATATCTGGAATCCATCGGTGCGCTTGAGGAGCGGGAGAGTCCGGTTAGTACTTCCTCTATAGCGCAAGTTCTGGAGGTATCTCCAGCCTCGGTGAGCGAGATGCTACGCCGACTATCAAGAAAGGGGCTGGTTGAGTACCACCCCTACGGCGGTGCGGCGCTGACTGAAAAGGGCAGACGGCGCTTTCTGGAGTTAACCCGTCGTCATCGCCTGTGGGAGGTATTCCTCAACAGGTATCTAGGGATAGGCTGGGAAGATGTCTACCAGCCTGCCTGTAGTTTGGAACATGCCACATCCGACTTAGTCGCCGAAAAGCTGGGCAAGTTTCTGGATAATCCCGATGTTTGCCCGCATGGCAGTCCTATCCCCAGGAGCAACCTCAAGAGGCCCAAGGTGCCTGGTATCCCGCTAGCTGACCTTGAAGCGGGGCAAGCCGGTAAGATGGTTTGCGTTGTTAGCGAGAGTAATTCAAAATTCCTGCATTATCTGACCAGCCTGGGTCTAATCCCTGGAGCGAAGGTAAAAGTCCTGGAGAAAGCATCTTTCGATGGCACCTTGACTATTGAGGTCAATAATTCCACCAAGGCTATAGGTCGGGAAGCGGCATCCTTAATCAGGGTAGAGCCGGTTTGAAATCATCCCGGCGAGATAGCTGAGTCAACTTGCTCAAGCCCGGTACAACCTGTTCCCCCACACAATCAACAAACCATTACCCAGCTAATACTCCCCACCCGGGTTGACTAATTATGAAATCTCTGGTATAGTATAAGAGTTTTAGATGGTACGCAGTAATTCTGTGATACGAATCTGAGGAGGTTCTTAAATTAGCCTAGCCAGGAGGAAACCTGAGCTAACCTTTGGCTCCCTCGTCTTTGCCCCACTTTTTCCCTTCCTCTCTACTTCCCACTCTGAACCGAACTCCATCCCGCTGTAAACCCACTACTGAAACCAAAAGGTAGGAGCTTATGAGCGAAAAGGGGGACACCCAGGTAAAAATCTCGTGTCAAAATCTGTGGAAGGTCTTCGGCCCTGACCCACAACGTGCTCTCAACCTGATAAAGGATGGCATGACCAAAGAGGAAGTGCTGGAGCAGACCGGTCATGTGATAGCTGTGAAAGACGTTTCCTTTGATGTCAATGAGGGTGAAGCGTTTGTGATTATGGGATTATCTGGTAGTGGCAAGTCCACCCTCATCCGCTGCATTAACCGCCTCATCAAGCCCACCAAGGGACGAATCCTCGTCGATGGAGCTGACCTTGCCACCATGAATGAGACAGAGCTCAGGATGACCCGCCGCCACAAGGTGTGCATGGTGTTCCAGCAGTTCGCCCTATTCCCTCATCGCTCGGTGCTTGACAATGCAGCCTACGGGCTTGAGGTGCAGGCCGTGGATAAGGCACAGCGGCGAAAACGGACACTGGAGGTGCTTGAGATGGTGGGGCTCAAAGGCTGGGAGAACAACTATCCCGATGAGCTCAGTGGCGGCATGCAACAGCGAGTAGGGCTGGCGCGGGCATTCGCTATAGACCCCGAGATACTGCTCATGGATGAGCCATTCAGCGCTCTTGACCCTCTCATCCGCCGCCAGATGCAGGACGAATTCATCAACCTGATGTCGGTGGTACAGAAGACCATCGTGTTCATCACCCACGACCTTAATGAAGCACTCAAGCTGGGCGAACGCATCGCCATCATGAAGGACGGAGAAATCGTCCAGCTTGGTAGCCCCGAAGAGATAGTATCCGACCCGGCTGACGAGTACGTGACTGAGTTCGTTCGTGATGTGCCCCGAAGTAAGGTCATCCCGGTGAGAAACATCATGAGGGAGCCGGAGGTTACGCTGTACAGCTGGCAGGGGCCCAAGGTAGCCCTGCATGATATGAGGGAAAAAGACATCCAATATGCCTTCGTAATGGACCCCGGGAGACGGCTGAGGGGGATTATCACCCTCAATGAGGCAAGGCAAGCCATTAAAGATGGTGTCACCAGGCTGAGTAAGGTCGTGAAAGGGAATGCTCTTCAGATAGGGCCTGACCAGCCGATTGAAGAGGTGATACCGCTGGCGGCTACCAGTGATAACCCGGTGGCGGTAGTTGATGAAGATGAAAGGCTTATCGGAGAGGTACCCCGCGTGGCCCTGTTATTGGGCATGATGGCAGAGGAGAAAAATAATAACGCTGCCCAGCACGTCAACAACCAAAAAAGATAAAGATGGAGATAACTAGGTTCGCCCAAAGGCTTAACCAGCGCCCCGCCATCCGCTGGCTATTCTGGCTTGGGGTGTCCGGGCTTATCTTACTACTTGGCTGGCTATTGAACGACTACAAGGGAGGCTTCTATGAGTTGCCCCTGGGCCCTTGGGTGAATACCGGGGTAGACTGGCTCATAGTTAACTTCGCGATATTCTTTGATGGTATAAAGCAGGTTGTTGCGGTAGTACTGAACAACCTGGAGAAATTTTTGCTCTGGCTGCCCTGGTGGTCGATGCTGGCGCTCATCATGCTGCTGGCCTGGCGGCTGGCTAGCGCCCGCGTGGCCATATTTACTGGTGCCGCCATGTACTTCATCGGTATGCTCGGGCTGTGGGAGCTGAGCATGGCTACCCTGGCGCTTATTGCTACTGCGGTGCTTATCTCGGTAGCACTGGGTATTCCCATAGGTATACTTTGTGCCCGTAGCGACCGCGTGGACGGCGTAGTACGGCCGGTATTGGACGTCATGCAGACCATGCCTGCCTTCGTTTATCTAATTCCCGCCCTGATGTTCTTCGGCATCGGCCGGGTACCCGGGGTGATGGCCACGGTTATCTTTGCCCTGCCCCCGTCAGTGCGGCTGACCAACCTGGGCATCAGGCAGGTACCTGCGGAACTGGTAGAGGCAGCCCATGCCTTCGGCTCTACCTCCGCTCAGCTCTTATTTAAGGTGCAGCTACCTCTAGCCATGCCCTCCATCATGGCCGGTATCAACCAGACCATCATGCTCTCTTTATCCATGGTGGTACTGGCAGCCATGATTGCCGCCGGCGGGCTGGGTAGAGAAGTCATCATGGCACTGGGACAGGTAGATGTCGGCCGAGGGTTCTTGGCAGGAACTGCCATTGTCCTCATGGCTATGATTCTGGACAGAGTTACCCAGAGCCTGGGGAAGAAGAGAAGAAGGTCAAGAGCCGCCTAGACTAATATGACTTAAAAGTGAGAAGCCCTGAGCAAACGCCCAGGGCTTCCTTAGTCGTTAGGTTAGCCGGTTAATCTGACTACTTTGCCGCCTTTACCCACGAATCTACCTCGGCCTGGTGCTCTGCCATCCACTCCCGAGCAATCGCTTCCAGCGTTGCTGCGTCATCACCTCTCTCATTTATCTCCCCTACTGCCCAGCCGATATCCGCCGGTGTAAACTCTACCTGACGGACAAGCTCAGCCGCCTTTGGGTTTTCCGCAATCCAGTCCACATTGCCTATTTTAATCACTGTGGCTAGCCCAAAGGGGGCCGAGGCTTCCTCCAGTATAACTACACTCTCCCCAATAGGATACTTGATAAAGAACGGGTGTGGTGTCCAGAGATAGAAGAGTACCGGCTCATCCTTCTTCATCCTGCCCACGATGGCAGCCTCCATCATCATCTCCGACCCGTATTTCTGCTCATAGAGGGTATCCAACTTATGATCAGCTATTAGTTCATCGTTAAATGCGGCACATCTCCAGGCAGCATCACAGCCCAAAAGGTCGCCGATGCCGTCACCATCAACATCAAACATCTTGGCAATCTCCGGGTCGTTCAAATCGGTTACGCTGGTGATGCCATACTGCTCGGATACCCACTTGGGTACAAACCAGGTCTGTATGCAAGGGTCTTTTTCAGTGCCATAGATTACACCCAGTGATATGGCTGTCGCCGCGTACTTTTCCTTGAGGTCAGCCTGATTGGGCAGCCAGGCATCCGTGAACAGGTCAGCCTCACCAGCGGCTACCGCTGTCCAGGCGGCAGGAGTAGATAGCTCCGCTATCTCTGTGGTGTAGCCGAACTCATCCTCCAGCAGTATCTTGGGTACATAGATGGTCAACCAGTCGCCTGACCACTGTCCCCAGCAGAAAATGGCGTGCTTCTCCTGCTTTTCGGCGCACCCGGCCGTTACCAGTGATAGGGCAAGCACCACCGTCAGTAACAAGAATATCCATTTATGTTTCACGACTATAAAACCTCCTTAATTTTTGCTTATGAGTTTTGCCTTGGGTCTAAATTTCACCTCCTGTGCTGATATATGCGGCACACAGAGATAGCTGGGGATAGCTAGGGGTGTTTGGATGGGGTTCTTTATAGTCTCAGGGGGTCAGTGTGCCATTCAGCCTCTTAGCCCTGAGTGGGGGGAACTTAGCAGATGAACTCATAACGCTGGCAAGGCTACCACAATCCTGATTTGTTGTCAAGTCCCTGTCCTCGTCCGGTACCTTAGTGACCTTCGGCACTCCTCCAATTCTAATATGTGCTAAGTGGAAAGGCTGAGGAAAGGAAATCCCAGAATTCCGCCATACTGTATTTCCATTTGCTTATGGAAATGTTCCTCTGATGGTGATGGCACGTGCCAGGCGGTCTATCGCTACCATATAGGCGGCATCTCTCATATTCACTTTTTCACGCTGACTAACTTCCAATACTTCTTGGAAGGCATTATCCATGATTTCTTGCAGCCGGCTGTTTACCTCCTCCTCACTCCAAAAGAAGGATTGCAGGCTCTGTACCCACTAAAAATAAGATACTATCACCCCTCCGGCGTTAGCTAAAAAGTCAGGCAAAACAAACCTGCCGTTATCATGGAGAATCCTGTCTGCCTCAGTGGTAGTTGGCCCATTAGCGCCTTCTACAATAATCCTTGCTTTTACAGACGCAGCGTTGTCAGCACGTAGGTCACCTTCAAGAGCAGCTGGTACCAATATGTCACATTCTAGTCCCAAAAGCTCGGCATGGGTTAAGGTTTTGCTATCCTTGGAGCCAACTACTGCACCTGTTTCTTTCTTGTAACGGAACACGCTGTCGACGTCTAAACCCTTTGAGTTGTAAATGCCGCCCTTGGAATCGCTTACCGCTATGATTCGGCTGCCCTCTTTGGCTAGCAGTTTAGCTGCAGTGGCCCCAACATTACCAAAGCCTGCAACTGCCACGGTAGCTCCCTCAAGACTTATGCCTAGATGCTTGGCAGCTAGTCGGGCAGTAAGCATACAGCCCCGGCCTGTAGCCTCAAACCTGCCCCTACTACCACCAACTTCGATAGGTTTACCGGTGACCACGCCCAGAACAGAATACCCCTTGTTCATACTGTAGGTACCCATAATCCAGGCCATGACTTGAGGGTTTGTGCCGACATCAGGAGCCGGGATATCACTTTCGGGGCCTATCAGGATTGAGATTTCACTGGTATAACGTCGGGTTAGCCTCTCCAGTTCATTTTGGGACATGACCTGTCTCCGACTCATGTCAATAATATGACGGCTGCCCGAGGTTCGGTAATATCCTGCTGCCTACCGTGTATGCCATTCTTGGCCGTAACTATGTTTCCCCCGCTTTGGTAACGGGCATCAACAAGGCTTTTGGCCCGGCAAATCAGCCAATCCGATAGTATCAACTCTTATAGCCAAGTGCTGGATAATTTTCTCCGCCTTCTGAGGTTGACTGGTGAAAAAGAATTTTCGGTGCCCCCCGGTTTCATCGCTTAACAGGTTATTTTCTGAGAGTCTCTGTTCTAATTCACTAGCCACTGCCGTAGCGGGGTCGAGCACAGTAATCCCTGGTCCCATGCATTTGGAGATGGGTTCTCTCAATAGCGGATAGTGGGTGCAGCCCAGAATGAGGACATCTATCGGCTTTTTCGCCAGCTCCGAAAGATACATATCGGCAACCTTCTGGGGTATCTCCCCTTCCAGCAAACCTTCTTCTACCATGGGAGTGAACAAGGGGCATGCCTGGGAATATATCTCTATTTCATTCTCCAGTTGTTTGATGGTCTGGTAGTAAACGCCACTATTTATCGTTCCTTCGGTTCCTATCACGCCAATGGCTTTCTTCTTAGTCAGTTGTACGGCTGCTCTTGAAGCTGGACCAATTACACCGATTATTGGTAAGTTGAACTCCTCTCTCAATTCGTTCATAGCCTGGGCGCATATCGTGTTACAGGCGACGACCAAAGCTTTAACTTTTTGCTCCAGGAAAAATCTGGCATCCTCCAGAGCATATTGGATAACGGTGGCTCTGGGTTTCGACCCATAGGGAATCCTGTCGGTATCTCCCAGGTAAATAGTATCTTCATTCGGCAGAAGGGAGATAATTCCCTTTAGTACAGTTAAGCCCCCCACCCCAGAGTCGAAAACGCCAATAGCTCCCTGCTTCTGAATAGGGTCTCTCATCTCATCAGTAAGACGAATCATCACTTCCTCCTTGGCTACGATTGGCCTATTAAGGCTTGTTTCCATAGTTGTGCTTACAATCTAATTGAGCCCACCTGAGCTTAGCTGATTTAATTTAGCAGGCTTGACAAGCATAGATTAGAAACAACTAACTTAGAACTTCTCTTTACCAGAGTAAAGTGCCATGCTTCTAAACTGGCTGGGGAAGTAGGATTCGAACCTACCCTAGCGGATCCAGAGTCCGCCGTCCTACCACTAGACTATTCCCCAGCACATTAAAATTATTATAGCATCTAGCCATGCCTGGAGCAATACTGCCTTTTGTCTTTACCTGGCACTTCTTTACTAGTACTAAGTTCTTGTCTAAAATCAACCGTTTGGGTGATGACATTGTCAGCTCTGATGCACTACTATGATAGTAGGTGACTTAGCAGTGGCGGGTAGATATGGTCTCAAATTAACAATTGGTGGCACTCTGAACCAACGAACTAGGTGAAGCTACCGCTTGTTTAAGGAGGTTCGCAAGATGAAAAAATTACATCAAAAAAGAGAAGGAGAATTGCGGGTTATAAAGTGCGGTCTACCTAACAGCCAGCAAATATCGCTCCTAGCGGACGACAAGCGAATACTCTGCTACCAACGCTGGCAGGATAGCCAATGGGAACCTATTTATACAGATAAACAGCCTATTTACACAGAAAGTCTAGGAATAGCAGCCGCAGTAAATCGTTTGTAAGATGAGACAATATATGACATCATCTTCTTACCCGGAGGATATAAAAACGCAACTCAACTGTAGCTACTATGCCATAATATGTCATGTCCATCGAAGTAGTTGTTTCACTTTCGTTGACTTCTTTTCACTTGCGCAACCTGACTTATCTTTAAGAATTTCACTTCCTGCCACTAACAGCGCTAGCTAATCTACCATAACCACACCTGAACTTTTTATATGTGGTATGTACTGGATTTACTTACCGCAGCACTTTTTATACTTTCTGCCACCGCCACATGGACAAGGGTTGTTTCTGCTGACTTTGGACGATGCTTTTGAAATCTAGCGTGCAGTTACATGACTTTTGTTCTACAAAATCTACGCTTCCGGCTAGTGTTTGCGTTTGATGAAGCGGTGTATTTATATGGTTAACCTCCGCCTCATGGTAATAAGCGATAAAGAGAAAAACAGGACAGTTAAAATAATGATAAGGGCCAGCGCCCAGAGAAGGTAGAGATGAAATTCTCCATTTATTAGCGCTCGGGTAAGATGGACCACTGGCGTTAACGGCACTATCCAGCTTAGAGTCTGCACTATCTCGGGAAAAGAGGAGAGGGGAAAGAACACCCCGCTGAAGAAGAACATTGGTGTTATAAACAAGGTGAAATAGTAATTAAAGCTGTAAATGGCCGGAACAATAGATGTAAACAGTATAGCAATGGAAGCAAACATTACGCCTTCTAAGAAGGAAACTGCCGGGATGAGTACTGCCCACGGAGAAGGCACCAGTTGAAAAGCGGCCGCAATGACTAGGATAACAGTGCCAGTCATAAGGGAGCGTGTCGCGCCCCAGAAAATTTCGCCGGCAGTGACGTCCTCAACGCTCAGTGGGGTGGCGATGATGGCGTCATAGGTTTTCTGATACTCCATGCGGACAAAACTGCCATAGGTGCATTCAAAGCTGGCACTGAACATAGCATAGCCGGCGATGATACCTGGTACGATAAATTCGATGTATTGCTGACCGTTGACCAAGCCGACATACGCCCCAAG
>Ga0114930_10003682_pt1 | contig 13295 bp, 6 predicted proteins | sample AnhtaG_FD_87300 | JGI IMG/M metagenome (GOLD analysis project Ga0114930, IMG submission 87300) | Deep subsurface microbial communities from Anholt, Denmark to uncover new lineages of life (NeLLi) - Anholt_01485 metaG | ecosystem: Environmental > Aquatic > Marine > Oceanic > Sediment | place... | reverse complement strand
GCGTAGGTCCTCGATGCGGTAGCGGGCGCGCGGTTCGAGTGCGCGAAGCGGCCAGGATCCGACCTCGAAGGGGCTGTCGGCCCGGCGGAACATCTGGATGAAACCAGTGCCCCGCTCCGGGCGGTGGAATTGCCAGCCGACCCAGACGTCGCCTGCGAGGCTGTGGGGCGTGAGCGGATAGAAATCGCCATAGAAGTCCTCGACGATTCGCTCGCGCTGTCGGAGCAGTTCGCGGCGCGCGTCGTAGTGGTTGTCCTGGACACGCATGTCGACGGCGCTGTTGATGCTGGGGTAGCAGGTGCTCCAGAAGGCGTAGGGGTGGACGGGCGTGCGCCCTTCGCCGTAATAGCCCTCGGCGGATGCCAGGTTCCCGGCGCCGAAGTAGGGAATCCAGAGTGCGAGTCCGTAGGTCTGGCACTGATTGCCGAGGGGTTCGTAGCCGTAATCGCTGCGCCAGAGTGGGACGGCGCGGCGGAGGGTCTCGAGGTCGTTGCGTCGGCCGCCGGAGGCGCAGGAGTCGATGAGCATGTCCGGGTGGCGGCGGATGAGGGCGTCCCAATAGGCGAGGTAGCCGGTGACGTGGCGGATCTCGGTGAGACCCTGGCGGTCTTCGGTATCGTTGCCGCGCCAATGGCCGAGGGGGTCCATGTTGAAGTCCTGCCGGTACAGGTCGATCCCCTGGTCGGTCAGCAGTTTGTCCACGTGCTCGGTCAGCCAGGTCCGCGCGTCCGGGTCGCCGAGATTCAACAGGCCGCCGTTGGCGCCGCCCAGGATCCATTCGGGGTGGTTCTCGGTAAGCCAGGTATCCGGCGCCACGCGCTCGGGCTCGAACCACACGAGTATCTTGATGCCCTTTGAATGGGCGTAGTCGCTGATGGCCTTGAATCCGTTGGGGAAGCGTTCGCGGTCGATCTCCCAGGTGCCGACGGCCGGCCAGCCGCGTTGGTGCGCCCCGAGGTACCAGCCCGCGTCCATCCACCAGTAGTCGATCTTGATGTCTTCCTCGATATAGCGGTTGATGAAGAGGAGCTGGTTCTCTTCGGTGGCGTTAACCATCTCGTTGTAGACCCGGTAGCTCGAGCCGAGCACTTGCGGTTTGGGCAGCTCGCCGCCGGGCTTGGGCATGCTGTGGGCCATCATCCAGCGCCGCCAGAGGTTTTGCGCCCGCACCCAGTCGCCTTTCCAGAACTGCACGACAACCAGCGGGGTGCGGATCTCCTCGCCGGGATGGAGGGACAGATGGGTCAGCTCCTGGCCGCCCCGAACGCGCAGGCCGGTGTCGTCGTCGCGCGCGAAGTGGGCGGCCCACTGGCCCGGCCAACCCAGTGCGATGATGACGCCCTCGCTGAGCCACTCGATATTGAAATAGGGGAACTGCCCGTTGGTGGGGCGCCCGCCCTGAGGGGCGAGGCTGAACTGTCGGCCCGGTTCGAGCAACTCGGTCAAGGGCTCGTAGCTGCTGGGGCCGCAGGAGTCGCCGCGGTTGAGGTGCAGCATGAATTCGCCAACGGGGGGGTGGGGAAAGGGGTAGCGTTGGATGGTGGCGTCCAGGCCATGGACGTCTTTCAGAATGGGCGTGGGGGCGCCGCCGTTGTTCTTGAAGAAGAGCGTCCATTCGAGCGTCGGGAAGTCCAGGTAGCGGATCATCTCGCACCGGACTTCGAGGCCGGTGTCCGGATCGGCGTAGCTCAATACGTGGCGCACGCGCGTATCATCGAGGGGCTCGAGGTCCTGTGTCGCCTGCCACATGGGCAGGAGTTCGGCCGAGGCCTTGCCGTCGTAGGTGAACGAAAAGGGCGGCCCGGGGCCATACTCGACGCCGTCTTGACCTTCGATGATGGGCATCTCGCCCAGCCGCAGCACTTGGCCGTCTTCGAGCTCGACTCGGGCCTCGGCCCACGCGGCCAAGTCGCTGGCGATGTTGTCCCCGGCATCCTCGACGGCGATGACGACCTCGCGCGCGCCGGCGAGATCCACCGTCACCGGGACGCCCGTCATGCCCTCGCGCATGATGCCGGACCGAAACCGTTCCTCGTGTCCGACGGCGACCGAGAAGACGATGCTCCCCTTGCCGCCGGCTGAGAACTGGTTGGTGTCGACGCCGACGACGGCGCTGAAGGTCTTGCCCGGTGCGGGCAATTGCACGCGGATCTTGCTCGGGGCGTGGCACATCAGGCCCTCGTAGTAGACTTTGCCCCCGACCCGCAACGGCGCGCCGCAGAACGCGTTGTGCTGCACCCAATCGTGGTTGAACTCGAGGGCCAGACCGGCCTCCGGACGCGCGGGCGCCGCCGGCGCGAGAGAAGGAAACACCGCGGTCAGCCAGCGCCGTTGCTCGCACATCTCCGCTGCCGAAACCTCAACGGCATAGGCCGCTTCGGCGACGACCAGAAACCACACGACCACGACAAGCACAAGCATCCACTTCATAGCATGTTTCCTCGTATGCCGCATCCGCAGCGCGACGCGCCGGCCCAACCATAACGGGTTGGCCCAGACGAAGGCAATGTGCCTCGGGGCACGGGGACGGCCCGGCGTTGGCGGCCGGCCGCCGCGGCGGAGTATGATGCGGCCACAGGGTTGACACTGGGGACGGATTCCGGCGAAAGGACGAGCCATGCACTGCACCGCCTTGTTGACTGTCGGCTACCTCATCACGCTCGGGCAGGTCCCGCAGCCGCTGATCAAGGTGCCGACGAATTTCGGCGAGGGGACCATGGAAAACACGCCGGTCGTGTTCAACGGGCGGCCGCTGCTCGTTCAGAACGTGCGGCCGCCGAAGGGCCGAAGCGAAGAGATGTTCCTGATCATCGACGACATCCCGACGGGCGAGGAGGTGGCGCGGTTCGGTCAGGGCTACTCGTTTGCCAGCGCGTTTGTGAAGGGCGCGGAGCTGAACGTATTCGGCACGGAGTACACGGACGACGACTGGACGCACGACATCTACCGGTTCTCTTCGACGGACCTGAAGACCTGGAAGCGGGACCTGGTGCTGAGCCGCGAGGGCGACCAGCACTTCTTCAACGCATCGGTCTGCCGCGACGACCAGGGCTACCTGATGGCGTATGAATCCAACGTGCCGGTTCAATGGAGTTTCATGTTCGCCCGGTCCACCGATTTGGCCCACTGGGAGAAGGTCGAGGGGGTTACGTTCGCGGACCTCGAGGACAAGGGGATGTCGGCCTGCCCCGCGTTGCGCTACGTCGCGCCGTACTACTATGTGATCTACACCATCGCCCGGCGTTCCAAGATCGGCCGTTCGTTCCAATACGACAGGGATGAAGCGCGGTATGTGGCGATCTTGGCGCGCTCGCGCGACCTGGCGACCTGGGAACTCAGCCCGACCGAGCACCCGCTCCTCGAGCCCGCGCTCGGCGAGGGGCTCAACAACTCGGATGTGGACTTGTTCGAGTACGAAGGCCGCACGTACGTGTTCTACGCCACGGGCGACCAGGCCTCGTGGGGCACGATCCGAATCGCGATGTACCCCGGCCCGATGAGGGCGTTCTTCGAGGGACGTTTCCCGGAGAACACCCCGATGATACGGTTCGACGCGAAGAACGGGAGGTATGTCTACCCATAGCTTGAATGGAGCCTAACCCGGCGTAGCCGGAACCAAAGCGGCTTGCTGCTCGTGCTCGCGCGACAATAACATCCTGTTCCCGAACGACGGGTTCGACTACGTGTTTTCGGAAATGGAGGGCGCGTCGGTGTTCCTCGACCCGGTCGCGAAGACGGCGCCGTTCGAGCGTGCGGGTACGGACGGGTAAGGGAGGTGGATCATGCTCAGCCAGTGGTTTGGCGCGTGCGGTGTAGTGGTCATTGCCGTCTTTGCGGCAGGTTCTGCCTGGGCAGGCGAAGCGGAAACCTGCGAGGTGGGTGTTGTGAAACAGCTCTTCCTGGATGACTACGTGGTGGACGAAATCAGCGGTTGCCGGAAGGTCCTGAACCAGCCGGAACGGTATGGGGGCAACCCGATCCTCGAGCCGGAGCTGCCGTGGGAGGGGCGCTCGCTGCAAAGCCCGATTGTGGTGTGGGACGAACAGGAGGGCCGGTTCCACATGTACTACTGGGCGCACTACGACAAGGACGACCAGATCTTCACGTGCTACGCGCAATCGAAAGACGGCCTCGATTGGGAGAGGCCGGTGCTGGGGCTCCACGAGGGACCGGACGGGACGAGGGACAACAACATCGTGCTGCGGGGTGAAGGGCGTCAGGCCCGGATGCGCTACGTCAGCCTCAATCCGTACGCGGAAGGACCCGAGCAGCGATTCGTGACGATGTACATTGACAACGTGCCGGGCCTGACGGAGTTCATCGCCTACTCGCCGGATGGGCTGCACTGGACCACGGCCGTGAAGATCGGCGACCTGCGGGGCGTGACGGGCGGCCCGCCGACGGCGAACCCGCCCTTCTTCCTGGTGGAGCAGAAGTGGGACACCTCGAAAGTCGATCACCGATACCGGGCGATCTGGCGCACGGAGAGTCACGACCTGAAGACGTGGGGCGGGGGTACGTGGGCGGTACAGCTCGCCGCGGAGGACGACCGAGACCTCGAGTTCTATCACGCTACGTCGCATTTCCTGGGCGGCCACACGTACCACGGGCTGCATCTCGGCTACATCTACCCGTATCACACCGAAGCGGGCGGCAAGAAGCTCGGGGACGGGACCCGCATGGCGGGCACGATCGACGTCGAGGTGATCGTCAGCCGCGACACGATCAATTGGCAGCGCGTGGCCCCACGGACGCCGTTCTTCGCCTGCGGCCCAGAGGGAAGCTGGGACGCGGGGATGGTGTTCGTCGCGCCGGAGACGGTTGTGGGGGACGCGTTGCGCTTCTACTACGGCGGTTGGGCGCTCGAACACTCAGCGGATGATAACCGGGGCGCTATCGGCCTGGCCACGATGCGGCTCGACGGCTTGGTGCACCTCGAAGCGCACGAGGCCGAAGGTACGGTGACCACGAAGCCGTTCTTGGTGGCCAGCGACACACTCGAGGTCAACGCCGACGCCCGGGGCGGGTCAATCCGGGTTGCGGTTCTGGATGCCGCCGGCAACGCCGTGGCGGGAATGACCGCGGAGGATTGCGATCCGGTGACGGGAGACGGGCTGCGCCAAACGGTGCGGTGGGCGAGGGACCGGACGCTGGGAGAACTGAGGGGCCGTGCCGTCCGGCTGCGTTTCCAGTTGACGGGGGCCGCGAAGCTGTACGCGTTTCAGTTGGTGGATCAATAGGTCAGAACGGAATTCAGATTGAAGGCGTTGTGGGTTTCACTCGCCTTGCGGGAAGGCCTACAACCTTTCGGGCCGTACGCAGTTCCTTCTCGATCCTTTCGGCCAAGAACATCTTCAAGAGGGATTGGTAGGGCACTCCCCTCTTGTTTGCCAGCATCTTGAGCTCTTCGAGCATCGGTTGCGGGAGCCGGAGCGATATAGTCTTCACCGACGGTTTCAGCTTCGGGAGAATCACACGCTCGCCCTTGGACCAGTCAACGTGTTCGGTTGAGTCGTGGGTGGCCCAGAACTCTCGCTCCCGGTCTTCATTTCTGAATTTCGGAATCTCTCTTCTCATGACGACTCGTACGCCTTCCTTTCCTTCCGGCTCATGTCTCTGGCAGAGATCACCCGGATCAGGTCGTTCCGAACGGTGAACACGACGAACAGGCGCCTTCCCGCGTCTGTCCGCCCGAGAACGTAGTATCTGTTTTCCTTCTGGGAGTGTTCGGTGTCAACCGTCGCGACAACAGGGCTGTTGAAGAAGACCTGCTCGGACTCGAACGGCGTGACGCCGTGCTTGTCCCAGATCTTGTTCGCATTGTGCTCGTCCCATTGGAAACCGGTGCATTCGATGGCCTTCTCCATACGGGGATGTATATAATAAACATATACGGCTTGTCAAAAGGAGCGCACTTCATGTTTGCCGCCGGCTCAATGGTCCTCCTGCTGTGCACGGCCCAGGCCGGTGAGGCCGGCCCGACGTTCTCGGTGGAGCGTGGGGTGAGGCAGTTGATCGTGGTTTCGGCGTTGTGCGCCGCGGCCATCGAAGTCCCGTTCGGCCGGGAAGTGCAGATTGTGGAGGGAAGGCTGCAAGACCGCTTCGAGGGCTTCGAGACGCACGTATACTTGCTGGCACGGTGAGCATGAGATACGCGGGCGAAGCAAGAGCGGCCGGCGGTTACTCGACCCAGAACGAGTAGAGCTTGGCGTTTCTCAGTCCGAAGACGAGGCGGACGTGTGCGTCGTCCAGGGCCGGAAGCCCCTGATCGTTCGCCCAAACCAGGGGCGCGCGTGTGGTGTCGGCTCGTACGGGGACGGACTGTTCGAGTGTGCGGCCGTCGATGGACTCGCGGGACGTCGATAGCACCCCGGCCTTGACCCAGCCGCCCTCGGCCACTTCGGCGTTGACGAACAGGCGCGTGCCGGGGAACGTGAGCGGCCGCGTGACGACGGTCCCGGGGGTCTCGCCGGCGTTTAGTGAAACGAACCCGTCGCGGCGCAAGGTGGCCAGGCCGACGGCGTGACCTACCTTCGGGTTCTCGTCGCCAGGGCGCCGGTTGACGCTTCGGTAGTAGATCCACAACTCGTCGCCCACGAGGATGGGGTCCCAACACGGGTCGTGGTAGTCGGCGTCCCACTCGGTCGGTTCGCCCAACGGGATGAACTCCTCACGCCGGGCGGCGCGGCGCCAGTGGCGCCCGTCTCGGCTTGAGGTCAACTCGCACGTGGTCTGCTTCCACCCGGCGTGCATGTGCATGACGCGCAAGAAGCCGAGCCACATACTCTCGTAGCAGAAGCTGAGGTGGCCGTAGATCTGCGAGTCGGGGTGGTCCAGGCCGTCGGGGTAGATGGTCATGCGCGGGGGCGTCCAGTGGAACAGGTCGTCGCTCTCCATCATGCCCCGGCAGCGGAACTTGCCCGGCAAGACGAACTTGGAGTCGCAGACGTACTTCCCGAGGAGACGGTCCCAGCGGAAGATGCTGGTATCGCCGATCCCGCTCTGGGGCATGGTGTAGCCGAGTAGACTGATGGCCAGGGGCTCGTCGCGTTCGCGTGTCCAGTGGATGCCGTCCGGCGAGGTGTAGAGGAAGTAGCCTTCGCGCGGCACATACTCCGGCTCGTGCCAGACGATGCCTAAGAAAACCGGGCCTCGCTCGCTCGACAAAACAGGGACAGTCCCGTCTCGCTCGGGGACTCGCTCGCTTGGGACAGTCCCTGTTTTGTGGAGTCCGTAGAGGTTGCCGGCGGGAATGACGATGTTGTTGGCCTTCGAGCCCTCGAACTCGTGCAGGCCCAGTTCCGGCTTTTCCCAGTGGATCCCGTCCTTGGATTCGGCGTAGCACGCGGGGAAGCGCACGCTGACGCCGTCGGGCATGGTGAAACGATGGTAGCCCGCGTACCACATGCGGAACAGGCCGGTCTGGTCGTCGCGGCGCACAATCTGGAAACACACGCTGCCCGGTTCGCCGTCCTTGGCCCCCTCCCACGGGCGGTCGCCTACGAGGAGCGGATTGGCCGGGTGTTTCACTGGCTGGTGCAGCTCGCGCGTGAGGTTAGTCATGTCGGCGACGAGGTAGTCGTCCACGAAGAACTGGCGCGCGTGATCGATCTTGACGGGCCAATCGCTCATGTCCACGGGGAACATGAGCTGTTCGTTGGCCAGCACGCCGTAGGCCCTGGGATAGAGGTCGCGGTCCACGTGCCAGGATTCCGGTAGACACTCGCCCGAGGTCTGGGCCTGCGCCGGGGCCGCCAACACGCACAACCCGGCGAGGAGTACGGGGTGCCATTTTCTGTGTTTTGTCATGGCCTGCTCTCTCCGTTGGTAATGCCGCCCGCCGCCTACGGACGGAGGCGGGGCTACAGCGCTACTCGCACAAAACGCGTACAGCTTCGCGTTGGTGAGATGGAAACGTATCCGAACGGGCCGGTCCTTGAGCGGGGAGAGGTCGTCGGCGCCGCGCCAACTCAGGGGGGCTTGGATGCTGTCGCTCTCGACGGGCCCGCAGTTCTGCGACGTGTAGGGATCGATGGTGCGGCCGGACTCATCGATGAGTTCGGCCCGGAGGCTGCCGCCGGCCACGTCGACGTTGACATAGAGCCGGCCGCCTTGCAGCAGGCAGGGCTTGGTGGTCAGCTCGCCCCCGGCTTGGCCGGCGTCCATCGAGACGAACCCGTCGAGGCGCAGCGTTCCGAGGCCGATGGCGCCCGTGTTCGGCTTCTCGCCGTGCGTGGTGCCGCGTCCGCTGTAGTAGAGCCAGAGGGCGTCCCCGACGCGAATGGGCGGGTCGGTGCTCGGCGAGTTGTTGCCGTAATCCCAGGCGCCCTTCGCCGTGCTGCACGGGACGAGGGGGGTGCGCACGAGCCGGTCCCAGTGTTTGGCGTTGCGGCCCGAGGCCAACTGGACGTCGACGACGTCGCTCTGCTCGTGGAGTATGCGCAGCAGGCCGAGATACACGCTCTCGTAGCGGAAGACGATCATGGCGTACATCTGGTCGTCGGGGGCGTCGCGTTCGTCCACGGTGGCCATGAAGTATGTGTCCGACCAGTGGAAGAAGTCTGCGCTCTCGGCGTAGCCGCGCGCGCGCTTGCCGTCGCGGAAGATCTTGACCGACGCGATCCACTTGTTGCCGACGGGGTCCCAGTGGACGGTGGTGCTGTCGTAGCACTGGTCCATGATGACGCCGTGGTCGCGCCAGTGAATGCCGTCGGGGGACAGCCACGCGCGGGTGCCGCGGTCGCGGATGACGGCCTTGTAGCGTCGCGAGGCGTCCGGGTCCCGTGGGTCATACATCACGGTGGTGTTGCTGGTGACGTTCGGGATGACGATGTTGTTCTGTTTCGAGCCCTTGAATTCGTGCAGGCCCAGATTGGGCTTGGTCCAGTGCAGGCCGTCTTCGGATTCGGCATAGCAGATGTAGGAGGATTGGCCCACGTGCTTGCCCCAGGCCAAGTACCACATGCGAAACCGGCCGGAATCCGGGTCGCGGATCACGGCGCCGTAGAGCAACACGGACAGCCCCTCCCAGGGCCGGTCGGCCACGAGCAGCGGGTTGTCCGGATGCTTCTCGACTTGGTGCAGCGTGCGCTCGAGGCCGGTCGCCGATTCGATGAGCACGTCGTCAACGAAGAGCTGTTTCTCGGAGCCGACCGGGATCGGCAGCTCGATATCGGCGAGCTCCATGCCGACGTCCCGGAGAGGGGGTTCGGGCGGGGCGGGATGCTGTCCTGGCGCAAGCAGGCCGCCGATGCGAAGGTCGTCCCAGTAGCCGGAGCCTCGATGACGGCCTTCGGACGTGTCGCCGATCTCGAGCGTTCCCAGGTGGGCGTCCGGGTTCAGGTCCGGGTAGGCGCCGATGTAGGACTCGTTCTCGGGCGGCCCGACCCACAGATCCACCAGGCCCTCGCTTCGCCTGCGATGGATGATGATGCGGGTCCATTCGCCCTGATCGAGTCCTTGCACGGCCCGGTCGGTGCGGGCGCGTGCCCCGCCCGCGGGCGCGCCGTGGACGACGTCCAGCCAGTAGGTGCCGCTGTCCGCGTCGCCGTTGGCCAGTAGGTCGAGGGCTACGGGCGGGCCGGCCGACCAGACCGTCAGGTCCTCGAGGTCCGCGGCGTCGCTCCGCGCGGGGCGGAACACGACCTCGGCGACGGTGTCGCCGTCGATTGTCGGCGCATCGAAACGCTGCTGGAAACGGACCCGGCCGATTTGGCCGGGCTCACGGGTCTCGACGTGGGCGCAGCGCGTGCCGGAAAAGGCGAAGTCGCGCGTGATCTCGATGGTCCCCTCGTTCCGGCCCGCAAAGGGGTCGCCGAGCCAGCGCAGGCCGGCGTTGAGCGGCTGGACCACCCCGTCCACGTAGTTCTCGAGATCCGCGTTGAGCACCCGGCCGTCGGATCGCGGCGTTGTCTTGGGGTCGGGGCGTCGCTCGATCTCGTAGAGCCAGGCGAAGCGGCGGTCGTTGACGAGGAGTTCCGGGGCGCCGTCGCCGTCGAAGTCGGCGACGCGCGCGTAGTAGCCGTAGCCGTAGTCGTCGGGGCGGCCGGGCACCTCGCCCCAGTCCTGGGCCGCGTTCTGGGTGGAGGGCAGTTCGATGCAGCGCTGCCCGCGCCCGTCGATGACGTAGGGCCAGCCCGCGTCGGTAAAGACGAGCAGGTCCGTGCCCGCCGGGCCGAGTCCGTGCAGGACGGTCGTGGGGTCGAACACGTGGAACATCTGCCGCTCACACGGCGCGGCGGCCCCGAGCGGGAAGTTGGGGGGCGGCATCATGCGCCACAACTCGCGCCCGTCACTGTCGAAAAGCTGGAGTTCTGCGCGTTTGTTGTGTACAAACACCTGGTTCCCGGGCAGATCCGGATGGAAGCGGCCGATTTGACAATGCTGGGGATGGGCGCTCTGGCATTTCCAGAGCAGTCCACCACTCTGAAGGTCCACGACGCAGGTCGTGTCGCTGGCCGCGAACACGGCACAGGGCTTCCCGTTCAACTCCCCGAGCACCATGTCGTCGACGTGCATCTCGCCGGCGTTCCAGGCCTCGGCAGGCACCGGCTCGAAGGTCCACAGCGTCTCGAGGTCGTGGTCCACGAGATTGAAGCCGATGATGAATTCGTCGAAGCCGTCGCCGTCCACGTCTGCCGCGAGCGGCGTGTGGCCGGCCCCGAGGTAGCCGGCCGTCTTAAGCAACTCGAGGTCGGCGTTGTAAAACCACGCGGGATTGGCGTACTCGTGGGGCCCGTAGGCCTTCTCGGCGTTCTTGAGCAGGATGGTCCAGTCGGTGGGGGCCGGGCCGGTGCGGGCGACGCGGACGATCTGGGCGTTGTCGGCCGGGGCCTTTCGGGCTTGCTTGATCGCGCCCGTCTCGGCGTCGATCACGAGCAGCTCGTCGCGCCGCGCACACACGACCTCGAGCACGCCGTCGCCGTCGATATCGGCGCAATCGAGGGCGCGTTCGGCGGAGTGGCTCACGAAGGGGCGCTCGCCTGTCCAGGGCTCGCCAATCTGCCACCGCACCGCGCCTTGGCCGTCCGTGGCGGTCAGACAGAAGTGATCGCGCTCTTCGTCGGTGAAACGCCCTTTCCAGGGGGGGCAGTCAAACACGTCCGAGTGGAACAGCCCGGGCGATTGCAGCCACAGGACCTCCGACGCGCCGTCCCCATCCAGGTCAACGGGTAAGGGAATGCCGCCGTAGGGTGCGAGGGACCGCTCCGCGACCAGGTGGCACGAGAGCGCCGGGGCGGTGGGACGCGCGTCTTCAGGGGATGCCGCCACGGTCGACACAAGCAACGAGGCCGCCATCAACGTCACGATTTCCAACCTTGCCTCCCCATGACGGCGCTTACTCGTTGCCTGCCTGGTCGGGCGCAATTCCGTCTGTTGTGACGCGAACGAGTTGCGCCAGCAGCGGCTGGCCCCGGTCTGCGTTCATGTAGGTGCAGAGGAGCAGGTCCGGTTCGACCTCGATGATGCAGCCCATGGCCCAGACCGGGTAGTCGATCACCGTGCCCGCGTCCCAATGGAGACCGTCGTCATAGCTGACGTTCACGGCGTAGTGGGGGTAGCGGTGCGCACACACAATCGCGCCCGACGCGGTTCGGGCCATGGACTGGGCATAGCCGGGGAAGGTGGCGCGCGAGGCCGCGTCCCAGGTGGCGCCGCCATCGTAGGACCAGCACTGCCACATCATGGGGCTGTAGACGGGGCGAATCAACGCCATGACGGTGTCGCCCATGACCACGGCGGTCGGTTCCGTGAAGTCCAGCGAGCCGGGCAGCGAGCCGCGCGGCTTGTCGCACCACGACGGGCGGTCCAACTCGATGGGCGCGGACCAACTCGCCCCTCCGTCCGCGCTGCGGATGACGTAGGCCTTGCAGTGAATCGACCCCCACGTGCGCACGTCCGTGAAGGCCGCGCCCTCCTCTTTGACGCCCCCGAGCAGGAACCGCATCAGGAGCCCGTCGCGGTTCTCGACGAACGGGCCGTAGGGCGTGAGGCTCGAGGGCTGGGCCGGCCAGTCCGGGGCGACCTGGGCGGGCGTTGGGTCGGACCAGGTGAGGCCGTTGTCGGAGGTTCCCGCGATGGCGATCTCGGGCGTTGGCTTCTCGAGTTCGGCCTGGGTGCGGTAGACCATGACGATGAGGCGGCCGTCCGAGGTGCGGAACATGGTGCTGCCGTAGTCGGTGATTTCGCCGAGCTTCTCGGGAAGCGTCTCGGGGGCCTCCCAGGTGCGGCCCTTGTCTGTGGAGCGTACGAGTTGATTGCCGGCGGCCAGGAGGACGTCGCCGTTGGGGGCGACACAGCCGCTCGGCATCTTGTCGCCGGCCAGCCCGACCGTGAACGTGTGCGTCGGGATCGCGGCGGATCGGTCCCAGGCCGGCGGCGATGCTTCTGTGCCCGAGATGCGGACGTTGCGGAAGCGGTACCAGCCGTAGCCAGCCAAGCCGACGCAGCCGCTCGCGTAGGCTTCGTCGGTCACGCTGAGCGCGCGGCGCCCGTCCACCCACACGCGTATGGTCGGCCCCTGGGCCTCGACGCGCACCTTGTACCATCGGTCCGTCTCGCTGGGCACGCCCGGGATCCACTCCGCCGCCAAGTGGCGCAGATAGCCGTCGCCGTCGACCTTGGCGACCGCGGCCCAGAAGTGCTTGGCCCTAAGCTGCTGTCCGCCCCACGGGAAGTAGACGAGGTAGAAATGGTTCACGTCCGAGGCGCGCAGAATCAGCCCGGCGCTGCCGGTGCCGGTCTCGCGATAGTCGCCGTTGAACTCGAACTCCGCGGAGAGGTCGGCAAAGCCCTGGGCGGTATAGAAGGCGCGGCTGTGGAGGTTGCGGCGGTCGGGCGGGCGGATCACGCCCTCGGCGTCCTGGGTCCAGTCACCCGCCGGGAAATGCCACGCGGCGCCGTCGGCGATGGTGAGGTCAGGTGTGCCGGCCGGCTGCGCGCCCACCTTCTGGCCGCCCACGCGCGCGACCCAGTCGGCCGTCCACGCCAGGATGTCCGGGTCGTCCTTGATGGTCAGCAGGACGATGCCCTGGACGCGGCCGGCGTGGGCCAACTCGAGGGCGGTCGCGCATTGGCGCTGGTGCAGGTCGAGGGGCATGCGGCGGCCGTCGCCGTAGTCGTAGAGGTACAGGCCGACCACGATGGGTTTGCCTGGGAATAGGGTCTCGCAGCGCGCGACGTTCGCCTCGAGGTCCACGACGTCCTTGGCGTGCCACGTCCACAGGTTGATGACGTCCAACTCGTCGATGTAGTCGCGGATGTTCTCGCGGTCGAGGGTCATGGTGTAGAGCACG
>Ga0114930_10003680_pt1 | contig 13299 bp, 9 predicted proteins | sample AnhtaG_FD_87300 | JGI IMG/M metagenome (GOLD analysis project Ga0114930, IMG submission 87300) | Deep subsurface microbial communities from Anholt, Denmark to uncover new lineages of life (NeLLi) - Anholt_01485 metaG | ecosystem: Environmental > Aquatic > Marine > Oceanic > Sediment | place... | reverse complement strand
GATGTCGTCGATCTCCGCCAGCACGACGCGCAGGCCGTGGCCGATGTCGGTATCGTCGCCTGGCTCGCGCCAGCGCGACGTGCTTGCGCCGACGTCTTCGAACAGCCGGATCACGTCGAGCAGGGTCACGCGCCGGGGATTGCCGGCGAAATGATAGCCGCCGCCCGCGCCGCGCACGGATTCCACCAGCCCTGCGCGGCCCAGAATCCGCAGGACCTTCGCCAGATGGTTCGTCGAGATCTCGTACTTCTCGGCGATCTCGCCTGCCGACAAATGTCGATCGGGATCGCGGGCAAGCTCCAGCACCGCATAGAGACCGAAGCGCGTCGCCTTCTGCAGCTTCACGTTCGCCTGTCTCCCTCCGCCGGCACGTCGTCCAGGTCTTTTTCCAATTGGATGAAAGGCCCGGCCATCATCCCCTGGCTGCGGAAGAACGACATGATGACGTTCTCGTTCCGCCGAAGCATGGTGCGAATCTTGTTCACGTTTTTCCGACGGAAGGACTTGCAGATCGCATCCAAAAGCTGCGAACCGACGTGATGCATCCGCACTTCCGGCTTCACCTGGATAGCGAACACCCAGCCGCACGGCTCGGAGCCGAACTCCCAGGCGCGCACCTCGCCGATGATGAAGCCGGCGATGCCGCCGCCTTCGTCGGCGACGAGGAAAAACCGAGGCCGCGCCGGCTGCGTGTAGCGTTCATACAGGTCGCGCCAATACTCCGGTTTGGCCACGCCGGTATTGCGCTGATCCAGATCGATCACGCCGGCCAAGTCTGCAACGCGCACCGGACGGACCGCTACATCGGTAGCGCGCGCCGCGCCGCGTTGCGGGCCGTCAGCCACCCTTAGCCTCCGCGGTGGATTCGGCGGCCGGACTTGGCTTGGGAAGGCCTTTCATGGGTGACGCTTCGCCTCAAGTCCCGTCGAGCGTTTGCTTGACAGCATGGCGCAACGGTCGTAGATTGTAAATCGGTATTTTCGTACCGAATTAAATAACGACAAGCGTCGGCCGCGTGCGATCGGATCGCGCGTGTGACCGAAGCGGATGAGAGCCTGGCAATGGAAGCCGTCGCCAGTGCCGCGGTGGGGAAACGCGATGCAGGACAACACCGTCAGCGTTGATCGATCGCAATCCCCGGCGCGGCTGCGATTCGCGCCGCGATTCAACGTCGCGCCGTCGTTCGTCGACCGGCACCTCACGGAGCAGCGCGGCGCCAAGACCGCGATTCGCACGGCGCGTGAAACCGTCAGCTACGCTGCGCTTGCGGAGCGCGTCAACCGCTGCGGCAACGTCTTGCTGGGGCAGGGGCTGGCCCCGGGCGACCGGCTGCTGATGATCGTCAAGGACTGCGCCGAGTTCTTCTACCTGTTCTGGGGTTCGATCAAGGCGGGGATCGTGCCGGTGCCGCTCAACACGCTGCTGCGCAGCGCCGACTACGCTTACATGATGGAAGATTCGGGCGCCGCCGGCGTGGTCTATTCGCCCGAATTTGCGACCGAAGCGGAACCCGCCCTCGCGGGCCGGCGTTTCCGGCTTTCGCTGCGGACGGAAGGCGGCGCCGGTACGCTCAAGGAGCTGCTGGCGCGCGCGGCGAACACGCTCGACGCCGCGCCGGCGCGCGCCGAGGACGATTGCTTCTGGCTTTATTCGTCCGGCTCGACTGGTCGGCCGAAGGGCGCGGTGCACCTGCATCGCGACATGGTCGTGTCCAGCCAGTACTACGGGGTCGAGACGCTCGGCGTCGCCGCCGACGATGTGTGCTTCTCCGCGGCCAAGCTCTTTTTCGCCTACGGACTGGGCAACGGCATGACGTTTCCGCTCTGGGTCGGCGCCACCTCGGTGCTGCTCGAGGGCCGGCCCAACCCACAGAGCACCTTCGAGGTGATCGAGAAGTTCAAGCCGACGCTCTATTTTGGCGTGCCGACGCTGTACGCGGCGCAGCTTCAGGCGATGGAAACGGCACGGCCCGACCTGTCGTCGGTGCGCTGGTGCGTGTCGGCGGGCGAGGCGCTGCCCGCGAACATCTTCAACCGCTGGAAAGAACGAACGGGCCTCACCATCCTCGACGGCATCGGCTCGACCGAAGCGTTGCACATCTTCATTTCAAACACCGCGAAGCAGTTGCGGCCGGGCACCAGCGGCCGCGTCGTGCCCGGTTACCGCGCGCGTATCGTCGATGAGCACGGCAAGGACGTCCGAAACGGCGAATCGGGGCAGTTGATGATCGCGGGCGATTCGACCGCGAAGTACTACTGGAACAACCCCGAGCGCACCGCGCGCACGATGGTGGATGGGTGGCTCGACACCGGCGACACCTATTACCGCGACCGCGACGGATTCTACGTCTACTGCGGGCGCAGCGACGATATGCTGAAGGTAGGCGGCATCTGGTGCTCGCCGTTCGAGATCGAGGCCAAGCTGATCGAGCACCCGAAGGTGCTCGAAGCGGCGGTGGTGGGAAAGGTCGACCGCGACGAACTGGTCAAGCCGGCCGCGTTCGTCGTGTTGAAAAACCCCGCCGATGCCGGCGACGCCCTGGTCGGCGAGTTGCAGGAGCTGTGCCGGGCGGGGCTCGCGCCCTACAAATATCCGCGTTGGGTCACCGTGGTGCCCGAATTGCCGAAGACGGCGACCGGCAAGATTCAGCGCTACAAGCTGCGCGCTTAGGATGCGCCGGGTCCGGACCATGATCGCGTTGCCCTTCCACGGAGATTGCGGCACCGTAGGGCGTGACGGCAGAGGTGGTGGATGAAACCAAGCTTGGCCTCCGGCCTTGGCGCCACGCGCCGCTATACGGTCGATCGCGCCCGCACCATCGAGTTCATGGGAGAAGAGGCGCGGGTCTATGCCACGCCCTCGCTGGTGCGCGACATCGAGATGAGCTGCCGCGAGTTCCTCCTTCAGCATCTCGATCCCGGCGAGGATTCGGTCGGCACGCGCATCGAACTCGACCACCTGGCGCCGACGCTGCTGGGCATGGAGATCGAGATCACGCTCACCGTGGCCGACGTGAAGGGCCGCCTAGTGACGTTCGATATCGCCGCCAAGGACGCGCTGGACCAGATCGCGCGCGGGCGGCATGTCCGCTTCGTCTCCGACGTCACCAAGACCAAAGAACGCTTGGCTGCCAAGCGCGCCAAGGCGGGCAAGCCGGCGCCATGACCGCCGCATCCGCCCGCACGGTTCCAGTCTACTGCTACCAGTGCGTGGCGGGGCCGGACCTCATGAAGGTGGAGGTGAAGGACGGCGTGGCGCTGCGCGTGTCGTCCAATTTCGACATCGCTGGCGAGCATCCCGGCGGCGGCCGGGTCTGCGTCAAGGCCTACGGGTTGATCCAAAAGACCTACAACCCGCACCGCATCGCCCAGCCGATGAAGCGGACCAACCCGAAAAAGGGCCGTGAGCACGATCCCGGTTTCGTGCCGATCTCGTGGGACGAAGCGCTCGGCCTCGTCGCAGCGAAGCTCAACGAGATCCGCGCCAAAGGCCTGCTGGACGAGGAGGGCTATCCGCGTGTGGCCGCCAGCTTCGGCGGCGGTGGGACGCCGACTCAGTACATGGGCACGTTCCCCGCCTTTCTGGCGGCCTGGGGCCCGGTGGACATGGGCTTCGGCGCCGGCCAGGGCGTCAAGTGCTACCATTCCGAACACCTTTACGGCGAACTATGGCACCGCGCCTTCATCGTCTCGCCCGACACGCCGCGCTGCCGCTACGTGATCTCGTTCGGCACCAATACCGAGGCGTCTGGCGGCGTGGCCGGCGTGTGGCGCCATGCCGACGCGCGTGCGCGCGGCATCAGGCGAGTTCAGGTGGAGCCGCATCTGTCGGTCGCCGGGGCGCTAGCGGGCGAGTGGGTGCCGATCAAGCCCAAGACCGACGCCGCATTCATGTACGCGATGATCCATCGCATCCTCAACGAACGCGACTGGAAGCAGGTCTGCGACCTGCCGTTCCTGGCGGACGACACCAACGCGCCCTACCTGGTGGGCCCCAACGGCTATTTCCTGCGCGACGGCGACACGCGCAAACCGCTCGTTTTCGACCTCGGCGACGGCGCCGCCAAGCCGTTCGATGCCGGCGCACGCAAGCCCGCGTTGGAGGGCAGTCATCGCGTCTCCGGAGTCGAGGCCGGGCCTGATGGCCGCGAGTGGCGGCACGACGGGATCGCGGCCAAGCCGGCCTTCCAGCTCCTCCGCGAGCATGTGGCGCGCTACACGCCGGACTGGGCGGCGGCGGAGTGCGAGGTTCCCGCCGCGACCATCCGGCGCGTCGCCGACGAATACCTGGCACATGCCTGCGTCGGCGAAACCGTGGAGATCGGGGGCAAGCGCCTGCCGTACCGGCCGGTCGCGGTGATCCTGGGCAAAACCGTGAACAACGGCTGGGGCGGATACGAATCCGTTTGGGCGCGCACGGTGCTGGCCTGCCTAGTCGGCGCGCTGGAAGTGCCCGGCGGGCTGATCGGCACCAACGTCAAGATCAACCGCCCGGCGGCCAACCGCCTCAAGTCGGTGCAGCCCGGGCCCGACGGATTCATGCACTATCCGTTCAACGAAACCACGAAACAGGGCTGGACCGCCAAGCCGGACATCCGCAACGCCTACCGGACGCTGGTGCCGTTGGCGGGCCATTCGCCGTGGTCGCCGGCCCTGGGCCCGGCCCATCTGCCCTGGCTGTTCCAGCGCAAGCCGCCCGAGCATTGGCCGAAGCCGACGCGACCGGAGCTGTGGTTCGTCTATCGCACCAATCCGTCGATCTCGTCCTGGAACGCGCCCGAGGTGGCCAAGCGCGTGGCCGAGTTTCCGTTCGTCGTCGCCTTCGCCTACACGCGCGACGAGACCAACCACATGGCCGATATCCTGCTGCCCGAGGCTACGGACCTGGAAAGCCTGCAGTTGATCCAGATCGGCGGCACCAAGTTCATCGAGCAGTTCTGGAACCACCAGGGCTGGGCGGTGCGCCAGCCCGCGGCCGCCTCCCCGGTCGACTGCCGCGACATGACGGCGATCGCGACCGAGCTCGCCTGCCGCACCGGCCTGCTCGAGCGCTACAACGACGCGATCAATCGCGGCGCCGCGGGCATCAAGCTGAAGGGCGCGGGGTTCGACTACAGCCTCGATCCGGCGCGCGCGCACGAAGTCGAGGCCATCTGGGACCGCGTGGCGCGGGCCGCCAGCCACGAGTTGACGCAGGGCGACGAGGTGCGCGGCATCGACTGGTTCCGCGAGCACGGATATATGCTGCGCCCGTTTCCCGAGATCGAATGGTTTCTCTATCCCGCGCTCAAGGCCCAAGGCCTGCGGTTCGAGATCCCGTATCAGGAGCGCATCAAGCGCCACGGCGCGCAGCTCGCCGAACGCCTGCACGAGATCGGCGTGCGGTGGTGGGACCGCCAGGTCGAGGAATACGAGGCGCTGCCGCCGTACCGCGCGTTTCCCGACATCTACCTCAACTACGCGCGCGAGGTGGGGCGCGACCCGGCCGAATTCCCGTTTTGGGCCATCACCGCGCGCAGCATGCAGTATTCCTGGGGCGCCAATGTCGGCATCCCGATGATCAACGAGGTGGCGCAGAACGTCGCCGGCCACAAGGGCGTGATCGTCAATCGCGCCGCGGCGCGCCGGCTCGGCATCGCCGAAGGCGATCCGGTCGAGATCGAGTCGGTGGCCGGCGCGACCCGGGGCTACGCCGTGCTGCGCGAGGGCATAAGGCCCGACACGCTGCTGATGATCGGCCAGTTCGACCATTGGGCGACACCGTTCGCCAATGATTTCCACCTCGCCAGCCTGAACAGCGTCACGCCCATGGCGCTGTCGCTGACCGATGCCACCGGCAGCGGCGCCGACCTGGTGCGCGTGAAGTTGACCAAGCTCGCGGGCCCGCGGAGGGCGGTCTGATGCCTCCGTTCGAAGGCGCCGGACCGGCGGACGGGGTGCGCGTGCCGCGCTGGGGCATGGTGATGGACCTCAACCGGTGCATCGGGTGCCAGACCTGCACCGTCGCCTGCAAGCACACCAACGACACGCCTCCGGGCGTGCAGTGGCGCCAGGTGCTGGACGTCGAGCTGGGCCGGTTTCCCGACGTCGAACGCGTGTTCCTGCCCGTGGGCTGCCAGCATTGCGACAATCCGCCCTGCGTGCCGGTGTGCCCGACCGGCGCCACCTACCGCCGGCCCGATGGCATCGTGGCGGTGGACTACGACTGGTGCATCGGTTGCGGGGCCTGCGCCGTCGCGTGTCCCTACCAGGCGCGCCATCTCGTGCATCACCGCGCCCGCTATTTCCGCGACCGCGACACGGTGCAGGAACAGGCGGCGGCCCATGACGAGCGCCTGGGCGTGATCCAAAAATGCACCTTCTGCACCCCGAAGCTCGAAGCCGGGCAGGCGCGCGGACTGAAGCCCGGCCGCGACGCGGAGGCGACGCCCTCCTGCGCTTCGGCCTGCATCGCGCAGGCGATCTCGTTCGGCGATTTCAACGACCCGGCCGATCCGGTCATGACGCTGTTGAACGGGCGGCCCAGCTTCGCGATGCACGAGGAACTCGGCACCAAGCCGATGATCCGGTACCTGTACGAGACGCCCGGCGTGCCGGGACGCGAGGCCGAGCCGGCCGACGCGGCGGACGACCGGCTGACCGATCTCGAGAACCCGCTGGTCGGCAGGCTGCAGCGGCGCTGGGACGCGCGCGCGGCGACGAACTTCATCTGCGGCGGGTTAAGCTCGGGAATGGCGGTGGCGGCCTACCTCGCCGTCGTGTCCGGGGCGGTGCCCGCGCAGCTGCTGCCCTCGATCTACGTTGCCGCCGGTGCGATCATGGCGGCTGGTCTGTTCAGCGTGTTCCTGGAGATCGGACGCAAGCTGCGGTTCGCCTATGTCCTGCGCCGCCCGCGGAGCTCGTGGATGACGCGCGAAGTCTATGTCGTCGCCGTCCTCTTCCCGGCGATTGCCGCCGACCTGCTTTGGCCGGGCCCGGCGCTGCACGCCGTGGCCGCGCTGGCCGCGTTGGCGTTCCTGTATTGCCAGGCGCGCATTCTGCACGCGTCGAAGGGGATTCCTGCTTGGCGCGTGACGTTGATGCCCTGGATGCTGGTCGCCACCGGTTTGTTCGAAGGGCTGGGCGCGCTGTTGCTGGCCTTGACGATGGCCGGGGCGGCCGTTGCGCCGGCGCTTGCCGCGCCGGTGATCGCGTTGGGGCTGATCAACGCGGCGCTGTGGCGTGCCTATCGTGCCGGCGCCAGGGCGGCCGCCCTGCCGCCGCTCGCGCGCCGCGAAATCGAGCGCGTGACGCCCTGGGTGCACGTGCTCGGGCACGGCCTGCCGGTGGTCGGGGCTATCGCCGCGGTGGCCGCGCCCGGTTCGACCCCGGCGGCGTGGTTGCTGGCGGGCCTGGGGGCGGCCGGCGGCGGCGCGCTTTGGAAATACTGGGTGATCGTGCGCGCGTCCTACCAGCAAGGCTTCGCCTTGCCGCGGCTGCCGCAGCGCGGATCGGGGCAGCGCTCGGCCTGGGCCGCCGCGCCGGCGAGCGGGGCATAGCCATGGAACGTTCGTTCGCGCGCGAAGTCGGGAAGCTGGCGTTGGGCCGGGGCGAGGTCTTCCACGGCGAGGCCATCCTCGCCGTCACCAAGGCGCTGCTGCAGTCGGGCGTCGCCTATGTTGGCGGCTATCCCGGCGCGCCGGTGTCGCATCTGATGGATGTGCTGGCGGAGGCGCGCGGGCCGATTCTCGAGCCGCTCGGCGTGCAGTTCGAGGCGTCGGCCAGCGAAGCCGGCGCCGCCGCCCTGCTCGGCGCCTCGGTCCACTATCCGCTGCGCGGCGCCGTGACCTGGAAGTCGATCGTCGGCACCAACGTCGCGTCCGACGCGCTGTCCAACCTCGCTTCGGCAGGCGTCACGGGCGGCGCGCTGATCATCGTCGGCGAGGACTACGGCGAGGGCGCTTCCGTGATCCAGGAGCGGACGATCGCGACCGCCCTCAAGTCGTCGCTGCTGCTGATCGACCCGCGCTATCACCTGCCGACCATCGTGGACATGACCGAGGCGGCGTTCGAGCTGTCGGAGGCTTCGCAGCTGCCGGCCATCATGAGCCTGCGCATCCGCGCCGCGCACATGACCGGCAGCTTCGTGTGCAAGGACAACCGCCCACCCGCATTCGGTCCGCGCAATCCGTTGCCGGGGGCCCGCTTCGACTACCGCCGGATCGTCCTGCCGCCGTCGAGCTACGCGCAGGAGAAGGCGAAGTTCGAGCAGCGCTTCCCCGCCGCGCAGCGGTTCATTCGCGAGCGCGGATTGAACCAGCGCGTTGCCGGAAACGGCGGCCGGTTCGGCATCGTGCTGCAAGGGGGCACCTATGGCGTGGTAATGCGTGCATTGCGGCTGCTGGGCGCGGCCGACGCGTTCGGTTCCACGTCGGTGCCGCTGTTGGTCCTGAACGTGATCCATCCCTTGGTGCCCGAGGAAATCCGCGAGTTCCTCGCCGGCAAGGACAGCGTGCTGGTGGTGGAGGAGGGCAATCCGGCGCTGATCGAACAGCAGCTCTGCGCGATCGCGCAGGATGCGCGACTTCCCTGCCGCATACACGGAAAGGACATGTTGCCGCTCGCCGGCGAATACATCGGCGACGTGGTGCGCGCCGGGGTCGCCCGCTACCTCGCCGCGACCGGCGGCAGCGTGGGCGGCGTCGCGTCGCGCCGGCTGGCCGCGGCCGACTCCGAACGCTCGCGCGCCCGCTCGGCCCTCAACTTGGCCGTTCCGGCGCGTCCCCCGGGATTCTGCACCGGATGTCCCGAGCGGCCGATATTCACCGCGCTCAAGCTGCTGGAGCGCGAGCGCGGTGCGTTCCATATCTCCTCCGATATCGGATGCAACACGTTTTCGACGCAGGCGCCCTTCTTCATGGGCAATACGGTGGTCGGTTACGGCCTCAGCTTGGCCAGCGGCGGCGCGGTGGGGCCGGCGCTCAAACGCCCGGCATTCGCGGTGATGGGCGACGGCGGCTTCTGGCACAATGGGCTATTGACCGGGGTGGTCAACGCGCACTGGAACGGCCACGACAGCGTGCTGGTGGTGATGGAAAACGGCTACGCCTCGGCCACCGGGCAGCAGCATCTGCCGTCCACCGGCACGACGCCGTGGGGCCGGCGCATTCGGCTCACCATCGAAGGCGCGTTGCGCGGCTTGGGCGTGAAATGGATTCGGCGGGTGAACGCCTACGACGTGCGGGGCACCTTGGCGACGCTGCGCAAGGCGCTGGACGCGCGGGGACAGCGCCTGCGCGTCGTGATCTCGGACCGCGAGTGCATGCTGGCGCGCCAGCGCCGCGAGCGGCCCGCGCTCGACGCACGCGAGAAAGCGGGCAAGGTGTCGGTGCGCACGCGCTTCGGCGTCGACGCCGAGGTGTGCGTCGGCGACCATTCCTGCATGCGGCTGAACGGCTGCCCGTCGCTGACGCTAAAGCCCGCAACCGACCCGCTGAAGGACGGGCCGACCGCGCATGTCGAGGCAAGCTGCGTCGGCTGCGGCCTGTGCGGCGAAATCGTGCGCGCGACCGCGCTGTGCCCGTCGTTCTACGAGGCGCGCCGGGTCGTCAACGCCGGGCCGTGGCGGCGTTGGTCGGCGCGGCTTGGACAGCGCGTTCTGGCGAGGATGGGGGCGTGACGGTGGATTCGGAGCGGCCGCTGACGGTCATCATCGCCGCGCTCGGCGGACAGGGCGGCGGCGTGCTCGCGGAATGGCTGGCGGAAGCGGCCCATATCGCCGGCTATCCGGCCCAAGTCACCTCGACCCCCGGCGTGGCCCAGCGCACCGGCGCGACCACCTACTACTTCGAACTGTTGCCCGAGCGCGAGCCCAAGGCCGATCCGGTGTTCTCGCTGTTCCCATGCGCGGGCGATGTCGACATGGTGGCGGCGCTGGAGCCGATGGAGGCGGCGCGGGCGCTCGACCTCGGCTATGTGACCGGCCGTACGACCGTGGTCACCGCCCGGGAGCGGGTCTACGCCATCGGCGAGAAGATCGTGGTGGGCGACGGTACGGTCGATGCCGCGGCGGCGGTCGAAGCGTTGGCCCGAGCGGCCAGCCGGGTGATCGCGCTCGACATGGCGCGGGTCGCATCCGAAGCCGGTAGCCGCGGCAACGCCGTCCTGTTCGGCACCATCGCCGGCACCGGCGTATTGCCCCTGACGGAAGAGGCTTGTCGCAAGGCCATCGAAAGCTCCGGGGTCGGCGTCGCGGCAAGCCTCGCCGGCTTCGCTGCTGGCGTCCGGGCCGCGAAGGCGGCGCCGCGCGAGCCGGTGCCGCCGCGCGAGCCCGCCCCCGCCCTCGATCCGGCGCCCGACGGGTTCGATGCGGCACTGTCCGCCTTGCCCGCCGAGTTGCGCGGGCTCGCCGGCCACGCCGTCGCACGGCTCGCGGAATATCAGGATCGACGCTATGCCGCGCTGTTCCTGGAGCGCCTGGCGGCGGTCGTGGCCGCCGACCGCCGGGCGGGCGGTCCCGCTCGCGGCTACGCGCTGTCGCTCGAGGCCGCGCGGCGCTTGGCCGCCTGGATGAGTTTCGAGGACGTGATCCGCGTGGCGGAACTGAAGACCCGGCGCGGACGGCTGGCGCGCATCCGCGACGAACTCGGCGCCGGCGCTGGCGAGCCAGTGCACGTCACGGACTTCCTCAGCCCGGGTCGCGGCGAATTGACCGGCCTGCTGCCGCCGGCGCTGGCGCGGCTGGTGCCGGCGCCGCGCGCGTCTAGGGCGGTGCAGGGGATTCCGCTGCGGTTTCCCACGTTCACGCCGCTCGGCTTCGCGGCGATGAAGGCCCTCGCGGCGCTCAAGCCGTGGCGGCGGCGCAGCCAGCGCTACGTGCGCGAGCAGGCGGCGATCGAGTCGTGGCTCGGCGCGGTGGCCGCGGCGGCCGACGGCGGCGACTACGCGCTGGCCTGCCAGGTGGCCGGCTTGGCGGCGTGGGCGCGCGGCTACGGCAGCGTGCGCGCCGCCGGCGATGCGCGTCTGGAAAGCGTGCTCGCCGGTTTCGCCGAACGGCTGGCGGCCGATCGACCGGCGCTGGTCGCGGACGTGGCCGCGGCCCTGGCCGACGCGCGCGACAACCCGGACGGCCACTGCCGTCCGCACTGAAGGGAGGCAACGATGCAGGCGCAACCCTCCGCCACCATCGAACGTCCGCGCGACGCGCGCGCGCCCTATATGTTCGCCCGGGACGTCGAGACGATGTCGCGCGACGCGCTGGCGGCGTTGCAGCTCGAACGGCTGAGGCGAACGGTCGCGCATGCCTATGCCAAGGTGCCGCATTACCGGCGCGCGTTCGACAAGGTCGGGTTCGCGCCGGGCGATCTTCGCTCGTTGGGCGACGTGGCGCGGCTTCCGTTCACGACCAAGGCGGACCTGCGCGACAATTACCCGTTCGGCCTGTTCGCGGTGCCGCGCGAGCGCCTGGCGCGGCTGCATGCGTCGTCGGGCACCACCGGAAAGCCTACGGTGGTGGGCTACACGCTGGCCGATGTCGGTACTTGGGCGGAGCTGATGGCGCGCTCGATGGCCTGCGCCGGGGCCAGGCCCGGCGACGTGGTGCACAACGCCTATGGCTACGGTCTGTTCACCGGGGGCCTGGGTGCGCACTATGGCGGCGAACGGCTCGGCTGCACCGTCGTGCCGATGTCGGGCGGCAATACCGAAAAGCAGATCGTCCTGCTGAAGGACTTCGACGCCGACGTGCTGTGCGCGACGCCGTCCTACGCGCTCAACATCGCCGAGTTCGCGCAGCGCGAAGGGGTGGACCTACGCGCCGGGCGGCTGCGCGTCGGCATTTTCGGCGCCGAGCCGTGGAGCGAGGCGATGCGCCAGGAGCTGGACCAGCGCCTGGGCATCAAGGCGGTCGACATCTATGGCCTGTCCGAGATCCTGGGCCCGGGCGTGGCGTGCGAATGCGTCGAGGCGCGCGCCGGCCTGCACGGCTGGGAGGATCATTTCCTGTTCGAGGTGATCGACGCCGACAGCGGGTGCCCGCTGCCTTTCGGCCAGGCGGGTGAGCTGGTCATCACCACGCTGTCCAAGGAAGCGCTGCCGATGATCCGCTACCGCACGCGCGACATCACGCGGCTGACCGCGGAGCCGTGCGCGTGCGGCCGCACGCATCTGCGCATCCTGCGCATCACCGGCCGGAACGACGACATGCTGATCATCCGCGGCGTCAACGTCTATCCCTCGCAGGTGGAAGCGATCTTGGTGGGCTTCCCCGGCGTTGAGCCGCATTACCAGCTCGTGGTCGAGCGCAAGGGGGCGATGGATGCGCTGACGGTCGAGGTCGAGGCCGCCGCCGGGGCCGCGGGCGAGCGCGAGCGTGCGCGCACCGCTGAGGCCGTGCAGCACCACATCAAGTCGATGATCGGCGTCAGTTGCGAAGTCGTCGTCAAGGTGCCGGGCGAGGTGCCGCGTTCGCAGGGTAAGGCCGCGCGCGTGCGCGACCTGCGCAAGAGGCCGGCATGAAGTCGATCCTGCGCCTGACGCTGAACGGCCGCGCGCGCGAGGACGCTGCGGCGGACAATCTGCTGCTGATCGATTATCTGCGCGACACGGCGGGCCTAACCGGCACCAAGAGCGGTTGCGACGGCGGGGAATGCGGCGCCTGCACGGTGCTGATCGACGGGCGTCCGGCCCTGGCCTGCATAACGCTGGCGCGCCGGTGCCATGGCCGGCATGTCGAGACGATCGAGGGACTGGGCGCCGGCGGCCGCCTGTCCCGCTTGCAGCGCGCGTTCCACGAGCGGCTCGGCACGCAATGCGGCTATTGCACGCCGGGCATGATCATGGCCGCCGAGGCGCTGCTGCGCCGCGCGCCCAACCCGAGCCGGAGCGAAATCCGCGCCGCGCTGTCGGGGAACCTTTGCCGGTGCACCGGCTACGTGAAAATCGTCGAAGCGGTCGAGGAAGCCGCGGGAGGCGTGCCGTGAACGGGCATGGAGACGGCGCCGTCGGGCGGCGCCTGCCGCTGATCGACGGCATAGAGAAAGTCAGCGGCCGCGCGCGCTACACCGCCGACATCCCGGCGCCCGAGGCGCTGGTCGGACGCATCTTCCGCAGCCCGTTCCCGCATGCCGAGATCGAGGAGCTGGACGTGGCCGCGGCGCGGGCGCTGCCCGGCGTGGCGGCGGTCGTCACCGGCGCGGACTGCGACCGGACCTACGGCGTGCTGCCGATCGCGATGAACGAATACCCGCTGGCGCGCGGGCGCGTGCGCTATTGCGGCGAGCCGGTCGCCGCGGTGGCCGCCGTGGACGAGGCCACGGCCGAG
>Ga0114930_10003679_pt1 | contig 13301 bp, 12 predicted proteins | sample AnhtaG_FD_87300 | JGI IMG/M metagenome (GOLD analysis project Ga0114930, IMG submission 87300) | Deep subsurface microbial communities from Anholt, Denmark to uncover new lineages of life (NeLLi) - Anholt_01485 metaG | ecosystem: Environmental > Aquatic > Marine > Oceanic > Sediment | place... | reverse complement strand
CCGAGTGCCGGTGCGCCTTCGATAACAAGTCCTAACTGTGAATCAATGACTACGGACTGACCCTTGTAGGCGACGCTATAGACCATACAGTCTGGCAGTCCTGAGACGTTCTTAAGGTCGAATGTGGCCACGACATTACCGTCGGGCGACTTCACTACCTGCGCGGCCCGGACATTATGTGAGCCAACTATGTTAAATAACGCAAGTACCAGACATACGCCGAGAATGTCACTGTGCAATACGGCGGTTTTCAAATTTCGACAATTTCTTCGCTTGCACATCGTTGTCCTGTTGTGTAAGCTGGTTACAATGTGTAGCTCTTGATTAGTGCGGCAATAGCCGTCGTCACAAGAGGCTCTCACAAGTATATTGCATTGGGTCTAGATAGCAAGAAAACAGTGACCTGTGTCCTGCAAAAGGATAGATACGAGATTTTAAGAAAAGACATTGGACAGAAGAAAGGATCCTAAGATGCGCAGCAATGTGTTAGTCGTGGCGTTTTTCCTTATGATATCCGCTTGCGCGGTTCAAGCAGATGAAGTTCTGCTCAAGAACGGGGACCGTCTCACAGGTAAAATCGAGACGCTTGCTGATGGCAAACTGGTTTTCAAATCTGATGTTGCAGGTGCAGTGACTATTGATGTCGCGAAGATACAGACTTTCAGCACCGATTCGCCGATCCAAGTTCACCTTAAAGACGGTACGGTCTTCAACCTGAAGGCCTTGATCGCTCAGCCAGGCCATTTTGCCATCGAAAGCACTGAGACACTGCAGGCCCAGGTATTCCGGCTTGCCGACATTGTCTCGATAAACCCTCCTGCCAAACCCAAGCCGAAATGGTCGGGAGACATTTCAGCAGGGCTGACTTCGACACATGGCAACACAAGAACGGAGTCTATAAGTGCAAGCGCCAATTTCAGGAAGCGAACCGAGAAGGACCGCACGCAGCTCAGTGCAGATTATGCCAGAGGCCGGCAGGAAGATCCGGACACCGGAGAGAAGATGACAACGGAAGACTGGTGGCGGACAAAAGCGAAATACGATTACTTCCTCACGAAAAAACTGTATGGCTACCTGGATGGCCGATACGAGAGGGATGCGATTGCCGAGCTTGACCGCAGAGTTATAGTTGGCGCCGGTGGCGGTTATCAATGGATTGAATCGGATGACATGAGTTTTTCGACCGAGCTTGGTGCTGCCTCCCTTTACGAGAAATTTGATACTCAGGACGATAGTAACAGTGAATTATCTGTCCAGGCTGGCTATCGTTTTGATGCGCTGCTAACGAAAGCCGTTAAGTTCATCCATGATCTGACGTACTATCCGAGTACGGAGAAGTTCTCTGATTACTATCTTACTTCCACGGCGGAATTGCGTGCCAGTTTCACCGAGAGGATGTTCACGAATTTCAAAGTTATTTTCGGCTATGACGTCACGCCCGCTCCCGGCCAGGGCAGCACCGATGTGAAGTACATTTGGGGTGTGGGTCTGAGCTTTTAGCGTCATAATGTTCGCCGGTGTCTGGCGTGCGATTCTGCTGAGAGACCTGGGTTCAATTGTGTTATTGTGCTCAAGTCGGTATAATCACGCGCTTGTGAACGCATGCAGTTAAGCCGGTTGGTTGTGATAGAGAGGTGCTAATATGATTATTCCAAGATTTGTCCGCAAAATGCTCGCAGTATTCCGTGGTGCGGTTTCGCCTGTATTCATTTTTCTTTCAGTGACGTTGGGATTCTGGTTCGGGCTCATCCCCGGGTGGTCTGGCATCCATACAGCGCTAGTCATCGTGGTGTTGGTACTGAATATTCATACCGGTCTGTTTCTCCTTTCGGCTGGATTAGGTAAAACGCTCTGCTTCGCTGCGGCACCCGTTCTTTATCATATAGGCGTTGGTGTGCAGAGTTACCTGTCGCCTCTGCTGAAGCTATTGGCCTCAATACCAATCGTTGGAATCACTGATTTCAACAGGTATTCGGTTGCTGGCGCTTTAGTAGTCGGCCCGGTTATTGGTATTATCGTTGGCCTTCTTATGGCTCGGTCGGTCATTGGTTTTCGCCGAATGTTGTTAAAACTCGAAGAAGGTTCAGAGAAGTTCAAGAAATGGTATTCCAACCGTTGGGTGCGCATCCTGGATCGTCTGCTTATCGGGAGGCGCACGAAAGATGCTAAAGCCCTTTTCACGGCCAAGACCAAAGTCATTCGTAAAGCGGGGGCGGTGCTTGCTGTGTTGGTTTTGGTCGTGTTCGCAATCGCAGCAGCATCGCTCAAGAACAGTACGATTAAGAACTATGCGGTCGCCACAATGACGCGGGCCAACGGAGCAGAGGTCAATCTCGACAGCCTCGGCTTGTCTGTGCTCACAGGAGCAGTCTCGGCGACGGGAATGCAGGTCACCGATCCGGAGAATCCACAGAACAACCAGGTATCTGTTCAAAAAGTTGCTGCCGATGCGAGCGTATACAACTTGCTCGTCGGCAGGCTGGTTATGGAGAATGTGGAAATCTCGGATGTCAAGTTCAACCAAAAGCGGGCAGCGCCGGGCAAGCTCGTAGAGACTGAGACCGAACGGGAACCCGCTGTTTTCGACCCGTGTGATTTCAAGATCGAAGTTGGCGACATCCAAAAGCTGGAAACGTATTTTGAGAGCGCCAAAACTGTAAAAGCGTGGTTACAAAGGGTGCGCAAATGGTTCCCGAAATCCAAGGATGACAAGGCTGCACCTCCACCCAAAAAAGTTCCCCAGAAGTATCTCGATTACCTCGAGGCCAGTGCCGTTGTCCCGGCTTCGCCTCGAATAATGGCAAAAAGGGCTCTGCTCGATAATGTCGAAATACCTTCAAAGCTCTTTGGCAATAGCCAAATCTTGCTGACAAACATAAGCGATTCTGCGCAAACGGCCAAACTGCCCGTCACGTTTAAGATAAAATCTTATGATACGCCTGCCTCTATGAGTCTTACGTTCGATTATGCCGCCAAGGGAGAAGCGCTACCGGTGTCAGGAGCTTTCGAGGGCTTTGATCTTAGCAAGGTACAATCAAGCCTCAGCGGAAACGCTGGCCTGGCGTTTGAGTCAGGCATCGCTTCTGGTACACTTACTGGCCAAGTTACAAACGAAACAATCGACCTCACTATAAGTGTAGCTATCCAGGGCATGAAAGCAAAGCCGCAGGGAGATGGGGTCTTGGGGTTAGGGTCTAAGACAACTTCTGATGTTTTTGATGTCCTGGAAAATTTAGATACCACTATGCGAGTGGTCGGCCCTGTCACTGAGCCACGCTTGGTATTTGACGTTAAAGGCCTGACAGAGAATTTCAAGAAGGCGTTGGTAGAAGCCGGCAAACAAAGACTTGCGGACGAAATAGACAAGCGACTCGGCAAAGAGTTGGATAAAACGCTGGGTGACAAAGTTCCCAGCGAGATCAAAGATGTACTCAAGAAGCCCGAGGGCCTTATCAAGGGACTCGGCGGACTGTTGAGAAGGAAAGAAGACGAGAAACAAAAAGAGAAGTAGGAACTAATACTACAGCGCTGCTTAGAATCTGGCTGACGCGGACTTTTTGTTTTGAGAATTGGTATTTCGAACATTCGATATTGTTTAGAACTTAGGATTTAGTGCTTAGCATTTTGATTCAAAAGGTCTATACATACCGCCTGAACGGGTTGGATAAGTTCCTAACAGTGGTGGAAGCTCAAGCAGGCGGCAGAGGATACTACAAAGCCTACGTTGCGCAGACACTTGATGGCCAATGGGCGCCGTTAGCGGCAACTAAGGACAAGCCATTTGCCAGCCCAGTCCACGCGCGACATACAGGCGCACACTGGACAGACTCTTTCAGCCACGGTGAGCTGATACGGCAAGGCTATGATCAGAATCTTGTTGTCGATCCAAACAAGCTCAGATTCTTGTTTCAAGGTGCCAGCGACAACGAAAAGAAGGGGAAAAAGTATGGCCAGATCCCTTGGCGTCTTGGAATGCTGAGTCTTGCGCAATGACAGCGCACACTAATAGCGCTGCGAAGCGCCCTGACCATGGTATCCGCCACGGCAAATATCTATTTCGGACGAGACAAAGCCCTGTTTTATGGCCCGCTTTCAGTCTTTCCTCGGCCATCCCGCCGCCAACTATGAGAAGACCTCTGCGACGGTATGGCTAATCCACCGCCCTTTCACCTGCCTCGCCCACACTCTTAATGTCTTCGCCGACGCCCTTGACGGTCTGGCAGCTAACGGATGCAAGCATCAAGCCAAGCAATGCCATCACGAGCAAGATTCTCCTTACCATTTTTGCGTCTCCTGAAAGAACATCTCATAGCTTCTTTGTTGAATCAGTCATGTGCATAGTACTACATTTACGCGGAGAGCACAACCCAGTCTTTCTCACAACTTTCTTCTGCGCAGACTTTTTTCAGCTCGCTGGACGCCACCGCAGGGAACTGTCGCACTACCTTCTTGTCATCAAATCTTATTCACGCTGAAACAAAGCGACCATTATCGACACAAGAATTGACTGCCTTTGCATTCATCTCCTCCCTAAAGAACGAGCTATGGAATAAACCTTGAAGACAAAATGCAGGAACACGCTGCTAATTTTCTTGCAGTATTGGCTCGGTGGATGTAAAGTAAGCAGAGAATTGGGCAGAAGGCATTATCGGCTTCGGCTTTGGATCTTGACATGGCTAATATCGCGAGTTGAAGTCAGAAATGATTAGAGAAAAGAGTATAATGCGCCGCAGCAATTTGGTTATTGGCGAGGCTGTAATCTGTGGAGAGAGAGGTTTTGAAATGTTGTAAGTTTGTCATGTAAAGATTTTGGAGAGGTGGCCGAGCGGCTTAAGGCAACGGTTTGCTAAACCGTCGTATGGGTATACACCCGTACCGCGGGTTCGAATCCCGCCCTCTCCGTTACCTCCTATGAACAAGAGCTGGTCAGCAGGTTTTTCTTCTCTGTGGCTGATTCCTTCTTGTTTTCCTCTGTGTTCTCTGTGACCTCTGTAGCTATTTCCTACCTTGCAGTAGGTTTGGCCTTTCTCTTTGCAGCCATTCGGGCAGTTGCTCACGCGTTACTTCCTGCCACAACCCCTTTTTTGAGCTGCGTGCACTCGCCTCCAACTGCTTGTACTTGTTATAAAGACTATGCCGAAATCGCAGGTCCGCATAAGCAAAACCTTCCGATACCAGAACTTCATTCAAAAACCTGCCGTCAGGCAACTTAACGTAAGCCAACAGTCTGCCGTACTTGCCTCTGGTGTGTCTTCCCACATCAAGATAAACACAAACCTGCTTTCCAAGCACCAGTTTCTCTGCAAATCCGGCAGCCTCCGGGCCGAAGTACATAACGCCGTACTTCTCGCTCTTGGTTTCGGGCGTATCAATTCCCCAGAGTCTTATCCTTGTGCTATCATACTGACGATCAGGGATGTCTATATCAATAGTGTCACCATCAACAACATTGGCCACGGTGAAATTCTTGGCGTGGTATTTCTCAAAATCACGAGCTTTTACTTGCTCTTGGGATTTGGGTTGCGGCTGCCACTTATGCTTGAGCGAGCTATGCTCAAGCCCCACAAGTACCGCTACCACCAACAGGCATAGGATGATTATGCCCGTTTGCCGGCGTCTGCTTATTGCATAACGATAGGCCAGATTCTTCCGCTCCCACTCAGAGCTTGTCCTGAGCTTGCCGAAGGGGTGACGAGTCGAGAGATTAGTCAGCTTTTGCTCGCTCCCCAGCCGGCTTGTCCAGCTCAAAGGCGACACAAACAGCCTCAAGGGCCTTCTCAGCCTGGTCTTTATCCAGAACGCAACTGATACGAATTTCGCTCGTGGTAATCGAATCGATATTTATATTGGCCTTAGCCAGTGCGCTGAACATTCTATCCGCGACGCCATAATGTGTTCGCATACCAACGCCGACTACGGAGACCTCCGCAATATCCTCTCGAATGAAAATACCATCGCAATTAAGCTCATCTTTGATTTCTTCGACTGCCTCTTTGGCGGCGGTTGAATCCGAAATGCTGACCATGAACGACAAGTTTGCCTTTTCCGGACTGACTTCTGTCTGAATTATGTCGTTGACAATCACTTTCGCGCTTGCCAGACGAGCGAATACCTTTGCAGCATTGCCCGGAACGTTGGCAACGCCGACAAGACCTATCTTGGCCATATCTTTTTGTATTGTCGCCCCTGATACTACTACACCTTCCATTTGTGGCACCTCATGAGTAATAATTGTCCCCTCTATTTCTTTGGCACTGTTTCTGACGTGAATCTTCACGTCGTATTTCTTTCCGAACCCGACAGCCCGAATATGCATGACACTGGCTCCAAGGCTTGCCATCTCAAGCATTTCGTCATAACTAATCTGCTCCAGCTTCACAGCGTCCTTGAATATGCGCGGGTCGGTCGTGTAGATTCCGTCGACATCGGTATAGATTTCGCACTGCTCCGCTCCCAAGGCTGCCGCTAACGCAACTGCGCTTGTGTCCGAGCCGCCTCTGCCTAATGTGGTTATGTTCTCATGCTCATCTATGCCCTGGAAGCCTGCAACAATCACAATTTTGCCTTCGTCTAACTGCCCATGAATCCGCTCGGCATCGATACTCTTTATTTGCGCCTGTGTATGGGCACTATCCGTCATCAGTCGGACCTGCCCGCCCGTAAAGCTGATAGCATCGTGGCCCATAGCATCAAGAGCCATGGCGAAGAGCGAGACCGTCTGTTGCTCGCCCGTGCTGAGCAGTTGGTCCATCTCGCGTTTGGGTGGATTCGGGTTAAGCTCCAGAGCGTCAGCAACAAGCTGGTCCGTCTGTTTGCCGCGGGCCGAAGCCACCACCACAACCTGGTACCCATTCTTTATCGTCTCAATTACTCGCGCAGCGGCCCGCCTAATCTTTGCCGCGTCAGCAACCGACGTCCCACCGAACTTTTGTACAATTATTGCCATCGTTTACCCACCAAAATTCGGATTCTCTAATGTTTCATTGAATTCGGCCTTGACGGTTAATAATTTTAGCTTTTCAAAAAATACTCCATCAGCTCAAAACCGTTATCGATCCTCAATCCTGATTTGGCAGCGTTCGTCTCGCCAAAAGCCATATTCAAAATGCCCTTGATGTCACCGCCTGCCATGGCAAACGGAACCGGCTCAGGCGAGTGAGCGCAACTTCGCACCGGCGTCGGATGATCGGGCATGACCAGTATCCGCCAGCTTTCGTAGTTGCGCAGCGCCTCCAGCACAGGCCCAACGATATACTCATCAATTTGCTCGATCGCTTTTTTCTTTAGCTCAGCATTGCCCTCGTGAGACGCTTCATCGGGTGCCTCGACATGGATGAAAACAATGTCGTATTCCTCGAGTGCTTTTGTTGCAGCAGAAGCCTTGCCCTGGTAGTTCGTATCTACAAACCCGGTCGCACCAGGCACCTCTATCACATCAAAACCGATGAGTTTTGACAAGCCTCTCACCAGGTCAACAGCGGTGATAGCAACACCTCTTATTCCAAACCGCTTTTGGAAACTCTCCATTTGGGCCTTCTTGCCCTGTCCCCAGAGCCAGATGGAGCTGACCTGATTCTCGCCCAGGTCCTTTCTGACCCTGTTTATATCGTGATTTGTGAAAAGCTGCTGCGAGCGAGCCATTAAATCAATAAGTCTTTCAGCACCTTGGCCGCGGGGCAAGATCTTTTCTATTGGCCTACCTATGCAATCGTGCGGCGGATACGTCTGAACATCAAAGCCAGTCTCCCTGAACACCAGCAGGTGCCTATAGCTTACACCGCTGTGGAAGCAAAGTTGCTCATTGCCGAGGGAGTCCTGCAACTCTTTTATTAATTTGCCGGCCTCTTCGGTTGAGATGTGTCCGGCGCTGTGGTCAGCCATTTTGCCGTCGGCAATGGTAATCAGGTTGCATCTGAACACCCAGTCCTCGGCTGATAACTTGATGTTGCGTGCCACCGCCTCGATTGGTGCGCGGCCGGTATAATATCGCAGCGGATCATAGCCTAACATACTCATTTGCGCAACATCGCTGCCGGGCTCCATATCCGCAGGGACCGTCCGAGCAACACCCTGCCTGCCTTCCATGCTGATTTTGTCCATATTCGGTGTTTCAGCAGCTTCCAGCGGCGTCTTATTACCAAACTGCTCTAATGGTTCGTCCGCCGCGCCGTCAGGGACTATTATTACGTATTTAGTCATATCAAACTTATTGAATTTTGCGTTATCAAAGAAACATGAGTGGTCTTTACACGAGCATCCAGGATCGCTCTTTGAATCCCTATCTCTCATTCAACGTTTGTAACCGTTCACGGCGTATAAGTTGCGCTCTTGGGGTCATTGCGAGGAGTTTTACGACGAAGCAATCTAAAACGTAACGATTGAGATTGCCGCGGCCCGCCAAAGGCAGACCTCGCAATGACATAAAACGGCACATTTGCCCCGTGAACGGTTACCAACTTTTTACGTTTCAGCCCTCTTTGTCCTCTGGTATATCGACGATTCTTATGCACACCGGCTTACCGCTGAAGACATCCAGTTCTTCCAGTTGGGTCAATGCGGCGCTCACGTTTTTCTGTTGCGTCTGGTGTGTTGTGATAACCACCGGTACTGTATTGTCGGGACCGCTGCCCTCGTGCTGCAGCGCTCCGGATATACTTATCTGGTTATCGCCAAGCACTTTGCCGTAGCAGGCCACCACACCTGGCTGATCCTTGGCCATAACTCTGATATAAAACCTGCTCACGGTATCACCGATTTTTACTATTAGCGGTTCCACCTCGTTCCTCGGTTTCAGGTGCAGGTGCTGAAAAGTAGTAGCCGAATTGCCCAGAGCCACGTCGATAATATCCGCAACAACGGCACTTGCAGACGGCATCATTCCCGCACCTCGCCCGTAGTACATCACCTGGCCTACGGCATTGCCGAATATACTGATAGCATTGAACGGGCCGTCTACGCGGGCAAGAGCGCTGTCCTTGGCAATGAAGGAAGGATGTACCCGTAGCGAGACCTTACCTTGTGCATCCTTTTGTCCTATCGCCAACAATTTCAAGCAGTAGCCCATTTCGCCACCGTAGCGAATATCATCTTTCGAGATTGCCTCAATGCCTTCCACGAATATATCATCGAGTGTGATTTCATATCCGAAGGCGATAGAGGCAAGAATAGCCAGCTTGTGCGCACTGTCACCGCCGCTGATATCCAGTGTAGGGTCGGCTTCGGCATACCCTTTTTGCTGTGCTTTCGCCAGGGCCTCCGAAAAATCCTGGTCCTGGCTGGTCATATTAGACAGTATATAGTTGCATGTTCCATTGACGATGCCGTACATTCCGGTGATATTATTTGCCGCTAATCCCGTTCGGATGGCTGAGACAATGGGTATGCCGCCCGCACAGCTCGCTTCAAAAGCAATGCAACGCCCATTTTGCTGAGCTGCTTTATAAAGCTCATTTCCGTGCTCAGCCAGCAGGGCCTTGTTGGCCGTAACCACATCTTTGCCTGCCCGCAGTATTCTAAGCTGGATCTCTTTTGCCGCGTCGGTTCCGCCAACCAGCTCGACGCCTATTTGGATAGTATCGTCGTTTAGTAGTCTCTCTATATCGTCGGTCAGAACGCCGTCCGGCAGCTTTACAGGCCGTGGCGACTCCATATCTGTATCCACCACGCAGCCAAGCTCCAGACGCAGACCGGTCTTAGCCGCAATAGAATCGGCCTCTTCGCTTATCAGCCTTGCCACCCCACAGCCCACCGTGCCAAAGCCGACAAGCCCTATTTTTACAACTCGTTCAGCCATCAAAACACTTTCCTATCATTTCATGAATAATTACCAACTACGAATCCAATAGTCAATATCAAAGATTGGCTCTTGGTGAAATCAATTAATCGCGCTCAAGCAAAAACCGTTAAATTGAGACATTATAAATACTACTGATTTTCTCGAAAAAAGTATTGACAATACATCCAGTTAATCATTACAATACAAGTTTGAGGAAGCAAAAAGTGCTTTTGGTTCGTCCTATTGCAAAAGAACGAATTCTAAACAGCAGGTCTCCAAATGGAAACATACAAGTTGATAAGAGAACTTCTGATTTCCTGTTTGGTTACCAGTTTTCTGTCTGTCCCGCTTACGGCCGTGGATTACAACGATTTTCCACCAGACCTGCAGCAGATTCTTGACGAAAGAATCGCCGACCTGATTATCAATGGAGGTATCTGTACAGCAGGAAGAGTTACAATGAGTGATGGCGCCCATATTAGCGGTGGAGAGGATGTCTTGGTAAACCTGTGTCATGGGATCGACGCCCCTCACAGGGTCTACGAGGGCGGCTGGTTTATTATGGGGCGCACTCATTCATCACACTACGCAGGACCGGCGAAAGGATTTGTGTTGCGCGCCTTTGGGTACGATCCGATCGATGCATCTATTACGATTTTAGACGGGGAAATGACGTATTTAGAATTCGAAATTTTGAAGACCTCTGCTCAAAATCTGTCGTCCGCCAGTGGAACGGTTGTGGACGAGAATAACCAGCCCTTCAATGGTGCAGATGTTTCTATCTCTTTTCCTTTCGCCAATTACGGGATAGGAAATATGCCTTACATGTCGATGACCACGTCCCAGGACGGGCGATATTCCTTCGGAGGGACGCACCGCTTTGGGTATTTGTCCATAACCGAGCACAATGTTGTTGCGTGGGCGTCAGGTTATGCGTACCATCGTGGTACGTTCACGCCTCCCGCGGGGGGAACTGCGGTAGAGAATCGGAAACTTTACCCTAATCGCAGAATTGTCATTGACTATGTTTATCAAGTGGATGGCAGCCGCAGCTTCACCACGGGAGATTTGCAGACAGGTACAATTGACTGGCTCAATGGCGTTGGAGGAGTTGATTTCTCGGATGGCAAAGTTGAGGGGTACGAATATCCTGGCTCAGTTCGAGATCTCGAGATGCGGCAAGATCAGGAGGTGCTGAAGTTCCGGAATTTCTACTCCAACGGTCGCAACGGATTCTACGATGTGGGAGCCGTGGATTTCGACTCCGTCACCGAGGCGGCCGAAACAGGCTACTCTACGAGTGAGAAATTATGTCTGGTCGGCCACGTCTATGTCGTAAGAACTTATGAAGAAGACAACTATGCAAAATTCATTGTTAAAAGCGATGAATGTTCATTCCGGACCGTGGTTCCTGGCGACTCAGATCCCATTGAGTTCGCCGGCTATGGTCTAATTATCGACTTTGCGTCCTGTAGTGATTATGGGAAAGTCTATGTACAGAAATATTCTGGCGCTCCCACAGGAATACAAAAGGGTGTTTTACCTTATTATTGGGAAATTACCGGGATGACCGGTCTGATATTTTCTGCGGACCTTACCATAGCTTACGATGAAGCCGATGTGATAGGTGTAGGATTATCAGAAAACAATTTGGCGTTATTAAGATCGTTCGATAACGGTGGAACCTGGCATAAGTTTGAAACGCAAAGGGATATTCTAAGTAACACGCTCCGTGTTGAGGGAATTAGTTCCTTTTCCTGGTTTGCCATCGCTGCTGAACATACTCTCAAGGCTGACCTCGACAACAACGGCATCGTCGATTTTCGAGACCTGGCCACAATGGCGAACGAGTGGCTTAAAACAGAACCGTGGTATAATCCAGACTGACAGAAGTTGTTACAACCAGTCACCTCTTTCAAATACTGCTCAGAAGGCAAGCAAAGGTTGACAAGGCCACCGCGGTAGATTACCCTAACAAGTCAGGTCGAAAAATGTATAATGCATTATTGATGACCGATAGTTAGGTTTTCTTAATCACGTGTAAGGAGCCAAACAATGAGGCACGCAAAACTACTGATTGCTCTGTTGGCTATCGCAATCTCAGCAGGCTGTGTGGAGGATAAGCCAAAAATGGCAAAAAAAACATTTGGCGATGACCTGGCATTCCTCAAGAAGCACACTGATGTGGTGCTTTTATCGGACGCCTCCGGCAATGGCCAGGTGGCCGTGCTGCCAAAGTTGCAGGGACGTGTGATGACCAGTACCGCAGCGGGAGCAGGGGGGTTGAGCTTCGGCTGGATCAACCGTGAGTTGTTTGCCTCCGGCGAGATTCAACAGCACATCAACGTATACGGTGGTGAAGACCGTTTCTGGATCGGGCCCGAGGGTGGTCAGTTCTCGGTGTTTTTCAAGAAAGGCGTACCGTTTGACCTCGATAACTGGTTCACACCCGCGTCAATTGACACAGAGCCATTTGAGCTCGTTTCCCAAACAGCAAGCCGCGCAGCTTTGAAAAAGGATATGCAATTGGTGAACTACTCCGGCACCGTTTTTAACCTGCGGGTGGACCGTGAAGTTCGAGTTCTCCAGCATGACGAGGCGGTCAAAGCGTTGGGAATAACGCCGGCCGCAGCAATCAAAATGGTCGCCTTTGAGTCGAACAACAGGATGACAAACACCGGCCAAAACGCCTGGGAAAAGGAGACCGGCCTACTCTCGATCTGGATTCTTGGCATGTTGAATCCGTCCCCCGCAACCACAGTCGTGGTCCCATTCAACGCCGGGCCCGAAGGTCAGCTTGGCCCAATTGTGAACGATGCCTATTTTGGCAAGGTGCCTGCGGATCGGCTGGTCATTAAGGAAGGCGTCTTGTTTTTCAGTGGTGACGGACAATACCGCAGCAAGATTGGTCTTTCTCCGCAGCGCGCCAAGTCCGTGCTCGGCAGTTTCGACGCCGTCAACAGCGTCCTGACAATTGCTCAGTACAACAAGCCTGAGGGCGTTACTGATTACGTCAATTCTATGTGGGAGATTCAGAAGCAGCCCTACGCCGGCGATGTCGTGAATTCCTATAATGATGGCCCTCCTGAACCTGGTGCTAAGCCTCTTGGCCCGTTCTATGAGCTCGAAACCTCATCTCCGGGTGCGCAGCTCTCCCCGGGCAAGACCATATCCCACACGCACCGCACGTACCACCTCCAAGGCCCCGAAGCGGACCTCAGTGCGGTTGCTCAAGCCACGTTGGGAGTCACGATAGCCCAGATAAAGGCCGCACTTACGAAGTGATTGCATATTCTTTCGACAGGCCCATAATATCCTGCTTGTCAGTCAGCGGCTTGAAGCAGAGGTTTGTCGAGCACTGCATAGCAGCAGAACAATCGTAGTATGCCCTGGAGCGGCAAGAAGCTATGGTTGCTAGCGTCAAAGATACTTGCGCCGGTGCTGCATATATACAAATCTTGTAACTGTTCACGGGGCAAATGTGCCGTTTTATGTCATTGCGAGGTCCGCCTTTGGCGGGCCGTGG
>Ga0114930_10003677_pt1 | contig 13306 bp, 10 predicted proteins | sample AnhtaG_FD_87300 | JGI IMG/M metagenome (GOLD analysis project Ga0114930, IMG submission 87300) | Deep subsurface microbial communities from Anholt, Denmark to uncover new lineages of life (NeLLi) - Anholt_01485 metaG | ecosystem: Environmental > Aquatic > Marine > Oceanic > Sediment | place... | reverse complement strand
GATACACCGGGGGCTGTGGTGCTTTCAGGCTTTAACCCTATCAGGAGAGAGGTGACCAAGATAGCTTTAGAGAGGTTGATCGAAGATGGCAGGATTCACCCGGCTCGGATTGAGGAGGTAGTGGAGAGAGTGAGCAGAGAGATCGAGACAAACATCAAAGAGGCCGGGGAACAGGCTACTTTAGATATCGGAGTTCATGGTATCCATCTAGAATTGATTAATTTAATCGGTCGGTTAAAATATAGATCAAGTTATGCTCAGAATGTTCTAAAACACTCTATTGAGGTTGCCTTTTTATGTGGAATAATGGCAGCAGAGTTAGGGTTAGATGAAAAGCAGGCTAAAAGAATTGGACTTCTCCATGATATCGGTAAAGCAGTAGATCATGAGATAGAAGGGGCACATGCAATTATAGGTGCAGACTTAGCCAAGAAATATGGCGAATCTGATCCGGTAGTTCATGCCATAGCTGCTCACCATGAGGATATTCAGGCCACCTCTGTTATGGATGTGCTTCTTCAGGCAGCTGACACTCTATCTGGTGCAAGGCCTGGCGCCAGGAGAGAGATGTTTGAGTCGTATGTGAAGAGGTTGGAAGACATGGAAGAGATAGCCATGTCTTTTAAAGGTGTTAATAAGTCGTATGCAATCCAGGCAGGCAGAGAGCTAAGGATAATAGTAGAAAGTGATAAGATAGATGATTTTGAAGCAACAATGATGTGCAAGGAAGTAGCAAAAAAGATAGGAAAAGATCTTACATATCCCGGACAGATAAAGGTAACAGTGATAAGAGAAATCAGGGCCATTGAATATGCTAAGTGAAAAAAATTCGGCCTGTTTATGCTTGAAGCTCAATAAGTAAGATCAATAGCGTCTTGGCATCTTTTATAATAAATACTTACCTCGTAACACCCCATCACTTTTTTATAGGTTATAAGTGATTGTCCAACCTAATTTGTCTGAAACTCATTTTACCAAATCTGAAAAAATGGCAAGCGATACTTTCTATCTATTGAGAGTTGTCAATTAAGCCCGAGTGTTAATTGGGTTTTATTTTATCAGCAATAATTATATAATATCTATTAATAGTCGCCAGTTGTTAAAGTTTGCAAACACAAGCACAATTGACTACTAACAACGTTTTGCTAACAATACACAATAATTAATATCGCCTTTTAAAATGATCCAACTCTTCCATGTTTATAAAAGCTTTGGATCGAAAAATCCAGCCCTCATAGATGTTAGCCTTACAGCAAAGAAGGGAGAGTTTGTTTTTATCACAGGACCCAGTGGTGCAGGAAAAAGCACACTGTTAAAGATAATTTTCTGTGCAGAGAAACCCACAAGCGGGCATGCATTGGTCGATGGAAGAAATCTTAACAGGATCAAGGATAGGGACCTTGCATTATTACGTCGAAAAATAGGAGTAATCTTTCAGGATTTCAAGTTGCTTCCAAGACGCAATGTGTTTGAGAATGTAGCCCTGGTTTTAGAAATAATGGGGTTTCCATTATCTATGATACGCAAGAAGGTTCATCAGGCACTAAGGTATCTGGATTTGGCAAACAAAGAAGGTTACTATCCCCCGCAGCTTTCAGGTGGCGAACAGCAGAGAGTTGCTATTGCCAGGGCAATCATCAACAACCCCTTGATTCTCTTGGCTGACGAACCTACTGGAAACCTTGATCCTGGTTTAACCATGGAGATAATGGCCCTTTTAAGAGAGATACATAGCAGGGGCACAACAGTAATCGTGGCAACACATAGCCGGGAGTTGCTAAAGGATACAAGGAGAAGAATTGTTACCTTAAATAAAGGCAGAATAGTATAAATGAGAATTACATTCTTTCGTTATTTTTTCAGACAGGCTGTGGCAAATATTCTTAGGAATCGGTTAGTTCATCTGGTAGGTGTGGGCACTATGGCTATAGCATTCCTTATTTTTAATGCTTTTGTTCTTATTTTCGTAAATTTAAATCACTGGACAGAGGAACAGGGAAGATCGCTGAGCATGTCTATTTATTTCAAAGAGGAGCCAGAAAGAGTTGTGCTTGAAAACATAAAAAAAGAATTACTTCATTTTCCTGGGGTGACAATAAAAAGGTTTATTTCCAAGGATGATGCCATGGAAAGCATTAAGGGCCAACTTGGAGACAAGGCCGGGCTACTGGATGGTCTAAAGGTGAATCCTTTGCCTGCTTCCCTTGAGATTATTCTTTCGAGAGATAAAAACGGGGATTCTTCTCCTTATCAATTGAAAACAATGTTGGAAAGAATTGATAGCGTTGATGAGGTACAATACAGCCAGGAATGGATAGAAAGGTTTCAGGCCATAATGGAGGCAATAAAGTTAATTGGCATAATTTTTGGGGGATTGCTTTTTTTAGCAGCCCTTTTTATCATCACAAATACAATAAAATTGACTATCTATTCCAGAAAGGATGAGATTGAGATACTCAAGCTGGTAGGTGCAACTAATCGATTTGTAAAGACCCCTTTTCTGATTGAAGGGTCCATTCAAGGGTTTCTTGGTGGCTCAGTGGCCATAATCATTCTCTTTTTAAGTTATATAACAGTCATAACCAGATTAGACTTGAGAATGGGATTTGCCTCTCTTGATATTGTTTTTCTTTCGCCTCAATTTATCCTCTTTCTTTTAATTATGAGTATTATTACTGGTTTTATTGGAAGCACTATATCCTTGGGTCGCTTTTTTAGAATATGAACCCGAAAATCAAGGTTTTTCTATCAGCTTTTTCCATAATATTTGCCGTTGTTTTTAATTTTTTCTCTATAGATTTCTCAGAAGCAGAAGAAGGGTCTTCTATCGAAGCTACCTGCTCTCAGATCAAGCAGATAGAAAGGCATCTTTTAGAACAGCAAGAGGAGTTGTTAAGCGTTGGCATTAAGGAAAAGGATATCCTGGGAGAGATAGAAAGGTTAGAAAAAGGTGTCTCTGAAAACAGGGAATCATTAAGGCAGCTATCAAGCCAGATAAAAAAGGTTTCAGAAAAGATCCAGGGAAGCCAGAGAAGGATTCAGCAACTAAACCGATCTTCCCTCGCTGCCAAGGAATATTTAAAAAAGCGGTTAGTAGCCTTCTATAAGTTTGGGAGGCCTGGATATGTTAGGCTTCTTGCTGTCTCTGCCACTCTTCAGGAATTTCAAAAAATTATAAAGTATATGAAGGCTATTATAGATCAAGATAGACAAATTCTGGATATGTTGGACAGACAGAGGAGTCAAGCTGAGAATGAGTTAGGTGTGCTCAAGGAAAATATAGCCAAGATTGAGGTGTTAAGAAAAACCAAGGATAGAAGCATGGTCTTGCTTGAAAAATATATTGAAAAAAAAGTTCTTTTGTTAATGAAAGTGCATAGGGAGAAAGAATTTTATAGAAAAGCGGTTAAGGAGCTAAAAGAGGCTACCCAAGCTTTAAGTGAGACCATGATGCATTTAGAGATGGAGGAAAAGGAAAGGCATTTAGGAAAAGGGTTTGCTGAAATGAAAGGGAAATTGCCTCTGCCATTAAATGGAAAGATACTTAAAGATGTCAAACAATTTAGATCCACCCCATTTATGCATAGAAAGGGAATATATATTCAAGGTTCTCCAGGGCAGGAAGTTAGATCGATTTTTCCTGGCACAGTAGATTACTCCGGATGGTTTAAAGGATATGGACAGTTGATGGTTATTAACCATGGATCCCATTATTTTACCGTCTATGCCCGCCTTGAGGAGAGGATAAAGGAAAAGGCAGAGATGGTCGCAGGGGGAGAAGTAGTGGGTCTGGTGGGAGATCTTGGTTGGCATGTGGGGTCAGGGGTTTATTTTGAGATAAGAAAAGGACAGGATCATCTTGACCCCAAAAGATGGCTTAAGATAGAATAAATACTAAGCGATTGCCTAAGGCACTTAAAGCCCGCCCTGGTACGATTCGCTCTGATCAGCCCACTAATTCATATAGGCCAGGGCCAGGATTAATAGTGAGCTAAGGGGATGGATGGGATGTGAATTAAGGGATTTAACTCAACAAACACGATAAACACAAGAAAGGGAGAAAGGGGATGTCAAAAACAAGGCATAATCATTTTTTTTATCAGGCAATTATTTTCATCTGTGTGACGTTTTTGCTTTTAATCAGCGGAAGCTCCCAAGATGTTTTGGCCGGCACAAAAGAGGTATATAAGAATATTGAGATACTCAGCGAAGTTTTACGTAAAATTGAAAAAAACCATGTTAAAGGCACAGACCCAAAAGAGCTTATATATGGGGCTATAAAGGGCATGGTTGGAACCTTGGATCCTCACTCCTTTTTTATGAGTCCAGAAGAATACAAGGAATTGATGATAGAGACAAAGGGAATCTTTTCCGGGGTAGGGATTGAGATAACCATCAGAGATAATGTGCTTACAGTGGTCTCTCCTATTGAAGGGACGCCTGCATTTAAGGCTGGGGTAAAGGCAGGAGACAAAATAATCAAGATAGGAGACAAATCAACTAAGGATTTATCCATCATGGTGGCAGTTAAGCTTATTAGGGGGCCCAAGGGTAGCAAGGTCAAGCTGACTATCAGGAGGAAGGGTTTAGAAAAACCAATTGATTTTCTAATCACCAGGGATGTGATACCTATTAAAAGCGTTCGCTCTGATTTCCTTCCTTTCGATATAGGTTACATCAGGATTTCTAACTTCCAAAGTGACACTGGTCAAGAGCTTTCCAAGACTTTAGAAGAGATGGAGAACAAAAGAAAGTTGAAAGGCTTGATTCTGGATTTAAGAAGCAACCCTGGAGGACTACTATCACAGGCGGTAAAGGTAGCCGATGAATTTCTTGATTCAGGGTTGATTGTTTCCATCAAGAGCAGGGATAAAAAAGAAGAAGAAAGTGTTGCCCATAAGAATAAGAATCCCCGGAAATATCCTATGATTGTCTTGGTTAACGAGGGGAGCGCCAGCGCATCAGAAATAGTGGCCGGGGCTTTACAGGACAACAAGAGGGCCCTTGTCTTAGGCACTCCTACCTTTGGAAAGGGATCTGTTCAAACCCTTTTTCCCCTTTCAGATGGTTCAGGTTTGCGCCTTACAACTGCAATATACTTTACTCCAAGCGGAAGATCGATACAGGCTAGCGGCATTGAACCGGATATAATGGTTGCCTTTATACCGCCAAAGGAAAAACCAACAGTAAAAAGACGCCATGTAATAAGAGAGAAGGATTTGGAAGGCCATATTGAAAAGGAGCCCCCGGAGGCAATAGAGGAGGAAAAGGGCGGGATCTTATTAGATGAAGAAGCCCGCATCCAAGAACTTATTGACAAAGATAATCAGTTAAGCAGGGCCATACAGATACTTCGATCCTGGAACATTTTCCATGAAATAGATAGCCGGCAGTCCTAGGGATGAGTACGAGATAGTTTTAAATGGTTAGATCAAAAAACAAGAAAAAAAAGTCAATTACTCTAACCTTTGTTGGTCTTGGATTGGTAGCTATAATTCTTATTATGATAGGCTATCTTTTAGGAGTGGATAAAAAAAGATATCCCTTGCCATTTGAGGAGATTCATACCCCGTCCATAGAATTAAGTAGAAATATCCGCCTTATAGATAAGGCCATTTCCGATGTATTCTATAAGTTGGGAGTGCCCCAAGAGAAGATAATTTTTATATCTGTTCTTCCAAAAAAGAAGGCCGGCTATAACTGGGATTTTAACAGCATAGAAGCCAGGATTTCGCATCGTTCCTCCATTTTCCAGATAGGAAAGGAAATTAGAAGCAGTATTTCTGATCTAAGGATACCTGCACAGATTAAGATAGATAAAAAATCAGACAATGAAATAATCTGCAATATTTACTATAAGGGCCTCTATACTCATAGACTAAGTATAATATTAGATGCTTATCAGCAACCTCATCGTTTATTATATCCCAAAATCAGTATTATAATAGATGACTTAGGCTATAACAGTTCTCTTGCAAATGCCTTTATAGAACTTGACTTACCCCTTACCTTTTCTGTTTTACCCTTTACACCTAATACGAGGCTGATTGCCCAAAAGGCCAGGAAAGAGGGGCGAGAAATAATGCTTCATCTTCCTATGGAACCAATTAGTTACCCTGCTATTAATCCAGGAGACGGGGTCTTAATGGTATCGATGGATAGAGAAATGATTTTGAAGATACTTAACCGTGATTTGACTCAAGTGCCTTTTGTTGCTGGTGTTAATAACCACATGGGCTCAAGATTTACAGAGATTGAGGAGAAGATGATGATCGTACTTACTGAATTGAAAAGAAGGGGCCTCTACTTTATTGATAGCAGAACAAGTGGCGGTAGTGTGGCATTTGAGGTAGCAAAAAAAATGGCCCTCAAGACAGCCAGCAGGGATATATTTTTGGATAATGATCTCTCAGAAAATGCCTTAAAAATACAAATGGAAAGACTGCTTAGTCTGGCAAGATATAAGGGCTTTGCTATAGGCATTGGACATCCTCACAAAGAAACTCTTGAGCTATTAAAAAGATACCAGTCGATCCTAAATGATAAGGCTCAGGTAGTACCTGTTTCTAACTTAGTGAGGCACTAATATCACTCCAACACCCCTAAATTCGTATATTCTCAATAAATTGGGGCAAGACCTTTATGTAGGGTGGCATTTTATATGCCACCGTTGTATCGGCGGGGTATAAAACCCCGCCCTACAATGATATGTACTAATGATCGTAGATCTAAACCAACGTTTTCAGGGATATAATCCCACTATTTATTGAGCAGATAGCTAAATTCTATAAAAGGAGGATTATTTGAATATACCATTTTTAGATTTAAAGATACAGCACGAGGCCATTAAAGAAGAAATCATGGCAGCCACTATCGAGGTTTATCAATCGCAGAAGTTTATCCTGGGACCGAAGGTAGAAGAATTGGAAAGAAAAATAGCCACTTATACTCAGGTCAAGCATGCAGTAGGGGTTTCTTCAGGCACCGATGCCTTGCTTATATCCTTAATGAGTGCCGGCATTGGTCCCGGAGATTTGGTAATTACCTCCCCTTATACCTTTTTTTCCACCGCTGGTTCAATTGTCAGAGTAGGTGCTATTCCTGTTTTTGTAGATATAGACTATATTACATATAATATTGATCCGGAGAAATTGGAGAAAAAAATTTCTTCAATGAACGCCAGGGATAGGTCCCGCTTAAAGGCGATAATTCCTGTTCATCTTTTTGGGCAATGTGCAGATATGGACAACATTACAGCCATAGCAAAATCTTTAGGGGTGTTAATTATAGAGGATGCAGCTCAGGCTATTGGAGCAGAATACAAATATAGTGATGGATCTTTGAAAAGAGCAGGTTCTATGGGTAACTATGGTTGCTTTTCTTTTTTCCCCTCGAAAAACCTCGGTTCCTTTGGAGATGGGGGCATGGTAACCACAAATGATGAGGGAATATTTCAAAAACTTAAGATAATGAGGGTCCATGGGTCTCAACCAAAATATTACCACAAAGTTGTTGGTGGAAACTTTAGATTGGATGCCCTTCAGGCAGCTATTCTCCTGGTAAAACTTAATTATCTTGAGCAGTGGACTGAAAAGAGGAGGCAGAATGCACGAATTTATAGAGAACTATTTGCTGAAAAAACCATAGAGGAGATTGAAGTCCCTGCTGAGAATGAAGGGAGGCATATATATAATCAATTTGTACTCAAGGTTGACAACGATAGAGATGAGCTAAAGAGATATCTAACCAATCAGGGGATAGGGTGCGAGATTTATTATCCAGTTCCTCTTCATATTCAAGAATGTTTTCAATATTTGGGATATCGTCCAGAGGATTGCCCTGTTTCAATTGAGGCTGCAGCAAAGACCCTTTCTTTACCGATTTATGCGGAGTTAAGATATGAGCAGATTGAATATATTGTAGATAAAATAGATTCGTTTTGTAAAGATAATGTCAGCAGTTAGAAGTCAGTAGTCCTTTTAAGTTCTGACGCAAGTTGATCTGTGCCGTCCGCATGGAATGTTGGAATAATGGAGTACTGGGTACTAAAAACGCAAAAGATCGCCTTTTATTTGTTTTATGTTCCCTAAACCCAATATTCTACCATTCCCTGGCCCAGACCTGATTTGCAATGCTTGATTTCTACAGCTTCCGCTTCCAGAATATCACAGAGACAGCAGCATGTTTCAGGCAAGTCGCACCAGGGCGGGCCATTATTCCAATTGTGAGCGAAGCGAACCAAGTTCAAGTCATGTTGACACAAGAGAAATATTGGGAGAATATTAGGTATGGCTGAAGATTTTGTTAAATTTTATCAAATGCCTCTGCTAAAAAACCCCATACTAATTGCTGGATTTGGTGGTTGGTCAAATGCTGGCAATATTGCACTGAAGTCAATTGAGTACATTATTCAACAAAAAAGAGCTACATTACTCGCAGAAATAGATCCAGACCTTTTTTACCAGTTTACTCAAAACAGACCAATTATTAAGATCAAGAAAGGAAGGCTTCAAGATCTCTATTTGAAAAAGATATCCTTTTATTTTTGGCCTAACAAGGAAGGAAAAAATGATCTTATCATCTTAAAGGCACAAGAGCCGGATTATAGATGGCCTGCTTTTGTTCAGACCCTATTTCATTTATGTAAACAATGGGGTGTTTCTTTCATCATCAATCTTGGAGGGATGTATGATGATGTCCTTCATACCGAGGCCATAGTGTCCGGAGTTTCCTCTTCTGGGGAGTGGAGAGATAACTTTATCGAAAAAGGTATTCATCTGATTGACTATGAAGGTCCCTCCGGGATACATTCCCTTATTATGCAGAGGGCGGAAAAAGAAAGCCGCCCATTTATCGGGCTTTGGGGCCACTCGCCACTATACATTAGAGGTACAAATTTTATGGTGGTAATCAGGATTATTAATTTGATTGCCTCTTTCTTTGCCTTTTCTATTGATACGTTTGAACTTGAGACTTCTATAAAGGAATTTGAGCATCAAATTGAGGAGATCTTGGAAAAGAATTCAGAATTAAAGGAGCAAATAGAGGAGATTCAAAAGATCAGAAGCGGGGAATTGCGAAAGAAGGATACATCAAAGATTATAAATTTAAAGGATTTTATCCGGCCCAAGGATTTATAATCAGGCCCCCATCTTTGCATCATTCTTAAAAAAGACACGGACGAGATTAACTTTACTTGAGGTATAAAAATATGGCTAATGTCGTTGTTGTTGGCACCCAGTGGGGTGATGAGGGGAAAGGGAAGGTGGTTGATCTTCTGACTGCTAATGCAAACAGGGTGGTTAGATTTCAAGGAGGAAATAACGCAGGACATACAATAGTGGTAAATGGTAAGCGATCTATTTTCCATCTTATACCCTCTGGGATCCTTTATCCAGATACCAGATGTCTAATAGGTAACGGAGTAGTCGTTGACTCTGAGGTCTTATTAGAGGAGATAAAGGGACTGTTTGATAAAGGAATAGCTATTAGCCCTAAAAGGTTAGGTTTAAGCGAGCGGGCCCACCTGATAATGCCTTACCATAAGGCTATTGATATAGCTCGTGAAAGTTCAAAAGGGAAATCCAAGATCGGAACTACTGGAAGAGGCATAGGTCCATGCTATGAAGACAAGGTGGCAAGGGTGGGAATAAGGGCCATTGATTTAACAGACCCGGATATATTAAAGGAAAAAATCAAAGCAAATCTTAGCGAGAAGAATTTTTATCTAACCAATTTTTTTAAATGTGAACCATTGGAATATCAGCCTATATCAGATAGATACCTTTCGATATCCCATGAACTTTCCCCATTCATTGTTGATGTCTCCACAGAACTGGATGAGGCAATGAAAGGAGGTGAAAATATCCTTTTCGAAGGTGCCCAGGGAACACATTTAGACATTGACCATGGTACATATCCTTTTGTTACCTCTTCCAATCCCGTAGCAGCAAATGCATGCATCGGGACAGGGATAGGTCCGAAAAGATTGGACAGCATTGTTGGTATTGTTAAGGCATATACAACTCGCGTTGGTGCTGGCCCGTTTGTAAGCGAGCTCGTTGATGAGACCGGTAATTACCTTCAGGAAAGAGGGCAAGAATTTGGTGCCACCACTGGTAGGCGACGTAGGTGTGGCTGGCTGGATCTGGTTGTTGTCGGATATTCGGCACGTATAAATGGCCTGACCCATCTGGCCATAACAAAACTCGATGTATTAACAGGTTTGGACCAGATTAATCTCTGTATAGCCTACGATTATCAGGGAAAGCGGCTGGAGAATATCCCGGCCAAACTGTCTACGCTTAATAACTGTAGCCCTGTTTATGAGGAGATGCATGGCTGGCAGGAGGATATCTCTGGAGCAAGGACATTTGAAGAACTACCAAAAAATACTCAGGCCTATATAAGAAGGATAGAGGAGATTGTTGGTGTTCAGGTTTCTATCATATCTGTTGGTTCAGGGAGGGAGGAGACGATTTTTAGCAAAAACCCCTTTAATGACACCATTCCTTAATTTGAATGGCCTTTTCTTGTGGGCGGCGCCATGATAAATGTTATTACTACTACTACGGCAAAGCTTGAATATATTATAGTAAACAACCACCCAGGTGCATTATAAAATAGAATAGAGTCTATAATATTTCCAATGAAAGAGACCTTCTTGTCTGAAAGGTAAGATCCATACCTAAGCCTAAATTCAAGAATTGTTAAAGGGCAATTTATGCCCATCAATGCCTCCAGGGCAACCCCAACAATAGCTAACAGGTGGGCTATGCGAAACCACAGATTTCTTATCCATTTCCATTTAAAAATGATACCTAAGACAATGAGGATGAAACCCAGGATAACGAAAACAACATATCCGAGGTGAATAATAGCGATTACGTCTGCCAATAATAAATTAAGCATGGCAAAGAGTTAATTATACTTCTGTACAAAGCTTTTATTATTTTCATTTTAACATACTGTTTCAGCAATTTTCCAATCTTTTATATTCCTGGGAAAACCCTTGACTTTTTATAACTTAATGGCATAGAAATTCAGTATAGATGTGTAGCTATAATTTTTTTGATTTAATATGGAGAGGAGGTGGGGAATAATCAATCCTTTAAAGGTAAAAACAACCTTTAGTAACGGGAGGACTAAGTTATGAATTCATTATGGGTATTATTATGGTGGGCAATAATTGTTGTTGTAGGCTACTGGGTATATGCTAAGTGGGCTGCTAAGAGAGTTTTTGAGGTTGATGCAGCAAGAGCAACACCTGCCAAGATGTACATGGATGGTGTTGACTTTATGCCTGCAAATAAAAATGTTCTCTTTGGTTTTCAGCTTAACTCGATAGCAGGGGCTGCACCTATCATAGGCCCTATAGTGGCCCTTCAATGGGGTTGGGTACCGGCACTCCTGTGGTTAGGGCTTGGCGTTTTCTTTATAGGGTGGCTCCATGACTACTCAAGTGCTATGGTATCTATAAGAAACGATGGGGATACCTTCGGGGCCCTGGGCTATAAATTGATATCACCCCGGGCAAGAAAGATACTTCTTACCTTTATCTACTTTTACCTGCTTCTTATAGCAACTGCCTTTGGGCATGTAATTACAAAGGGTGTAAGCGGAAATGCAGCACTCCCATTTCCCTTGCTGGTAGTTATTGCAGTGGCGTTTCTGGTTGGGCATATGATCTATAAGGCAAAGGTAAACATAATTACAACTACCATCATAGCCTTTGTAGCGATCTTTGTTGCAATCTGGTTAGGCACGGTTTGGAACATGAAGTTTTCCTATAATACAATCCTTATATGTGTGTTGATATTTGGTTATTTTAGCTCGATTCTACCAGTATGGCGTTTCATCCAGCCCTACAACTACTCTTCGGTATACGTGGTATACTTCGGGATTATAGCAGGGGTTATAGGAATAATTATAGGCCATAAACCCATGACCCTGCCTGCCTTTACAAGCTGGAGTATCGGCATGGGACCACTCTGGCCCCTTCTTTTTCTTACCATTGCCTGCGGTGCTATCTCTGGATGGCACAGCCTGGTATCGAGTACTGCCACCTCTCGGCAGCTTGAAAACGAGCTGGATATCAGACCAGTAACAGCAGGGGCAATGTTTGCGGAGTTCACCATCGCCATCATTGCGGTGATCGTTTGTGCTACGGCATTCGCCGATTCCGCGGCCTACATTGCCAAGGTCAAGAATCCTGTAGGTATCTTTGTTGGTGGCCTTGGAGGGGCAATCACCTCCATTGGACTTCCATTATCTTATGCTAAGGCCCTGGCAGGTATGATGATCATCATACTCGCCCTTACTATTATAAACCTGGTGTTCCGCTTTATGAAGGTCGCAACCGCTGAGCTTCTGGGTGATACATGGGGAGTTGCAAAAAATCCTCATGTAGCAACCATTGTGGCACTGATTATCACCTTTGTACTGGTAAAAACGGGCACCTGGCTTTATGTATGGGTACTTTTTGGCGGCGCTAATCAGTTGATGGCATCTTTTGCACTTCTCCTTATAACCCTGTTCTTGGTTCAGAAGGCCAAAAATTATAAGATCGCCATCTACCCGATGTTTTTCATGTATGCTACTACCGTTTGTGGCCTGTTTTATATGGCCTTTTTCAGGCTGATACCGGCTGGATTTGCAGGCAAAAAGGTGTTTGGAAATCTTTTTGCTGCGGCAATAGCTATTTTGCTTATAGTCCTGGCCATTATCCTTGCATATGATGGCTGGAAGGCCTTTAAGAAATATAAATCAGGTGAGGCGGCAGAGGCCCCGGCTGAGGCAGAGAAGGCACCAGCGTAAGATTAGGCTTTAATGATGCTTTAAAAAAGGGGATACATTACCCAGTAGAAGATTATTTTGACCTGGGGATGTATCCCTTTGCATTCATTGTTTAAAAAAGTGAAATACCCCTGGATACAGACAATAAAGGATTATCTGAAAGGTTTCTTTCTTTACGGCCTGATAGAGAGGGTATATACAGAAAAACGTTGCCTGGACGATCTGTTTATGATAGGTCTATGTGGAAAGGTAATTGGTTTCCCTGGCCTTTTTAACTATTACCACTTAAGGCTTTTCCCTTACTATGTAAAGAGACTTGGGCCATGGAAGAGAAGGGTTTTAAGGGAAAGGGATTTCTTTGACCACATAAGGGATTAATTTAAAAAATTGGTTCTTCTCCGAATTAGTTGAAGAAAGCCTGGTAAATTTTAAGTGTAAAGTATCGCAAGTCATGAAAACCATAGGCTTTACGTTTAATGACTTTTATTTTGTTATTCACCCCTTCCAGTTT
>Ga0114930_10003676_pt1 | contig 13311 bp, 7 predicted proteins | sample AnhtaG_FD_87300 | JGI IMG/M metagenome (GOLD analysis project Ga0114930, IMG submission 87300) | Deep subsurface microbial communities from Anholt, Denmark to uncover new lineages of life (NeLLi) - Anholt_01485 metaG | ecosystem: Environmental > Aquatic > Marine > Oceanic > Sediment | place... | reverse complement strand
CGGACGACGCCCAGGTTGTCCATGGCGTCCGGGTAGTTGGGATGCGTGGGCGGCCCCGTCAAGGCTTGCTCATAGTAGCCGGCGGCCTTGTCGTACTCGCCGCGGTCGTACTCGATAAGGCCCAAATAGATGAGCGCGTTGATGTAGTTGCGCCTCAGGCGCGTCGCCTCGAGAAAATGCGCCTCGGCCTCGTCAAGGCGCCCCTCGCGTTTGAGCGCGATCCCGAGGTTGAACTCGGCCACGTCGTTGTCCGAGGTCACGGCCACGGCGTGGTCGAACAACGTCACGTTGTCGGCCCAGTACCGCACCTGAACGAAGCTGAGGACGGCCAACACCGCCACGGCCAGGACCCCTGCCGCGGACAACGGAGCGGTCCCGTACCGACGCGAGCCCACCCCTTCGGCCAGGCCCCACGCCGCCATGATCGCCAGCCCAATCAGCGGCACGTACATGTAGCGGTCCGCGATGGCCTGCGAACCCACCTGGACCAGCCCGATCACGGGAACCAGCGTACCCAGGAACCAGAACCAGCCGACCGCCAAGTAGGGGCTCTTGCGAATGCGCCACAGCACCCCCGCGGACACGGCCAGCAACAGCACCACCGCGCCGAGAAACTGCCACAGGGGCAGGTCTTCCCCGGCGTGCGGATAGAAAACGGCCAGGTTCACCGGGAAGATGGCCTTGGACAGGTAGCTGACGTAGGCCACGCCCGCGTTGGCCACGCGCGCGGTGAGCGGGAGGGCCCGCAGCGAGCGCATAGCGCCGCCGTGCTGCTGCGCCAGGAAGGTGGCCACGCTCGACAAAGCAATCAGCGCGAACAGCGGCAGCTTCTCCCACACCGGCCGCCACAAGCGCCGGCCCCTGCCCGGCTGCGGAGGCGCTTTCTTCTTCTTCTTGCCCTTCTTCTCTTTGGTCGGTGGTGGCGGCTCGAAGCGGCCCAGGGGCCAGTAGTCGAGCAGCAACAGCACGAAGGGCAGCGTCACCAGCATGGGCTTGGCCATCAACCCGAGGGCCAGCGGCCCGGCCACGAGCAGGTAGCGCGGAACGCTGGGCCGCTTCACGTAGGCCAGGTACCCGGCCATCGTCAGCAACCACAAGAACGTGCTCAGCACGTCCTTGCGTTCGGATATCCACGCCACCGATTCGACGTGCAGCGGGTGCACCGCGAAAACGGCCGCCACAAAGGCGCTTGCCCAGAACCCCCGGGTCATCCGGTTGAGCACGAGGAACAGCAGCAGCGTGTTGACCACGTGGAACACGACGTTCACCACGTGGTGGGGACCCGCTTTCGGCCCGAAGAGCTGGCAGTCCAGCATGTGGGAGAGCCACGTCAGCGGGTGCCAGTTGGCCAGCTTCGTGGTCGTGAAGGCCCACTTGGCCCCCTCCCACGTCACGCCGTCGTGGACCACCCTCGTAAGCACCACGTAGTCGTCGTCATCGAGCACCGAGAACCCATGGCCGTGCACCTGCCAATACACCCCCACCGTCACCCCGATCAGCGCCAGGCACACCAGCGGCTCGCGTTTCAGTCGGGACAATACGTCCATCGCTTCCCCGTATCCAAACAGCCCGGTGTGAACAACACGTCGACCCCTCCCGGCCGATCCTGAGTATCCGTTGCGGCGCGGAACGATGTCAATCGCCAACGCCTAAAGGCCCCTCTCCCTCTTCATCTTCATCATCTCCCTCTTCGTCTCCATCCCCGTCCTCCCCTCGTCAGCAACAGACAGTTTTCGGGTAGCACGAGCACGAGTACGATGACGATCACGACCAAGGTGACGCGGCCGGGCGGCGGCGCGTTGTCGCTGAGGGTGGCAAATGGCTATCATATGGGGCCTACGTGGCAAACGCCTGAGTCGATCCCGAGGGAGCGCCAACAAAAGCAGCATGGCCTATCTACCTAACTCGAAGAAGTGTTTCGTCTGCGGCGAAGACAATCCCGCGGGGCTGCACATCCGTTTCTACGTCGAGGATGGCCTGGTCAAGGCGCGGTGGCGGCCGCAGGCCCACCACTGCGGCCTGGCGAACGTGGTCCACGGCGGCGTCACGGCCACCCTCCTGGATGAGTGCATGGCGTGGGCGGCAGGCCGGTCCTTCGGCCGGATATGTATGACGGGCGAGCTCAACGTGCGGTTCCTGAAGCGGGTGCCGGGCGACCAGGAGCTGTTGGTCTGTGCCGAGGTCGTGCGGCCCGGCCGCCGCATCGCCCACGTCCGGGCCCGCCTGCTCGACCCCACGGGCGAGGCCTGCGCGGAGTCCTACGGCCGATTCGTCCCGGTGTCGGCCGAGGAGACGCTTGCCATAGACGACACCCTGTTGTACCGGGCCGGCGATGAGCGTCCGTTTGCCGCCCTGCGTGCCGAGCACGCGCCCGACGCGGACGCGTGAGGGCCCCGCGTGAACCTAGCCGACCACATGCTCCAGTCCATGAGGAAGGTCCTCCTCGTGGGATGCAGCGAAGGGCTCCGTGCGCGGCTCGAGGAGAGGGGGCTCGAGGCGAGCAACGCCGGGGCGGCGCCCTCGTATCCCGAAGGCCATTTCGACTGCGCCCTCGTTGAGCGGCCCGAGACGCCGATCGAGGAAGCGCTGCAAGACCTCTTGCCGTTCCTGTCGCCGTTCGCGGCCGTCTATCTGGCTCTCGAGCCCGATGTAGTCGACGCCGACGATCTCGGCGGCCTCCTGGCCGGCGCCGGCCTGCGCCCATACGTGTACTGGCGTCATGAGCCCAGCCGGGAACCGGGTGCCCCGGCCCGTGCCGACCCCGCACCGTACGACGCCGTCATGGCCGTACGCCAGACCTACGACCCCGTAGCCCATGCGCGCGCCCTGTTCAAGGCCCGCCACCCCGAGTGGGCGCTCGAAGTGCTCACCAACGTACCCGAGCATTTCCTGGGCGACGCCGAAATTCACGCCCGCGTGGCCGCCGAAAAGCAGTTGTGCCTGCTTGCGTTGGACCGGACGATGGGCGCCCGCGGCCGGCTCAACCGGTTCGCGTCGGCCCAACGCGAGTTCTACCGAGTCACCACGTTGCTCCCATACCACTACCCCGCGTACTACTGCCACGCGGAGTTCTGGCACGTCCTTGGCAACGATGACATGGCGGCGCGCGTCTTGCGAACCATCCGACACGTCGCGCCCGACGACACCGTCGAGAGGCGGCTGACGTCCTACCGCCCCGAAGCCTGTCCCCAACCCCCGGATGAGACGGCCCCGGTGTGGAGCGGCGCCAACCCGCCCCGCATCCTCATGCTCTGCCACGAGCACCCGGACTACGGCTTCGACACGCTGTACGACGGGCTGTGCACGGTACTCGGGCCGGACGCGGTGCTCGAGTTTCCGTGGAAGCCCAGCCTGCACGGCCGCGCACCCGAGATCGCCAAGGACTACCCGTGCACCTTCGACTTGCCCGGCGAGCCGCTCGATATCGAGGCCGTGTGCCGACAGCTCCGCGAGGGCCGTTTCGATTGGGTGTTCTACACCGACACGCTCTTGCAGCTTGACCGCGACATGGTCCGGCGCGTCATCGCGGCGGCCCCCGCCCCACTGCCGCTGTTCATCCTTGACACGTGGGACGACTGCGGCGACTATCTCGACGACGTCCTCGCCCACATTGGCCGCGACGCCGCCTGCGCCTGTTTCAAGCGCGAGATGCTCGCCTGCGCCGACTACGCCCCCAACACCTTCCCCATGCCCTTCGCGTATGCCGACGGCCGGGCGCCCGCCGAGGTCCCTTCCGAACGTCCCGAGGCCCTGTTCTGGGCCGGCAAGCGCCAGGACGGGATGCGCCACCTGTTCCTGGACCATATCGAGGCCAGGTTCGGCCTCAAGCTCGACGCCAGCTATGCTCAGGAAGCCTACGTGCAGGCCATCGAGCGGGCGCGGATCGGCCTCAACCTGTTCGGCCTGGGCTTCGACACGGTGCGGTACTGGGAGCTGCCCGCACACGGATGCGTGCTCCTGTCCGAGCGCCCCCCGATCCGGATTCCGCACAACTTCCGCGACGGCGAGTCCGCCGTGTTTTTCGACGATGCCGCCGATCTCGAGGCAAAGCTGGCCCATTACTTGGCCCATCCGGAGGAAGTCGAAGCCATCGCGGCCGCGGGCCGCCGCCATTTCAGGCAGTACCACACCGCTTCGGCGCGGGCGCGGCAGTTGCTTGGCCGCGTCGAGGCGATCCTAAACGGCATAGGGGCCGGGAGGAGACCATGAGCAAAGGGCAATACGTCTACGACTACCCACGGCCGATGGTGACGGTGGACGCGCTGGTGTTCACCATACGCGAAGGCGGCCTCAACGTGTTGCTCATCAAGCGCAAGCATGACCCGTGGCAGGGCATGTGGGCGTGCCCCGGCGGGTTCGTCGACCTCGACGAGACCCTCGAACAGGCCGCCGCCCGAGAGCTGCGCGAGGAGACGGGCGTGACCGGCGTGCCACTCGTCCAGTTCCACACCTTCGGCGCCGTGGACCGAGACCCGCGCGGACGCGTCATCACGGTAGCCTACTTCGGCGCAGCCGACCACCGCGGCCTCGCGCCGCGCGGCGGCGACGATGCCGCAGAGGCCGCGTGGCTGCCGGTGGCCGGCCTGCCGCGCTTGGCCTCGGACCACAACCTCGTCGTGGCTACGGCGGTCCGGACGCTTCGCGCGCTGCTGCGCGCCCACGAAAGCGCTCCCGACTGGCTGCCGCCCACGATCACGAAGGCGGACCTGCTGCAAGCCCTCGACGCGCTGCCATAGCCGCCGGAGTCCGCGGAGCCGGCGCCCAGCGGTCCCTTTTTTGCGCCGTGTCGTGCGTTGCGCTAGAATGCGCCCCGGGCGCGGGCGTTTCTTGAAAACGGCCCACGGGTGCAAGGAGAAAGAGCATGAAGATCCAGCCCACCGACGCACTCATCGTTGTGGACGTGCAGAACGACTTCTGTCCGGGCGGCGCGGTGGCCGTGGAAGAGGGCCATCGCGTCGTGCCCCCAATCAACCACGTCATGCCCCTATTCGATCACGTCGTGTTCACGCGCGACTGGCATCCGGAGAACCACTGCTCCTTCGCAGACCCGCCAGAGTTCACGGACGGAAGTTGGCCGCCGCACTGCGTGGCAGATTCCCCCGGCGCGGAGTTCCACGGCGACCTCCACGTGCCCAGCGACGCCGTGATTATCAACAAGGCCACGGACCCGGACAAGGAGGCCTACAGCGGCTTTGACGGTACGGACCTCGTACAGCAGTTGCGCGGCCGGAAGGTCGATCGGCTCTTCGTGTGCGGGCTGGCCACGGACTACTGTGTCAAGAGCACGGCCGTCGACGGGGTCGATAACGGGTTCACGGTCTTCTTGATCGAGAATGCCTGCCGCGGCGTCAATTTCCCCCCGGGGTCGGCGGCCCAGGCGGTCGAAGACATGAAGCACCACGGCGTGAAGATCTGCTGGTCCGGAGACCTGGAATGACCGACCGACTCGAAGCGTGGTTCCGCCACGAAGGGCTGGCCCTTCTCACCGACTTCTACGAACTGACCATGATGGCGGGCTACTTCAAAGAAGGCCGCGCCGATCAGGAGGTCAGTTTCGACTACTTCTTCCGCAGCCTGCCGCCACACGCGGGCTTCGCCATCGCGGCCGGCCTCGCCCCATTTCTCGAATACGTGGAGCACCTGCGGTTTCGGGACCAGGACATCGAGTACCTGGGCTCGCTGGGTACCTTCGACGAGGCGTTCCTGGATTTCCTCGGGGATTTCCGCCCGCAGTGCACCATCGAGGCCGTTCCAGAAGGAACACTCGTGTTCCCCCACGAACCAATCGCGCAGGTCTCGGGCACGATCTTCGGGGCCCAGTTGCTCGAGACCGCACTGCTTAACTTCCTTAATTTCCAAACACTTATCGCCACCAAGGCCGCACGCATCTGCCTGGCCACGAACGGCGACCCGGTTTTCGAGTTCGGCCTGCGCCGCGCACACGGCCCGGACGGCGGACTGAGCGGCTCGCGCGCGGCCTACATCGGCGGGTGCACAGGCACCTCGAACGTGCTCGCGGGCAAGGTCTACGGCATCCCGGTGTCGGGCACGCAGGCCCACAGTTGGGTGATGAGCTTCACCAACGAGCTGGACGCGTTCCGGGCCTTTGCCCGCAACTACCCGGAGCAGTGCGTGCTCCTGGTCGACACGTACGACACCATCGACAGCGGGGTGCCGAACGCTATCCAGGTGTTCAAGGAGATGCGGGCCAAGGGGCTGAACGCACGCCCCGGCATTCGCCTGGATTCGGGCGACCTCGCCAAGCTGAGCAAGGCGGCCTACAAAATGATGACCGAGGCCGGCCTCGAGAACCCCCTCATCGTCGCATCGAACGATCTCGATGAGGACCTGATCGCGGACCTCAAGCGGCAGGGCGCGAAGATCAACGCCTGGGGCGTCGGGACGCATCTAATCACCTCGCGGGATTGTCCCGCCCTCAACGGCGTGTACAAGCTCGTGGCGGTGCGCGAGCATGGGGAGTGGACGCCGCGCATCAAGATCACCTCGAATATCGGCAAGGCCACGGACCCCGGCGCCAAGCGCGTGGTCCGCTACTTCGGCAGCGAAGGGCAGCCTATCGGCGACATCATGTACATGGACGGCGAGGCATGGCCCACCGAGGGCGCGTTCGTGGGCCGCCAGCGCTCGCACCCACATCTGAACTCGAGGTTCAAGGGGGCCTGTGAGGCCACCGAGTTGCTCGAGACCGTCTTCGAGAACGGGAACCGCGTCGGCCCGTCGCCCTCGATCCACGAGATCCGGCAGCGCACCCTCAGCCAGATTGCGTCGCTGCCCGAGGAGTTCAAGCGCCTGCGCAACCCCGAGATCTACCGCGTGGCGCTGTCTCAGAAAATGGGCGAACTCAAGGCCGAGATGCTGCAGCGGCCCGAGGACGCGCCGTAGTTGCAGGCGGCCCCGCACGCGGGGCCGACCACGTTGGGAGCCTTGGCATGAGACTCGTACGCATCGCCGTCGCTTCGATATCCGTCAAGGTGGGCGATTTCGCCCAGAATCGACGCCGGCTCAGCGCCGTGGTCAAGGCCGCGCGCGACCAGGGCGTCCATCTGCTCGTCACGCCCGAGTTGGCCATCTCCGGCTACAGCCTCGAGGACCGGCTGTGGTGGCCGGAAGTCACACGGCGCAGTTGGGACGCCCTGCTCGAATTGGCCGGAGACTGCGCGGGCATCAGCGTGTTCGTCGGCCTGCCCGTGCGCCATGACTCGCTAATGTACAACGCCGCGGCCCTCATCCACGACCGCCAGGTCCGCGGGCTGATCCTTAAGAAGAACCTCCCCACCTACAGCATCTTCTACGAGGGACGCCACTGGACGCCGTGGACCGACGGCGCGACCGAGATCAACGGCCTGCCGGCCGGCGACTTGGTGTTTCGGCTGCCCTATGGCCTCGTGAGCGCCGAGATCTGCGAGGACCTTTGGTCGGCGAAGTCCCCGGCCCACGACCGCGTGATCGCCGGCGCCGAGATCATCTGCAACAGCAGCGCGTCGCCGTTTACGCCCCGGAAGAACGCGCAACGTCGCCACATGATCAAGGTCGCGGCCGAACACCTCACCTGCGTCTACGCCTACGCCAACCTGCTCGGGTGCGACAGCAGCCGGCTTGTGTTCGACGGCGGTGGCTTCATCGCCACGCCGAACCGCATCGTGGCCGAGGGTCCGCTCCTGTCCAAACAGATGACCACGCTGACGACCGGCGTCGTGAACCTCGACGACGTCGCCCGCCTGCGCGCCGAAAACTCGACCTGGCGCCAGGAAGTCGTCCGGCGCCGCGCCGAAGTCGTCCGGCGCCGCGGGACCATGCAGACGCAGGTCATCGAGGTCGACGACCGCGACTACGAGCCGGCCGCCCTCGAAGACTATGCCACGCAGATGCCCTCGAGTTTCTTCGACGCCGCGCCGGTGGACAACGGAGACGAGTCGGCGCGCTATCTGGACGAGCTGTTCGATGCCTTGGTGTTGGGGCTGCGCGACTACTTCGAGAAGGTCGGGATTTTCGAGCGGTTCCTGGTGGCGCTGTCCGGCGGCCGGGACAGCGCGCTGTGCCTGCTGATGGCGGTCCACGCCGCAAAATGGTTGAAGGAAGGCGCCGAGGCCGACGCCTACGCCGAGCGCATCGGTACCGCATACTTGCCCAACAAGCCCTTCAGCAGCAGCGCCACCGAGCACGCTGCGCGGTCGCTCGCCGAGGAGTTGGGCGTGCCGTTCCAGGTGGTGTCCATCGCGGAGGAGGCCGAGGTCGCGCTGGCCAAGGCGGCCGAGCTGGCCGGCGGTCTCGATAACGTGACGCCGCTGGCGCGCCAGAATCTCCAGGCCCGGGTGCGCGGCAACATGATGCTGAACTGGGCCAACAGCGCCAAGGCCCTCCTGCTCGTGACCTCGAACCTCAGCGAGGCCGCCGTCGGCTACACCACCACCGGCGGCGATAACCAAGGCGGGTACTCGCCCATCGCCAACGTACCGAAGACCGTCGTCAGCCGGTTGATCGAACACCTCGCCCGGCGCGACGGCATCCAATCGCTGCGCTACGTCCTCGAGATACCCCCGAGCGCCGAACTCGAGCCCGACCAGCTAGACGAGACGGACCTCATGCCCTACGTCATCCTCGACGACCTGCTGTACCTGTTCGCGAAACGGCGGATGTCACTGCCCGACTGCTGGCGGGTCCTGTGCTGCCGTCACAAGGACCACGACCCCGAGCAGTTGCGGGCGTGGACCACCGACTTCGGCAAGCGCTTCGTTTACAACCAATGGAAGCGCGACCAGCACCCCGTCACCATGAAAGTCATGGACCTCGACCTCGACCCGAAAACCGGGTTCCGATTCCCCGTCACCCAGAGCATCGAGCACGAACTCGACGACCTCGCCCACGCCACCCTCGACTCATAGCGCCTGCGCAAGGGCGTTTCCCCCGCCTCGGGCCAAGCCTTCTACCGAGCCCCTATGTGCCCATTTCGTGCAGCAATCGCACGGCGGCCTCCACGAGCATCTCGCCGCCACCGCTCTGGATGATCGCGTTGACCGTCTCGTAGCTGCCTTCTGTGAAGGCCTTCTGGGTGGGGATGTAGGCCGGCGCGTCGTTGGCCAGTTCCACCACGAGGGTCATCGAAAACGGGGAGGCGCGCTTGATGGCCAGACCCAGCTCCACGAAGATCTCGCCCGGCAGCCCCACGATGGCCACGTCCCTGCTCAGTCGAAACACCTGCACTTCCATCGGCAACCGGCGAACGCCGCGCAAGTGCAGCTTCAAGACTTGGCAAGCGGCCACCCGTTCAAGAAACGGGACGCTCGTTGTCTCCGCCTTGGCCATGACATCGCGCGCGTGCGCCAGGTCCTCGGGCGTGTACTCCTGCAGCGCCACGTCCACCGTGGCGCTCCGCACGCACAGCGAAGGGCTCTCGACCGCGCGAAGCGACTCGAGAGCGCCCACGATGGTCTCACCCAGCGTGGTCCCGATCCGCCGGGCCTCTTCGTGGCCCTTCTGGCTCCGGTCGTGCGACACGTCGACGTGGTTGATGTCGCCGCACGCACCTATGCCGAACGCCGACACCAACTCCTCCCCGAAGGCGCCCCGCAGCGTCTCCTCGAGGTAATACGGGTAGTCGGCCGCGTACTCGGTGCCCCCTACCGTGTCCAGGTGCAGCGCGAAGACCGACAGCGAGAAGAGCGCAGTCCGGTCAACGGCCTTGCGTGCCAGAACAAACCCGACTTCCGGGTCAATCGGACCGGCCGGACGCACGATATCGGGATTCAGCTTGCCCGGATTGAAGCGCACCGGACCGCCGCCTTTCATGTGAAATCGCCTATTGAAGGACAGCCCGGTTTGGTTCGCCTCGGTCGTCTCCAACGCCACGGGCTTGACGTTCCCGTGGGCTTCCTCGATCACGGCGACCAGCTTCTGCGTCAACTCGGCCGGGTAGTCCACCCGCTCGTGCGGGTCCTCGCCCTCGCGCTGCACCGCGAGTTCGTGCCAATGATGGCGCAACGACCCGAAAAAGAGCGGGCCGGTGTGGCTGTGCGTCGCCGCAATCAGGATGTTGCCCGCCGGGATCCCGGTCGAGGCCGCGGCCCGCTGCCGTGCGGGCGACGACACCTCGGGGGCCATGCCGATGAGATCGCAAAACACCAGGGCCGCAGACACGTCGTTCTGTCGCAGCACGACGGCCTTGGCGTGCAGCGGATCGTGGACGCCCGTGCTCGGACGTTCGCGGAAGTAGCCGCTCATCCGGTACCCGACCGGCGCCGTAATGTCGACGACGGCCACGCCCGCCTCCAGTTGTGCCGCGGCCGCCCCAAGCGCCCCCGGAAGACAGCAGAAAGCCCCGGAAAGCACTAATGCGTTCGCTGTTCTCATGATGCTAGGCTCCTCGAGTCCATCGATCCTGCCACTTGTGAGCAGGGTCCGTCGACGCCCAATTTCCTGAGCCATTCTAGGCGACCCCTCGGACGGGCGCAAGCCGTAGCCCGGGCGTCTTGCCGCCTGATGCAACCCGCGCAGCAACCCGGCGATTGCGGCGAAGGCCCCCGTCGCCGGGCACTGCTACTGCAAATGCCGCGAGCGAAGCGTGACGCCCAGCGCTGCACGGACACTCATGGCAGAGAACCTACTCGGACCCTTCGGGCTCGGCTTCTCCCATGACCGGCTCGGCCTCGAACGTGGTGGACGGCTTCAGTGGACCGAAGACGAACCCTGGGGTATAAATGTATAAATATAAATGATAAATGGGGACTGATAAATGGGGGCTGTCCCCATTTATCCCGTCCCCATTTATCCCGTGCTCGTAATCGTAATCGTAATCGTCACTCGCAATCGATCGCGGTAGGGGCGGCCCGAAAGGGCCGTCCCTACCGCGATCGATGATGATGACGAGGGTAGGCGTGTGCAGGGAATCAAGCGGGAGAGAAGGTCGTAGTGCTCATGAAGTGCCGTACTTGACTTCGGGCGCCAAGATTCCCTTGGCGCTCCGCGCTGTGAACGGGTTCTCTTTGGCTACCGCTGGTCGGCCCGTCTCCTTCTGTGCACAGCAACCAGGAAGGCGAACAAGAAGGCGACCACCACCGTCTGCCAGCCCAGCGGCATCCCGGCGGCGACGGTGACGTCGCCGTCGTAGAGGGTGACGTCGATGCCGGGGTCGTCGTTGAGCTCGGCGTATTGAAACGTCAGCGGGGACGCCCCGCCGGTCGCCTCGGGCAGCACCTGGAATTGCAGCAGGACGATGGTCCCGGAGCCCTCCAACGGCGTCGGCCCAAAACCGCCTACCGCCGCATGACCGGGCTGCAGGTTGGCCACGGGCGACGACCAGCCCGCGCCGAAACTCCCCAGGGTCGCGCCGGTGCAGGTCAACAGCGAACTGTCGTAGCTCAACTCGAAGTAGTACCCCACGACGCCCGAGGCGTTGCCGAGGATCACCGGGATCTCGAAGGCCTCGCCGGGCGCGGCCTCGATACCGCTGGGCAACGCGAAGGTCGCCGTGCCGCTGCCCCACACGACTACCAACCCATCGCCGCCAACCGCCGGGATCCATCCGTCGTTCAACTCCGCCCCCTCGAAATGCAGCGCACACGTCTGGCCGACCGCCCCGGGGCGCCCACGGAATTGCAGCGCCAGCAGTTCACCGCAGCCGCTCAGTGCGGTGGCCGCGGCACCCGCCACTTTCACGCGGCCCGGCTCGGCCTTCCACTCGGGGTCGCCCCACACGCCCAGCAACTCACCGCGCGCTACATCCACGAACTCCAATACGGCCGCGTCGTAGGTCACCTCGAAGAAATAGCCCAGTACGCCCTCGGCCTGGTCCACGTGTAACGGAACCGACACCACGTCGCCCGCGACCACGTCGAGGCAGTCGGGCAGTATGCAATGGCGCGTCACCGACGACCCATACGCCCCGCCGCCCGCGCTGTCCTTGGCGCCGTCCGGACCGTACCCGTCGCCGTGGCCTTCTTGACCCGACTCGCCGTCCGACGGGAACACCGGCAGCAGCCCGACCCGCTTCTGCAGGATCAGCGACGCGTCCAACGTGCCCAGGAACTCGTCGCCGTTCACGTCGCCCCCAGGCGGGAACGGGTCATAGGGACCTATCGGGAAGAAGTCGGTTGGCCGCCCGCTGATGATCCACTGCACGATCAGCGACGCGTCCACCGTGCCCACGCGCGCGTCCGCGCTCAACTCGCCCCACAGGTAGGAGCCGTCCGCCTCGAGCGTCAGGTCCACGCTCTTGTCCGTGATGCCCTCGCCGGAATCGAAGCTCACCCACGCCGCCGTGGGCGTCGGTGCGTAGCCCGGCGCGTCCGCGGTCACCGTGTACACCCCCTCGTCCAGACCTCCGAAAAGCACATGGCCGTCGTCCGTCAACTCCGTGCGCACGAACAGCGGGTCGAACTGCTTGTCCAACGTGACCTCGGCCCCCGAGATCGGCGCCCCCGCCGTGTTGTTCACGTAGACCGTCAACTGCGCGATGAACTCGGGCGCGTCCTCTTTCCACACCCGCAGGTCGTAGCCCGTGTCCACCCCGTGCGTCGGCCACGGCGGAATGATGAACGGCGACTGCTGCACGCGAACCAGGTAGAACCCGTCCGCGTCCACCGGCCAGTTCAGATACGAGCGCAGCTCGAGGAAGTAGTCGTCGTTCGAGTCGATCAGCGTCGTGCCGTCCGAACCGTACAGCTCGACGTAGGTGTCGCTGTTTGCGTCCAGGTTCAACGTCTCGATGGTCACAATGTCGCCCAAGTGGGCGTAGAAGATCACCCAGTCCTCGTCGCCCAGGTCGTGGATGTTGTGCCGCTGGTCGCCCACGGCGTTCAGCCCGATCCACGTCGCGGCCGGATGCGCGTCGTCGACCTCGTACGCGTCGGCGCCGTCCCGGGCCGTCACCGTGGTCAACGCCGGCAGCGACACCGCCCCCTCCGTGTCCACCGCGGTCACACTAATCTGGTACGCGCCAAACAGCGTGAACCCGTTGTAGGTCCCCTCGTAGTAGCCATCCCCGAGGTCGGTCAGCTCGAAGGTCTCGGGCGTGCCGCCGCCCGGCGGCGTGATCAACGCATCCACCCGGTCAATGGTCCCCGTCGTGGTCACGTCGTCCACCCACAGCGTCGCCGACGTCACCCCTTCCCCGAGGATTTGTGCGCCCACGATCGAGCCGATCAGCGGATCGTCGCCGGCCAGCAGGATGCCCGACCCGATCCAGTAGCGATGGGACAGCGCCCCATCTTGCTTGGTGTGATACACGCCGTCGCCGGTGTCGTCCAACTCCGCCGATTGGCCCTCCCCTGCGTTTAGCATGGCCTGGGCCGCATG
>Ga0114930_10003674_pt1 | contig 13312 bp, 15 predicted proteins | sample AnhtaG_FD_87300 | JGI IMG/M metagenome (GOLD analysis project Ga0114930, IMG submission 87300) | Deep subsurface microbial communities from Anholt, Denmark to uncover new lineages of life (NeLLi) - Anholt_01485 metaG | ecosystem: Environmental > Aquatic > Marine > Oceanic > Sediment | place... | reverse complement strand
GAAAAGGAGGTGGTAACTGTGTAATACTCAACTCATTAGTGCACCCAGGGTGGTCAATTAACTTGAGAAAAAGGGTGGAACATTAACTTGATAATGGGTGGTAAATTAACCTGAGAAACGACAGGGCTAGCACAACAGGACAAAGATGTAGTTATCCATCGGACTTGATTAAACGCTATAAGGCAGAAAGAAGCTCACACCTCCCGAAGCAAAGTTTGAGAATTAACCAGCACAGCTGGCATTGCGCAATCGGGCGTAATGTCTTGTGTAAAGTAGTACCTAATTTGACGTTAAATGAAGGGAATACAATTACCCAATTAGTGAATGAGAACGACTGTTTCTGGACAATTAGAGTAGTTTGCGCAAGCTCGGTTAGGATAATGTTATCACCAATGGCGGGCCACTCTGGACAGTTCCCGAACTTTCATTCGAGAAGAAACAGCTAATTCCAGTCTTACAGCAGTTGCTTATATCCCATCCAGGACCCGCAACATAATTCTATTGCTTCTCTCATTATTCGTCAAGCAATATCGACTCTAGGCTTGCCAACTTGACGGCTTGTTACGTTTAGGCTTGTTACAGATATTGACAAATTGAGCGGGGGAGGGTTGCATTGCTAAATCTGTTGAAATGGGAAATCCCAAATTATGGGTGTGATAGGATAATGACTAGTAAATACGTGAGGTATTAAAGGGGGTATGTAACTATAATCTAGGAAACGGGGAATAAGCGAATGGATCCTATTTTCATGGCTGCTGTGGTCATATTGGTGGGGGTCTGGATATTCTTGGTATGGATGGTTTGGAAAAAGAAAACTGATATATTCCATGACCAGATGGAACCAAAGTTAGCCGAAAGGCGTTTGAAAATGCTGAAAACATCCCTGCTGGTAGCCGGAATAGCGTTCGCGATGTTTTGGATTAGTATCCTTGTGCAAGTTGTAGTACTAGTTGGAATATTCGGTCAGCCCGAAGAAGAAGGGCCTGTCGTTTTCTACATCGCGTTCTTTTCTTTTCTGCTGTTTGTTATAGGAACTATTGGCGGCTTGGGTATATTTCTCAAAGGACGACGAGAAATAAGCTAAAGGAATACCGAAATAAGTACAATTTGACGTAATACAATTACCCAAATTGAACTCAAGGGAAAGAGCGCAATGGGGTAACTGCAAGCTAATTTAAGGTAATAATGTTACCTTAGTTGGCTGGGGAAGAAGGATTCGAACCTTCCTTTACGGATCCAGAGTCCGCTGTCCTACCGCTAGACGATTCCCCAGTACACCAGAATTATAGCATCTGGCTGTGCCTAGAGCAATATTGTCTTCGGAACACCATTCTGGTGGCATACTCCAAGCTATACTTCTTCAGCTAGTGTTTACGTTTGATGAAGCAGCTGCATTTATACAGTTAGCCTCCGCCTCATGGTGATAAGCGATAAAGAGAAAAACAGGGCAGTTAAAGTAATAATAAGAGCTAGCGCCCCAAGAAGGTAAGGATGAAATTCTCCATTAATTAGCGCTCGGGTAAGATGAACCACCGGTGTGAGCGGTGCTATCCAGCTTAGAGTCTGCACTATCTGAGGGAAAGAGGACAGGGGAAAGAACACCCCGCTGAAGAAGAACATTGGTGTGATAAACAGGGTGAAAAAGTAATTAAAGCTGTAAATAGCTGGGACAATAGACGTAAAAAGTATGGCGATGGCGGCAAACATTATGCCTTCCAAGAAGGAGACTGCAGGGATGAGTACTGCCCATGGAGAATGCACCAGTTGGAAAGCTGCTGCAATGACTAGGATAATGGTGCCAGTCATAAGGGAGCGGGTCGCTCCCCAGAAGATTTCGCCGGCAGTGACGTCCTCAACATTCAGTGGAGTAGCGATGATGGCATCATAGGTCTTTTGATACTCCATACGCACGAAGCTGCCGTAGGTACATTCAAAGCTGGCACTGAACATAGCGTAACTAGCTATGATGCCGGGTGCAATAAATTCAATATATTTCTGACCATCAACCAAACCTATATAGGCACCGAGTCCCACGCCCATAGCTAGTAGAATAATAATAGGTTCAGCAATAAAACCAGGTGCCTCCGAATGCCATAATCTGAAGAAGACATCTCGATTACGCTGCCATACTCTAATAAAACGCCAGGAGAACGGTCTCATTCCAATAAAGACCTCCCGGTAAGCCGGAAAAAGACATCCTCTAGCGTGGCTGACCTTCGTCTTAATCTTGAGGTAAAATCCATTAGCCCTGCGAGCGAATCATCAGACTCAATATGGAAGACATAAATCTTATCCACCGCATCCTCAAAGTCAAGTCCACGACTTTCCAATTCCTTGATAATCGTATCCCTGTCCTCTGGGTTTACCTCAATCTCCCACACCTCGTTGCCTACATATCGGGAAATAAGCTCCTGAGGAGAATCAAGGCTCAGGATTTTACCATGATGCATTATCGCTACTCGGTCACAGAGAGTGGTTGCCTCCTCCATATTCTGGGTACACAGAAGCTGGGTAACGCCCTGGGACTTTAGCTCAGTCAGCTTGTGCCAAACTAAATATTTGGCTTGAGGGTCAAGACCTATTGTCGGCTCATCAAGAACCAAAATTTTGGGTAGGTTAATCAATCCCCTGGCTAGCAGTAGGCGCCGTTTCATGCCACCGGAGAGTTCTCTAATATGGCCATTACGCTTGTTTTCCAGCTCAAACAGGTGTAGGACTTCCATGCTGCGCCGATATGCCTCATCTTTAGGTATGTTGAAATATCGGGCAAAGGTCATCAAGTTCTGAAGCACTGTCAAGTCCTCATCGAGATTATCTACCTGTGGGACTACTCCTAGAACAGCCTTCACTTGCCGAGAATGAGTTTGTAAGTCATTGCCTAGCACCCATATATCACCTTTGGACGGGGGGGAGACGGCGGTTATCATTCTAATAAGAGAGGTCTTGCCTGCCCCGTTAGGCCCCAGTAACCCGAAGCACTCACCTTCTTCCACCTCTAAATCTATGCCATCTACCGCTAGTAGGTCTTTAAATTTTTTGGTCAAGTTTTTAGTCTTAATAATAGGCATTGAAAACCTAGCTTGGTTAGCATTAACCCCCAATCAATCATACCAATTTCAAAGCGTATCGACAATTCAGCACCAAAAAAGGGAATGGCTGGTGAATATTTAGCAGTTCTATCCACTGCGCACTTTACACTGCGTTAGTACATTTTCGGCCGCTAATCATTCTGATGTCCAATTGGGAAAGATTAAGGTTAGTGTAATAGCGGAAAAGGCATAACCAGAGGCTACAATGTGGGGTTTTCTCAATGAATAAGAGTTCTATTTTGAGACTAGCCTCTTGCCCAGTTCAAATGCGTCCGATAGTGCTGTTGGGTGCTCCTTAATCTCCCCCTTCTTATCCACGCCCCGAACCAGAACCTCGTCAACATACTTGACACCAATAGTTTGGAAGAAATATTTGACTGTCAATATTGATCCGTCAAACAATTGCTTACCTCTGGTAGCTCCAACAGCGATAAAAGCACCCTTTCTTGTTGAATCAGAAAGGCTCTGCTTGAGGATATACTTTCTGGCCCATAGTGCTTGGCAGCGGTCGATGAGCGCCTTCAGTTGGCCGGTGAGTCCATAAAAAAATATTGGTGAGGCAATTATTATGGTGTCAGCGGTGAGTAGCTTGGGATATATGTCATCCATATCGTCTCTGATAACGCAATCGCCGTCCCTCAGGCAGCCATAGTATTCTCGACAGGGGGCTATCTTGAGCTTATCTACTATGATTTTCTCAACCTCTGCTCCCAGGCTCTTTGTCCCCTTCAAAGCCTCATCCAGCAATAGATCAGTATTGCCTTTTATTCTCGGACTTCCCATAATTCCCAGGACTCTCATTTCATACCTCCGATAAAGGAGCTGCCGCGCATCAATATCCAGTTGGTATGTGTTTCTCAGCATTCTATATAACCACCAGCCCCTTGTCAATCATATACCTCAGTTGCCCGAGATTGCACCGGTTATCAGCAGCGAATTGTCATGGGATTCTATTTTGGCAAGGGGTAGATAAGGGGCTAAAATAGGTGCAGTTTACAATCAAAATGACAGGAGCGCAATGCCAGAACGAGGCGGGTACGTCACCCAATGAAGAAGTCGGGGCTTGCCCCTAAGTTCTAACAGGGAAGAAGTAAGAGCGAACGATGAAAACAAGAAAGAAAATAACCCCCAACACAAGCTAGATCAAACGAAATGGACTTTCGTTCAAAGGGGTGAAAAGAAGAGCATTTGTGTGACAGAAGACCGTGACCAGTCGCTCACTATTGAATACCGCTAGCTTGCCATCTGCCCCTATATTCACCTCGACCACTCCACCAAATTCTCTGGCGAACGCATTTTCAAGGACGATTATATCACATGCCTTTGCCACCTCAATCTGATCTCGCCAGAGATTTAGGCGCACCGAACCAATATCATCCTCAAGCATGGCCATGGCAAGATTTGCTGGACCGAACCTTGTACCTATCTCCCTTGGCTCGCTTACTTCCTTGAGAGTTGCCAGTTATGCCCAAGGGAAGTGTGTAGTGGGAGAAGAGCACCATATGACCCTGATTTAGTCAAAAAATACAAAGAAAAGATAATAAGCTAAAATTATTATATCTATTCCTGCCACTGGGTTTGTTATAATTCTTGGTATAAACTGGCTCACCTATGAATAATAGGGATTCTTCCCAAGCAACTTCAAAAGTCTCGTCAGTATCCCACAGGCCATGGGAAAAGGGGAAAAACCGAAGTATAATCTTCTGCAGTTGATATGACTTGTTGCCCTATAGTAGTCACGCTGGCGGCGCCAGTTGGGCATTTCTTTTCCCTCAGATATTTTCTCATCTAAGATTTAACCATGTTGGGTAGAGGTTTAGCCTTGTTTAATACCCCCTACCCAAGTCTCACCAGTTTGTGGTTCAATAAATATAATTCTCTCACCTATTACAGTGGAGCAAATCATGTGTGCCTTAGTTTTCTTTTTATTAAACTCAACCTGCGTTGACATCTGGTATCCATCTAGCAATGCTCTCTTTTGCATGTCTAGAGCATAATCAACACATGTCCAGCCGCATATTACTCTACGATGAGGGAATTGGCTCTTATACCATCCTTCTAATTGTTCCTCAGACTCAAACTCGTTTAACTCAAAACTAGAAACTTCTCTGGTAACTTCAACAGGGACTTCAACTTCCTTCTCCACTTCAACAACTTCTACCCGGTCCATATATTCAGGGATAGTATAAGGAATATACTGTACCTGTGGCTCAGCCGTATTCTGCCCATGCACAACCCCAAAGCAAAAACCAGTTACCACTAACGCTACCGACAACAGGGCGATGCAAATAGTGTTATTGCGCTTCTCTGAGTCTATTAGAGTTCTCATAGACTCCCCTGAACCTGCTCCTGCTTATCAATGTTGTCTACCATTTCTTTGGGAATAGTCTACACAAATCATATCGTCGAGTTGTTCCTTCACGGTTACATAGACATACTTGTTAACAGTGGCAATTAGAACGGCGCCACCGCGGTTCAAGAAAAAATTATCAAAATCAGTACCGCCTCTCAAAAAGCTCAATCGTAGCAGTGTCTCGACCGCAATCATCCTTCTCTCGTCAAGGGCGTGTTACCAATTCAGTTATGTCGTAAGAGTCTTTGTTCTTATCTCTGTTGGTGGCCGTCTCTTTGGTTATGCTTCTCTCAAGTTCGGACCTTTCAAAGTAGCCGATGCAGTCATCGTCAAATTGAACCGCATACAGCGTCCTAGTTTGAGCAAATCGGTTCACCACCCGGCCTCTCTGGCCAAACCGGGCGTTAGGAGCCTGTACCACCACTAGTGTGTTAATGGCTAAATCAAATTGCATCCTTGCTCCTTTGCTCATCTAATATCGTCAATGGCCTTTGTCTTAGGCCCTGTTGCCTCTTTGGCACTATTGTGTCCTAACCAAGAAGGGTTTTACCTCATACAGCACTTAACATTGTAACCTATATTTTGACACTTGTCAATAATACGTTTCTCAAATTGCCATTAGGCAGATAGACTTTCCTTACCTTTGGACGGCTCCCCTTAAAGGTCATGTGGCTTCTTCCATTTCTCCATGAGCTATCTAAAGGGGCTGATTGAGGTGTTCTTTGGCAATAGGGGTCAACATGAGAGGCACAGCGTTTTCGTTATCCCCTCACAGTGTAAGGAGTAGGCATCAATCTATGCTATAATAGTTGATATGCAGAATCTCGGGGTTGGAGGTGAAGATATGACAACCGGCATGTCTGAAGAAGAAATCTACCGCCAGGCGAGGGAAATAGTTGAGGAAAAGAAGGGCTTTTATACCCACTTTGCTGTCTACATTGGAGTAAACATTTTACTGGTTATTATATGGGCGGCTACAGGAGCAGGGTTTCCGTGGTTTGTCTTTCCCTTGGGTGGCTGGGGGATTGGCGTCTTGTTTCACTTCTTGGGAGTTTTTGTCTTCTCACGACAAACCAACTGGGAGAGAAGAGAGATAGAAAAAGAAGTGGAGAGACTGAGGAAGAGCGGAAACTGATACAACCTTTCATCACTGACGGGTGGCAATACAACCTAATTACGACATTGGAGAGGGAGGGGATGTTGCCAAGCAGGTTAGCTCCTATAACTCCAGTTCCAGCCCGGCTCCGCAGGTTACATGTTGCTCAGGGAATAGCCTACTTATTTCTGACTTATATTGTGTGCAGTGGCAGAGGCATATTAAAGATAATCCCTTCAACCTGTCATAACTATGAAACCCGTGGAGACTACCTAGTCTCTCAACAATTGACTCCTTGATGAGCTATATTTATCCGTGATACAATTATTGCGGTTAAGGCTGCTTCTCCAAGGGGATAGATGAGACAAGAATCAGAATGGGAACCTAAGCTACTCGGCTTGCTGTGTAAGTGGTGCAGCTATGCTGGTGCTGATTTAGCCGGGACCAGCCGTAAGAAATATCCTGCCAACATAAGGGCAATCAAGGTGCCGTGTTCCGGTAGGGTAGACCCTCTCTTCATTCTTAAGGCGCTGCGCTTGGGTTTTGATGGCGTGCTGGTTTCCGGCTGCCACCCCGGTGATTGCCACTACCAAACGGGAAACTACCGTGCCCGAAGGAGAATGGCCATCACCAAGAAGTTCTTGGAGTACATGGGTGTTGAGCCACCGCGGATTCAGGCTAGCTGGGTTTCAGCTTCAGAAGGCGGCAAATTCGCCGAGGTGGTCACTGAGGTTACCAAAGGACTGAAAGAGGTTGGTCCTAATCGATTATTTGCTGATGAAAGACATGGAACAGAAGCTACACAACGAGACTAAGGCCTTACTGGAGCAAGGTAGTGTAGACTATATTATTGGCTTCGAACCGGGGAGCCTAAAATTTACTACTACTCCACTAATAACCAAGGATAAGAATGAAGTTGACCGCCTGATAATTAACTCATTTATCGTGAATAATCTGGCAAATTTTCTTACCGAACTCAAGGGTCGGCTTGGTATCGTCGCCAAGGGCTGTGATAGCCGTTCCATTGTCAGCTTGATACAGGACAACAAGGTAGCCAGGGAAAATGTGGTTATCCTGGGCGTCCCCTGTGCGGGAATTATTGACCTAAGTAAGGTAGAAAGGTTAACTGGTAAAGACCGGGATGAGTTGGACGATATCAATCGGGAAGAGGATAAGGTAGTAATAACGGCTGACGGTAAGAGAAGTGAATTCCCCGTTACCGAAATCCTCTTCGATAACTGCCTCAGCTGCGAACTCTCCACCCCACAAGAATATGATATTCTGCTTGGTGAACCGACTTTACCAGTTGCCAATAGGCCAGTAAGTCAGGCAAAGATAGACCAGCTAAAAGGGATGCCCCCGGAACAGAGGTGGGATTTCTGGAAAAACGAGTTTAGCCGCTGTATCCGCTGCTATGCCTGCCGTAATGTCTGTCCAGCTTGCTTCTGCCAGCGTTGCTTTGTCGAGGAGACTGAACCTCAGTGGGTGATGCCAGTGCCGCGGTGGCAGGATAACCTCGTGTTTCAGGTAATCAGAAATATCCACGTCGCCGGCAGGTGTACTGACTGCGGTGAGTGTGAACGCGCCTGCCCGGTGAATATCCCCTTGAGGAGTCTAACTAAGGAAATGTACGACTTGGTAGATGAGCTGTTCCAGTTTAAGGCAGGAATGGATAAGGATGCACTGCCGTTAATGACCCACTATGAGCAGGAAGAGGCTGAAGATTTTATCAGGTAAAAATGGCTAATAAGAAGATAAACAAAAAAGATACGGGAAAACTCCTGAGCCAGTGGAGTAAGGAGTTTACGGTACTTGTGCCATCCAAGGAAGGTGACGTTACGAAGATGGCTAGATGGGATGGTATGGATACCGGCTTTATGGAGTGGTATCGTAATACGGTGATACCAGCTAAGGCTTGCCTTTTTCCACCGATGGAGGAGATGTTCTACTTCCAGAAAGACAGCGAGGGCTACCGGCTGGAACTTCCTGCCTCTAATGGGCAGAAGCAAATGATTTTTGGTATTCGCCCCTGCGATGCCAATGCCCTGGCTATACTGGACGAGGTCTTTGCAGATGCCTATGAAGACCCGTATTACCTTTCCCGAAGAAAGAATACGTTGCTGGTTGGATTGGGGTGCACCAGGCCCTATGATAGTTGCTTCTGCACTTCGCTGGGCAGCGGCCCCGCTTTCTCAGCTAATGTTGACATAATGTTTGCTAATATTGGTGATGAGTTTTTAATTGAAGCGGTTACTGAGGCAGGAAAGGAGCTAATCGCTAGGGCTCACGGGCTAGGAGAGGCAACCGAGGCTGATGGAGCCAGAGCTAAGGAAGCAAAAGAGGCATCCTATCAGAAGGTAACCCGGAAGGTAGATACGGCGGACATTGGGGATAAGCTACTCGCTTGCTTTGAGAATGAAGACTACTGGGAGAAGGTAGCGGCTAAGTGCATCAGCTGCGGGATTTGTACTCTTCTTTGTCCTACCTGTTACTGCTTTGATATTAGCGATGAACTGATTAAAAAGCAGGGGACTAGATTTAGAAGCTGGGATAGCTGTGGCTTTGCCGTCTATACCAAGATGCCGATGGAAAACCCGAGGGAGGAGAAGTGGCGTCGGGTGAGGCAAAAGGTATGCCATAAATATGAATTCTATCCGATGAACTTTAACCTTATTGCCTGCACCGGTTGTGGGCGGTGCATTCGTCTTTGCCCGGTGAACTGGGATATTACCCAGACGCTAAATAGTCTGCCGTCTAAGACATAATCTGGAGAACTGGTAATGACAGATATTAGCTACCGAACAAAATTTCTGGCGCAGGGTAATGTTTACCTGCCGCACATCGTGGCCATCGAGAAGATAATTGAGGAGACCCCGGGTGTTAGAACTCTCCATTTCAATTTCAAGGATGAGAAGCTGCGGGAGGAGTTTACCTTTGAGCCGGGGCAATTTGGTGAGTACTCAGTCTTTGGTGTCGGTGAAGCCCCGTTCTGTATTTCATCCAGCCCCACCAGGCATGACCACTTAGAGTTTGCTCTACAGGGGGTAGGCAGGGTAACCAATGCTCTGCACCGGCTGGGCGTTGGCGCTGAAATAGGTTTTAGAGGACCCTACGGCAATAGTTTTCCGCTTGATTTACTTGAAGGTAAGAACCTGGTCTTTGTTGGTGGTGGTATCGGTCTGGCGCCACTGAGGTCGCTCATCTGGAATGTCATTGACAACCGGGATAAATACCAGAGCATAGATATTATCTACGGCGCTCGTAGCCCGGCAGACCTGTGCTTCCGCTATGACCTGGGTAGCTGGGACAAAGAGAAAACCATAAATATGGTAACCACGGTTGACCGGGGTGATGAAAGCTGGACAGGACAGGTGGGCGTGGTTCCTAAAATACTGGAGGAGGCAGCTCCCTCAGCTCAAAATGCCATAGCCATTGTTTGCGGCCCGCCGATTATGATACGGTTTACCTTTCCCGCGCTGGCCAAACTGGGCTTTACTCCGGAGCAAATGATAACCACGTTGGAAAAGAGGATGAAGTGCGGTATCGGTAAGTGCGGACGATGTAATATCGGTAATCTCTATGTCTGCCGCGATGGGCCGGTATTCACCTATGCCCAGATAAAGAATTTTATCTCTAGTGAGTATTAGGGAAATCCAAGCTTTTCTCGTTATCCGCCTTGTCATCGGCGTACCGACGGGTGAAGGGTAGAAGACTACTTGCCAGTACGTTTACGTTTCCAGCCTTTGTGAAGTGAGAGGTTCTAGGCCATCGTTTCAATAGATTGCCACTGCCATCCCTCCCCTTTCTGGACGACGTGGCCTAGACCTGGGAACGGGAAGTGAAAGGCAAGAACCAGAGCCTTCTCAGCTGCAGCCCGGTTCAGAAGCCGCCGCCTAGTGGCCACGACTTGCCCGGGAGCAAAATCGACTATTGCATACCATTCCGGCTGCTCCACATGGATTGGGTGTAGCACCGTATCAGAAAGGCACAGCAGTTGCTCGCCTCCTGAGGAAATGGACAGCGCCATGTGTCCCGTTGTGTGGCCAGGTGCTGCGATGGCGTGTATACCAGACACGATTTCCGTCTCCTCATCAATGAGAACGAGTTGGCCTTGAATCGGTGGGAGGTTCTTGTGTGCGAAGCCAAGGAGAACTTCTTTGCTGTGTTCATCAAGTTTCAGTTCCGCTTCTTCTGAGGTCCAAAAATTCCACTCGTCTTTCCACATGACGTAGCGGGCGTTAGGGAAAACTGGCTTGCCCTCGGCATTCGTGTTCCCACCAATGTGGTCTGGATGTCCGTGCGTGAAAATGACCGTGTCAATGTCCTCAGGCACAACCCCCTCGGCCTGCAGGTTCTGAAGGAGTCTTCCCGTGCTTGGGCTAAGAGCATCCGCGCCTGTATCCACCAGCACCCGATGCTCACCTGTATTGACTACCAAACAGATGTACGGACTTCTCCACTCTACCCATTGTTTCGGGTGTAGGTCGTGTTCGCCAAGCACCTGCTCAAGGCGTTCTTTTGGGGCGTTGGCAAAAAGAAAGGCAGCAGGGGGTGGAAAAATCGGGGGCGCGTATGTGAACGTGCCATCGCTGACGGCCATGCATTCGAAAGTGCCTACCTGGAAATGGTAAATTTCAGTATTCATAGTCGCTCCATTTTTCTGTGTAGAAACCCTAGACCAGCGCCCCCTCCATCTGAGCCACAATCTGCTCGTTGGTATAGTGTTTCAGATTTATGGCATCGCTGGGGCAGCCACCGACACAGGCACCACACCCCTTGCACAGAGCTTCATTAACCCGGCACACCTTTTTCTCCTCATCAAAGTCAATAGCACTATAGGGGCAAACCAGTTTACAAACCTGACAGCCGGTGCAGATTCTCTCGTCTATAATGGCGGTAGCGGCTTCAATCTCTACTTTGCCTTTACTAATCATGGCCAGAACCTCGGCGGCAGCGGCTGAAGCCTGAGCCACGGTATCCGGTATATCCTTGGGCCCTTGACAGCAGCCAGCGACAAATATACCGTCGGTCATGGTGGCTACCGGGTCGAGTTTGGGATGTTTCTCTAAGAAGAAGCCGTCAGCGCTGCGACTGATATTAAACAGGCGGGCTGTCTTCTCCGCATCCGGTTGCGGCTCCAGGGCACAACTAAGGATGACCATATCCACGGGCAAGCGACGCTGAAGTCCGGCTAAGGTGTCCTCAAATTGAACGACGAGCTTACCTTTCTCCTCAGGAGTTTCAGCAATATTAGTTACCTCTGCCGGACGACCCCGGATAAAGGTTGTCCCTTCACTAAGAATCCGGTTATAAAACTCCTCGTAGCCTTTACCGAAGCTTCTGATATCAATGTAGAACTCATAAACCTCAGCGTCGGTATGTTCTTTTATCAGGTGAGCGAACTTCATCGAGTGCATACAGCACACCCGGGAGCAATACTCATGATACTTTTCGTCACGGCTGCCGACACAGTGGATGATGGCAATATTCTCTGGGTGTGAGCCATCCTTGAGCACGATTTCACCGTCAGTTGGTCCCGCCGAATTAACCAGCCTCTCAAACTCAAGGCTGGTGATAACGTTGTCCAATCGCCCATAGCCATACTGATAGATGGGGGTGGGGTCAAACACGTCAAAACCAGTAGCGACAATTATAGAACCCACCTCCACTTCCATTATCTCATCTTGCTGCTCAAAATCAATCGCCTTGGCTTCGCAGAACTTCTCACAGGCACGGCATTTACCCTTTAGAAAGTAGATGCAATGCTCACGGTCAATAACTGGAACGTTGGGCACAGCCTGCGGGAACGGAGTATAAATAGCCTTTCTTTTTCCCAGACCAGCCTCAAACTCGCTGTCTACCTTCCACGGGCACTTCTCTACGCAGGTGCCACAGCCGGTGCACTTATCGGCATCAACATATTTCGCCTTCTGCCTGATTTTGACTTTAAAATTGCCGATATAACCGGAGACCTCTTCGACCTCGCTGTAAGTCAGTAGCTCAATATAAGGATGAGAGCCAACCAGTGTCATCTTCGGCGTGAGAATACAGGCTGAGCAATCCAGTGTGGGGAATGTCTTATCTAGTTGCGCCATATGCCCCCCAATACTGGGGCTTTTCTCCACCAGATAGACCGTATGCCTAGAATCAGCAATTTTAAGCGCTGCCTGGATACCGGCAATACCCCCGCCGACTACGATGGTATTGGGATTGATAGTAACCTCCCTGGTCTCCAGCGGTTCATGATAGTAAACCCGTCTTACTGCGGCACTGACCAATGCCTTAGCTTTCTCGGTAGCCTCATCTTTATCCTCAGTTACCCAGGAACAGTGCTCGCGGATATTTGCCATCTCAAATAGATAGGGGTTTATCCCCGCCTCCTGGCAGGCACGACGGAATGTCGGTTCGTGCATTGTCGGTGAGCAGGCGGCAACCACCACTCGGTTAAGCCCCAGCCCCTTAATATCCTTCTTAATGAGCTCTTGTCCTGGGTCAGAACACATGAACTTGTAATCACGAGCGGTGACTACCCCGTCCAAACCCTGGGCAAACCGGACGATTTCTTCTACATCTACAGTGCCGGCGATATTGCTCCCGCAATGACAGATATAAACACCGATTCTAGGTTCCACTTTTAACCTCTTGCCTTAATATGTATTCTAGCACTACGCTAGGTGAAACTATGTTGGTATTCAATCCTAGAGATGTCGAGTCGATGCCCAGTGCAAGACCAATCAGTTGCGTGATGAACAAAACCGGCAAGTTATAATTAGT
>Ga0114930_10003673_pt1 | contig 13312 bp, 8 predicted proteins | sample AnhtaG_FD_87300 | JGI IMG/M metagenome (GOLD analysis project Ga0114930, IMG submission 87300) | Deep subsurface microbial communities from Anholt, Denmark to uncover new lineages of life (NeLLi) - Anholt_01485 metaG | ecosystem: Environmental > Aquatic > Marine > Oceanic > Sediment | place... | reverse complement strand
TCGCGCCGAGACGTGGGCCGGCCACATCACCCGTCTCGTCTTCACCCCGACAGACGCGCCCGCCCAGGTGGCTATAAGAGCCGTTGAATTGGCTTGGGCGCCGCCCGACGCGCCCGCTCGGGTGACTATCGACAATTGCACGCATGAAGCCCTGTTGGGAACGCAGGGGCCGTGGCAGGTGAGCGTCCCGCATGGCGCGGTGTTCCAGGTGAACCTCGGCATGCTCGAGAGGTCGTGGCGGGCCTGCGGGACCGATGGCGTCCGATTCAAAGCCACGCTCGACGGACCGACGTGCCAAGACTTCGTGCTCGTCGACAAGACACTCACCCCCTGCGAAGTGCCCGAGCATCGAGGCTGGGTATCAGCGCAGGCGGACCTGAGCGAGTTCGCGGGTCAGGAAGCTCGGATCACGCTGGCCGTGGACAACCGGAGCACTGTGGCCGGCGACTACGCCTGCTGGGGCAACCCGATGATCCTAAGTCGGGTCGAGGCCGACACGGCGATTCCCGTGATCTTGATCTCGTGCGACGCGCTCCGTGCGGACCACGTGCATTGCTACGGCTACGCGCGCGAGACCACGCCTCACTTGGACGCGTTCGCCCAGGAATCGGTCGTGTTCGACAACGCGATTGCCGAGGTCACGTGGACCTTGCCGTCCCACATGTGCATGCTGACGGGCCTGTACCGCAAGAACCACCGGGTCACGGCGCAGTCGAACCTGGCGGAAGAGACCGTGACGCTGGCGGAGGTCCTGGCGCGTGGCGGCTACGTCGCGGCGGGCTTCACGGGCCATAGCTGGTGGTTGCTTCCGTGGCGGGGCTTCGCGCATGGCTTCGACAGCTACGACACCCCGGCGTCGTTCCGCAACGCCGAGGCCACGACGCTGCTCGTGGAGGACTGGCTTCGAAGGCGCGGCACGGACCGTTTTTTCCTTTTCTTTCACAACTACGATATCCACAGCAAGATTGACGGCAAAGGGTATACGCACATCTATGACACGGGGGACCCACGTTCTCGGATTTTCTCGGAGACGATCCCTTGTGCGCCGAGCTACGAACGGCAAGGCATGGACACACCGACCTTCACGGAGTTCTTGAAAGCACACAATCAGGGAAAACTGACCGTTACGGAGAAGGAACGCGAACACCTCGTTGCGTGCTACGACGACTGCATCCGGTACGTGGACGCAGCCATCCACGGTTTCTTCCAAGCCCTGAAGGAACTCGGCGTGTACGACCGGGCGCTTATCATCGTGACGTCGGACCACGGCGAGGAGTTCGCGGAACACGGTCTCTATGTGCACTGCCAGGTCTATGAAGAATGCTGCCACATTCCCCTCATCGTGAAGTTCCCGCATGGCCGTTTTGCGGGGCGCCGGGTGAGCGGCCTGGTGCAACTGGCCGACCTACGCCCGACCATCCTGGACATCGTGGGCCTCTCCGACGACGGCCAGGCGGACGGCCAAAGCGTCGTGACGCTCCTGGAGTCGAAATCGGCGCCTCGCGCGGTCGCGTACACGCAAAACGGCCTCTGCCAAGCGGTCCGCACACGTGACACGAAACTCGTGCGGAACTTGGAAAGGGAGGGGCTCCACGAGCTCTACGATCTCGAGGAGGACCCGGCGGAATCCGTCAATCGAGTGGGGGACGCCCCCGCGGGCCTGGCAGGCCTCAAAGAACAGCTCGAGGGGTTCTTTGATATGACGGCGGATGCGTGGCACCTCACTTTCATCAACGACGGCACTCCCTGGCGGGGCGAGGTGAGGCTGACAACGACCGATCGGTTTCTAACGGTTGGCGTTATGCGGGCCTATCGACTGCAACGCGAGGGCCTCCGAATAAGCGATCACGAGGTGGAAGCTCAGATTGAACTGGGCCCTTCGCGAAAGGGAGAGGAACTCGTTGTTGGGACGGCTTCGCCCGGTCAGCAGATAGCGCTTTCGGTGACGAGCGATTCGGCGTTCGCCGTGCACGGCCTGGCTGAGGAAACGGAAACGACAAGGGCTTTTGTGACGGTCCTCGACCCCGCCGATACCCGGTATCCGAGGTCGCCGTGCCCTGTGCCGCCGAGGACCCCCGTGCCGACGCTGTCGCTATGGTGCGGAGAACGCCGCTCGAGCGGCACCCCAGCAAAGCAACTCCCCGAGGAAGGCCTTCAGGAACTGAAGGCGTTAGGGTACTTCTAGTACTACAACGCTAGCAGTTTGTCGGACTTTGAGGTTTTCAAGAATGACGACCTTCGAGAATGCCCTGTAAGCGACAAACGCACCTGTGGGAATGGTTCTGACCCCCGAAAAGTGCCCCAAACACCCCAAAATGGCCGAAGTCCGACAAACTGCTAGCTGCCGAAGCCAAGGATGAGGTCACGGGCAGCCATATCAGGCGCGTCCAGCACTACTCGCAAGCCATCGCGCTGCACCTCGGCCTGTCCGAAGCAGAGGCCGAAGTGATCGGGTACTCGAGCATGATGCACGATGTGGGCAAGATCCAGATCCCGGATGCTGTCCTCAAGAAACCCGGGCCGCTCTCAAACGAAGAGTGGGACATCATGGTTCAGCATCCCATCAACGGGGTGGCCATTCTGCGCGACAGACCGTTCTATGCCATGGCCAGGGACATTGCCGGCAACCACCACGAGAATTGGGACGGGACCGGATATCCGGCCGGCAAGAAACGCGATGAGATCCCGCTGGCTGCGCGCATCGTCAAGGTGGCGGACATCTCGACGCGCTGACAACAGACCGTCCCTACAAGGCAGCCTGGAGCGAGGAAGAGGCGGCAAAGGGGCTGCTCGAGCAGAGAGGCAAGACCCTGGACCCCCAGGTTGTGGACGCCTTTCACCATCTCTACCGGCAAAGTACGGTCGCACATATTCGAAAGCAATTCCCTTCGCCTGGGGGAGCTGAACGGCGTCGGCCCTTGTCCTCGCCCGCCGGAAACCGGTATGGTATGCCGCCATGGGAAGGAAGACCGTTCGTTTCAAGTGCGTGCACTGCGGGCATTGCTGCCGGGACGTCGTGGCCCTGCCGACACCGTGGGACGTTGTGCGGATCGTCCGGGAGACCGGGGCCGACCCCTCTGAATTCCTCGAGTTCCTGAGTCCGGACGAGGTGCTGGAGGTGGAGGACTCGGACGCCACGTGGCTGAAGTGCGGCGGCACGCGCTACCTCATGGCCTTGCGCCGCAGCAAGAAGGGATGCCATTTCCTGAGCAAGAAGAACCGCCACTGTACCGTCTACCACGCCCGGCCCATCCTGTGCCGCCTCTACCCGTTCAAGCTACAGGAGACCCGCGACGGCAAGTTCAAGGGCTTCACCCTCCATAAGGACGTCGAGTGCCCCCGGAAACGCGACGGGGTCGTCGAAACCAGGCCGCTGTACGACCTGTACCTCGAGGACGACCGACACCAGGAGGACTACGCCCGTCTTGTGAGGTCCTTCAACAGGCAGAAGAACAAGAAGAAGAAGCCCCGGCACTTCATCAAGCTGTTCTATGAGCGCCGCTGAGCCGGGCGAACCGCCGAGCACCGGTCAAGTATTCCGCTGCGGGCTCTGAACGCGAGCGCGCCGTGGTACAATGGGCCGAACGGGGAGGACGTTATCCTGTTGTCCCATCCGACCGGAAAGGAGACGCGCGTCATGCGCAGAAACGGCTTCACCCTCATCGAGCTTCTTGTCGTCATCGCCATCATCGGCATCCTGGCAGCCATCCTGCTCCCAGCGCTGGCCCGGGCGCGCGAGGCCGCACGCCGCGCGAGCTGCCAGAATAACCTCAAGCAATGGGGCCTCGTGCTGAAAATGTATGCGAACGAGGCGCCCGGTGAGAGATTCCCGCCGGCCCAACACCAACCCCCCGGCTGGCTGGGCTTCCTGTGCACGCCCTTCGTCACGGGGGTGTTCCCTGAGTACGTGAGCGAACCCGGCATCTATGTCTGCCCCTCGAACCCGACCCACAGCATCGACGACATGTACCTCAAACCCTCGGACGGCGATGACGCGGGCCTGACCGTGCTCATCGACCGGCGGCCCGAATTCAACCACTGGTGGCGGGCCTGCTGGTCGTACACGTACTGGGGCTTCGTGTACGACCTGTGCGACCACGTGCCCGAGAACATGGAGCCGGCCGACCCCTATGTGGCGATGGTGTCCCTGATACGGACCGATATCGAGATCCCGCCAGGCGAGGAGGTGCCGGGCCAGTTCATCCGCCAGTGGCTCAAGATCCTCCTCAATCCCGAGTTCCTCGAACGCAGCCAAGAGGGCCATCGCGAGGACCCGGCCTACTTGTCCTACGGGCCCCTGCCCATGCTCGAGAACGACACCACGGGCAACCCGGGCGATCCCTTCTCCCTCGCCGGCTGGGGCAACGCACGTGGCAACACCGTCTACCGCCTGCGCGAGGGCATCGAGCGCTTCCTGATCAGCGACATCAACAACCCCGCCGCCTCGGCCGCGGCACAGAGCGACGTCTTCGTCATGTACGACTGGCTGTCCGCCAAGGTCTCAGACTTCAACCACGCCCCCGGCGGGTGCAACGTGCTGTTTATGGACGGGCACGTCGAGTTCATCAGATACCCCAGCACCCAGGCGCCGGTCATCAAGCCCCTCGCGATCGCCATGCCCATCCTCACGCAGCCGCAATAGGGCGGCAGAACCGCATACTTTACACCCGCCGTGTCATTGCGAGCGAAGCGAAGCAATCCCCTTGAGTTGCGGGGATTGCTTCGCTTCGCTCGCAATGACACGGAAGGTGTGAGGTGTGCGGGCTACTACAGCAGGCTGACAGCCTGCGCTACGTGCGGCGGGCGTTTGGCGGGAGCAGGCTGACAGCCTGCGCTACGTGCGGCGGGCGTTTGGCGGGAGCAGGCTGACAGCCTGCGCTACGGATATGGGCTTGGGGGCCTCTTGCCCAGCGCGGCTGCTAAAACGCCTTCCCTTGTTCGTGCTCCTCGGCGAGTCTCTCGATGAGGTCGTCGTCGAGCTTGGGGAACAGGACCGTGGGCTTCCGGAGCGGGCTGCCTGCCGAAAGGGGTTCCTTGGCGGCGTTCCAGGCGTCGTCGCCGCCTTCGGGACCCCCGGCCGGCAGGGCGACGCCGATCATGCCGGCCAGCGTGTCCGCGCCGGAGGGCAGGAACGGGGCCATCGTGGTGCACAGCGCGCGCACGACCTGGCAGCACACGTACAGGGTGGTTCCCGTCCGCTCCATGTCCGTCTTGCGGGTTGTCCAGGGGGCCTTGGCGTCGAAGTACTGGTTGGCGCGCCGGCCAATCTCGATGAAGCGCTCGATGGCCTGGCGGAACCGGAACAGCTCGAGCGCGTCGGCCACGGCGTCGATCTGTGCCCGCACGAACTCGAGCATGGCCGTGTCTTCGTCGTCGAACGGCCCCGGCTCGGGGACCTTGGCGTCGAAGTTCTTGACCGTCATGGTCAGGCAGCGGTGCACGAAGTTGCCGACCACGTCGCACAGCTCGCCGTTGTAGCGCCGCTGGAACTCGTCCCAGTCGAAGCTGGAGTCCTTGGTTTCGGGCGCGTTGGCACACAGGTAGTAGCGCACGGCGTCGGGGGCGACCTTGGACACCATCCAGCGGACGCTGATCATGTTGCCGCGGGACTTCGAGCCTTTCTCCGCCTGGCCGGTCTCGCGGTTGTGGATGTTGAGGTACTCGTTCGCCACCACGTTGTCGGCCATCACGTACCCGCCGTGGCCGATCAGCATGGCCGGGAAGATCACGGCGTGGAACGGCACGTTGTCCTTGCCGATGAAGTGGATGAGGCGCGACCCGTCGTCCTTCCACCACGGCTCCCAGGCGGCCGCGTCGCCGCGGTGGTCGATGCCCCATTGGCGGGTGTTGGTGATGTAGCCCAGGACGTTGTCGAACCACACGTAGAGCCGCTTCTGTGCCGCCTCCGGATCGTCCAACGGGATGGGCACGCCCCAGTCGGTGTCGCGGGTGATACAGCGGGCGCGCAGGTCGTTGACCCAGCCGTAGGCGATGCCGCGCACGTTGGCGCGCCACTCAGGATGCGAGTCCAGCCACGCCTTGAGGCTATCGGCGAAGTCCGGCAGGCGCAGGAACCAGTGGGCCGAGTTCCGCAGGATGGGCCTCGAACTGTCGCCGGGGATATTGGCTCGCGGGTCAATGAGCTCCTCCGCTGCGAACTGGGCGCCGCACTTCTCGCACTCATCGCCGCAGGCCTCGTCGTAGCCGCACTGCGGGCACGTGCCTTTGACGTAGCGGTCCGGCAGAAACCGGTCCGACTCCTCGGAGTACCACAGCCGCATCTCCTGTTTCTCGATGAAGCCGTCGTCGTACAGCTTCTTGAAGAAGCCCTGGACCGTGTCGTCGTGGAGCGCCCACGAGGTGCGGCCGTAGATGTCGTACGAGATGCCCAAGGCCGCGAAGGCCTCGTCGTTCGCGGCGTGGTATCGGTCGATGATCTCGTTGGGGGTGACGCCCTCTTTGAGCGCGGACAGGGTGATGGGGACGCCGTATTCGTCCGAGCCGCCGACAAACAAGACGGGTTCGCCGCGCAGCCGCTTGTAGCGCACGTAGACGTCGGGCGGCAGATACGCGCCCGCGATATGGCCGAGATGGATGTGGCCATTGGCGTAGGGCAACGCGCTGGTTACCAGCGTTCGCTCAAACGTCTTGTCGGAAGGCATAAGCTACCTCGATGGTTGGGGTCGGCGATGTGCCGCGTGCGTCTACCCGGTTGGCCCGATCATCTTCTTCGGGTCTACGAGTTCCTGGAACTCCTCTTCGGTGACCAGCCCGGACGCGACGGCTTCCTCGCGCAGCGTCGTGCCGTTCTGGTACGCGGCCTGGGCGATCTTCGCGGCGTTGTCGTATCCGATCTTCTTGTTCAGGGCCGTCACCAGCATCAGCGAGTTGTTGAGGTGCGCTTCGATGCGGGCCGCGTCGGGCTCGATGCCGGCCACGCAGTTCTCGGTGAACGACACGGTGGCGTCGGTCAGCAGGCGGATCGACTGGAGCACGTTGTGTATGATCACGGGCTTGAACGTATTCAGCTCGAAGTGCCCCGACGCGCCGGCCAAGGCCACGGTGGCGTCGTTGCCGATCACCTGCGCGGCGACCATCGTGAGCGCCTCGCACTGCGTCGGGTTGACCTTGCCGGGCATGATCGAGGACCCGGGCTCGTTGGCCGGCAACCGCAACTCGCCGAGCCCGCATCGCGGGCCGCTGGCGAGCCAGCGTAGGTCGTTGGCGATCTTCATCAGGCCGCAGGCCGCGGCCTTGAGCGCGCCCGAGGCCATCACCATCGCGTCGTGGGCGGCCAGGGCCTCGAACTTGTTCGGGGCGCTGCGGAACGGGAGGCCGCTGATCTCGCTGATCCGCTTGGCCGCGAGCCGCGCGTAGTCGGGATGGGTATTCAGCCCGGTGCCGACCGCGGTGCCGCCCAAGGCCAATTCGCTCAGCCGCGGCAGCGTGAGCACGATCCGCTCGAGGCCGTTGTTGACCTGCTGCGCGTATCCCGAGAACTCCTGGCCCAGGCTCAACGGCGTCGCGTCCATGAGGTGGGTCCGCCCGATCTTGACAATGCCGTCGTAGGCGTCGGCCTTGGCCGTCAAGACCTCGTACAGACCGGTCAGCGCCGGGATCAAACCGCGATGGATCCGCTCGACGGCCGCCACGCTCATGGCCGTCGGAAACACGTCGTTCGACGACTGCGACATGTTCACGTGGTCATTCGGGTGCACGGGGGCCTTCGAGCCCATCTCGCCGCCGAGCAGCTCGATGGCGCGGTTCGCGATGACCTCGTTGGCGTTCATGTTGGTCTGCGTCCCGCTGCCCGTTTGCCAGACTACCAGCGGGAAATGGTCGTCGAGCGCGCCCCCGATCACCTCGTCCGCGGCCTGACAGATGACCGCGCACAGGTCGTCCGGCAGCAGACCCAGCCCCTGGTTCGTCAGGGAGGCCGCCTTCTTGACGATGCCGAGCGCGCGGATGAACTCTCGCGGCATGCGCTCGATGCCGATCTTGAAGTTGGCCAGGGCACGCGCGGTCTGCGCCCCGTAGTACCTATCCGCGGGCACGAGCACCGCGCCCATCGTGTCTCGTTCGATGCGGTCGCGCACGAATGCCGACTCCTATGGTTGCGGCCCGCCGGGCCGCGAAATGCCCCGGTATCATACTAATGGGGCCGCGCACGGTCAATGGCGCGCCGCGCGTCCCCTCTGTCGTGGTTCACGAACCCTCCGCCACACACAACGCGCCCACAGGGAGGCCGAGCGTACCCGCGAGCCGAAACGCCTCGTCCTACCTCGTTCGCTCTCCATCCTTCGCAGGCTGCAGCCCTTGAAGCCAGGCCAAACGCAAGAACCGCGTGGTTCTACAGGATGACGTTAAGGAGGGCGCCCACGATAAGGCTGGTGGTGAGCATGATGGCGACGCTCTTGAGCATGCCTTTGACGCCCAGCTCTTTGGTGAGCACGATGAAGGTGGCGATGCACGGGAAGGTCATGGCCAGCACGGCCACGCTGACCACGAGCTGCTGGGGGGTCAGGTCGAGGGCCACGAGCATGCCCACGGCGACGTCTTTGCGCAGGATGCCGATCACGACCGCCAGGACCGCCTCTTTGGGCAGACCCAGCACCTTCGTGAACAACGGGGCCGTCACGTTGGCGATGACGTCGAAGACGGCGAGGAAGTGGAGGACGTCGACGATCAGGACCCCGAGAAGCACAAAGGGCATGGCCTCGCGGAAGAAAGCCCGCATGCGCAGCCACAGCTTCTGGGCGACGGTGCGGACGGACGGAAGCCGGTACGGGGGGATCTCGAGGATGAGCTCCAGGCTCTCGCCTTTGAGGACCCGGTTCAGGAGGCGCCCCACCACCACCCACACGACGAACAAGGTCGCGTACACCATGGCCACGTAGCGAAGGCCGTGCGGCCCGAGGACGCTCATGACCATGGCCTGGAGGGCCGCGCACGGCACCGCGATCGAGACCAGGGTGGCGGCGATCATGCGCTCGCGCTGGTTCTCGAGCACGCGCGTCGCCATCACGCCCGGCACGTTGCAGCCCAGCCCCAGCAGCATCGGGATGACGGCCCACCCGTGCAGCCCCAGCCGGTGCATCAGCGTGTCCAGCAGCACGGCCAGGCGCGGCAGATAGCCGAAGTCCTCGAGAAAGCCCAACGCGAGGTAGAACGCGAAGACGTAGGGAAGCACCATGCCGAGCACCACGAAAAGCCCCGTGCTCAGCAGGCCGAAGGATTGGACGAAATCGATCTCGCCGTCGATAAGGGCCCCGATGGTGATGGTGTGGAGAAAACCCTCGGGGTCCATCCACGTGCTGACGTGCATGAGGAGGGGTTTCCACAGGGTCTCGAAGGCGGGTTCGAACACGTACCCGATGAGACTCTCGGCAATCGTCCGGATGACGACAAATGTCACGCATAGGACGACGAAGGCGATGGGAAGGCCCGTCGCCGGCTTGACCGACGCATCCCCGATGATCTCGAGCAGCGTGTGATGACGGTGCTCGAGCCACTGCACCACGCCCAGAATGCGTCCTTGCTCCTGCCAGCGTTCTTCCTCCGAGCGTTGCGGCACGTCGGGGCTTCTCGCCTCGGGGAGGCGCGTCACGAGCTCCCGGATGCCTTCGCCGGTGACGGCCACGGTGGGCACCACGGGCACGCCGAGCTCCTTCTCGAGGCGTTCGACGTCGATGTGGATGCCCTTGTGGCGGGCGTCGTCCCAAATGTTGAGGGCCACGACGGCCGGGACGTCGCGCTCGAGGATGTGCAGAATCAGGTGGAGGCTGCGCTCGAGGTTCGTGGCGTCGGCCACGATGATGACCACGTGGGCGTCCTCGAGCATCTCGACGGCCACCTCCTCGGCCTTGCTGGAGGCCTCGAGACCGTAGGTGCCGGGCACATCGACGAGGAGGGCCTTTTCGTCGCCCAGCATCATGTGGCCTTGCAGGAACTCGACCGTGGTGCCGGGGTAGTTGGATGAGATGGCGTGCACGCCGGTCAGGCGCGAGAAGACCACGCTTTTCCCGACGTTCGGGTTGCCCATGAGGAGGATGCGTTTCATCACGGAATGTCGACCAGCACCTTGTGGCAGATCCCGCGGCCCAGGGCGGTCTGGGTTTGGCCATGGCCCACCACGATCGGCCCGGCCGCGAAACTGCCGGTCACCTTCGTGACCTGCACACCCGGCCGGATGCCCAGGGACTGCAAGCGCTGGTGAATCCCCCGCCCGCCGTGGATCGCCGCCACCGTGCCCGTTTCGCCCGCGGCCATCTCGCTCAGCGAGACCTGCCTAGGCATCGCTGTCATCCTTCTTCGCCTGCGCGGCAGCCACGCCCATAGGCGCCGCGTCCTCGCAGCCCTCGAGCCGCCAGGGCGCCGCCGACGCGTCAAAAGACGCGATGGCGTTCTTGGCCGATTCCGCTCGCTCCGGGTCGCTCAAAATGAAGCGCATCAGCCACAACATACGGCGCCCCGTCTCCAGGCTCAATAGGTGTTCCATCTTGCACGCGTCGGCCTGCGCCTCCTCGCGCGGCACCCCGAGCATCTCCTCGAAGAACTTCGAGAGGATGTCAAAGTTCTGCTCGATCTGCCGCACCACCCGCTCCCCTTCCTCCGTGAGCAAGAGAAACCGGCGCGGATCCTGGGTCACCAGCTTGCGCTTCTTGAGGTGGGCCAGGGCCATGGACGCGGCGCCGCGCGACACCTCCAGCCAGTCCGCCACGTCGGTCACCCGCGCGTACCCGAAGTCCTTACGCAGGTTGTCGATAGCCATCAGATAGTGCGCCGCGGAATGCGTCACGCGGCTCTTGTCGAACTCCCGCCAATACGTGGCGTCATTGACCTGGGCGTTCACACGTCCATCTCCTTGTTAAGCATAGCTAACAACCGTATACTATGCTACACCACGCCCAGCCGAAAGTCAAGCGTTCCGCCCGCTCTGAGCACAACTTCCTCCTTCGCGGCCTGCCGCGTGTCTTTGGTGTATGCGCGGTTGGAGCGACATGATCCGGCGGCGGGATGAGGGGACTGTTACGGGCCACGTGAGGCCGCTTGTTGCAGCAGTTTCAACCGAGGAGGGTAGGACGATGTTCAGAGCACGCCTCTTGTTGACGGGCGCCATCTGCATGCTCGCCGTGAGCGCGGTTGCCAACGTGTGGTACGTCGACAAATCCAACGAGTCCGGGAGGGAGGACGGCCTGGTCTGGGCCACGGCCTATACGACGATCCAAGCCGCGGTCAACGCTGCCCAGATGTACGACGGCGGCGAGGTCTGGGTGGCCCACGGGGTGTACGACGAGCAGCGGACGGCGGGGGTCGACGACTTGGCCGGCGCGCTATTGATGCAGCAAGGGGTCGACCTGTACGGCGGGTTCGCGGGAACGGAACTGAGCCGCATCGAACGGGCGGCCGGCGTGTACAGCACCATCGACGGGGCTGCCGCGCGCGCCGGGGAGCCGGCCTTCCACGTGGTCGTTGGCGCCCACAACGCGACCTTGGACGGCTTCCGGGTACGGGGCGGGCGGGCGTTCCACGAGGACGCGGGCGAGTACGTGCTGGGAGGGGGCATGTACATCGCGGACGCCGCCACGACGGTGCGCAATTGCATCTTCGAGGACAATGAAGCCGAGAGAGACGGCGGCGGCATGTATGTCAGGCGCAGCTTCTTGGAAGTGGCCGGGTGCCTTTTCGTGAACAACGCTGCTGGTCGCGATGGCGGCGGAATGGCCGTAGCCTGGTCGCCGTTGAATTTGACCGGCTGCGTTTTCTTGAACAACACGGCCCGCTGCGGCGGGGGACTCGAGTGTGGGCGCAGCTCTCTTGTCGCGGGAGACAGCCGGTTTGTGGAGAACTGCGCTGACGAGGACGGCGGAGGGTGCGCCCTACACTGGTGCGACGCCTCGCTGATCAACGGCTTGTTTATCAGGAACGCCGCAGCGGACGGCGGAGGGGCGTTGGACTTCCAGAATGACAACGTTGGACACGTGGCGAACTGTACTGTGTGGGGCAACACCGCGGCAATCGGGGGGGCTGCGCATGTCCAAGACGGCAACGAGATCCTCTTCTCGAACTGCATTTCCTGGGGCAACTCCTCCGAGATCCATTCCGCTCCCACGGCCGAAATCGTCGTTAGCTACTGCGACGTTCAAGGCGCATACCTGGGAGAAGGCAACATCGACGCCGACCCGCGGTTTGTCGATCCTCTGAACGGCGATCTCCGGCTCGACTGGGTTTCGCCGTGCATCAATGCCGGCAGCGGCGAGAACGCACCCGACACGGACCTGGACGGCGTCCCGCGGCCCCAATTCGGCGCCTTTGACATGGGCGCGTACGAGTTTGTGGTCGACGACTGGTGGGAGTCGTGGGTCCTGCACACGTTGTCCGGCCCCGACCTCGGCGGCCCCGGTGATGATCCGGACCAGGACGGGGTGCCGAACTTCCAGGAGTTCCTGGCCCAGTCGGACCCGTTTGATGCGTCGGACCCGCCTCCGGCGCTGTGGGTCTGGACGGACGGGGACGACGCGTTCGGAGACGGGACTTCGGAGGGGCCGTGGGCGACCATCGGCCGGGCCATGACGCGGGCCGCCCAGTACTCGTTGTACCGTGCGGTCACGGTGTACGTTACTGAGGGCGTCTACGAGGAGCCGGTGGCCTTTGCGCCGAACGTGACGATCCAAGGTGACGGGCGCGACCTCACGGTGATTCAGCACTACGACGCATCGGATGACGAGCACATTGTGGTGACAGGGGCCGAAGGCGCGGCGCTGCGGGACTGCGCGGTGACGCTGCCCGGCTTCCACACCATGAGCACGGTGCTGCTGCGCGTCGACGACGTGGCCATGCTGGTGGACAACGTCCTGTTCGACGGGAACGACAACCTGTATTCGCTGGGGGCGCTGGTCACGGGCGTCGGATCGTCCGATTCGGTCGTCCAGGACTCGCTGTTCCGGCGGCTGCACTTCGGCGTGCAAGTGGTGAACTCGGGGGTAAACATCACGCGGACGGAATTCGAGGGGATCCGGGGCGACGCGGTGTTCGTGCGCCTGCCCGACGTGGTCAAGGCCGGTGAGCCGCTCGTGGCGCCGCTCCTGGGAGACGCCGACCGCGTCGTCACCACGGGCTGGAACCGGTTCCGCAACGTGTACGGCCCCTTCGTGCTCAACATGAGTCCGCTGGTCACCCAGGCCGAGAACAACGACTGGGGCGTGTACACCGAGAACGAGATTGCGGAGAAGATGAGCGGTCTTGTGGACTTCACGCCCTTTGTCGGCGGCGCTGAAGGTGAAGGCGAGGGCGAGGGCGAAGGCGAGGGCGA
>Ga0114930_10003672_pt1 | contig 13312 bp, 10 predicted proteins | sample AnhtaG_FD_87300 | JGI IMG/M metagenome (GOLD analysis project Ga0114930, IMG submission 87300) | Deep subsurface microbial communities from Anholt, Denmark to uncover new lineages of life (NeLLi) - Anholt_01485 metaG | ecosystem: Environmental > Aquatic > Marine > Oceanic > Sediment | place... | reverse complement strand
TGGGATCCTCTATATGCCAAATCAATCGTTTTGGATGATGGAAACAAGCGTGTTTCTTTGGTTGTTCTTGATCTCATTAGTCCGCCACCAAAAGAAGTTTGTGAACGCATCCGTCAGAAAGCGGAAAAAGAATTGCAAATTTCTACTATTCTTTTTTTAGCAATTCATACACATGCCGGTCCCGATCTGAAACCTGATCTTCCTTCGAAAGAGAATCCTTGGCTACCCACACTAGAGAGAAATATATATGAAGTTATCAACAATGCTGCTTCATCGAAATCTCCTGTAACAGTTGAAATAGGGTACGGTTCGGCAGATATCTCATACGACCGGCGTGTGGTCAACCCGGATGGGACCGTTAAGATGCTGTGGAGTAATCCGGACAGGGAAGAGAACACTCCAGTCGATCAGACTGTTGGTGTTGCCGGTTTTAAGGGAATGGATGGCAAATGGATTGCTATCCTCGTTCATTATGCATGTCATCCAGTAGTTTTTGAGGGCTCGAATCTGAAATATTCTGCAGAATTTCCGGGCGTTATGCGTAAATATGTTGAGGAACGTCTTGGTGGTACTTGTCTTTACCTGCAAGGAGCCTGTGGCGAGATCAATCCGTATGATAGGCCGAAGGAAAGTAATCAAGATACATACTCGAAACTAAAGCAAACGGGAATTGCATTAGGAAAGGAAGTTGTCCGCATTGCTGAGTCAATGAAGCCAGTTAAAGAAGATACACTTATATTGAGCACCTATCAATATATCACCGAGTTGAAATACCGCTATGACCTAAAAGATGAGAAAGTGAAAGAATTTTATATTAAGCAGCGCGGGGAAAAATATTATGAAGAATTGATCAGAGACCGTCCCTCGGTTATTAAAGCGGAAACTCCGATAGTATTATTGGGAGAAGAAATTGCCTGGGTAGGTTTCCCGGGAGAATTTTTTGATGACTTTCAGATTGCTCTTCGCAATCGGTCACCTATTCCCCATACTTTTTTTCTGGGCTACTGCAACGATGTTTTTTCGTACTTTCCCACAATCCAGGCTGCTTCAGAGGGAGGATATGGTGCAAGTTATTCCACCTATGTTGAAGTTGGTGCGGGAGAACGCTTAGTTGATAATGCTATTATCCGTTTGCATACGATAACAGGAAATTTAAAATCTTTCCCTGAGCGCTAATTACTATGACTTGACAAAGGTAGTTCCATCTCAGTCGAGTTGTACACGTCAACTCACGAAAACCGGGCCATTTTAGCAGTGCTTCAAGGGTAGGCCGGTACGCCTGAGGGCTGGCAGGATCGGTCCAAAAGATTTTGACAGATTGATTTCAATCGAAACCACTATCTCTCGAATATAATACAGAAGCAATATTCATTTCTCGTGTATGAACCGTCCGTGACCTTCTGCCCGTTTTGCCGCTTTAGACTCATACCTGCGGGCGCGGAAGTAAACCGGCACGTTCAAGGATGATAGGCGTGATGCTCTCCCAGCCTATTGGCATAAGATGAATACCTGAAACTCCATCAATGTTTTTCACACTTTCTATCATCTCAAGGCAAATTTTGATTCCTTCTTCTCTGGGGTCTTCAGCAGATTCCATTCTCTTGATAAGTTCGTCGGGTATGCTCATTCCAGCAACTTCGTTCTTCATATAATGAAGGGCCTTGGCCGAGCGCACAGGTGTGAGGCCTGCAAGTATGTACACCTTCTTGTGCAAACCTTCTTTGACAACAAGTTCCATCCACCTGGCAAATTTATCCACGTCAAAAACACATTGGGTCTGGATGAAATCGGCCCCTGCTTTAATTTTCTTGGCAAGGCGTATTACCCTGAACTCAAACGGATCTGCGAATGGATTTGCAACAGCGCCTATGAACAATCTCGGCTCATGTTCCTTTATCGGATCCCCCGAGAGGAACTGCTTGTCGTCTCTCATCTTTTTGACCATAGCGATTAATTGCATCGAATCCACATCGAAAACATTGGCTGCCTCCGGGTGGTTTCCGAATTTTTGATGGTCACCTGAAAGGCAAAGAATATTTCTGATCCCAAGGGCCGCGGCCCCGAGAATATCGCTCTGCATCGCGATTCTGTTTCTGTCTCTGCATACCATTTGCGCAACGGGTTCAACACCGCAGGATATTGCGACCGCAGCAGCAGCTATACTCGACATCCTCACTATTGCGGTCTGGTTGTCTGTAATGTTGGCGCCGTCGACGTTTCCAAGAAAATATTGTGACTTCTTCTTGATTACTTTGGGGTCGGCATTCTGTGGCGGTCCCAGTTCTGCGGTGACCGCGAAATTTCCTGCTGTAAGAACTTTCTCAAGCCTGTTTGCCGATTTCACAACATTGCCTCTTCAAACATGATTTTTCTTTGTCCTGCATTTGTGCTCGTTTGCCAATCCTTAGGTTCTCTTATTGTGGTAAGATTGTCGAGTTTGTCTAATCGCTTAAGTCGGTCATAAATCAACTGCCATATGCAGTCTGTCTCTTCGTCGACTTCACACTTTCCGTCTTGTGAGCCTCCGCAAGGCCCGTTGAGCAATCTCTTGGCGCACCGGGCAATAGGACAGTAACCTGCGGTCCATTCCAGGACACAATCCCCGCAGCCGGCACACCTTTCCTCCCAAAGCGCCTGCTCAACAGGATAACCCATAAACTTCGTATTCAAGGCGGGAATCGTCATTGTATCCGGATATCTTTCAGACATTGTCTGGACTCCAACCCCGCAGGCCGTGGACAGCACCGCATCAACAGATTTAAGTTCTTCTTGGAATTTGTCGATGAATTCATACTCGCATTGCCTCTCAGGCGCACATTCAGTTATTTCTATGTCTTTGCATTGCTTTTTTCTTGCCATTTTTAACTGTGATGCCAGCAGTTCCACCGCTTTCGCGCCTCCGGAAAAGCACACGGTAACGCATCCGCCACAGCCCATCAGCATTATCTTCTTATAATCCTTTATCGAATTAAGTATCTCATCAAGTGGTTTTCTATCTGCTACAATCATGCTAATGCCCTTTCTTTGAGAAAATCTTTAACCTCTGTAAGGTGCCTGAAGATGCCCAGGTCTTTTGCTTCGATTCCCAACGCCAGGCCCATAAGTTCAGTAAAATAGAATATGGGGATCTTGAAATTCGTATTGAAATTTTCATTGATTTGCTTCTGTCTGTCGTCAAGATTGGCATGGCACAGCGGACAGCCAACCGAGATGACTTGCGCCCCGGCCGAATCTGCATCGGCCAGAATCTTTCTCGTCAGCTCAAGGACCACATCCGTCTGCGTCAATGCAAAACTCGCCCCACAGCAGAAAGTCTTCATATTCCAATCGATGGCCTCGGCGCCAAGAGCTTCCATAACTGATTCCATATCTGTCGGATTCTCAAATCTTTGTCTGCCAGTTACTTTCGGAGGTCTTGTCATCAGACATCCGTAGTAGCAGGCCACTTTAATACCGTTAAGACTTTTGACGACCTTTTCTTTGACAGCATCAGTTCCTATTTTTTCAACGATCACATCGAGCATGTGCAAGACTTTAACATCTTCGGGATATTCCGAACCGATGATTTGCTCGACATTTCTCTTCAGATTCTCATTGGTCATTCTCTCCTGAGTAAACTTCAGTCTTGAATAGCAGGAAGCGCAGGGTGCACATACCTCTTTTAAATTATCTGTCTGGACGGCTAACGCAAGGTTTTTGGCAGGCAAGGCCAAAGACATTAAGTCATCGCACCGGTGTGCCGGTGTCGAGCCGCAGCAAATCCAGTCTTTGACCTCAGCCAGTTCTATTCCCATGGCGTCACAAACTTTTCTCGTCGAGATATCGTATTCGACGCCGGTTGAATGCAGCGAACAGCCTGGATAGTATGCGATTTTCATTTCTTTAACCTATTCGCCCTTGAAAACATCTTCATTGTTGCGAAAGGCCTTCTGATAGAAGGCAATAGTCTGAGCTTGCCTTTTTTTATCATCTTGATACCTAACGGCAAATCTTTGAAAGGCCTACCGGTGAAAAGATTTAACATTCCCGTCAAGCCGACTTCATACATCCTTCCCATATACTTGAGCATTCTCATCCAAAGCCAGTTAAATAACCTCTCGTTTTTGGTATCTGCTTTTATCTTCTTTTCCTGAACAATAATCCTTATGGTGTCAACGACGTGAGCAATATCTATGTCCTGGGGACATCTTACCGAGCAGGTTTGACACGACAGGCAAAACCACACTGTGTTTCCTTTCATCGCCTCATCGGCCATTCCCAACTGCACATAGCGCATCAGCTCTGTCGGAGTGCTGTCCATGAACATTCGGCTTGGACATCCGGAGGCGCATTTCCTGCACTGATAGCAGAGGAAAACGTTCTCGCCGCTGCGTCTGGCGATTTCTTCCACAAATGCGCTGTCGGGCTTTATGTTTTTTGGGCCGACGATTCTCATAACTTTACCGGCTCTTTCTGCTCATCTTCATAAGTGGGCCCCAGTTTTGTGACCCTTTCTGTCATTTCTTCCACGATTTCTGCGAACCTCCCTCCCATTGCCGAGGATAGGTTAAACATTTCTAACCTTTCCGGCTCTATTTGGACCTCGGCAAGAAGCCTTTTTACATATGCAACTCTTTTTTTTGCACGCAGATTTCCTTCAAGATAGTGACATTCGCCCTCGAGGCAGCCTGCGACAAAGACAGCATCGGCGCCGTCTTCAAAAGCTTTCATAAGGTGAATGGCATCGACCTTGCCGGTACACGGCAGCCTGATAATTCTTACGTTCGGCTGATACTGCAAGCGCATTGCACCCGCCAAATCTGCAGCCGCGAAAGCGCAAAAGTCACAACAAAATGCCACTATTTTGGGCTCAAACTCACTCATTTTTCACCAATTCACCTGCCTCGTTAAAAAGTGCTTTCGTCTTGGCAATAAGTTGACTGTCCTTGTAGTGCATCAGTTGAATTGCCTTTGCCGGGCATTCAGATGCGCAGATGCCGCAGCCATGACACATAGCTGTTTCAATCTCTGCGACGCCCTCTACGTTTATCGTAGGCACATCATACGGGCAGGTCCTGACACAGGTAAGACATGCTGCACATTTATCCTGGTCAACTACTGAGACAACGCCACTTATTTCCATGACCTTCTTGGAGAGAATCCCAACGGCTTTTGCAGCGGCAGCTTGCGCCTGGGTAATACTTTCGTCAATGAACTTGGGGCTGTGGCAGGTGCCGCACAAGAACAAGCCGTCAGATGCAAAATCAACAGGCCTCAGTTTCATATGCGCTTCAAGGAAAAATCCTTCAAGAGTGATGGGAACTTTGAAAGCTGTCCCTACCTTTTCATTGTCCGCCGAAGGCGTCATTGCGGCGCTTAATACAAGAACGTCGGGGGAGAAACTGAGATTCAAGCCTGAATTCAAGTCTCGTACACGGACTTCAAGCTGACCGGAACTATTGCGGGAAGCCATTGGCTTACCGTCTAGGTTGTACCTGAAAAGCAGCACTCCCAGCTTTCGGGCTTCATTATAGTAGTCTTCTTTGAAGCCATAGGTTCGGATGTCCCTGTAGAGTATCGCAACGGTAGCTTTTGGATTTACGCGCTTTATGGCTATAGCGTTCTTGATTGCCTCGGTGCAACATACCCTGCTGCAGACCATCCTTTCAGGCTCTCTTGAGCCGACACATTGAATCATAACCACTTCGTTGAGACTTCTTAGGAACTCTTGATCCTTTTCAATTCGCTCCTCAAGTTCCAACTGTGTCAGCACTTTCTCACTTTGGCCGTAGAGGTATTCATCTGGTTTTGACTCCTGGGCACCGGTAGCTATTATTGCCGCGCCGTGTTCTATTTCAACTGTTTGCAGCTGAGGACTATCGTTGCAATTTATCTTGCTTGTGAAATTGCCGGCGAAGCCTTTGCACTCGTCAACTACGGAATTTTTGTAGACGGTTATATTCTTGCTATTATTGACCTGTGTTTGTAATTTCTTCAGAAGCTCAGGCGGTTTGAGCCCTTCGGCTGTGGTCTTGACCTTGCGTAAATTACCCCCGAGCTGGTCTGATTTCTCTACCAGATGTACCTTGAATCCCTGATTTGCTATTGAAAGTGCAGCAGTCATTCCAGCGACGCCGCCGCCGACAACAAGAGCGCTTCTTTTCGGAACATAAGTGGCAGTGGCAAGAGGCTCTATTGTCCTTGCCCGTCCAACCGCCATTCTCAGCAGGTCTATTGCTTTTTCTTCGGTTGCGTCGCCAAGCCGGGCGTGAACCCACGTGCATTGATCCCGAATATTTGCCATCTCAAACAGATAGGGATTCAGTCCTGCTTCCTTGATTGTTTCCTGGAACAGCGGCTCGTGCGTTCTGGGTGTACAGGATGCCACTACAACCCTGTTCAAATTATGCCCGTCAATTTTTTCCTTTATGGTTCTAAGCCCATCAGGCGAGCACGTATACATCAAATTGGTACTGAATACTACATTCTTCAAGCTTTGAGCATAGTTGGCAACTTTCTCGCAGTCAATAACACCGGCAATGTTTGAACCACAGTGACATACGAACACACCTATCCGTGGCTCTTCATTTGATCTATCTCTTTCACGTGGATACTCTTTATCCTCGACCTGGCTGCCTCTGACGTTAGCCAGAAGCTCCATAGCCTGAGCTGCTGCTCCGCTTGCTTGTGTGACACTTTCGGGGATGTCTTTTGGGCCCTCGAAAGAACCAGCAACGTAAATCCCCTCTCTCGATGAAGCGGTTGGCACGAAATCGGCTGATTTGGCAAAATTGTAGTGGTTTGTCTCGATTTGGCATACCTCAGCCAGTTTTGACGATTCGGCGTTTGAGCACAGGCCGCAAGATAATACAACCATATCGAATTCCTGCTCGGTCCAATTCTTGCCGTCCTCTGCAAACTCAAGCAGAAGATTATGCGTCTTGAAGTCCTGTCTTATGCATGAAGGTCTTGTGTAAATATATTTAACGTCGTATTTGGCCTTTGCTCGTTCGTAATACTCGTCAAATCCTTTGCCAAATGCCCGGACATCCATCACGAATATTTTACATTCGATATCAGGTAAATGCTCTTTAGTCACGATCGCCTGTTTGGTTGCATACATACAGCAGACCGAAGAGCAGTATGGGTTATCCTGATCCCGTGAGCCGACACATTGTATAAAGGCTATTTTCTTCGGCTCGGCGCCATCCGAAAGTCTCTTTATATGACCACTGAACGGACCGGATGCGCTTAGAATCCTTTCGTAATCCAGGCTGCTGACGACATTCGGAAAACGCCTGTATCCGTATTCACCCTTTTTTTCACCATCGTATAACTCATAGCCCGGTGCCAGTATTACCGCACCTATATTCAATAGCTCCTCTCTGGGGACATCATCATATCGTATTGCGTTTGGTTCGCAGACCTTTTCACATAGTTTGCAATGGGAACATATCGCGCAGAAAAAGCATCTTTCCGCTTCTTTCTTGGCCATCTCTTCGGAATAGCCGGTGTTGACCTCGTCGAAAGACGATATCCTTTCCTCAAGCGGAATTGCCAGCATTTTCTGCTGTTTCAAAACCTTCTCTTTTCTCGCTTCAAGCTCCTCTTTTGAGAGCCTGATGACCTTTTCAGTATTGACTTGTGGACTAAATTCCTCACCTTTTATGTATGCGTCAATCGCCTTGGCCACTTGCCGCCCATCGGCAATAGCCTCCGTTATATTTGCCGGGCCCCGTACGACGTCGCCGCCGGCGAAAACACCTTTCCACGAGGTCATCCCGGTTTTCTCATCGATCTTCAGTGTCCCCCACCGACTCAGTTTTATCTTTCCCTCATCTCGAAGGAAGCTTAGGTCGGGCTTCTGGCCAATACCCAATATCACTGAATCAGCCTCAATAATGTGCTCACTTCCGGGTATCTCAACGGGGCGTCTTCTGCCGCTTTCATCGAGCTCGCCCAGCTCCATCTTCACACACTCCACTTTGAGTCCACCCTCATAGGTCAATATGCGTTTTGGCATTGTAAGAGTCTGCAGATCGACTCCCTCTTCCAAGGCGGCTGCGACCTCTTCCGAAAATGCGGGCATTTCATCGCGGGTTCGGCGGTAAATGATGCTGACCTCGCGGGCGCCGAGTCTCAATGCGCTGCGAGCCACATCTATTGCAGCGTTTCCACCGCCAATTACTGCCACCCTTTCTTTAACAGTTTTTCTCTTGCCAAGTCTGACCTCGCGAAGGAAATCGACGCCACTGGTTATGTTTTCCCCATCTTCTCCGGGTATCCCCAGTTTAATACTTTTGTGCGACCCTACAGCTAGAAATACCGCTTCAAATCCTTTTTTGAACAACTCTTCGATATCAGTTTCGCTTCTCACAGGGCTGTTCAACTTGACGTCGATATCGTAGTCCAATATGTTGCGTATATCCCTTTCAATTATATCGACAGGCAGCCTAAAGGCTGGGATGCCAAGCCTCATCATGCCCCCCATAACCAGCTGTTTCTCAAAGATTGTTGCTGAATAGCCCATCTTTCTCAGTTCCAAAGCAGCCGTCAGTCCTGTAGGTCCAGCGCCAACTATCGCTACTTTCTTGCCATTGTCCTCAATCCCTTTTTGTTTTTCTTCGGCGGTTAATTTCTTTCCGTATTTTTCATTCCAGTCGGCAAGAAATCTTTTTATATAGGCAATGGAAACCGGACTGTCCAAGTTCCCTCTGTTGCAGTTCTTCTCACATGGATGCTCACATACCCTTCCGCATATCGCCGGAAAGGGGTTGTTTTCAGTCGCTGCCTCGAAAGCCTCTTGATATTTGCCGGCGGCAGTAAGCGCAACATATCCGCTCGGATTGCCATTTATGGGGCAGGCATCGTAACAGGAAGCCATCCCCAGCTTAGTCACTGCAAATTTGTTCGGCACGGCCTGCGGATACACCTTGAAAATGGCTTTCCTATCACAAAGCAACTGGTTATATTCGTCTTTGACCGGGACGGGGCAATTTTCCGCACAGAGGCCGCATCCGTTACATTTTTCAAGGTCAACGAAATGTGGCTTTATAGTAATTTTTGCTTCAAAGTTGCCTGCTTTGCCCGTTAGTTCTGTCAGTTGCGCGTTTGTGATTATCTCTATATTCCTGTGGGTTCCGGCAGCTACGAGCCGCGGTGATATCGTACACATTGCGCAGTCATTTGTAGGAAAGGTCTTGTCAAGTTGCGCCATATGCCCACCTATAGCGGTCCCGGATTCGACAAGAAAGACCTTGTACCCTGAATCGGCCAGGTCAAGTGAGGCCTGAATTCCTGCTATCCCTCCCCCAACAACTATCACGGACCCTGTTTTTTGATCTTTCATCACTTTTTCTTCACTATTTTTAGCTGGCAGGCAAGACTATCATTCCGCCAGTAGCAACATAGATATTTGCTTTGAAGGAGCCTTCTTGGCGGAATAGGGTCAAAGGCGGGGATGTATCACTTCTATATTATATTTACCAACCCACATCTTCCTATAACAATCTCTCAGACAGAAGAGTTCAGCAATAACATACTACGTTCAGTTGCCAAGATGCTCGTGGATTGTACTAATAAGCGCGTCTATTCCAGCGGACTTATCCACAAATTCAGCAGCGTCGCTAAGCAGAGCGTCTTCGCGTGAGGCGGTGGTTTCATCCCATCTGCGAGTCAGACTACTAAAGACAATTACCGGCACATCTGAAAGTTGAGGGTTACCCAGAAGATCCTTGATTGCCTCGTAGCCGTGCTCACCTTCCATTATGATGTCCATAATAATAAGGTTGGGTCTATCGGCCACGGCCATACTCTTTCCCCGTTCGGCTGAAAGAGCTGTTTTTACCTGCCATCCTTCTTTTTCCAGATTAGGCTGGAGGGACAAGGTAAGCTCTTTATCGTCGTCTACCCACAGAATCTTTTTTTTAGCCATAATACGGTTCTCCAAAATCTGATTTTCTCATTCCAAAGCCGCACCGTTATTTATCTTGAATCTGCCTCTTTAAGGCCCCAGAGCAAAAAACCTGGCGGCAGTATTCCCAAAAATATCTTAGTTTATCAGCCTTCTGCGTGTATCTTTGTCAAATCGGCTGTCGGTTTCCTCGGTGATGCAATAATTGTCTTTAAGTGAGGGACGTACTCCGGATATCAGCAAAAAATATAGCATTTGCAAAAATGACGCGATTCTGCTTAATGATGTAATTGGGGACACACGCGTTTCCTCTATTCCGTTCAAGCTCAACAAGATCGACAAAGGTTTTTCTATCATAAACTTCAAACATCGCTCGGTTAACTTCCTGCCATAGCTGCTTAAATGCATTCTCTCCCTAAAAAACCGCGCTTTTTTCCTTTTTCCCGTGCTGTCGGGGGCTGCAGAAATCGTATCCTGAATGTACTCAAAAACCTCCCCTACAGTTAGTTCTTTCGCATCCCTGGTTAGCATGTACCCCTCACTACCTCGTCTCGACTCAACAAAACCACCGTGTTTGAGTTCACTCAAAATCGACTCCAGAAAGCGATGCGATATGCCCTGTGCCTCAGCAATGTTTTGTATTTCTACGCGCTCACCGGGATTCCTTGAAGCAAGTTCAAAAACCACTTTCAATACGTACTGGCATTTCTCAGATATTTTTCATTTTATAAAATATCCTACTATTTTAATCGGAATACTATTCTATCATATCACCAATCTCGCTGTCAACAATTTCTTTCTTTAATTTAAAGATTTTTTCATAAGCTTTTTCGTAGTGAATCCTTGTGAAACCAAAAACAGGTGTTTTAAGCCGTGTCCGAATTTGCGGACGGAAGGTGTGTTAATAAGATTCTTACGCATACCTGAGATCAGTAAAACTCACAATTATCACAATGTAATTGGTCACATCAAACGGAATCGCAACTCACCGTGTATCCATATAGAAACTCAGGGCACCAAGGCTTAAACCTAGGTAGTGTAAATTCTTTTCTGTAAATTCGGTATGGACGGGCGTGTGGTGGAGCGGAGGCGAGCGTAGCGAGCCGAAGCGAGGCCACACGCGAAATTCGCTTGAAAAAGCGGGGTCATGCCGTTCTCCTATAACAATTTTCGTCAACAAAAGTTAAGGAGAAAAAGACATGACCCAGGGATGTCCCTGCGACGTATAAAATACTAATTGTCCTGATCTTGGCACTTGTTTCAACGCCTGTATTGTCTCGGGCCACAATGGTAGATTTCTCCTAACTCCCGTCTTGTTTCTGGCAAGTTGAACTCTGCTATTCTCAAAATCCAGGTCTTTCCATTTTAACTGACCACAATCTGTACATCCAAATCCGCAATTCAAACCTAACCATATCATAGCCTTCATCTTCACATCTGCAGCGGACAGCAATTTCTTAATCTGTCCCGGATTGAAAGTGTACTTCTCCTTATGAACTATCTTGCCTCTTGTGATGGCATCAATATTTGGGATACTCTCAAGAATATCATTTCTTCTTGCCCAGTGAAAGATAGCTTTCATAACACTTATATGAAGATTTTGCCGGTGGACCAAGCGATAAACACACTGGAGTCTTCTTTTGTAGTTCTGCAAATCCAAAGTTGAAATACTCTCTATCTTTCGACTTTGCCCAAGGAAGGACATTAATTTGCTTAAACTGCTGATTTGATCGTTATGGTGTTTTGCAGTAAGGGCGTTTGCGAGGACTTTTGAGTGCTGATACCGTAAATAAAGGTCGCACAGTTCTTTCAAGGTCATTTTTCCATTGGATGCTTTCTGTATTGAGTTCTGGCATCCGTGTAAATATGTTGCTTGAGCCAGGTATCTTTCGAGCGCTTGTTTCTTGTTGGTTCCAAAGTAACGGATTTTTCCTTTGATCTTCTTACAGTACTGTCCTGTGGGATGTAGAGTTAAAGGAAATTTGTCCGAACGTGTCTTTCTTTTTGAACTTTTCATTGTCCTGCTCCTTAAAAAAAATAGTGATAGGTTTAACAGTTAATCCTGTATTAGTTGTAGTTGCGGTTGTTATTTTCTAATAAGACAACCACACGCTAAATTCATAACTAACTACAAGACATTAGCTTGTGATTATTATAAGAAATGAAAGTGAAAAGGACATTGAATCCTAAATTTGCGGAAAATTTCTCTGAAAAACACATTTTTCCGCAAGAATCCAACGTTTGATGGCTTCTCAATTCATAAAAATTGACATCTCTGGAGACAAAACGGTGACATGGATTTGTCGAAATATATCGACATTTTACAACTCGTGGGAAGGGTGACTTTCGTGCGCTCGCACTGGGCTCGAAGGTGGGGCCGGTCCGAGAGGTTTGATGGATCTGTGGCCGGTATAATCAATATTGACTCTGTTAGTGAAGATTATTACGGAGTGCACATGTCAAGCGACCATCAAGCTACTATAGAACTCAGCACATGCTCTCGTCTGATAGAACTATTAATCTATATTCCATAAATGATTGCAGTTTAGTAATATTTGTATACTACGTGACAGAGCACTCACAAATGATAGGAATACTCCACAATAATGCGCGAAATGGGATATTATATGCCCGGTAATTATGCTAAAGTTTTACAACATTTGACAATAACTTATCCTGTATTGGGATTGGATTTTCTACCATAAACGCTTCCGATACGGTGGTGCTTTGACCATCAGGAGATCGTAAGGTAATATCGTAAAGTCCTTGGGGCAATCCTGCAGGAACAAGAATTTCCAGACTTCCGTTCATATTGATTGCCGTTATTTCCACGTGGATATCATTAAGAAGAACGTCATGACCGACTAAAAAATTAATTCCTTCAACTGTTAATGTAACTGCCAAGGGAACACTGTTATCGTTTTGAATTTCAGGTTCAACCGAGTGAATGGATAAGAGCTTTTTTGAGCCGTTCATCAGCCAATTAAGACTGTTTTGCATAATCATGTCTATTCCATTATTTGATACTCGCTCTAAAGGAAAAGAAAAGAACACTGTACGATAACTGCTGGTCTCCACGGTAATCCCGATCACGTCTTCAGGATTCTGATTAGTGATAAGAGCCGGTTTTACTACATCACTACTATCCAAAAGCAGGATATCCGTCATATTTGGAATGTTTGAATCGAAATTGGCGTTCAAACCGGAGATTCCCTGGCCAATGGGACTATCGGTTACCCCAGAGATATCTAAAGTGGTTTCCTGAGACAAAACCTCTCCGGAATTAGAATAAACCACAAATGGATCGTGGGTAAATTCTAAAATATGCAAAACCTGTTGTCCAAATAAAGTCTGTTCCTGCTGATCGCTCCAATCCATACCTGAGAGTAGCAGCCGACCCCCTTGTGCTAAATACTGTGT
>Ga0114930_10003670_pt1 | contig 13313 bp, 11 predicted proteins | sample AnhtaG_FD_87300 | JGI IMG/M metagenome (GOLD analysis project Ga0114930, IMG submission 87300) | Deep subsurface microbial communities from Anholt, Denmark to uncover new lineages of life (NeLLi) - Anholt_01485 metaG | ecosystem: Environmental > Aquatic > Marine > Oceanic > Sediment | place... | reverse complement strand
ATGTGCCCGTGTTTGGCGAAGCCGGAGGCCACCTCAGCTAAGGCCATCGCCCTTTCCCGGGGGTTTCGAATGGTCTCGGCGGTTTTCAACCCCTTCTCGAAGCGCCCGGCTTCCGCGAAGGCGCCGGCAACAAAGGTGAGGCTAACGCCGTCCGAGTAGTTGTGGTGTATCCTCCTGGCAACGCGAAGAGCTTGTTCGTAATCGCCGTGGCCCATATACCCGATGGCGGTTGCGGAGAGCGCGAGGTATTTGTGAACCGGGTCGCGTATTCTTGTGGCTGAATTCAGCGCCTTCCGCAGGAGCTCTCCGGCCCTGTCCTTCTCTCCGCAAGCTGCATAGACCGCCGATAAGTCCGTCCATGCCGGGACCCTGCGGTACGGTTGCTTGATGGAATGCGACAGCTCCAGAGCTTCGGATAGTTTTGCTGAACATTTCTCCTTCTTTCCACGCTGGCGATAGGCGTCGGCTATTTGAGCGGTGGCCCAGGTTTTCCAGTAGCCATCTTTGATTTTTCTGACGGCGAGTAAGGCTTCTCTGAATAAGCCGGTGGTCGCGCTATGGTTCGCTATTTCGGCAAGCGCCCAGTCCGTATCGCTTGCCTCGGGGTTCTTCCCAATCGCATCAAGCGTCTCGGACAACAGCCGCCGAGCCTCAGCTTTCTTGCTGTTTTCGGCGTATGCAGCAGCGATGAGACTAAAGCCGATTGCCTTGCGGTCGGGACATCTTATCTTTTCGACGATCTCGAAGGCTTTCTCGAATTCTCCTGCTTCTGCACAAGCACCCGCAATGATGCCCAGGGCATCGGCGGAGGATTCCCGCTGACCGATTCGCCTCGCGGCGCGGAGAGCTTTGTCGAATTCCCCTGCGGTTGCACACTCGGCCGATATCTGAAGAAGCAGATCAGCCTTGTCCTCGCTGCCCTTTACCTCGCCGGCTGCCTTGAGGGCTTCGGAGAAGATCTTTGTGGCTTGCTTGTTCTCGCCAAGTCTCGCGTAGGTTGCGGCTATGTCGCACAAGGCGCGCCCCTTGGAGTAGGGGTGGCGTTCGTTCCTTGCTACTAACAGCGCACAAGCAAGAGGGCTTTCCTCAGCCTTGGCTTTTATGTTCGCATTTGAATAGGCTCTCCCGCGAGATGGAGCCATGAATCATCCTCCTGTGGACAAGGAACGAAGTTCGGCCATCGTTCGGCGTGTCATAGAAAGGTTCTCTTGGCTCTGTTCATTTCAGCACCCTCCTTCGAGGGAACGGCTTTCTGCCCCAGGGAGAAATGGTAACCTCGTCAGGCGAGGAGGACAAGGGATTTCGATCAGGCGCGTGCCGGGAAACGGGTGGTAAGCTTCGGTGGGGCAACAACAGAGCGACACGTCGAAGACCTCGGCCAGCTTTTCATCCCTTGATGCATCCTCGCTTCCGCCACGCTGCCATTCACGCTACGAAATAGTGCCGCGAGTGGTGACAACTACCAGCAGCAGCAGCAAGCAGAGTGCAACCAGCACTAACCGTGCGCGCTTCTGCCTGTTGAAAGCCGCGTAGGGTTGAAGGGCGTATATCAATGCCCGGGCGAGCAGCACTACGCCGACCACAGTGAGCCCTCCTGGGTAGTCGGTTTCGGAAGCCCAAGCCTCTAAGATGAACTGCACCACCAGAACTGCGTGCCATAAGATCGCCATCCGGGGCGTAGTCAATCGGCGCCCTTTCCTGTTTACTGGCGCATCCCTGTCATTCCCTTCCGTACCACCCATAGCGAAGATGCTTAGCGTCTTGGCGTCCCTGGCCGTGCAGGCTTGGCGAGAGAAACGGGACGCAGGAGACATCTCGCAAAGGCGCAAAGATGCCTGCGGCTTCCGTCGCAGCGTGCCTCTGCCCCGTGCTCCTCGTATATGAATCGCACTCCAAGGTCGAGGATTTTCAGACAGGATGACCCCGCCTTCGGCGGGGCAGGAGGATGGGTATGGGGTTTATCCTGTTCATCCTGTCTAAGAAACGCGGTGCAACTTTGTACAGCCTGATGTTCCGTCCCAGAACGGATGCTTCCATACACCTCTCTATGCAAAACGGCGACCTGCGCTTTGAGACGAGGCCGGTGGATCGGACAGGATTTACAGGATGGACAAGATAGAAGCATCCTGTGAATCCTGTTCATCGTGTCAAAATATAATCCTTTCAACTTACTCTGCCGCAGCCGGTGATGCAGCGGTGCGAAAAGCCTGACAAGGGGGGTAAGATGAGTGCCGCCTGAGCCGAGAAGAACACGCCCGCGTTTCCCCCTCCTCACCAAGAAACCGAAACCGGATGATCGAAACTCCACTGGTCTGTCCCTTAATCATCTCTTGGTCCCCGCAAACACCCCTTGAGTTTTTCCCGGCGAGTGGTACTCTTTGTTTAAGAATTCAACCTGCGTTAGGTCCTGAATCACTCCTTCGGGAGCAAATAAACAAGACAGGCGGAATCATCCTCCGCGTGGGGCACAAGAGCAAGAAAGCTAACTTGTTTGGCAGCACTCTGTTAGTGAGAGGCAGGAAATGCGAGTAACGGGTGGCCTGAGAAAGCTGCTTCTACACTTCGTCCCGTCACTTCTTCTCTGTGCCGTGGCGAGCACGGCATTGCCGAAGCCGGTGACTCCAGAACAGGCCGCTGCGGTTGCAAACGGTTGGCACAAACTCCGTTTCCAAAACGCGAGAAGACACAACGTTCTCAGGGGGGATACCGCCGCAACGTTTGCGCCAAGTGACGCCCGGCCTATCATGGTCCATGGAACAATAATTGCCTATGCCTTCGACACCCAGGCGGGGGGTTGTCTTGCTATTGCCGCAGACGACAGCCTCTCCCCGATCTTTTACTACTCCCTCCATAATCGGCTCAGTATGCCTTTCGTCCCCCCTGCCCAGGTGATTATCCAAGCATTCGGCGCGAAAGTCATCGAGGCCCAGACCGCTCCGCATCACTTGACTGCTATTGCGGATCCCCTCTGGGCCGCGCTGTCCGACTACTCATACTCGGAGACTGCCGTTGAGCAGCTTGGAGAATTCCCTTCGGCTCCCGTCGGCCCGCTTCTGACGAGCACCTGGGATCAGTTAGAGCCTTACAACGATCAGTGCCCCATGTATTTTGGTGAGCGCTGCGTCGTTGGCTGCGTGGCCACCGCCATGGCCCAGATAATGCGGTACTGGAAACATCCGTCAAGCGGTACTGGTAGTCACTGCTACTTTTGGGATTTCGGGGGGGAGACACTCTGTGCCGACTTCGGTTCCACGACATACGACTGGGCCAACATGCCCGACAGCGCCACGAGCAGCAGCCCCCAGGCAATCAAGGACGCCGTCAGCACCCTCTGTTTCCATTGTGGTGTGTCTGTTGACACGGATTACGGACCTGAGTCCTGGGGTGGTTCGGGCGCGTTTCTCTCCGATGTTGGGCCGGCGCTTGCGAACTACTTTGGATACGCACCCGCACGGTATCTACTGAGGGAGCACTACAATCTTCCGGAGTGGTACAGCCTGATCTGCAGTCAAATTGACGCGGGCCAACCGGTCTTATACGGTGCGAAAGAGCATGCTGTGGTGGTGGACGGATACGACGCTCTCATGCTTGTCCATCTGAACATGGGATGGGGAGGCAAAGATGACGGGTGGTACTCCATAGGTGCCGGCCCCCAGGACTACACAGAAGCCGTCGTTGACATCCGACCAAACGCGCCGACGATCTCCTTGAGTCTGACATCGTTGTTTAACACATGCGAGCACGGAACAGACGCACCAAGCCAGACTTTTCAGGTATGGAACTCCGGAATAGAAACGCTCACCTATTCCATAAGTGACGACGCAACCTGGCTTAGTTGCAGCCCAACAAGTGGGTCCTCAACTGGCGAGCGCGACACGATTCAAGTTACTTACGGCACTTCGGGTCTGCCCAGCGGTGCGTATTCTGCAACAATCACCGTCAGCGCGTCAGGCGCAATCAATTCCCCCAGTACAGTGACAGTCTCCCTGTCCGTGAAACAACCTACCCCGACGATCGCTTTCAGCCCCGCCGAATTCAATAATGCATGTGAATGGGGAGAGGACTCTCCAACTCAGAGCTTTGAGTTATGGAATTCCGGGATCGAAGCACTGAACTACTCGATCAGCGATGATGTGCAGTGGTTGAGCTGTCATCCGAACAGCGGCAACTCAACAGGGGAACGCGATACCATTGAAGTCGTCTACAGCACGTCAGGACTTCAGGCCGGCTCGCACACTGCGACAATCACCGTCAGCGCCCCAGAAGCCGTCAATAGTCCTCAGACAATTCCAGTGCACTTGACCGTAGAGCGGCCCTATACAGTATGGTATGTGGACGGCTCAGTGTCGTTCTCCGGCGAGGGGACATCCTGGGAGACAGCGTTCAAGACAATCCAGGAAGCGATAGACACGGCATCTGACGGTGACAAAGTCATCGTTGCCGAAGAGTCGTACGCCGAGAACATCCACTTCCACGGCAAGAACATTGAGCTCACCAGCACCGATCCCTTCGATCCCTCCGTAGTCGCAAACACCATCATCAACGGCAACCAGGCGGGCTCCGTTGTGTCCTTCGATGGAACAGAAGACGAAACTTGCTTGCTTTCTGGCTTCACGATCCAGAACGGCAGCGCCCAGCAAGGGGGCGGGGTGCGCGGCGGGGCACTGGCCAACCACACCCATGCCACAATACGTAACAACGTGATTGAAAGCAACTCGGCCCAGTGGGGCGGCGGACTCTGTTGGTGCGATGGCGTCATAGAGAATAACGTTATCTCCCAAAACTCAGCGGGGTGGTATGGTGGAGGGCTGTACGATTGTGACGGCGCAATTAGAAGTAATCTGCTCGTCGGCAACATAGCTCAGAAGTCAGGTGGTGGAGCATGCAACTGTGATGGCAGAATCGAGAGTAACACCATCACCGAAAACTCCGCTGAGGAGCAATGGGGCGGCGGACTGTTCCAGTGTAAAGGGGCGATTGCCAACTGTATTATCTGGGAGAACACGGCGAATGGCGGCGCCCAACTTCATGGTTCGTCTGCACCAACCTATTCCTGCATACAGGATTGGACAGCAGGGGGTGAAGGAAATATCTCAGGGGATCCCCAGTTCGCAGACAGTGACTACCACCTTTCGCATGATTCTCCCTGTATTGATGCCGGCAAAAACGAGCAGTGGATGTGGGATGCTGCTGACCTCGACGGCAAGCCGCGCATTCTCCCAGGGCGCTCCACCCTGACAGTGGACATGGGGTCACACGAGTACGGTTCCGTTCCCTTCGAGATGTCAGAAGTTGCGAGAGGTGCGAATGGCAACGTCCTTCTAAAATGGACAAGTCGCCAGGGAAAGCGATATGGGATCTGGTCATGTCTGGACCTGTGCGATGACGCATGGATTGAAGTGGCCACGATTGACTCCCAGGGCTCCACAACATCCTGGACCGACACCGCCCCAGCCGAAAGAAAGAAATTCTATCGCGTTGAATTGAAATAGCCACATTGACCCCGGCGGGGCCGTCCGCAAGCTCCTTTCTGGAGCACATCCGCAGCACACACGGGGGCGGGCAGTCCCGCCGCGTAAGCTGTGCCCGTTGAGCGGGAAAGGGCATTATCGTACCACGCACGACCGTGAGGTACAGTCGGCAGGCGAGAGACGCAAGAGGATGGGGCCGCACGGCCAGCGACTATGCAATCGATCGAGGTCAGATAGGAGGTAATCATGGAGATGAAAAAAGTATCTAACAGGTCGCCACCTGGAAGAGGAACCAATAGAAGAATACTTAAGCTCAAAGGTCTCGTCAAGCGAAAGCACGGTGGCTTGCGATGTCCTCAAGAATCTCTGGCATTTCTCCCTTGCTATGGTACCATTTGCTTTAGAATTCAACCTACTGCTCTGGGTTATTTCGGGTTCAGGAAAACAAAGTAGATGGACCAACACTTCAAGGGGGGAGTAGCGGTGAAGAACATCCCTTTTCGCGCGCGTGTTTGGGTTAGGGGGAAATAGAATGCGAGCGAACGTTGCTTCAGCGAAACTGCTTCGTCAGGGCTGTATTGGTATCGTTCTTTGCATGGCGGCGGTTGCGGCTTGGGCGGAGCCCGTCGAAAAAGAACAAGCCGCTCAAGTTGCCAATGGGTGGCATCAACTCCGTTTCCGAGGTTCCCAAGACCTAAAGGCCCCCAAAGCGAAACCGATGATGGCCTTTGCTGCAAGCGACGCCAGGCCCATAGTCGTCAAAGGCAAAGTGATCGCCTACGCATTTGACGCCCCAGGCGGCGGGTGCATTGCTATCGCAGCGGACGATGAACTGTCAAAAACATTTGACTTCCGGATCCCTTCGAGAATACTATTGACAGGGCCAGGATGCCTTGCAGGAGGCTGGCCAGGTGCCATCGAGTGACCTATCTGACAAGATTATCGATAGAGCATGACACCGATGGGTTTTGTGGGACTCAGCCAAGTCGATCGCGAATTTGTCCTTCGGAGGTGCAGGTTCTTTCAGGATGTGCAACTGTGGCCGCTGCTTGAAGAACTCGATCCCAAACGCTGGTTATCTAACTTCCTTGACTCTGAGATGGACCACGCTATCCACCTGCTGAATGCCTTCATGTATTTTAGGCAGCCACTAATGGACCAACTTATGAGAGCCGCTTTCCAAGCCCTGAGTCAGTTGGAGACGTGGCCTAGCAAGCCGCCCTTTCCGTCGCGCATTGCTTGGCGATCCTTCTTGGATAACGTGCTCATTACCAGGGTCACTGGGGAGGATCCGAGTGATACAGACAGCGGGTTCCGCTTCCAACGAATGGCCCGGCAGGTTCTCGGGATTCCAGAGAATCGGATTCTTCCGCCCGAAAAGATCCTCAGATCAATTGTGCGTCAAGGTCCGCGTTCCGTTGTGTTCGTTGACGATTTCGTAGGTTCGGGAAACCAGTTTAGGATGACGTGGGAGCGTCAATACGCTCTGAGGCCGTCATTGTCCTTGTCGTTCCAGAACCTCGCTTCAATCATGCCCGACAACCAGTTTTTCTATTGCCCGCTCATTTGTACTGAATTTGGGAGGCAAGAACTGTCGCGGTCGTGCCCCGAGGCAGTGATATGTCCTGCGCATTTCCTCCCGCCGCAGTACAGTGCTCTGGTGCCCGACAGCATTGTGTGGCCAGAATATCTCAAGGACTCGGCATACGCTTTCCTCAAACAGGCCAGCGCGCGAGCTGGTATTCCTGATACTGAATGGCAAGGGATCGGCCACTTAGGCCTGGTACTGGCATTTGAACACTGTGTTCCCGACGCGACGCTGAAGATCATATATTGGAACGAGAACGGCTGGAAACCACTTATCGAGAGAACATGAACGACGATGTAAGGGCGGAGACGGCCCAAGAGCAGCTGAGTCGGCTGTTCGGCAGCTTCAAAGCTGAATGGCTTAGAGAACAGATGTACGATCTGTTCACCGAGCCGTCGTATTTTCCAGAGGTAACCTCTCCGCGCCCATGCGTTCTTCTGGGTGGGCGAGGAACAGGTAAGACCACGGTCCTCCGATGCATGTCCTACGGGGGCCGATTCGCCCTTGAAGGCAGTACAGTGGAGGACATCCCGAACTGGCCCTACTATGGCTTCTACCTTCGCGTGAACACGAACCGGGTAACGGCTTTCCAAGGGCCGGAGCTTACGGAAGACAGATGGATCCGCACCTTCGCGCATTATATCAACCTAGTGTTGTGCAACACAGTACTCCGCTTCCTTCAGTGGTATCAATTGCACTGTCGGGGATCAAATCAGCTTGACGGAACCGACTGTGCTACCATCGCTGCTAGCCTGAACTTACCAGATGTCAGAAGTGTCCGTGACCTCTCGGTCGGCGTCCGCGCTGCGCTGGTAGCATTCGAGGCGTACTTGAACAATGTGGCTGACGGCCCCAGACCACGATTGTCACTGCAGGGCGCTCCAGTGGATGCGCTGTTTGATGCGATTCTTCGACTGCCCCAGTTTCGCGGCAAGAATTTCTTCTTTCTCATTGATGAATATGAGAACTTTTTGGATTACCAGCAGCGCGTTGTCAACACACTGATAAAGCATTCTGGAGAACTCTACACCTTCAAAATCGGGGTCAGAGAACTGGGTTTGCGATGCCGAACTACGCTCAACGAAAACGAGCAACTGATCAGTCCGGCGGATTATGTCCGTATCCACATTGAGGAGAAGCTATCAGGTGAGCGCTTCGTGGAATTTGCTCTTCAGGTATGCAACGACCGCATCAAAAGACTACAGATTTCCCAGGATCCGATCCCCGACCTGAAATGGTTTCTGCCTTGTCTTAGCGAGGAAGATGAGGCTGAGCTACTTGACGACAGACGCGAACGGCTGGGACGAGCGGCTTCCCAGTTATCTGAGATCGCATCTCGGGAACAAGCACCTTTACTGGAGGAACTGACTCCGCTTGAGAAGTACTTTCTGAGCTTTTGGGCCCACGACAAGGATATCCCGCTGGAAGAGGTTTGGCGGGACTTCTGTGAGTCTCGAGATCGTCACAAGACTCGATACCGGAATTATAAGCACGCTTTGTTATACACATTGCGCCCTGGGAAACGAGGCATTCGAAAGTACTATGCTGGGTGGCATGTGTTCACTCAGCTGGCGGCCTGCAATATCAGGTACTTCTTGGAACTCGTTGTTCAAAGCCTTATGCTGAACCTCCAGACTACTGAAACGCTGAAGCAGCCGGTATCACCCCGGATCCAAACAGTTGCCGCCCAACAGGTCGGAAGGAAGAATCTATCTGAGTTGGAAGGCTTAAGTGTTCACGGCGGGAATCTGACGAAGCTACTGCTGGGCCTGGGCCGCGTCTTTCAGACAATGGCGTCACAAGCCTGTGGGCATGCCCCCGAGGTGAACCAGTTTCATCTCGTGGACGGTGCTCACTGCGGCTCGGGCACCGACCTGCCTTCTGAGCAATCCAAGGAAGTAGCGCATCTCTTAACGTCCGCGGTCATGCACCTAGCTCTCTTGCGAAGCCCAGGAAGCAAACTGGCGGACGAGACAGATACCAAAGATTACGACTACATGATTCATCCCATCTTCAGCCCATTTTTTGTTTTCAGCTACAGGCGCAAGCGAAAGATGGCTCTGAGAGCTGACCAGGTGCTTGGTCTGATTCGCCAGCCCAAAAAGACGATCCGCGAAATCCTCGCGGCGCAGCATCGCGCGTATGATGAAGCTTTCCCCGAGCAACTACTCATCTTCAAAGGTTATTACGATGCCGATTCGTGACCGCCCTCTCCTCACACGCGCATACGACACAGTTGATGACTTCGCCCCGGAACCAGGAAGTGCCTACGTCTTTGGCAGATCGGTCGAGGATAGGAGCGGACATATCGCGAAGTGGGAACAGCGGGCAGAGAACGTGAGACTTGTCCGGATCCAGGAACACACGGCGAGTTCGTTTGCAGTCGACCTTGACGGTCTCTCACCAGATGTGAGCCTGAGAAGCGCCAGGCAATTGGAGGACTTTTGGTCTTCCATCAATCGCCCGACGTGCTATCTGGATATTACTGGATTGCCTCATCACGTTTGGGCACCCTTGTTGCGATTCGGGTTGTCATGCTGTAAGCAACTTGTTGCAGTGTACGTTGAGCCCGAAGATTATGAGTTCAGCGCGATGCCGAGGGAGGGCGAGATTTTTGACCTCAGCGAGAAAATCTCGGGGATTGCCCCGCTCCCTGGTTTTGCCTCGCTTGGTGAACCTATGGACGAGCGTGTGTGTTTTGTTCCGCTACTTGGTTTCGAGGGCATACGCTTGGCATACTTGGTCGAGCAAGTCCAGCCACCAGGGGAGAAGATAATCCCAGTAGTAGGCCTGCCAGGTTTTCGCCCAGAATATCCTTTCCACACTTACCATGGCAACATGTCGGTCCTCAACGAAACTCAATCTTGGAAGAGTGTTCGTTTCGCAAAAGCTAATTGCCCTTTCAGCCTTTTCTACCTATTAGAAGACATTGCACAAGAGTACCCCGATGACCAGCTGAAAATAGCCCCTATTGGCACTAAGCCCCACGCGTTAGGGGCTGTTTTGTTTGCGACCACTGCCCGCAGGGCGGTCGAACTTGTCTACGATCACCCCATTCGAAGAGCGAAACGGACAAAAGACACTGCGAAACTTCTCATCTACTACGTGTCAGTATTTGTTCAGGGCTGAGATTCATGGGGGACGACGAATGGATTTCTTCTGCACACCGCGGAAGCTGGCAGACAAGATGGTTCAAGTGTCGCGCTCACACGCCGTCGACCCATATGTCGCGGATTTTGCTGTGGGAGACGGGGAATTACTCCGCGCCGCGCTCAGACGATGGCCAAGTGTGCACCCGACAGCGACGGACGTCGACGCCCAAATCGTCGCTCGGCTACGGCGAGCAAATCCGGATTGGCGCGTCGGGAAATGCGATTTCCTGGACTCTAGGTCACGTGCAAAATGTCGTGTACTCTCTGAAATTAAGGGCAAAGTGTCCCTTGTGCTCATGAACCCACCGTTCTCGTGCCGTGGCGCTAAGCGATGGCTGGTCTCAATCAATGGTACGCATGTCGCTGCCAGCAAGGCACTGGCCTTCGTGCTTGCATCCTTGTCATACCTCGCTCCCGAAGGTGAGATCGTGACAATTCTCCCAGCCGGGACCCTGCTAAGCGATAAGGACAAGTGGGCATGGGAGATTCTCCGCAGGCTCTGTTTCTGCGAATCAATAGCCACGAATGGCCGGGCAACCTTCGCTGGATGTTTCCCACGTACTGTTCTCATGCGTCTAAGACTCCGGTCCGACCATAGGTGTCTCCGACGAACGCCCACCCCATCTGGGGGCAGCGACAACCGGCCCAAGGCCGCTACAGTGAGCATCGTGCGAGGCACAATCCAGATGCACACACTCAGCGGAACGCCATTATCCGGCTCCGTGCCGCTTGTTCATACAACGGAACTGAGACAGAATCGGGTTCACTTCTCCCGGTGGCACGTTGATCCCCCCAAGAGGAAGATAAAGGGGCCTGCAGTGCTGCTGCCAAGGGTGGGTCACCCAAATCCCGACAAGATCTGTCTTTTCCTGAAAAGGCAACATGCTGCCCTATCGGATTGCGTAATTGCCTTGAAGTGCAAGACTTCATTTGAAGCCCGTTCGGTCCGAGATTCGCTGGTCACAAATTGGCGTATGCTTAGAACACAATACGGCGGCACTTGTGCCCCTTACATAACAATTTCTCGATTAACTCAGGTGCTCGAGCAATTGGGATTTCATGTGACCCGTGCCCCGGTTGACCGCCATAGGGAAACATAGGACCGTTCCGCCTGCATGTCGGTCATTCCCAATCGCTGATCGTCCAGAGTGATAGAAACACCGTTCCAGGATTTCGCATTCCTTCGCATGTGTGCTTGTGTCCAAATCGCAAGATACCATCTGAGATGAGGATTTTGGAAAGCAAGCTTCCTTTAGTCCTGTTTCTGTTCTTCTGTGAGCGTGCGCACGGGTGATCTTCAAGGAGTGTACTTCGAGGCGGGCTTCGCAATGGCAAAGCTCAATATGGCCCTGGAGGCGGAATCAGCGGTAACGGCGCCACCGCCACGATCGAGAACAACATCATCAGCGGCAACTACGGCTTTAACGGCGGTGCGCTGGGTGTTTGCGACGGCACGATCCAGAACAACATAATCACAGGGAACAACGCGTGGGATCAAGGTGGGGGAGTGTATAACTCCCATGGAACCATCCGGGACAACGTTACTTCGGAGAACCGAGCTCAATGCAGCGGCGGCGGGCTCCACTATTGCCACGGCACCATCCAGAACAACCTAATCACGGGAAACTCGACCAATGTGTTCGGCGGTGGGCTGTCCAAGTGCGAAGGCACGATATTGAACTGCATCATCTGGGGAAATTCAGCGCCTACCAGTCCTCAGATTAGTGCGTCGGATCTGCCCACCTATTCCTGCATCCAGGACTGGACAAAAGGGGGCGAAGGAAACACTGCCGATGACCCTGGCTTCCTTGACGCGGACGGACCGGACGACGATCCCTCGACGTATGAGGACAATGACTATCGCCTGGCGGCAGCATCGCCCTGCATTGACACTGGCCGAAAGGAGGACTCGTTGTGGGAAACTGTTGATCTGGACGGTAATTTGCGCATTCTGCCCGGAGACTCGGTATGGAAGGTGGACATGGGCGCCTATGAGTATGTCTCGCCGACTTACACGTACATGGATTACATTAGGAAGAGCGACGATGGGATTCAGCTTATCTGGACAAGCCAGGAAGGGGAGGCTTATACCGTTCTGTCCTGTCTTGATCTTGACAACGGCACATGGACTGAACAAGCAACTGTGGACTCCCAGGGCGTCGCAACCTCTTGGACAGATACTTTGCCGCCTCAAAACATGAAGTTCTATCGAGTTGAATCCAATTAAACCAGCGAGGTTGAACTGTGGCGTTGGCTCTCTCCCCTCACGTTGCTCCAAGCGGGGTTCAAAAAGTGCTGTCTATCCCATTATCCTCTCAACACAAACACGTCACCGCACCTATGAATCAGGGCACTCAGTCGAGCGGCCAGGTCTGTGACTCCGCTGCTCTCCCCTTACTTCATGCCCTTCCTTGACAACCCGCCCCACGTGCATTAAGCTACCGCCAACATTTCTTTTGAGGCCTCTTGCAAATGAGCCAAAACACAAACGTCTTTCACAGCCCCATAGATTCCTTTCATCGCGCCAATCGCGCTCGGATGACCAAGTTCGCCGGGTGGGAGATGCCTCTCCAGTTCAGCGGAATCGTGGATGAGCATCTAACTGTCCGGCGCGCCGCAGGTCTTTTCGACATCTCGCACATGGGACAGATTGAATTCTGCGGGCCAACCGCCTTCCAGGACCTTCAGAGAATCGTCACGAAAGACCTGTCCAAAATCAAAACGGGCAGGGCGGTCTATTCTCTCCTCTGCAACGAGGAAGGCGGCATTCTCGACGACATCATCATTTACAGGAGGGACGAGGACCGATTTCTCATCATCGTCAACGGTGTGAATGCCACCAAGGATTTCGAATGGCTGAGGTCAAAAGCCGTCAAAAAAACTACCGTTGAAAACCTGACCACAAAACGGGCTCTCTTCGCCGTCCAGGGGCCAAATGCCGCAGCAATCGTGAGTCAACTCATCAGCGAACCATTGACCGAGTTGTTTTATTTTCGCTTCCGGGACGACGAGATGTGCGGTTTTCCGGTGATCCTGGCAAGGACGGGGTACACCGGCGAGGATGGGTTTGAGGTGTCCGTCGCGGCAGACCACGCTCTCGAT
>Ga0114930_10003666_pt1 | contig 13319 bp, 9 predicted proteins | sample AnhtaG_FD_87300 | JGI IMG/M metagenome (GOLD analysis project Ga0114930, IMG submission 87300) | Deep subsurface microbial communities from Anholt, Denmark to uncover new lineages of life (NeLLi) - Anholt_01485 metaG | ecosystem: Environmental > Aquatic > Marine > Oceanic > Sediment | place... | reverse complement strand
GACCTGGACGGCAAACCACGCATCCTCGGCCCCGCGGTGGACATCGGCGTCTACGAGCAGTACGCGCCGCCTGTGATCACGGTCCAGCCCACCGGCGCGACCAAGTACAGCGGCGAGGCGCACACGTTTTCGATCGTGGCCTCGAACGGGTCGAGCCCGCTCGAGTACCAGTGGACAAAGGGAGGCATCCCGATACTCGGCGCCATCGGGGCGGACTTGGCCCTCCCGTGTCTGGCCCTCGCGGACGCGGGCACGTACGCGTGCGAAGTGAGCGACTACCTGCCCACGACCATCGTGTCCGACCCGGCCGTCCTGCAAGTCGTCGACACATCCCCGCCCACCATCACGAAACACCCGGACAGCGCCACCCGCTGCCGCACCGAGGCGTACACGTTCCAGGTCGAGGCCGAGGGCGGCCTGGGCGCCCTGCACTATCAGTGGTTGATGGACGGCGCGGAAGTCCCCGGCGCAACCAGCGCCGACCTCGCCATCGACCCGATTGCATTGGCGGACGACGGGGTGTACTTCTGCGAGGTGTCGGACGATCTGCCCACGACCGTCGCATCGAACACGGCCGCCCTGACGGTCCGCGACGCCTTGCCCCTGGCCATCACACTCCAACCCGCCGGCGCCGTGAGAAACGTGGGCGAGTCGCACGCGTTCTCCGTGGTTGCGGAGAACGGCTTCGGCACGCTCCGCTACCAGTGGACCAAGGACGGCGCGCCGATCAGCGGCGCTACGCTGGCCGGCCTGTCGGTCGACCCCATCGCATTGGCCGACGCCGGGACATACACGTGCCAGGTCTCGGACGACGACACTACGCTCGAATCCGACGGCGCTTTTCTCGATGTACGAGACGGCACGCCGCTCGGCATCGACACCCATCCCGAGGGCGCGACCAAGTATCGCACCGAGACCCACACCTTCACCGTCGCAGCAACACCGGGAAGCGGCACCGGCGTCATCCACTACCAATGGGTGAAGGACGGCGCCACAAACGTCGGCCTGCACGAGCCGGACTTCACCATCGACGCCATCGACCTGGCGGATGCGGGTGCCTACGCGTGCGACGTGTCCGATGACGTGGCGACGGTGTCGTCGAACACGGCCGTGCTGACCGTGCTCGACGCGGAACCGCCGGTCATTACGGTCCACCCCGTCGGGGCGACCAAGTGCCTTGGGGAATTTCACACACTTTCCGTGGGCGCTGCACACGGTTTCGGGGCACTCCACTATCAGTGGCTCAAGGACGGCGGCGACGTCACCGGGGCCACGGCTTCCGACCTCGATCTCGGCCCCCTCACGCTCGAGGACGACGGCGTATACGCCTGCTCCGTCTACGACGACGTCCCCACCACGGTCGTCTCGAATACGGCCGTGCTGACCGTGCTCGACGCCGAGCCCCTCGCGATCACGGGCCAGCCCGCCGGGGCCACGAAGTCCCGTACGGAATCTTACACCGTGTCGGTCGTGGCCGAACACGGTGTGGGCACCCTCAACTACTCGTGGCGGAAGGACGGCGGCCCCATGGATGCGCCCAACGCCGCCCTCATCACCATCCCGTCGGTCGAGCTGGCGGACGCGGGGACCTACGCGTGCGAGGTGTCCGACGACCTTACCCAGGTGATGTCGGACGGGGCGGTGCTCGTTGTGCGGGACGCCCTGCCGCTGGCCATCGCCACCCACCCCGCAGACGCCACCAAGTATCGCGGCGAGGCGCACACGTTCTCGGTGGGCGTGGCCCCAGGAGCGGGCTTCGGCACGCTCCACTACCTGTGGCTCAAGGATGGCGTCACGAGCGTGGGGACCGACGCGCCGGAGCTCACCATCGACGCGCTTGTCCTGGCCGACGCCGGCGTCTATTCGTGTGAGGTGTCCGACGACCTCACCACGGTCCCGTCGAACGGCGCCGTCTTGGCCGTCATCGACGCCGACCCGCTGGTGGTCACGACCCAGCCCGCGGGCGCGGTCATGTACGTCCACGAATCCCTCGACTTCGTCGCGCTCGTCCAGGGCGGGGTCGGAGCGCGCCTCTACCAGTGGTTCAAAGACGCCGCTCCCATCCCCGGCGCCACCTCGACCCAACTCCCCCTTCACGACCTGGCGCTCGAGGATGCGGCCACCTACACATGCGAGGTCACCGACGAAGTGCCCCTCACGCGCGTCTCGAACGACGCCGTCCTCGTGGTGGCAGACGGGGTGCGCGTCAGCATCACGAAGCAGCCGGCCGGCGCCACGAAGCTCCTCGGCGAGGCCCACACGTTCTCGGTCGAGGCCGCTGACGGCATTGGCGAGCTCCACTACCAGTGGCAACAGGACGGCGTGGACGTCGCCGGCGCCACGGACGCCGACTACACGGTGGACCACATCGCGTTGGCGGACGCCGGCGCCTACGTCTGCGCCGTGTCCGACGACTACGCCCCGGCGCTGTCTGAGGGCGCCGTGCTGGTGGTCATCAATCAGTACCCCGTGCCGGCCTCGGGCGTCGTTGGGTTGGGCGTGCTGGCCGGCGCGTGCCTGTGCGGCGGGGCCGTGCTTCTGCGCAGAAGGAGGCAACGGACGGACGCCCGCGGTGCGAGCCACCACGGCAATGCGAGCGAATAAGGAGCGGGACGTGTGGTCAGGCACGAGGCCGCCGTTGGCAACGGCGGCCTACCCGGCCGAGCAACACCTTGACCTATGGTGCGGCCTCGTGCCTGACGGGGCGCGTTGTGCTGCTTCCTGCTGCGGTCGTTGAGCGGGCTTCCACGCGCCGGGTGGGCCACGTAGGGGCCCGAAGCACGCACGGGACGAAGCGGAACGGACGTCACACGGGCTTGCTCAATGACAGACCTGGACACACAGCAGCCGGCGCTCGTGATGGAGCGCGTGTCAAAGCGCTACCCGGGCACGCTCGCCGTGGACAACGTAGACCTGGACGTCCGCGTCGGTGAAGTCCACGCGCTGATGGGAGAGAACGGCGCCGGCAAGTCCACCCTGATGAAGACCCTGACCGGTTCCTTCGGCGACTATACCGGCAAGATACTCATCGGCGGCAGAGAAGTGCGGATTCATTCGCCCGCGGCCGCCAAGGAATACGGCATCGGCATGGTGTACCAGGAGTTGAGCCTGGCCCGTCCGATCAGTATCGCGGAGAACCTCCTCGTTGGAAGGCTGCCCACGAAGGCGTTGGGCGTTGTCGACCGCAAGGCCATGCTGCGCGAGGCGCGTCGGTGTCTTGACTATGTGGGCCTGGACCTGGATCCCTTGAAACCCATCGAGGCGATCAGCCAACATGAAGCGCAGTTGGTCGAGATCGCCAAGGTGCTGGGCAATCACCCGTGTATCCTGATCTTGGACGAACCGACCTCGGCCTTGTCACGAGAGGAGGTCCAGCGGCTCTTCGAGATCATCCGCGACCTCAAACGCAGCGGCCTCGCCATCGTCTACATCTCACACCACTTGCCCGAGGTCCGACAGATCGCAGACCGGGTCACTGTGCTTCGGGATGGCCGGAAAGTCGGCACGCGAGACATCGCTGAGGCGACCCCCGAGGCGCTCGTGCAGATGATGGTTGGACAATCCATTGACGAATTCTACTCCCGGCGTGAGCCGAAGATCGGCGGTCCGGCGCTCCATCTCGAGCATCTGACTCGGTACGGCTATTTCCATGACGTGTCTCTCGAGATTCACAGCGGGGAGATCCTCGGCCTGGTCGGGCTTTCGGGGGCCGGCCGTACCGAAGTGGCCCGCTCTTTGTGCGGACTCGATCCGGTGCATGAGGGCAGTGTTGCGGTTCTGGGAGAACCGCTCGAGCCGGGCAATTACCCCAAGGCGGTTGCGAAGGGACTGGTCTATCTCAGCGAGAACCGCAGCGACGACGGTCTGTTCCTACGGCTCTCGGTGAAATTGAACCTGCTGGCGGCGCTCCTGCCATTCCATTCTAAAGCGGGGATCTACTTCTCCGGCAACGACGCCTCCGTGACACAGCGGTATCTTGAAGAGCTCAACATCGTCGCGGCCTCGCCGGAAACCGACCTGGGCACGCTCTCGGGCGGAAATCAGCAGAAGGTGCTGTTGGGCAAATGGCTCGCGACGCGCCCTAGCGTGCTGATTCTGGACGAACCCACCCGCGGCGTCGACGTGAAGGCGAAGACGAGAATCCATGAGGCCGTGATGGGGCTGGCCGACCAGGGAACCGCGGTGCTGCTGATCAGCTCCGACCTGCCGGAACTGGTCGGGCTGTCGGACCGGGCGGTCGTGATGCGCAACGGGCGTTTGATCGGCGAGATGCAGAAGGAGGAGCTGTCCGAGGGGGGGGTGCTGCTGGCGGCCAACGGGCAGGGGGGCCTGTCCGATGTCTAAGCGAAGCACGGCAGCGTCCATCCTCGAGACCGCCGGCATCTATGCGGTGGCCGGGATATTAGTCCTTGTGGGCACGCTGGTCTCATCTGATTTTCTGACCGCGGACAACGTACTCAGCATCCTCAGCGCGGTCGCGTTGCTTGGCATCGTCGCGTCGGGCATGGCCTTCGTCACCTACTCGGGCAATATGGCCGATCTCTCCCTGCCCGCCGTCATGGCCTTCTCCGGCATCATCGCGGTCGCGGCGCTGCCCTTGGGCCTGCCGGCCGCGCTGGCGCTCGGGATTGCGGCCGGACTGATCATCGGGGCCATGAACGGCTTGGTGGTGGGCGCGCTCAACGCCAACCCCATTCTGTGGACGCTGGCCGTGGCCTTCTTCATGGAAGGCTTCATGCGCTTCACGTGGAGCAACAACCAGATCTATCCGGATACGGAGCCTGGTACCGCGGGGGCGGCCTTCATCGAGATCTTTCGCATCGCAATCGGCCCGATACCTCTGATCGTGCTCGTCATGTTCGTCCTATTCATTCTGGCCCATCTCGTCATGACCAGGACCCGGTTCGGACGAGAGAGCCGACTCGTAGGGTCGTCTCGCGCCGCGGCCAGGACCTCCGGGATCCGGGTCTCTCGCGTCGTCTTTCTCAACTTCATGATTGCGGCCCTTGCCGCATCGATCGCCGGCATTTTCCTCACCTCGATGACTAAGCTGGGCGTGTTCTATTTGGGACAGGGGTATGAATTCAAGGCGGTGACGGCCGTCGTCATCGGCGGCGTCATGTTGAGCGGGGGGCGGGGCCACATACCCGGTGTGTTTGGCGGGGTCCTGGTGATTGGGCTGCTGACTAACATCATGACGTTTCTCGGCATCACCGCCTTCCGGCAGAACATCGTGACGGGGATCGTATTCATTGCCGTCGTCGGCCTCCAGCAGTATCAGCTCCGCGCACAGGGCAAGGACTATGCATAAGACCACGAGTAGATCCTTCTCGGGCCTGACGCGCCTGTTGAATGAGCACCGGGCCTTGCTCATGCTCGTCGTCCTGTTCTCCTTCCTGGCCGTTTTCGCGCCGAACTTCCTGTCCGTTCACAACGTGACCACCATTCTGAGAGGCGCGAGCCTGAACGCTATCACGGCCATAGGGTTCACGCTGATTCTCATCCTCGGACAGTTGGACCTGTCCATCGGCGCGGTCGTGATGCTGTGCGGCATGCTCACGATTGGGCTACAGCCCCAGATGGGATGGACGGGCTCGATGGTGCTGTCGCTTACGGCCGGGGGGGCCGTTGGGCTGGTCAATGGGTGGTTGGTGGTCAAAGCCCGCATCAATTCGTTCATCGTGACTCTCGGCACGATGATCATCGTGACCGGACTGATGCACCTCTACAGTGACGGCGGCTCGAAAGCGGTTGATGATTTCCGGTTTGCGGACTGGCTCGAAGAACCGGTGGTCCCCTTTCTCCCCCCGATGGTGATCATCACGCTGGCGCTGGTTGCAGGCTTCTCGCTTTTCTTGAACCGGACGCGATACGGGCGGGGTCTGTTCATGGTCGGGGGCAACCCGCAGGCCGCCTGGCTCGCCGGCCTGAACCGGGACCGTTATCTGATGGGCGGCTTCTTCCTTTGTGGTTGTACGGCTGCGGCCGGGGGCGCGCTTTTTGCCGCAAGTCTGAGTGCAATGACCTCGGCTGCCGTGCTCGGCACGCGCACATTGATGACCGTCTTGGCCGCCGCCATCATCGGCGGCACGGTCCTGACCGGCGGCAAGGGGAGCGTTCTCAAGAGTTATTTCGCCGTGCTTATGCTGACCACCCTATTCAACGGAATCGGCTGCTACGGCCTGGGCTTTGAAGTCCAGATCTTCGTAAACGGGTTGATTCTCGCCCTCGTGGTACTATACGAGGCGTATGCCATCCACCGTCATCATCTGCTCAAGGGCCAACGCCCCGATTTGCTCAAGGAACTCGAGCAAGGCGCCGTGTTCCAGGACCAACCTCCCCTGGAAACCACTGCAGGAGTCGCTGGGATGAACAAGACAGACCGGTTCCCGTTGATCTGCCTCACCCTCACCGCCATGGTGGCGATTGCCGGCATAACGGCCATGTACTTCAAGTACGCGTCCTTGCCGGTCCAGGTCGTTACGACCAGCGGACAGCTTCTTTCCCCAAGCCAAACCGCGAGCGAGGCGGACGTGTTTGCCCTGCGAGGAACGGACGGCCAGCCCTACCTGTTCCGCTCAACGGAGAACGTGGCCATCCCGGACCGGCCGGAAGATCCGAAGGCGCTCCCGGAAACGGAGAAGGGACATTGGTGGGACATCGAGTTCGCCGGATGGAAAGTGGACAAAGAGCCGATGCCCGCATCGCCGCAGGACGGCCCGCGAGGCAAGAGGGTCATCCTGCTGAAGGCCGGCGACCACCCGTATTGGACGGCCTACGTTCGAGGGTTCAAGGTCATTGCCGACACGTACGGCATGAAGACCAAGGTGTTCAACGGGAACTGGAACATGGACTTGCAGGCCCAGCAGACCGACCAGGCCATCAACGAGACACCGGACATGATCATCTTCGCGCCCGTGGACGCCACGGCCTGCACCCCGCTTCTACGCAGAATCAACAGGGCCGGCATCCCCTGCATCACGTCCAACACCATTCCGTGCGACGAGGCCATGAAGTATTGCCTGGCCTGGACGGGTCCGGACGACTGGGGGCAGTTCCGCATGCTCGCGCGCGCGTTTGCCGACGCCTTGGGGAAGAAGGGCGGCTACGCCATCGTGCGCCATATGCCGGGCAGCTCGTGCTTCTTCTCCCGCACCTATGCCCCCATCACCGAGCTGCGCACGTACGCTCCCGACATGACGCTGCTCGCCATGGACACCGCCAATCTCGAAGCCGAGGGCACCATGCAGTTGGTGGCGGCCTGGACCACCAAGTTCGGCGACGAGTTGAAGGGGCTTGTCATGGCCGGGGACGGCTTCACCATGACCGGCGCCGTCGAGGCCACGAAGAAGGCGGGGCGGGACGACATCGTCATTGTGGCCGCGGGCAACAGCAAGACGGGCATGGATTCCGTCAAGGCCGGGGAGGCGTTGGCCATTTCCTATCAATCCGCCGAGGGCGACGGGGCGTTGGCCGTGCATTCAGCGGCGCGATGGTTCAAAGGCGAAGCCCTCGAGCCGGTCGCCTATCTGCCCAAACACATCATCACACGCGAAGACGTCGAGGAGTTCATGCCGGCGCAGTGGTAGACGCACAACAGCAGAGAAGCGCGAGGCCAAGGCGGCGCAAGGAATTCGAGTCGGAGATGGAGGATCGCTTTCATTGCGGGTGAGTTCGCGCGAACGGGTCCTGACGGCCTTTGCACACGAGGAACCGGACCGGGTGCCGGCCTGGTGCGGCGCGTCCGAGGAGTTCTGGGTCAAGGCCAAGGGGGCGCTCGGCCTGGATGACGAGGAACTGCGGCAGTTCTTCGGCGATGACTTCCGGCGGGTCACCGCCGGCTACGCGGGCCCCACGCCCCCGCTGACGCACGACAACGCCACCTATCGCACCGTCTTCGGCGTCGAACGCGAAGGGCTGGGCTATGGCCAGCCCATCGGGCATCCGTTGGCCGGGGCCGCCTTGGACGCGATCCACGGCTACCCCTGGCCCGAACCCGCTTGGGTGGACGTGAGCGGCGTGCGGGAGGCCGCCGGCGCCTGGCAGGGGGAATACGCCATTCTGGGCGGCGACTGGTCGCCGTTCTGGCACGACGCCATCGATTTGCTGGGCATGGAAGCGCTGATGACGCGGATGTACGAAGGGCCCGAGGCCGTGGACGCGCTTCTGGGCCATATCGTGGACTACTACTTCGGCGCGAGTGCGCGCATCTTCGATGCCGCGGCCGACGTGATCGACATCTTCTTTTTCGGCAACGACTTCGGGTCTCAGTGCGGCCCGATCGTCGGCGAAGGGCTGTTCGGGCGCTTCGTGCAGCCGCACCTCGAGCGGCTGGCCGGCTTGGGCCACGATTATGGGCTCGAGGTGATGATGCATTGCTGCGGCGCGGTGGCGGAGCTGGTTCCGGCCTTCATCGATGCGGGCATCGACGCGATCCACGCCGTGCAGCCGTCGTGCCGCGGCATGGACCTGCGCCGACTCAAGGCGCGATTCGGGGACAGGATGGTCTTCAACGGGGCCATTGACTCGCATCACGTCCTGATTGAGGGCACGCCGGAATCCGTGCGACACGCCACCCGCGAGGTGCTCGATATCATGAAACCGGGCGGCGGGTATATCGCCGGCGCCAGCCACGACGCCATTCTCGAGGACACGCCCGTGGAGAACGTGGCGGCCATGTTCGAGGCCATTCGCGAGTTCGGCGCCTACCTATAGCGCCCGCGATGCGCCGATCGAGGAGAGAATTATGCTGCACGATCCGAGCCACTACGCACCGCCGCCCCTGGTCGAGGAGATAGGGCTGCGTCAGACCGACAAGGACGTCCTCCGCGGGCTCGCGGAAGAGTTGGCCAAGATCGCGTCGCTGCCCGTTCACAAGGAGAAGGCGGCCCTCTGGCAGCGCCTGAACGACCTCGACAGCGTGAGGCCCATGGTGTGGATCAACGAGATCTGCTGGAACGAGATGAACGTGGACGACGAGTTGACGCTGCGCACCGAGCACCCGTGGGCCCAGGACCAGGAACGGGGGCTGCGGCAAACCCTTTACTAGTGGCGCCACCTGCCGGCCGACATGGTGGTGGACGACTTCCTGGCGTGTCCCCTGGCCATTCACAGCACGGACTTCGACATCATCGAGGACGTGGACGTCGTCAAGATGGACGATACGAGCGATATCGTGTCGCGGCATTTCAACGTGCAGATCAAAGAGCCCGGCGACATCGACAAGATCCGCATGCCGGTCGTCTCACACAACGAAGCGGCCACCGAGATTCAGTATCAGACCATGTGCGAGGCCTACGACGGCATCCTGCCGGTGAAGAAGGTCGGCCAGACCCACATCTGGTTCACGCCCTGGGACTACCTGATCCGCTGGTGGGGCGTCCAGGAAGCCATGATGGACCTGGTCATGCGGCCGGACATGGTGCGCGCGGCGGTGGACCGCATGGTCGACGCCTGGATGGCCGAACTCGACCAGTTCGTCGAGATGAATCTGCTGTCCCTGGACAACAACAACACACGGGTGGGCTCGGGCGGCTATGGGTATTGCAGCGCCCTGCCGGGCGCCGATTATGATCCCGAATACGTGAAGCCGCACAACATGTGGGGCTGCTCGAACGCGCAGATCTTCTCGGACGTGTCCCCCGAGATGCACTGGGAATTCGCCATCGAGCGCGACCTGCCTTGGCTCGAACGCTGGGGCCTGACGTACTACGGTTGTTGCGAGCCCCTGGATGCTAAGCTCGATATCCTCCGCCGAATCCCCAACCTGCGCAAGATCTCGATCAGCCCGTGGTGCTCGCCACAAAGGGCCGTTGATGCGATCGGGGCCGACTACGTCATCAGCCACAAGCCCAATCCCGCCATTCTCGCCGAAAGCGCGTGGGATCCCAGACAAGCCCGAGAGAACATTCGGGATTTTCTCGACAAGGCCCAAGGCAAATGCCACGTTGAACTCATCATGAAAGACATCTCGACCGTGCGCTACCAACCGCAACGCCTATGGCAATGGGCGACCATCGCCATGGAAGAGGCGCAGCGGATTGCGTAGGAAACGACGGCAACGAGGAACTCGACTGCTCGACAGGGGTGGGGTCACTGGGTGTTTGACGGTGTCGGCGGATCGTGCTATCCTTGGGAAGAATAGACGGATGTGAGGCGCGTCTGGTGCAGGCGTTCAAGGTCATCGTCGAGAAGCATCCCGAGGGGTACGTGGCGTATCCGTTGGGACTGAAGGGGATCGTCGTCGGGGAGGGGGACACCTATGGTGAGGCGCTGGCGGACGCAACGTCTGCCATCCGTTTTCATATCGAGACGTTCGGAGCGGACGCGTGACGGCCGGCTCATTCGGCCGTGATGGGGAAGGCGCCGGAGGTCGCTTCGCCGCTGTGGTCGGTGGCGGTGAGGGTGAGGGTATAGCGGCCGGGGGTCTCGTAGACGTGTTCGACGCGTAGGCCCTTGGCGCGGCGGCCGTCCCCGAAATCCCATTGTGCGGCCTTGATGGCGCAGGCCGGGTCGTAGGAGACGGCGTGCCCGGCCACGAAGGGCTCGGCGATGGTCACCGGGAGCCGCCCCGCAGGGGTGCGCACGACCTTGCGCACGTCGAAGGTCTGGGCCTTGCCGACGGCGACGTTCAGGTCTTCGGCCGTGGGGAGGATGCGCAACGGGGCGCGGCCGACCAGGGCATCGGCTACGGCCTTCATGGTTTGGGCGCAGTGGATGCCTTCGCCGTAGGCGAGGACGATGGCGTCGGCCTCGACCAGGTGGGGCAGGTTGGTGGGATAGCCGACCAGCACCACGACGACCTGGACCCCTTTCTCCCTCAGGCCGCGGATGAGGGCGGCCTGCCCTCGGTAGTCGCGCATGTGGTTGAGGACGCAGACGGCGGTGCGCATGCCCTGGACCTGCGAAGTGAGGCGGAAGATCTCGAAGTCCTCGATGCGGCCGAGGCGCCGGGCCGTGGCGATGGGCTGCTCGACCACGGGCTTGAGGTGTTTCTTGAGGGCGTCTTTGAGTTCGGTGACCCCGATGACACCCGTGACGCCGAGCGGCACGGAGGCGGTCGAGTTGGTGAGCGGGAGGGTGTTGTGGCGGTTGAGGACGACTGTGACGGCGCGGCGTTCGACGGCATAGGCCTCTTTGGGATAGGCGCGCTTGCTCTCGAGGGCGGCGGCTTTCTTGCTCTCAGGGAGCGGGCGCTCGAACAGCCCCCGATCCCGTTTGAGCTCGAGGACCCGCGCCAGCGCGGCGTTGATGAGCGCGTCGTCGAAGTTGCCGTGCTCGACCGCATGGGCCACGGCCTCGACGGCCTTCATGGGATGCGGCCCGGTGCGCTCCCAATACAGCATGTCGGCGCCGGCGGCCAGGGCGAGGACGGCGGCCTGCGCCGGGGGATACAGCCGTTGGATGTGGGGCGAATCCATGGGCCCCGCCACGATGATACCGTCAAAGCCGAGTTCGCCGCGCAGTAGGTCGCGCATGACGGCGGCCGACAGACTGGCGGGCCGGCTCTCGTCATCGAGCGTGGGAACGAGCGTGTTGGCCACGTGGATCAGGGGCGCGCCCGCGGCCATGGCTTCCTTGAACGGAAGCAGGTCCTTCTCGGCGAGGAGCTGCCGGGGTGTGAGAAGCGCGGCGGGCGTCTTGGGCTGACGGTTGGCCCCGCCGCCCGGGAACCCGGTGGGCATGGCAAGCAGGTTGTTGGCCAGGAGCGTCTCGACCATGACGCGCCCGGCCTCGGCCGCGAACTTCGGGTCGCTGCCCAGGGTGTGGATGGTGCCGAGGGCGCCGGCAAGGGTTGGGGCCAGCTCGAGAGACGGGCCGAAGCTCAGGTTGAAGCCCATCACGTTGAGGTGGTCGGCGCTGAGCTTGGCCACCCCCTCGGTGGCGGGCCGATGGGCCGCGGCCCCGACGGCCAGCAGCGACGGGAGCTGGACGAAGGTGCTGAGGAAGCTCTCGTCGTGTTGGGTCAGACTATACACGTCGGCGCCGATGAACAGGGGAACGCCCTTTTCCTTCTCGACGCCGAGGGTGCGGATGGCCCGGACGTATTCGGCCGCCGCTCGGGGTTTCACCGCCATGGGGATGATAACGCCGCCCGGCGTGTATTGCGTAAGCAGCGTCCGGTCTTCGTTGTTGGGTCCGTAGACGCCCTGCAAGGCCACGAACATGAGCTGGGCCACGCGGTCGCGCAACGGCAGCGTCTGCCTCTTCAACTCGACGAGGTCCCGTTCCGGGGCTGGGGCCGGGGCTTGCTGGGCTTGCTCGGGGACCTCGACCGGCGCTCGGACGATCGGGTCGCCGGACTCGGCCGCCGCCAGCAGCGGCGCCAGGGCGACTGTCAGTAGAAGGGCCTTCACGTATGACTCCGTTGCTCGACGGGCGTGGCGATTCTAACAGACGACGCGCGAGGACGCCATCGAGGTCGCTGTTCACGACCGAACGTGCTAGACTTCCGGTCGTTCGCGCCCGAAACGATTGACATGGGCGGAGGGCCTTGCGCAAACACCCGGAGCAACATGGTATGAAGATCACGGTTTTCAATAGCAGCCCTCGGGGGAAGAAAAGCAACACGCACAAGATCGTCACGGCCTTCGCGGCCGGGGCCGAGGAGGCGGGGGCCGAGGTCGAGAACGTCTTCCTCGTCGATAAGGACATCGGCCACTGCCGGGGCTGCTTCGTCTGCTGGACCGTGACGCCGGGGGAGTGCGTTATCAAGGACGACATGACGGAGCTGATCGAGAAGGTGCTGGCGTCGGACGTGATCGTCTTTGCCACGCCGCTGTACATCGACAACGTCTCAGGCATCATGAAGAACTTCATGGACCGACTCATCCCCGTCGCGGACCCGCACTTGGAGAAGGACGAACACGGCGAGACCCGGCACCCGATGCGCGAAGGGCGAGTCGAGGGGAAGAAGATGGTCGTGATCTCGAACTCCGGGTTCCACGAGCAAAGCCATTTCCAGGTGCTGCGGCTGCTGTTCCGGCGGATCGCGCGGAACCTCGGCCAGGAATTGGCCGGTGAGATTTACCGCGGCGCGGGGGAACTCCTCAGCGTCAACCACGTCATGTTGAAGCCCCTGATCGCGCGGTATGAGAAGCTGTTGCGCCAAGCGGGCCGGGAACTCGTCGAGAACGGCAGCATCACCGAGGCCACCACGGCCGCCTTGGAGAAGCCCCTGGTCCCTGAAGCCCTCTACTCGCGCGCCGCCAACAAGAACTGGGACGCCCTGATCCGCGACCGGGCGCCCTTCAGCCGCGGACGCAGCTAGTGTGCTGACTTCGGAGTTGGGTCAGTATCTCGCGGTCGTGTCCGGGAGG
>Ga0114930_10003662_pt1 | contig 13330 bp, 7 predicted proteins | sample AnhtaG_FD_87300 | JGI IMG/M metagenome (GOLD analysis project Ga0114930, IMG submission 87300) | Deep subsurface microbial communities from Anholt, Denmark to uncover new lineages of life (NeLLi) - Anholt_01485 metaG | ecosystem: Environmental > Aquatic > Marine > Oceanic > Sediment | place... | reverse complement strand
CGCTAAATTGGGAGCCAGGCGAAAAGAGGCTGGGGTCTGCCCACCGATGTGAAGATAAAACAGAAGCGATATCGTGCTGGAGTCATTGACTAAAAGAATATAGTATGTTGTTGCTGCTTGTATCCTTTTGTAGTATAAGATTGTACAATTAGATAGTGTTAGATGGCAGACCTAGCGACAAAGGATTTGGGTATATTATGCAGTATGAGGAAAATCCATTCGATAGGGACCCACAGAGTGTTCCCCTAATACGCTTTATGCTTCACACTAGCTCCTTATCCAGCGAAATACTAACTAAGGACAGTCCAGCGTATCGCTTGGTTAAGCTAAACAGCTTCAAGGAAGTAGAAATCGTGCCTTTACCCATAGCTGATAATCTAACTCGCAAGATTCTGAATTCCAATGGTCTCGTATATACTGAATATTATTCACATGAATCTAGCGTAGCATTAAAAGCATCTGATGGTTCGATTCATAATGTGATAAGTCCTTTCACAAATCGCCTACCTGAAAATCTTTGGGAGCCAATTATTCCGGATAGTAGGGTAGTTTTAGCAGACGTATTTGCTTCTAATATTTGTGATTATTTGGTGGTTGGGGTAACTGACCCGAGCTTGAAATGTAAGGTGGCAAGGGACAATATTGTTACTGCGGAACAGTCACTAGAACTAGTGCGAATACTTCTGACTGCTCACGGCCGTTTTTATATACGTGCTGGACTACAGGTCAAAGAGTGGTCTTACTACCATTACCGATTTAGGAGACTTTTTAAGGAGTTCCACCATGCTTGGACAGTGGCTGTCCATGCACGTGGGAAAGGGCTATCTGAAAAGATTGAGGATAATTTAGGGAGTCTGAGGACTCGTTTGGAGTTCATCTGCAGGGCATATGATAAGGTAGCTTTCCTCTCTCTGAAGACCGCTAATTATGATGATCAAAACAATCAATTATACCACCTAGCTTATTTTGTTATGCTAGTCACAGGAGTATTTGATAACCTAGCTCATATAATTAAGGAATTCTATGATATGCTATTCAAGGGGCGGATAAACATAAGCCTAAGAGTTCCTGAAGATGGTAAACCAAAAAAATTCTATCAATCACTCCAATCTGAAAATGCTGCTCTTTATGAATTCTTAACTGCACCGGACACCCAAATGGATATAAAAGCGTTTTATTCACTACGCGATTCTCTTGTACATAGAGAATTGCCAATAGGCGTGCAATATCAAAATGGTTCTGAAATGGGGAAGAATGTTTTTGAACTCAATAGTGAGACTTTTGAAGAGCTCAAAAAGATATCCGATTCGCTTGCTTTCACAAGTTTTGGTAATACCCTCTTGTTAGATCCCTTTCCATTTATCAAATGGGCACAGGGAGTATCGATTAAGTTAGTCAACCGTGCTCTGTCGTCTATCGATTGGGATTCGGTTTGCTTAACTCTACCGAAAGATATTCAAGACAAAATACACGCAAGCGACGAGCGTTTTGAACAACAGCTTAGCCAGTTTTTGGGGTGGCCAGAAGAGCCTCTATACTTTTGAGTCGCGTACTCTACTTGTTCTAAGGTCACCGTCGATGGGTGAACAAAAAGCCAGAATGTGACAAAGCGGACTAATGTTCAATCTGATCCATAACCCCATGACCGCACCAAAGACCTATAGGTGATGATCAGAAAGCCTTAACTAGTCGTTTCAACCGGTTGCCACTGCCATTCCTTGCCCTTCTGGACAACATAACCCAAACCTGGAAATGGGAAGTGAAAGGCGATTACCAGAGCCTTTTCAGTTGCCGCCTTAGCCAATATTCTACGCCTAGTAGCCTCGACCTGTCCCGGGTCCAAATCAACTGCAGCATGCCAGTCTGGCTGCTCAAGATGGATTGGATGGAGCACGGTATCGGACACGCACAGTAATTGTTCACCTTCGGAGGAAATGGCAAGCGCCATATGCCCCGGCGTGTGCCCCGGTGCCGCAACGGTCTTTATGCCGGGCAAGACTTCCGTTTCGTAGTTAACGAGACTAAGCTGGCTTTGAATCGGGGGAAGGTTCTTGCGTGCGTATCCCAAGAGAACTTCTCTGGAGTGTTCGTCAAGCTTAAGTTCTACCTGCTCCGACATCCAAAAGTCCAACTCGTATCTACAGATAAAATAACGGGCATTTGCAAAAACCGACTTGCCCTCGGCATCAGTGTTCCCACCAAGGTGATCTGGATGTCCGTGGGTAAGGATGACCGTGTCAATGTCCTCGGGGGAAATCCCCCCGACCTTTAGGTGATGGAGGAGTTTGCCTGTATCTGGACCGAGACCATCAGCACCTGTATCCACAAGTACCAAGTGCTTACCGGTGTCGATCACCAGACAGATGTAGGGAGTCGTCCATTCTACCCACCGTTCTTCCTGCAGATTGTGTTCGCGGAGCACCTGCTCAAGGCGTTGTCTTGGTGCGTTAACGAAAAGAAAGCTGGCGGGGGGCGGGAAGACAGGTGGTGCGTATACATGCGTGCCATCACTTACCGTCATGCATTCGAAACTGCCTATCTTGAATCTATGGATTTCCTTGTTCATCTTCTGCCACCTCCTCACAGCTGATGACCTAGACTCCAGTATACAGCAGGATGGAGCTAGAAAGAAAATGACCTAACAATTCGCCCTTTTGTGTAATAGAGGTAACAATCTACTAGAAAATGACATCCGATAAATTCGAGAAATGAATTTTTCAAATAGGTAAGACCAGAATACCAGCCCAGCTTTAAATGTAATACTCGCTGTTTTTTTAAGTGAGTTCACTCACTGATATTGATTTAAGTGTTTCAACTGATAAAACAGGAAAGGGAATGCTTGCGATATAAGGAGCATGAAGCTCAGAATCGGAGACAAGAATAGGTTTAACCTTCCACCTACCTTTCCTCTGAATGCTGAAACATTGCACCAGGATCTCATCAAGGTTATTCTCTACCCACTGCGTCCGCGCCAGATGTTTCTCTATCGTTGAAGATTCATCAGATGAACCATGCACCAGTTCTTCAAGTTGATGCTGAATCTCCGCTGGAGTGCGGGCAAGTGCCAAGTCCTTGCACTCGATTGGCAGAAGCACGCACCTTTGAGGTATCACTGCCAGGACATCAATGTCGCCAAGATCATGCCCACCCGCGACAATCCGGTGCTTGCCAACTTTTTTCACCCTGACTTTAGCAGGAATGCCTGTCATCTCGGTGATAATACGAGCGACGGATTTCTCAAATGCCTTAGCTTCCCGTTCTCGCCATCTACCGATCACTTGTTGGAGTTCCAGCGAACTCGCCTTGAGTCTTCCTCCCAGGCACAGTTGAGTCAGATGTCGCAAAGCGTGGATAACGTGTCGGTTTCCCCACCAAGTTACCGAATCAGGTTCACACTCTGTACGGACCAATGGCCGCCGTAGATGCGACCAAGCACGGTTGAATCGCCATGGATAGGCTTTTTCTTTGGCGCCGGGTGGGTTAAGGAAATCGGAACGGGGGCCTATAGTCAGCAAATTAATGCCCAGGTCTACTTTCTCCGCTTTCCACCCAAGAGACTGGCTTAACTCGCTAATCAATTCTCTTATTGGCAACCTCTTGACGGGTCCTTCCTGGCGAGTTCCAATCGTGTAAACATCAGCCATGAGAGAGGTGACTTCAGTTAGAGTCAGGCCAAACTCTCCTGCAAATGCTTGATCCAACTCGTCAGCTTCTGGCGGAGGCACAGCGCTTGTGCCATCTTTAGGAAGATTATCCCAATGGGAAGCGAACGTCCTCTGTGCCTCGCTTATGAAGCCACCGAGGTGACTCGACATGAAAGTGCGCTGGGCTCTCAAGACAGCCTCATGGTCGTAACCTAGTCTTCCCGATGGGAGAACTGAGAAATCTACATCGGCTAAACCGAAATGGACGGTGTCACTTAGCATTCCCCAATTGATAATCTCAAGGGCTAAAGCCATGAGTTGATCGCGAATTTCGATAGAGAGATGTCGGCTTCCACTCGGTGGTCGAGCGGCTACGTACTCAATAAGGAACCTGTTGGCTAGGTTGGCCTCATCCGCTGCCGGTATTTCCTTCATTAATTTTTTAACTAACTCTTCCCGTTGCCCGAAACAGGCTAACCTGGTAGGTACAGTGAATCGGCGGCCGAACATCTCTCGGGTGCTTGACTCCTGGTAGGCAATGAGATTCGGAAGGAGTTCGGCTCCGTCTAGCGTGGCTACAAACTCCTCAAATTTGCGATACAGGCACTCAACAGCTTCGTTGAGGACTGTATTTCTTTTCTCCTTCGGGATATCCCCTTCTTTCCAGCCTCGCGCTCGTATGTGTTCGCCTACGCTATCAAGCAGTTCTGCAAAATCCGCTTCTTGGACTGGCCGAAATTTTGGCAGATCGGTGGGATCCAGTTCCCGGCGTCGGTCAAGGGGTAAGAGGATCAGCTTTTTCTTTTCGCTCAAAGGGGCTATGGCATTAACCGCATTCTGTATTTCGAGATCAGATAACATCTCTCCTACTTCAGGATGGTCTGTCCGAAGGAAGTTTCTCAGGTGTAAGAGTAGCTTCTGGACGAGTTCACGCTCACCTTGATTATCGGCCTTATATAATCGTGTGAGGAGTGACGATTGCAATGTAATTCTCATTCCTGCACCAGTCCGCTCCATAGATGAAATTACAGCTTCGCCTTCTCTCTGTTCTTTTATAGAACCACCTAAAGCCTGGTTCCATTGAGCAGGATCATCAAGGTCAACCTCTATAACAAACATTGAGTAATTCTCTGCTACTCCCTCAAGAGCCGGGGCAAGCAACGATTGGAATTGCCACAGCCAGTAGGCAAGAGCCTCGATTGTGTGTGCTATAATTTCTCGCAGTTGACCTTCAAGGTTATCCTGGCCTATCACCCATACCGGAATCGGCAACTCACCCTCTACAACTAGTGCCACTTGCTTGCCTAGTTGACTGGGAGGGGTGTAAATCGGGATACCTGAACCGAAACATGCCCATACTTCTATAAGGTAGCCCGCGTGAAACGATGGTACCCCATGTGGATCTAGCTCTTCGATAACCTTTTTCCTCATCTCTAGTCCGTCTCCAGGCGCAATAGCAAGCAAATCAGGCTGACGTTTGTCTGAAAAATAGTAACTATGCTGGCTCGCTCGATACATCTCGTATTCATCTAATACGTCAGCAGCAATCACCCGAACGATGTCCCGGACAAGATGGTGAGCCCGAGCGTACTTCCACAGGACTAATGAGTCTGCCGCCTCAACCAGTATTATGGTACGCAGATCACTTGCAGACATGACAAGCCAGAGACTGGCTCCGGGCGGATCGCCAAAGCCTGCGGCGAAAGCGCGACCAATTGGCTGGAGAATTGTCAGGATGAGAACTCGGTCCGGTCCGGGATTCCGTTTTGATAGGTGTCTCACAATCTCCCCGGCACGTCCTTCGAGTTCTTTATTTAGATCTTTCACGTCCCACTGCGACGGCTCGTATCCACCGGCGAAGTCACCCAAGCCATCCGTAGCCAACTGGATGTAAAGAGCCTTGTCCGAATCAAGAGTGAAAAGACCTTCCATAAAGTTAGTTGGCGCTGGGTCTGGAAGCTTAATGGGAATCTGATGGGAATCTAGATAGCCGAGTAATTCTTCCACCTCCGTCCAGACCACTCCTCGATACGATTCAACAAGTTCCGACAAAACACCATGATTTTGAGCAATGCAAAGAATGCGGTGCCGGAGGGCCACCAGGAGTAGCGAAGGGACAGGAACTATATATCTGTCGCCAGCCTTTACGAAAGGTGTGTGGTGAAGCTGACTGAATTCAAACGAGTATGTCGTCCAGTCAACGTTTCCGATAGCTACGCTCGACGGATCAATTGTTGGAGCGAAAAACGTCTCCCCATGACTAACTTGCAGGAGCTCATCTCGAGTAAATGTGACAGCATCCATTCCTTTGTTAAGTTGAGCAGAGTCCGGGATAATGATTTCATCGCTCTTGTAGCCTTGTGGACTCTCCCCTCGTTTTATGCCTGCTTTCTGAGCAATTAGGTTAGAAACCGAAAGGCACAGGATCGCCGCTCGGCTAACTTCGTCTCGGAATTCCTTTGGCCCTAAAGAAGGGTTTCTCAGTACTGTGGCTCTCAGTAGCCATCGAAGTGTATCTTGCTCACTTGCGCTTGGACCTGGGAATACAACATATGACCCACCGGAGAAAAGCAGTTCTTCTGTGAACATTTGTACCGCAGGGTCATCTGCCACACATGGCTGTGACTCGCTGCTCAGATATGTTTGCAGCAATCCTCTGAGGCGTTTTCTTGAAATTTTTGGTGCGTCGGGCCGATCAACTTGCGCTGCTACTAGATAAGCAAGGGCGTCTAGGCTAATGGCACGGCTGGCATTATCTGGAACTAGATGTAGCGCTCCGACCTTTGCGAGAAGGTCAGTGGCGTTGAATTTGGACAAATCGTCTTTTAATTCGTCGAGCATAGCTCTGTTCCAATTCGAGTTCCTCGCCGCTGGATTTTGGTAAGCGGAAATAATAAAGAGCTGGCATTTCCATGAACAACGTGCTTATTCCGTCTCAGGTTAATTTACACTATTGGTTTCATACACAGAAAAGGACAAACATCAAAGCTGAAAAGCATTCTGGTCTAAGAACAGGTGGTCATCTAAATCTTCTGGTTTCAGGATAGAACCCTGTTGAGTAAGCCTAAGCAATGCGAGCAGACTTTTTCTGACAACTTCCTCTAGGACGTTGATGTTTTTTAACTTGGGATCATATGTTTTGCTTTCGAACCATGACCTCTCGGCTTTTCCGTGCACTATTCTACTTCTTTTTCCATATGCATTTTTAAGGAAGCCAAACATAGCTTTTCTTTCTCTGGATTCCGTCTCTATCAAACAAGATGCTCTAAGTGCGATTTTGTAGGCGATGGCCTCTCGGTCTTCTGAGAATAGGGATTCTAAAGCAACCATTAAATCTATTGCACGATCCTGAATCGAATCCCTGTCAAAATAGAGATGAAATCTTCTAAGAGGCACCGCAAACTGGTCCGTCGATACGTCTTTCAGGTCATTCACAAAATCAACAATGGAGTCTACTTCGTTTTCTTCTATTTGGAAGATGCCGTCATAGTCGGCATTGAAGGTAGTGGGCATCGGACCACTTTCTTGGATTCTTCTGACTTCATATACTCCGACCGGATGTTGGTTAGGGTCGAATATTCCATAAAGCTCTCCCCACAGTAATCCAGGTTTAAACAGGCGCATGCGATTGAGAGCCCACATAGTCTTAGCTTGGGCTTCATCAAAACCAAATGGATCTGATCCTGTAAGTTCTAGCTCAAGATAATACTGGCATCTTGGAAATCCAGGCTCATATTCATCCTCGTCCGGAGAATGCGGGATGGTGATTTCTTTGCCATCCTCATTAGTCTCGGTAATATCACGTACGCAATTGGGCGACCTAATAATGGAAAAGCCGTTGAATCGGAGTGAATCCCCTCCTGTGGATAGCCCCAAATTGTCCAAGGATGCACGAGCCAAATATTTTTGTATTCTCTGCGGCATGATTTGATTAACTCGCTAGGTCATTTGACTGAATTCTAGACTGTCGTGGCTTACTTTGCAACACTGCTATCGGGTTAAGTTAGAACTTAGGAACTTCTCGCCAAAATTGAAACGCCCGAAAAGTCTCCTATTGCGAGGCTGTCACCTTTTTCTCTTTTGTTCGGACTTTCCGGGAGAGGGGACGATAAACGTGCTAGTTCTTGAAATTTTACCTTATGACTTTTTGTGAACGATAGCTAGATTACACATTAGTCAGTTTAGTGCAACCGTAATTAGTAAATCACCCAGAGTGCTATCTTGTTCAGAACCACTACTGACAAAATCGGACTATTGTGTTAGAGTAATCATAACTACTCTTCATTAGCACTCGCAAGGTTTGAGAGGGAATCTTGGGATGAAGGTCGACTGAGATGACGAGACGTAAACCTTATACTAAGGTCATCAAGCGAAATCAACTTCGCCCTGAACATGTCAAAGGAATGGGAGACGTGGTGTTCAAGGGTTTCAATTGCTTAAACAGCGAGTGCCGGGAATTCATCTTTGTTAGAAAAGATCAAATCGACGAAGAATTCGACATAGTCTGCCCAACCTGTGGTTTTGTTTTACACTCCCAAGGCGAATCCGTTTTTTACGACTATCAGTTAGTTAACATCCAAGATGATTCTGTCATTGAAGAGGGGCAGTTCACTATCCTCCACGATGACTATATTCACGAGGCGCAAGAATACAAATATTGCATCATTTGCGGTACATTAAAACCTCTCGAATTCTTCGACAAGCACAGTGCGAGACAATCAGGAAGGCAAGGTGAGTGTAGGCTCTGCAAAACACTATATAACAGCATAAAGAACCAGACCCGAATAATTGACCAGCACCGAGAAGCTTCTGAGAAACGACGCCTATACGGGTTCCTTGCAAGAGAACCGGCCAAAATCAATGCCAAGGCCATATACGATAAGTTTGAACACAGATGCTTTCGTTGCGGAAGACAACTTGCTTATCCTGAAGAGGGTAATATAGACCATACATTACCGGCAAAACTTTTCTGGCCAATTTCGACTGGTCCCACGCTTTTGTGCTCCGATTGCAATAATGTTAAGCACGGCAAATGGCCATCCGAAGTCTACAGTCCAAGCAAGCTAAAGAGACTTGCCGTATATACGGGCATACAATATGAAGTTCTGGCAGGCAAGCCTTCTATTAACCCAGAGGCTGTGCAGTGGTTACTTCAGAATGTCGATACTTTTATTGAGCGCTGGATTAGATATCCAGACGAGATCAAGAGAGTTCGAAACCTTGTACTCGAAATGACTGGGAAGGATGTCTTTGAGAATGCCAAGATCGTTCCCGAATTTCTCAAGGCTAATGAATAGCAGGGAAACTTTAACCAAGTATCAGGTACTGATGTGTTGAGACCCTGCCTTTATCCCTAATACCGTGGGACTCGCAGTGCGATACACTTTCTTCGAAAACGTCAATGACCCTAAACCAAGGCTTTGCGATTTGACTAAGTTCCTCAGCCATATTGCACTTGACGCTTCTACCGAGGTGTAGAACCAGTAGCCCATCGGGTTTGAGCCTCTCCCTCGCTTGTCTAAATACTGGTTCGTATGACCGCATTGATTGCTTCTGTTTGAGTTCCAAAAAACGTAGCGGCTGGGTTTCAAAGTCACGGCGTTCCCAACCACAAAACCAGAGGCGTATCCAATTAGCAAGATAGAATCTCGTGCTATCGAAGAACGGCGGAGAGGTGACCACAGCGTCAAGATCATCCACTTCCCTTGGCCACCAATCTGTTGCATCTTGCATGTAGATACGTCCTTCCCGAAATTGTGATGGATATTCGACGTTCAGACTTCTCTCCAGCTTTGTCTCTAGTCGATCAATTAATGATCTGTACTCTCGGGGACCTCTTGGTGCAAAAGGAGTTACTGGGTGGGAGTGCCGACTAAGAGCGTACGGACGATTGCCGTGAAGAATGTGAAGAAGGCAAGCAAGTATAAGACTCGTCTCAATAGAATACCCAGTTAGTCGTGAAAAGAAGCGGCGAGCCAACAGGATTTCTCGGAGCGTACTCTCGTGATAGAACTCATCGAGACTTCGATTGAAGTTTATCTGCTTCGCAGATTCAATCTCCTGCTCTGTGACTTCTTCCGTTTGTAGGTAATCTTGCAGTGATCCTAAGACTCTGCGTACCTCTGCGATCTTTGGGCAGCTAACCTTTGCGACAGAGATCGCTAGGGCAGCGGGGCTTATCTCAAATCCAAATGCCTGTTTACCCTGCAAACATGCTTCAAATGGTATCGTTCCAACACCAGCAAAGGGGTCAAGCACCCTACCACCTTCCGGTACAAAACTACGCACCAGAAAGTGAGCAATAGAAGGCTTCATTTTGCCTTCATATGAACAAAGTGAATGAAGAGGGTGTCCCCAGTTTCTCTTATTGAACGGCACTGATTGATGTGGAAGGCTGGCCTTGAATTCATTCCAATGCCTTGCAGATGTGCCGGCGAGAGTTCTGGGAGCGACGGCAGCCTTCTGTGCATAGCCCGAGTGTTCAAATACTAGTAGAGTCTCCCGTAGCAGTCCCCCATCACGTGACTTTCTAATACGAAGGGTATGTGTAGCTATAACTCGGAACCCGTGCTCAGCAGCAATTCTGGCTAACAAACTGTCAGTTTCAACATGGATGCCGCCGTATCGTGAGTCCCCTATATCAATTGCAAGAATAGCTCCTGGAATCAAATGGGAGGAAAGGGCCAAGAAAACCTGTCCCAGTTCTCTAAAATACGATGCAACCATCAGGGGGATTCGGCTGTCATAAGCTGATTTTCTGATATTTTCAACGACGTCCTTTACCTCTTCTGGATAGGGCCTATCACATTTTGCCCGTGTCACATCATTGATCCCTGCCGTGAGGGACTTATATCGCCATGCACCTAAGTCTTCGGGCTTGGTAAGAGCTCTAAGGAACCAGAGTTCAAGCTTTGTATTCCGAAAGTAGTTTGTACCATTCAGATAAGGAGGGCTTGTAATTGCACATTCTACACCCAAGTGCGGAAGTCTACTGAGCGATTGCGCATCTTCAGCGACTAGTATTGCTTGCCCAGCCACCTGGTCAAGTTGTTCCACTTCTAACGCCATCTGCTCCAGCCTTCGGGATACTTCCGGGCGGATAGAAATCCTGTTTTGGCCAAGCTCCTCGGGTCTCTTGTACCGTAGATCACCTCTACGCATCATGAATGAGGCTGGCACGAGTGACGCCAATACTGCTACAGTAAATATTTGGCCAAGCAGTGGCGTGCGGGCGGAAAGTTCATCCGCCAGCGTTCGCAGTCGAAGAACATCGTCAAAAGTATCGGGGGCGAAGAATTGACTTCCATTGAACGTTCTGGAATAAGTATCGCGAAGGAATTCGTCTGGCCTCAGGTTGCCGAGCTGAAAACCGAGATTGAATGCTAACTCGCCTAGCCTTTCAGCAAGCTCCCTTCGAGCTTTACTCATTAGCTGAAGGGCCCTGTACTTGGTCTCACTAACAAATTGAAGGATTGGATTTAATTCACAGTAAAATCCGAAAAGGCCCATAGCTGCGACGGTCAAAGGAGCAGCCCCTGTTCCCGCGAATGGGTCAAGGACCCTTTTTGCCTTCGGTGCATATGTCTGCAAGACTGTTCTCACGAACCGCGGCGAAAATCCCTCTAGCAGCGGAAACCAGCTGTGCAAAGGTTCCCCATTCCCACTCCGGTAGGTCGCGATCAATGGGTCGGACACCAAAGCGGGAATTTCAGTTGACGATGACCCTGCTGGTTGGGAGTCCAGGGTTCGATGCATGAGGCTAATACAAGCCCTGTTGATTGACAATGCATTGCTGCGTGCATATGCTACCAATTCATCATAGGAATCCATACCGAGCAATTGCCGGAGTTCCTCGCTAGATAGGCGCTGTATTTGCTCGTATATTGGACGATCGTTGACACCAAAAGCGAGACGGATATGTCGTTGAGCCGATGGAACAGCTGGATGGTCTGGAAAGTAAACGCTCTTGAATACTTGTTTCATATCCGAAGTATATACCATACTATGGTAGCCTTGTCAATAGGTAGAAGAAGGGATTTTGCCTAGTCTCAGAGGGCCCGGCATTAAAATGGTGACAGCGACTTTCCTATTACAGGAAATGTCAGGGACATCGGATAACGAGTTGCGGACTAGCCGACAAACTCAACTTCAGTTTTCTTTTTGTAGCGGGACTCTCTCAACCGCTCATATAAGTCAAGAAAGGACATACCGGCCGTGTAGAGTTGGTAGACCGCCTGTATTGACCAAGCCTCCATCCAGTCCACCAGTTCATCAAACTTGATAATAGCATTGAGCCGTTTCAGTTGGCCTTCCTCAATGACCATAATGACCTTTCGGTAATTGAACTTCTTGGCTTGTGCTAGTTTGTCTTTGGCTTCTATTAAATTCCCCCCTATCTGAACTTCAATTGCTATCTCAGGACTTCTCTTGTCCAGCCAAGCAACGTCGAGCTCCACCGCATGCTCTGGTGTCACACGGTGATTAGTGTAAGAGTTGTATCCCATTCGACTGCCGAGTGTGTCTAGCATTTCACAGATGCGGTCGTGGAGCGTTTTCTTCTCTAGGGGAAGCGACATTATTGCTTCTTTAGCCTCCCCTTCGGTAAGAAGCTTGCTCTCAGGCTTCTTGCCTCTTAATACCACGATCTTTCTCATCTCAGACTCAATGAGTTCAAAATCCTCTGGAGGGATCTTGCGTAGACTCTGATGAAAAGCCAGACCCCAGTTTACCCTTTTTTGTTCCTCTGTTATAAAAGTCAACTGTAATACGAGCCTTTTGGCGTCCAAGAGTTCGTCATCTTCCAATACAACTACAGGTTTAGTAGGAAACCGACATGGCCATATTTCGTCTCGTTCAACCCATATTCTGTTTTGCTCATCAGTATAGGGATTCCCAGTCGCTTGCAACGTGGCCCCGAATCTCTGTAGTTGATTGATGTACACGATGAATCTGTCGCCTGGTTTCACTTCAGATACTAATCTTCTATTCCGAGACCTAAAGCCCTCTACAGAGAAGTTATTCTGTCGGTCGACTTGGAAATTATCGTGGCTGGTGCATATTAGCCAGCACTGGGATTCAGAATTCGGTGTCCGCATAGTCTGCTTCACCTCGTCGCTGCGCTCGCAATTGGTATGCTTCTGCAGGTATGATACACCAGTCAAGACGATAGAGCAACAGTTGTGAGAATGCCTACCGGTTGTGATCGGAGAGTTGGGCTACAAACAGACGAGTCACAAATCGTCAGAATGTTAAACCTTAGTATGGGAAATTCTTAGTAATAATCTATACACGTTATTTCTCGGGTTCATCTGAAACCCATTCTAAAGTTCATGTTCCAGATTTTCCTTGTATAAGTGTACTATCATTGATTTATCCATAATTACAGTTTAAAATTCTGATGAGAAGAAACATCGTAGGGTAATATCATGATGAATATATCAGATTCGTTGTTAATTGAAGAGCTTCGCAAGAAGGATGCTCAGAGCACAATCGAAAATATTATAAAAATCAGGGAAAATGTAAGCCCCATTTTAGGACGAATAAGCGCGTTCTTTACTGACTATACAACATACTATATTCTTTTAGTCAATGACTCCAGCACGATATCGCTTCTGTTTTATCTTCACATCGGTGGGCAGACCCCAGCCTCTTTTCGCCTGGCTCCCAATTTAGCGGTTAGATACGGG
>Ga0114930_10003660_pt1 | contig 13335 bp, 14 predicted proteins | sample AnhtaG_FD_87300 | JGI IMG/M metagenome (GOLD analysis project Ga0114930, IMG submission 87300) | Deep subsurface microbial communities from Anholt, Denmark to uncover new lineages of life (NeLLi) - Anholt_01485 metaG | ecosystem: Environmental > Aquatic > Marine > Oceanic > Sediment | place... | reverse complement strand
ATAATCCTTGTTACCGGTGCTACAGGAACTGGAAAGACTACATCCCTTGCATCCTTTCTAAACGAGATAAACGAAAAAAAACCAGTTCATGTGGTTACCTTAGAGGACCCGGTGGAGTTTGTCCATTCCCAGAAAAAGGCCACATTCAACCAGAGGGAGATGGGTACCGATTTTGATGAGTTCTCCTCTGGCCTGCGGGCTGCCCTCCGCCAGGCACCAAAGGTCATTCTCGTGGGTGAGATGAGAGACAGGGAGACAGTGGAGATAGGTCTCTCTGCAGCAGAGACCGGTCATCTTGTCTTGAGCACGCTTCACACGGTGGATGCAGGACAGACCATAAACAGGATTATAGGCATGTTTGAACAAGAGGAAGAAAAGCAGATAAGGATTAGGCTGGCTGATACAGTCAGGTGGATAGTATGCCAGAAACTCGTGCCTAAAATCGGAGGTGGTCGGGTAGCCGCCTTTGAGATACTAGGCTCAAACCTGATGGTAAAAGACCTTATCCTCAATGGGGAGACTGAGGATAAGACATTTTATGATATTATGCAGAACAATCGTGCCTTTGGTATGATGACCTTTGACTACTGCATTGCCGAGCATTACAAGAATGGTCTTATTACCGAAGAGGTGGCTATGGCCTATGCATCGCATAAGGCAGTTTTAGGAAGAGCAATAGATGCAATAAAGGCATCCAAGGGAGAAAAGACCACATCTATAGAGGGTCTGGCCATAGATGAGAGCTATGATAAATCATTAGAGTGAACTAAAGCGCCTAAAATCAAAAGTGAGCTAAGATTATCGATTATTCTGAAATAATTCTACTGATGCGTTTTGCCCTGAAGTGTAGTTGAGCCTTTTGGGTATGATCTTATCTTTTCTGCTTAAACTTTGGGCACTTGAATGGGGATAGTCCTATGGATGTTACCTGTAAATCATGCGGCACAACATTAAAGATACCGGATGAAAAGTTGCCCCCCAATCAAGCGGTAAGTGTTACCTGTCCGAAATGTAAGGGCAAGATAAGGATAGAACCATCTGATAGGAGACCGGTCTCAGCAAGAGAGGAACTTGAGGAAGCTGGCATTGAATATGAGGACGATACCAGCCCCCTGGAGTTCTTTGAGGAAGGAACCAGATTAGCCCTTGTTCTGGATGGAGATGAAGCAAATGTAACGGAGATCACTCCTGCCCTTGAGGAATTATCTTATAAGCCTATTTTACCCACATCTATAGGTGAGGCAATGGGTAAACTGCGCCTGTATCACTTTGACCTGATCCTCCTTTCCGATGGTTTTGACGGACAGAATCTTGAACGTTCTCCCATAACTAATTATCTCAATCATCTCTCTATGAGCGTAAGGAGAAAGACCTTCCTGGTTCTGTTGAGCCAAAAATTCAAGACCATGGATAATATGAGGGCTTTTGGAGAAAGTGCCAACCTGGTAGTAAACCCTGATGATCTTTCCAGTCTGCCCCTAATACTGAAAAAGGTCATCTCTGATAATGAGAAGTTTTACAAGGTATTTATGGATACCATCAAAGAGGTAGGGAAAGAGTAAAGAGATATTCTTAGGCCCGCCTGTATGAGACCTTATTAACAATGCTGTAACCGCTGCCCCCCCTACAATAGCCTCTCCAAATTCAATTCCTCTCTTTCTTGGCCGATTAGTAACGTTCAAAAGTTGAGGCCTAGGGGAATCTGGAGGCCTAAGGCAGAAAGAATATTGATGTTGCTGATGTCCCTCACTGAGTTTCTGTCAAGATCCTAAAATCTCACCCTGAGATCGTATTCGTCACCCCCTATTCTATACTTGCCCGCCACTATTCCACGGAATGCCTCCTTTACTGTCCTCCCGATCTCTCCAACCGTCAGGCCAAACCGTGCTGTCTTTTCTCTGTCCACCTTAATCTGGATTTCTGGCTTGACAGCCTTAGGGCTCGGCTCAACATCCCGAAATCCAGCAATGTTCCTGCAATCTTCTGCAATGGATGTGCCGATGTCTTTAAGGATTGAAAGATCCTTACCAAAGATCTTCACCTCTATAGGCGATTCTCCTCCGGCTCCCATCATCATCTCACCTAAATCTATAAAATTGAATTCCGCATCCTTTACCTTTGGAAGCCTCCTTCGTATTGCATCTGTTATCTCATCTGATAATCTAGTCCTCTCCTCCTTATCAACGAGCTTAACTAAAATCTGGGCCTCATTCACATCTGCTGTTCTTATACCCCAGGCAAGATCCATCTTGCTCGTCTCAGTGAGGCCAATGACGAGAGTGGCATACAGGGTCTCTGGCTGATCAAACATTATGTCTTCAACCTTCTTGATAACCCTGTTCGTTTCCTCCAGATTAGTTCCTGCCGGCATCTTTGCCATCATGGATAGGATCGGTATATCCTGCTTTGACATAAACTCCATGCCCAAACGTGGAACCATATAAAGACTTCCGGCAAAGAGAAGCACGGTAGCCCAAAGGACTGTCTTTCTGTGTCTGAGTGACCAGAGAAGAGAGAGGTCGGGCGGCCGGGCCCGGTCGGGGGTCGGGAGCAAAGGATTTGTTGAAAAAACTAAGGGGGCACTCGGCATACGGGCCAAGGGGAGAAGGGTTAGAGGGCACGAGGAGGCATATGAGCTTCGAGAGCCGGAGCCTCTTTATGGCGACGATTTTGATGTCAAAAACGGTGGTTTAAGGCTCGAGAACACCTATTTTTTGAACATTTTCCCTGATATATCAATATCATAGTTTGATCCGACCCCAGCTCTTTTAGTCAAGCGCGTCGTTGGGCCGTTCCATCACTGACTGTGACAACCATGAACGTGATGGGCTTGCCAGTGTGCGAGCCATAGGCCAAGAGCGACGCAAATAAGGCCAAACAAGAACTTCGTTGAAATTCGTTAATCTAGGAACAGTATACCGAGCACGGTTGCGGTGACGGGACTAAGCGCCAGGAATACCGTGACGTTCGTCGGTGTGGTATGGTTCAGTGCCCACAACCAGAGATAGTACCCAATACCGCTACTGACCCCGATAAAACCAACGGCCAGCCAACCACCGGTCGTGAAGCGCGGGAGTGCATAGAAGAATCCTTCACCGCCAGCAAATACCGCGAGAAACATGACCGAGGCAAGCATAGCGAAGGCACTTACCGCCAGGGTCGGATACTTCTGCAGGTAGGGTCGGTACAAAACGCTGCAAATTGCGCCACTTATGGCGCTTGCCAACACGGCCAATTCACCGATCCATTCGTTGGCTGGAATGCCCGGCAGAATGGCCTTCTCCCAAAGCGCGAGACCTACCCCCACAAGGCTCAACAGCACACCCGTGGCTTTTGCCAACGTCACGCGCTCATCGCCACGGGCCGCCGCCAGCATCATCGTCAACAGCGGCAACGTAGCAAAAATCAGGGCGGCGCGACCTGACGGGATAAATTGCAGCGCGTAGTTCAGCAGCGTGACGACAATACCAAACTGGATGATCCCGAGCAGACCAATTGGCAGCAAATCACGCCGCTTAAATCGCACGTGCTCCGACAGCAGCACAGGTGGCAATAGGCAACAGAAGCCGATGAGATAACGCAACAGCGCCAGCGAGGCGGGACCAGTCTCATCAATGACAAAGCGTGTGGCGACGATGGCCGAGCCAACAAGGATGCCGGTGGTGGCTGCCGCAGCCGCTGGCAGAAACTTCGTCATCGCGCGTTACAACTCCAGCTCCCACGTTTCGCCTGTCAAATCATGACCAAAGCTGTGGTGCGGTTCCTCATGAACCAGGCGGAAGCCCACTTTCTCATAGATGGACCGGGCTGCCAGCAACACGTTATTCGTCCAAAGTATGATCTTGCCGTAGCCTACCTGCCGGGCAAACCGAACACATTCGTCCACCAATCGGGTGCCGATACCCAGCCCGCGTGCCTTCGGCTCGACCAGCAGCAGGCGCAGCTTCGCCACCGTGTCCGACTTTTTCACGAGAAAGACCGAGCCGACGATCTCGCCGTTCATCTCGGCCATCCAGCAGCGTTCCCGTTTTGGGTGGTAGTGGGGGATGAACTCCGCTACGATGCTTGCAACCAATGCCTCGAACTGCTCATCCCAGCCGTATTCTTCGGCATACAGCACGCCGTGACGGTGAACGACCCAACCCATGTCGCCGGGCTGGTGGGGCCGGAGGATATACGGGACCTTATGCTCGGGTTGGGCGCCGAGCAACCCCTCGATGGCGCGCATCGCCTCAACCAAGCGGTTTTGATCTTCCGTGGACAGCTCGTTCAACATCGCCTCAATTTGATTGTGCGAGCGTGCGTTAAGCGCAGCAAACACGTCCTGCCCTTGCTCCGTTAACCGCAAGATGCTTTGCCGACCATCAGTTTCGGAGGGCTGTTTGTCGATCAGGCCCCGTTTTTTGAAACTGCGTAAGATACGGCTCAGATAGCCGGCATCCAAGCCTAACTCGTTACCGAGCTCGGTCGCCGTCGTTTGTTCATGATGTGCCAGCTCATAGATCACCCGTGCTTCGGTCAGGGAGAAAGGACTGCTCAATAATTTCTCGGTCAATACGCCAATTTGCTGGGTGTAAAATCGGTTGAAGCGGCGCACGGCTTCAACGCGTTGAGAGACATCGCTCGTAATCATCATGGTCCTCCTTGACAACATCAAGTATTTAATTGACTAAATCATGTTTATTTGGTTCTGTCAACTGTGAATATTGCACCACCAGGGTAATGTCAAAGTCCAGGGGATGGGTATCTTTTTTTTGATTATGCCCCTGACCCAGACCTGGCTTATAAGACATGAGTAGGTAGAATTCAGCTGAGAAATAATATGCCTATTCTCCTCAATCCGTCCATATGTTCCGAGTTAAACCGTCCATGTGTTGCAAATACAGGCCTAAAATGATAAAAGCTTGAAATAGAGGTGCACATTTGAATAACTGTCCAATTTCTGCACAAACGTCCCCCTTTAGCAATATTAAATCGTTACAAACCCCTCCTACCCTAACTGCGGGGTTGGGGGTTAGGCGTATAAAAAACCACTGGAGGTTAATCATGACACAACTTCTTAAGAAAGCCTTTGAGGAGGCGTCGAAGTTGCCGGAATTGGAGCAAAATGCTCTGGCCCGATGGTTGATTGATGAAGTCATATCCGAGAGAAAATGGGAAAAAGCATTTGCTGAATCGGAAGATGTATTAGATAAACTGGCGGATGAGGCGCTCGCGGAGCATGCACAAGGCAAAACAAAGCTATTGGATATTGACCAGCTGTGATATCACATACAACAGAACTGTTTCGTAAGCTACTGGCAGATCTGCGGAAGGAAACCCAAAGGCAGGCGAGAGAGGCTTACGCTCAGTTTAAAAAAAAGACCCTTATCATCCAGGGTTATACTTCAAACGGGTACATTCAAAGCGGCCGATCTATGCAGTTCGCATTTAAAGAGATTATCGTGCTTTGGGCATAAAGCAGGACGGTGGAATAATCTGGTTCTGGGTTGGTTCACATTCGGATTATGACAAGATATTGAAACAGCTAAGGCACGCCTAACCAAGCGCTTCAGCCGACCGCAAGAAACGCTGTCTGAAAATTAGAGTGTGTTTTACTCCGAAGTAAGTTTGTCATTATTTGAAGCTCCTTGCCCCGCAGTTTTTACGGCGGCTGAGCTTGGTCGAACCCCGCTGGCAATCTGTAAAATTTCAATAAAAGCCAATATTCTTGATATCCTGATGAGGAGACATGAGTATGGAAGGATGGACCGAAGAAGAAATTAGAAATAAGGACTTAATGGCACCATGCGGGTTATATTGTGGTGTATGCGGTATTTACATAGCAACGAGGGATGGAAATGAAAAATTCAGGGCTATTATGGGCAACCTCTATGGAACAAAGCCCGAAGAAACGGAATGTTTCGGATGTATGCAGTCTGATCCACAGAAAAGGCTCTATGGCTTTTGCAAGACATGCACGATAAGGAATTGCGTAAAATCAAAAGGATGCTACTCCTGCCATCAATGTGAAGAATGGCCATGCAGTATCATAGAAAAATTTGGTTTTGCCACTGGCGTAAGAGTGATGAAAAGAGCGATTCCTATATGGCGAGCTAAAGTAGCTGAGCATGGTGATGAAAAGGGCAGCATAGAATGGGCCCGGGCAGAATGTGAACGCTATCGCTGTTATTCATGTGGCAAACCGCTTTTTAGAGGTGCACAACGTTGCAGAGCCTGCAAAAAGCCAGTAGCTGATGAACTGGATGGATCACTCTGAGTTATACTTGATAAAGAAATGCAGCTAACCAGGCGCTGCATAAAAAAGGAGGACGAAAATGATTTCATGTTGTGGATTGGATTGTTCAAAGTGTGAAGGTTTTCTTGCCACGCAGGCAGATGATGACAGCAAACGAGCTGATGTAGCAATGCAGTGGTCAGCTCGGTATAATGCTGACATCAAGCCAGAGCAGATCAATTGTGATGGCTGTCGTTCTGATGGCAGAACATTTTTCTATTGCTCAGACATGTGTGAGCTTCGGAAATGCTGCCAAGAAAAGACTATCGACAATTGCGCAGCTTGTGATACGTATCCATGTGATAAACTAAAGACCTTTTTTGAGGTCGCTCCTGAAGCACGTACAGCATTGGATGCATTACGTTCTTAGACGATGATTAAGAAGACAGCCTAAAAAGGCACCTGACCGCTATTCCGCTACGCTCCATAGCGGCAGGCGAGCTTTGTCATTTGGGTGTCGGGTGGGTCGGATGGGGTCGGGCCAAGCTAAATAGCTGATATGGTCTGAAATAATGGGAAAATCAGGCTTGATATGGTCCTTAGAAGGGCATTTTTAGGCACAAAAAGGTCGCCTTAAGCAGATGGCACTGGTCCATGGTGAGAGCTATGAGCTCCTTATGGCGAGGATTTTGAGGGCAAAAACGGTGCCGCCCTTTAAGAAGAGCCCTAAGAGAAGGATAGAACAGGCTGGTTTGAGGTGCTATCCTAATTGACATACAAGTCTAATTTTCCTATACTTCAAGAAAAAATGAATTCTTCAACTAAGATTTATAATATTTCAATAGGAACATCCAAGTTTTTAATTTCACTTCCTAAAAGCCCCAGATTACCATGAATAAGATAAATAGAGAGCTCACTTTAATGGTGGTTCACGCACATCCCGATGATGAATCTATCGGAACTGGTGGGATACTTGCAAAATATTGCGCACAGGGGACAAGGCCCGTTCTCGTGTATGGCACCAGAGGGGAAGTCGGTGAAATATTGAATCCGGACTTTGTTCCTCCCTCCCCATGTTTGAAAATAAAGGATATCAGGGCACTTGAGTTGGAGAAGGCTCTAAAGGTACTGGGGATGGAATCAGTGCATTTTTTGGGATACCGAGATTCCGGGATGGCAGGAAGTCCAGAAAATCGTCATCCACAGGCCTTTGCCCAGGCAGACATGCAAAAGGCCACGGCAAGGCTTGTGGATATTATACGCCGTGTCCGTCCCCACGTTATTGTGACATATAACGAAAAGGGGTTCTACGGGCATCCGGATCACATAATGGCAAACAGGGTGACTTTGCGGGCTTTTCACACTGCAGGAGACCCTGAATTTGAATCTAAGAAAGGGCTCAAACCCTGGCGCCCCGCCAAGCTCTATTACATAGCTGCTCCCATTGCAAGGTTACGCATGATATATAGATTGGCGCTGGAGCGTGGTGAAAAGCCGAGTTTTGATCCCGAAGTTCTGGGAACCCCAGAAGATGAGATAACCACGATTATTGATGTCAGGCAGTACCTTTCCCAGAAGTTGGAGGCCCTCAACTGCCATCAAAGCCAGATCGGCCCTAATAGCTTTTTCAGACGTGTGCCCAAGGAATGGAGAGATGAGGCTTTGGGATACGAGTGTTTCGTGTGTGTTAATGGTTGCAATACGTCCGATCATAAAGAGACAGACCTATTCGAAGGATTACGTGACCGACGATAGAACTGGAGTATGAGCTATTGGGGATGGAATAAGACGGTGGTGAGCGGCATCTAAATAGTTTTTTCTTAAGCTTGATTAATAAGGAGGTACTGAAAGTGTCGATAGCGATAGGGGGTCGGGCCAAGCTAAGTAGCTGATATGGTCTGATATAATCGGAAAATCAGGCTTGATATGGTCCTTAGAAGGGCATTTTTAGGCACAAAAAGGTCGATTTAAACAGATGGTATTGGTCCATGGCGAGAGCTATGAGTTCCTTATAGCGACGATTTTGAGGGCAAAAACGGCGGTTTAGGTCTCGAAAACACCTATTTTTTGAACATTTTTCCTGATATATCAATATCATAACTTGGCCCGACCCCAAACCAAATTTATGAATGGGGGTAGCAATTTCATATGACAAGGCGCTGCACCTGTCCGCTGTTTCGCTGGCGAGCTTAGCGTCCGAGAAATATCAACATACCGAGGGCTTTTATGAATGATACAAAGAATTTTAACATTACCGTGTTTCCCGGTGATGGCATCGGGATTGAGGTGACCGAAGCGGCTGTCAAGGTGCTGAAGGAAGCGCAACGCCTGATGGGCCGATTTTCATTTAACTATCAGGAACTGCCCGCCGGTGCCTTCTGCTACAAGGAAACGGGCGAAGCGCTCCCCAAAACCTCGTTGGATGAAGCCGCCAAGGCAGACGCCATCTTGCTGGGCGCCTGCGGATGGCCGGAAATTCGCTATCCGGATGGCACGGAAATCCGCCCTCAATTGGAGCTCCGGTTTATCTTCGACCTGTATGCCGGCGTTCGCCCTATACGCTATTTTCCGGGCATCCCACCCGTTCTTGCCAATAGCGGGGACCGGCCGATCGACTTTGTGCTGATCCGGGAGTCCACAGAGGGCCTGTTCGCCTCCCGGGGCACGCGGAAAAACCCCGAGGTCGCCACCGAGACCATGGTCATCACCCGGCGCACCACCGAACGGCTGATGCGCTTCAGCTACAGGCTGGCTCGCTCGCGCAAGAAAAAAGGGTATCCCGGCAAACTGACCTGTGTGGACAAGGCCAACGTGTTCCCCGCATTTGCCTTTTACCGCAATATCTACGATCGGGTCGGGCTGGAATTTTCCGATGTGGAGAAGGACTATTGCTACGTGGATGCCATGGCCCTCAACCTGGTGCTCAAGCCCTGGGAATACGATGTGACGGTGATGGAAAACATGTTCGGGGATATCCTGTCCGATTTAGGCGCCGGGCTGATTGGCGGTATGGGAATGGCCCCTTCTGGCGATATCGGCGATGACCGCGCCGTTTTCCAGCCCTCCCACGGCACCGCGCCGGACATTGCGGGCAAAGGGATCGCCAATCCCATCGCCATGGTCCTTTCCGCGGCCATGATGTGCGATTACCTTGGGGATAAGCGCCATAATGCCACGCTTGAGGAAGCCGCGAGGTTAATAGAAACGGGGGTGGAAGGCTACCTGGCCCGAGGCGAAAACCTGCCCAGCGATCAAGGCGGCTCGGCGCGGACCGGGGAAATCACCGATTTCATCATCCAGGAAATGGAGGCGAACCAGCACCGGCAGTGATCCTGGCCCGTGTTCTGCCGATTGGACGGACTGCTGATGGATAAGGGGAAAAGTAACAGAATATCAGGAAAGAAAGATCTCATTAATATTCCATTTTTAACTGGCGAGTGTCCTACCATGAATACGATTGCCTTTGGTAAGTTAGAAGTTTTTCTGGACTTTAAACAGGCTAATAGCTACCTTGAAACCGTAAATCAAGGCACATCCAAGATCTTAGTAACAACTGAGATCGACTGGTCATGGACACGAATTCTGGAGCACTTTCAAGGAGTCATTACCAATCAAGGAACTCGCGTATCCCGCGCAGCAGAAGTACTCACGCTAATGAATAAACCGGCGGTGCTGGGCACCAAGAAGGCAACAGAAATTCTCCGCTCTGGAACCCAAGCGCACATTGTATGTGATGGAAATGTGGCATTGGTATATCTCGTTCACGAGAAGCCAGGGTGAGGCCCACTCTCTTCGGAAAATCGTGGCCTTCGAAGAATAATGCGCCAATGCATAAGGAGGTTAACCATGACAACCTATTCCGAGTTCAAGCTAGCGGCGATCCAGGCGGCTCCGGCCTACTTCGATCGTGAGGCGTCCACGAACAAGGCCTGTCGCTTGATAGAGGAGGCAGGCGCGCGGGGCGCGACACTCGCGGCCTTTAGCGAGACATGGCTTCCCGGTTATCCCTACTTTATCTCGGGTTCAGGCATCGGCCGGCTTCCCTGGAAGGCTGCCGCGGAATACCTTGCAAACGCCATTGAAATTCCGAGCGCTACCACAGACCAACTGTGCGAAGCGGCTCGCCACGCAAATCTAGACGTAGTCATGGGCGTGGTCGAGCGCGACCCTCAGACGAAGGGTACTGCCTACTGCACACTTCTATTCATCGCAAACGACGGGACCATCTTGGGGCGCCATCGTAAACTCAAGCCTACTTACAAGGAACGAGCCGTTTGGGGCGAGGGCGACGGCGCTAGCCTGACCGTTTACGAGCGGCCCTACGGCAGAATCAGCGGTCTCAACTGCTGGGAACACAACATGGTTCTTCCCGGTTACGTACTCATGTCCCAGGGCACACAGATCCACATCGCCGCTTGGCCCGGATCAGAGGGGAAGGCTCCGCCCGCACCCGTGTCCGCATGGGAGCGCCAGCTCTTGTTATCCAGGGCCTTCGCTTCCCAGGCTGCTGCTTACGTCATCCTCGTAGGGGGCCTGAGCTCCCCCGAGCATTTTCCAGAGGCCTATCAGCAGTGGGCATACCCGGCTACAGGAGATAGTTGCATCATCGACCCGAGGGGCGAGGTCATTGCAGGCCCGGCTGAGGGTGAGACTATTCTCATGGCGGACGCCTCTATGGAGCACGTCTTCGCTGCCAAGGCCGCGTGCGATGTTGCCGGACACTATTCGCGACCCGACATATTTCAGCTGCGGGTACGCCGAGCCCCGCATCAACGCGTCGTTGATATGCCAGGCCCAGAATACACTGCCATCGAATCGGATTCTGAGCGGGATTCGTGACCGGGCGTATTGTGAAAAGGCTCTTTAGTTTTGCATTGGGAAATATATGGAGATGGAATACATCGACGAACAGGAATGCCTTGATAAATTATGTTAGAAAGCTAGATGTTTGTGGTGTTGAGCTCACATTTGCCACAAAAGAAGAGCTTTTTTCATTCAACTTGTCCAGGAACAACAAGCATTGGCTGAAGAGTCTTGACTATGTGACTATTCATGCACCATTCAGATTGATCAAGGACTCCAAAGATCAAAAGGAGGTGATCAAACAATTGAATGACATTTCAAGATTATACCATGACATAGATGCCAAGTGTGTCATCATTCATCCAAATGATTTACTTAACTCAGACATACCCAAGGACCTTGAATGTGATATTTCTACGGAAAACCTCCCCCGAAGAAGCGGTGTTCCTATTTCGGATTTGAGAAAAATCCTTCGCAGGTATCCCAATATAAGATTATGTCTTGACGTATCTCACGCTTATTCATGGTCCAGAGCAGAAACTGGCAAATTGACTAAGGCCTTTAAAGACAGGATATCACAGATTCATTTTAGTGGAACCTACAGGAAAAGAGATCATCAATCGTTGAGAGGTGTTACTGAAAATTTTCTGCTTTCCATCCAGCCTGTTAAATGTTTAGAGGTTCCGATAGTTATCGAAGAAGATATAGAGCCAAGACCTCTAGAATACGTAAAAGAAGAAATTGAATACATCAAACACCTGTTTGACTGATCTTTAAGCATTTTATCAGGACATTCATGCAATACGTTACTGTCCAAATATCAACACCAGGGGACCCAGTGCGTACGGCCGGCGTTAGCGTTACGGGTTATCAGAGACAGTTATGATTTTGCACACACCCCGGAAAGCACCAAAGGGGGGAAATGACGGCGGAGTTTGAGACAATCGATGAGGGGTTTCTCCGAACGCGAGCTGCCTTGAAGTGGGGACGCTGGGGAGAAGATGTGATCTCCCTTTCCGTGGCAGATATAGACTTCCCGGCACCTCGTGAAATCAAGGAGGGCGTCATCAGGGCAGTGGAAGAAGATCGAACCCCTTATGGAGCATACGGTGGCGACCCGGATGTACTAGAAGTGGTTTGTGAAAAACTGAACCGGGTAAACCAAATCCCGGCAACACCTGATGATGTACACATGATTCCGGGAACCATGCTCTCAATCTTCTTGGCCTGTTACTACGCTTTGAAACCGGGTGATGAGGCAGTGATTTGCCCGGCCCCTGTTTACCCGCCATTTATGGAAAACATTGAGAATGCGCAAGGTGTGCCGGTCTTTAACCCCTTGAGTTTTCACAATGATTTGAAGTTGGATTTGGATGACCTTAAACGCCGGATCACACCGCGTACCCGTCTATTGATGGTATCAAACCCCCATAATCCCAGTGGAAGAGTTTTCACCCGGGAGGAACTAGAGGGAATAGGTCAGATTGCCAAGGACAATAATCTGTTTGTTTTTTCTGATGAGCTTTACGAGGACATGATATTTGAGGGGAGACATGTCAGCCTTGCATCCCTGAACGCTGATCTTTTCGAAAGAACTCTCAGCGCTTTTGGTTTTAGTAAGGCCTTTGGTATTCCTGGATTTCGAATTGCTTACATTGTCTGCCACGGAAAGCACATGCAAGGACTTAAAAAACGGCTCCACGGGATGATCGTTCATGCTGACACCCTGGCTCAGGCTGCCGCTAAGGCCGCACTGACCAATGGGACCCCCTGGCTCGAAAGATTAATGGTTCATTTAAGAGAAATGAGAGATTACGCGATCCAGCGGCTCTCAGCGATTCCGGGGCTCTGGTGTCCTGTTCCCGAGGCAACCCCTTTTCTCTTTCCAAACCTGGCGTCCTTTGGGATGACGAGCCAGGAGATGACCCAGCATCTCGAAGAGAATGCCAAGGTAATTGTACAAAATGGCGCCGAATTTGGTCCCCCCGGAGAGGGCCATATCCGCATAAATTTTGCCACGGCTTACCCTGTCCTCAGGGAGGCATTTGACCGGATCGAAAAAGCCCTTATGAAGATGCGTCAACGAACGATGCGGTGAAAACATAAGAAATATGGCTGGACAGGTGCAACACAACAGGTTGTAATGAATTAGTAACGTTCAAAAGTTGAGGCCTAATTGTTCTTTAGGCCAAATGATAAACATTCAATAATATCTATGGTAATGACAATTTCTTCAAGGCGATATCTATAGGGCTCAGATGAAGGTGGTCAAATATTTGGGCTTTAACACACCATTTGCAGATTCCAAGGGGCTT